>Ga0160459_100635_pt1 | contig 12484 bp, 8 predicted proteins | sample HID1973K_E6MG_FD_108208 | JGI IMG/M metagenome (GOLD analysis project Ga0160459, IMG submission 108208) | Enriched mosquito-associated microbial communities from UW Madison campus, WI, USA - HID1973K_E6 MG | ecosystem: Host-associated > Arthropoda: Insects > Digestive system > Unclassified ... | reverse complement strand
GGTTGCGTCCGAGACGGTGGCGGCTGGCGGAAGCGGTGCATAACCAGCCTGGGCTGCACCTGCCCCCACTAGGGCGATGGAGCCAGCGAGTGCGAGTGTTGCGAGTGTTTTCTTCATTTGTTGTCCCCCCGGAGACGTTAAGTTGTTCAGATGACCAGAACTAGGATTTCCCCACTGCAAGAGACCACTACAGAGATACCAGGATTTGAAGTCCATTGTAATTTACCATCACAGCAGCTATGTGAGCAATGCTTGCTCGCGCTGTTTACAGACTGTTAAGAGTCAGGCAAACTCACTGACAGTCGCCGATTTGGACGCCTAAATTCACGTCCTTGACAGGTTGTACCGTAGGAGTGACAACAAGTGTAGGTTTTGCATCTTGTACAACCTTGATGAAAGTCATGTCGATATCACTAGATTGTCCAGGCGATAGCACAGTTGAGGTCACGCCAACCGGTCGGTGTTCGTGGAGATAGGATCCGAAACTGACTTTGGTGCCATCCGATGTTGTTGTGTCCACATGCGACCACGCCGGGCCGTAAACTACGACGTTAGTTCGCACGGTACCCGCAGGGACTCCGTGCAGCCCGTCACCTGTAACTGAGGGTGGTAGCGAAGTGGCTGCGTCGAAGGGTGCTGAATTCGCCGTGTGTACGCGCACCGTGTACGACGAGTACTCGCTGTTAGAGCAAACTTGAACCAGTTGAACAGTGCGATGCATATAGTAGTCCATTTTGGCGCCAGTGCCGTCATTGAAGTAGACGCCAAAGGAGGCGCTGCCTACGCTGGCACCTGAAATTCGCCCACCGATCCTACTTGCAACCAAAACCTCTTGGTCTTCTTGCCGGTTGCTCCAAACGTGCAAACGATTCTCGTCGACGCTTTGGGCTATTGCTCCCAACAGCGCTGGGCCTGTTGCTTGGCCTGACATGAGAGCCTCGAATACTTGTTGGGAGGCTGCAGCAAAGAAGGCATCTTGAGCGGCATTTGAGTCGAATGCGTCGTAAACGTCCGACAAAAGTGTAGCGACAACGTTTTCTGAGTCGAGTTTGGATGGCACCTTACTTCCGTCGGCCATGTTCAGACCTTGCGATTTCAGCGCGATCGGACCTGAAGCTTCTAGGATGTGTTCGAGAACGACTGGATCGATTGCTACGACTCCGTCAACGGAATCGCCATGCTGAGCTTTCCACATGGCTGCGGCCGTTTTTGCTGCAGTTGGAAAGTCCGGTGTCAGGTTGACATCGCTTATGTAAGTTCCCAACCGTGACGAATAGATATCAACTTGTGTGTCTTCGACTTCTATTGGCGGGCTGAACTTCCCGATATTCGACCCGCTGGATTGCTTTGTCAGCTCTACGGACCCGTTATTGACGGTAATCAGGGCCAGCGCCCCAGGCAGGCCGCCTGTCGCACGCAACTCAGCACTGTTCTGTACCAATATCAGGTAATTTCTAGGCTCATTTGAGCCCATCATGCGGGGTAGGACGTTTGTTACGTTTGCCACAGTTGAAACTGTGTTGTGAAGGTCCTCGAGCTCCATCGTAACGCGGTCCAGGGGAGCAGCCACTTGTGGCAACAGCAGTGATCTGTCGATGGCCTCTAATCTCGCATGAGTTAGAGCCAGTGTGCTACTGGCTGCTTTTATTGAAGGCGCGGAAGCCCTAATCGCTGCTATATCAAGTTTTCCGTCCACGGGAGCGATCTGGTCCCAATTTACGGACTCAGTCACCTTCAGAAGGGGGCGGGCCGTGCCTTGCACAATGTCGTCAGCGGCAACGGCCAGCTGGTTCACTGCTATGAAGTTGGAACCAACGATAGGAATGGCTCCTGCAAGATTCCACAGCGAATCCTCCGAGGCCTCCCGAGCAGAACGTATGTGAGCATCGATGTCGTCAAGGGTGCGGTTTGCATCCTTGAAATTGTGCGAAGCGACCTGGGCTTCCAGTATGGGGGTTAGTTGCTCTACTGCCCGCAACTCTTTGGCGATGTCCTGCGCCCTGTAGGCAAGCCAGCCGCCGGCCGCCGCGATGAACAGGAGTAAGAAAACCGCTGCGGCAGTGCCTTTAATGATTCTTCCGCGAATTTTGTTGACGGAGCCGTGGCTTGCTTCTTGCTTGTGGGGTTCGTTCTCTCCACTCCTACTTTGCAATCCGGCTCCTGGCATCGGCAGCCCCCAGACGGCTCTCCGACCTTTCCGGGCCTTTCAAGATTTTTTCAAAGCCGTTTGGGTCATCAAGGTTGACTCGCGCGTGCTGTCGTTTCTTCCCACGGGCGCCAGAAACGTCCTGTCGATCATAGCTGTAGTAACTATAGGCATAGGCGTCGGGGCCCTTCGAGGGAAGCCGGTTCAAGATGACGCCAAGAAGATCTGCATCAACCATGTCCAGCGCGGCCAGGGATTTTTCAAGATCCTTTGTTCGCACTTTCTGGGAGCCAACAACAAGCACAACCCCACCAACTTGTTGGGCAAGAACGGCAGCATCTGTCACAGGAAGGAGCGGAGGTGCATCGATGATTACTGCGTCAAAGGAATTTTCGAGCCGATCGAGTATCTCTCGCATTTTTTCGGAACCTAGGAGTTCGCTGGGATTCGGAGGAATTTGCCCAGAGGCTAATACGTAGAGATCGTCTCTTCCCCACGGTTGAAGAAGTTCGTTCAGGTCCGCCCCACCGACCAGTGCCGTTGTTAGGCCCGCGCCGCGCTCGAGACCCAAATATTCCGCTACCATGGGGCGCCTCAAGTCAGCATCCACCAACGCAACAGTCTGCCCGGCTTGTGCCAATGCAATGGCTAGATTCGTTGCGGTTGTACTTTTGCCTTCGCCTGGGAGTGATGAGGTCATGAGTATCGTCTTCGAGTTACTGCTGACATGTGCGAATTGGAGATTGGTGCGGAGCTGGCGGAAGGATTCGGCTCGCGGACTCTGGAACGCCGTCTGGGTGAGAAGTGGCTTCTTAGCAGCGTCGTTATCGAAGCTGATTCCTCCCAGAACGGGAGCACTACTCACACGACGAAGGTCGACCTCACCTCGAACCCTTGTATCCACGACCGAGCGAAGAATTACAAGCCCGACACCTGCCACTAGGCCCAAGAGCAATCCGAGCGTGACGTTCAGCCTAACGTTCGGGGAGATTGGCTGAGATGCTGCAACAGCCGGTGTAACAATTGAGAGTTTGACTGGTGAAACTTCACTTCGCGCAGGCCTTTCTAGTACCTCAACGGCATCGATGAGGCTGCTCCCAACAGCTTGAGCAATCGCTGCAGCCTGAATGGGAGATTGGTCGACAACAGAAATGCTGATGAGAACGGTCTTTGCATCTGAGACGGCAGTTATCCTGCTGGCCAAGGAGGAAGGAGTTTCCCTCAGCCCGAGAGAGTCGATAACGGGTTGCAGTACGACCGGCGTTGTCACCGTCTCTACGTAGGACTGCACGCGAGCTTGCGTGAACACGTTTCCCTGTTGAAGCTCCGATACTGATGACGAGTCCTGGAGGGCGACGAACAGCTTTGTTTCCGACTTGTAGTTAGGCTTAACGGCCAACGAGATGGCGCCTGCCACAAGCACTCCCAGTAAGACGGCAGCCAGGATCACTATCCAGTTTCTACGGAGCACGTGTAGATAATCCTTCAGCTCCAAGTGAGCCCCCCTTTTGAACATGATGTGACGACACAGGTTTGCTAATACTACCCGGCCGTCACATTTGTCCGGCCAGCGGGGTGTCGTTGAAGCCTGAGCATGACTATACGCACAGCCCGTTGCTTCGCTGCGGAAGTAGGGATGGGACTTACAGTCAGTGAGCTCAGATTCTTGTGCTTCATTATTAAGCACTACATACGGCAGGGATCAGGTATTCTGAGCATCGACATAAGCCATCTGGCTGGAGCGACGGCATGCCGGCGCTCAAATTACGGGGACGTGCGCCGACGTGGGGGGGCCGCAGTTGAGTGGTACCTGTGCGATGACTCGCCCAAGCGAGTAGACAACTGGGAAACGCCTTCAGCAGGGACTCCATGTCTAAGACGAAATGCGTAACAATCTGCATCAAATGCCCCGGCAACTGAGACTAAACCTAGCAGTCGGTCAGTGACGGGGTTCATGTCGGCAACAACAATTATGGGGAAGAATAAGTAATGACAGCGAAGCAATTGATGCGCGACGAGCCAGCAGGGGCCGTTCGGTTAGCGTATCGTGTCCTGCAATTTGCTGTGGATGCGGAGGCCTGGGTAATAGCGATCACGCTGGCCGTGTTGTTTCGATTCGACTTCGAAGCGGGAAGGATCAGTTGGTTTGATCTCGGGCTGCTCGCTGTCCTAGCGATAATAATGCAAGCCGTCTTTGGTTGGCTTTTCGCGCTCTATCGCGGACGGCACCAGCAAGGCGCCTTTCATGAAGCCCAGACATTGCTTGCGACAGTAGCCCTGGTAGCGGCTATTCTGCTTCCCGTCAATATCCTTTTCTTGGGCCCAAGCGGAATACCAAGGAGCGCAGCACTTGTCGCTCTCCCCATTGCCTTCCTCATTATGGGCGGCAGTCGATATCTGCAGAGACTGTTCACTGAACGCAAAGCAAGGCCCCGAGACGCAGCGCAGAAGACGCTTATTTACGGTGCTGGTCAGACCGGTGCATACCTAGTCCGACGGATGCTGAACGAACCTGGTTCTTCCTATCTTCCGGTCGGCCTAATTGACGACGATCCTTACAAGCGGCATCTGCGGCTTTCTAACATTCCTGTCTTGGGTCGTGGCACTGAACTAGTCGAGCTTGCTGCCAAGACTGGGGCCACGGCAGTTGTTTTGTGTATTACTCAGGCGGATGCAGAATTTATTAGGGACGTCTCCGATCGTGCAGACAGGGCTGGCGTTAGAGTGATGGTGCTACCCCTTCTCTCCCAAATTCTGGATGGCGGGATGAACCTTGCTGACTTGCGCGATGTAGCAATAGAGGACCTGATCGGTAGGCATCCGGTCGACACAGCGGTGGAGTCCATTGCTGGATACATCGAAGGAAAGCGAGTTCTCATCACCGGCGCCGGCGGATCTATTGGCTCCGAACTCTGTCGTCAGCTTTCAGGATACGCACCAAAAGAGCTGATTATGTTAGATCGCGACGAATCGGGTCTTCACGGGGTACAAATGTCGATATCTGGACATGGGCTTCTTGACAGTGATGATGTCGTTTTAGCTGACATCCGAGATGCTGCTGCTCTTCGGGAAATATTTGTTGATCGACGGCCGCAAGTAGTGTTCCACGCTGCCGCATTGAAGCACCTCCCTATGCTTGAACAGTACCCAGAAGAGGCCTGGAAAACCAACGTTCTTGGAACCTTGAATGTCTTAGAAGCCGCGCGGCATTCCGGGGTGGAGACGTTCATTAACATATCGACTGACAAAGCTGCCAACCCCATTAGCATCTTGGGCCACTCTAAACGGGTCGCTGAGAAACTGACTTCATGGGCTGCTGAAGTAACGGACGGCACTTACCTTTCTGTCCGCTTTGGGAACGTGATTGGGAGCCGGGGCTCAATGCTCCCGACCTTTATCGCTCAGATTGAGGCTGGCGGACCCGTTACCGTCACCGATCCCGAAGTCACCCGCTACTTCATGACTATCCCGGAAGCGTGCCAGCTTGTAATCCAAGCGGGAGCGATCGGCCGTCCCAGGGAGGTCCTAATCCTCGACATGGGCAGGGCTGTCAAGATACTCGACATTGCAAAGCGCATGATTGCCAAGTCGGGCCGCGCAATTGACATCGTGTTTACTGGGCTTCGGGAAGGGGAGAAGCTCCACGAAGAACTCATCGGCGTGACGGAACAGGATGAGCGTCCTTTTCATCCCCAAATTACGCACAACCTTGTTTCTCCGCTCGACCCGGCTGACCTGGACCGGCATAGATGGGGGCAGGGCCAAGGATCAACGTCCTGGGAAGCACACAAGCCTTACACTGCTGCGTCGTTGGAGGATTCCAAGTGAATGAGAGAATCTACATGTCCGCGCCGGATGTAGGAGACCTCGAGGAGTCCTATCTCTTGCGCGCTCTGAATTCAGGGTGGATAGCCCCCCTCGGACCTGACGTCGATAAATTCGAGCAAGAGATGGCTGAGCGCGTGGGCCGCGATCATGCCGTTGCATTGAGCTCGGGAACGGCCGCGCTGCATTTAGCGCTGTTAGCCCAGAACGTAGGACCAGGAAGCGTAGTTCTAACTTCTTCGATGACGTTTGCCGCCACGGCTAATGCCATAACCTACACGGGTGCTGAACCGTTCTTTATCGATTGCCTCCCCGACTCGGGGAACATAGACCCGGCCTTGCTTGAAGAAGCACTGGCTATGCTTACGGCCGCAGGAGAAAAGGTGGCTGGCATTATTCCTGTAGATCTCTTGGGTAAAGCAGTCGATTACACGTCAGTTCAGGCACTGGCTACTGCGTATTCTGTCCCACTCATAGCAGATGCGGCGGAGTCCCTGGGTGCGGTCCACGCATCGCGTCCAGCCGGAGCATGGGGAGATGCCGCTGCCATCTCGTTCAATGGCAACAAAATTATGACAACTTCCGGCGGGGGCATGCTGTTGACCGACGACGAAGAAACCGCTTCGCGTGTTCGATACTTAGCTACGCAGGCGCGGCAACCCGCCGTTCACTACGAGCATGTAGACATAGGCTATAACTACCGCTTGAGCAACCTCCTTGCTGCATTAGGTCGTGCGCAGCTAGCTCGCTTGGACGCGATGATCCTCCGTCGAAAGGAGCATCGCGAGTTCTACAGAAGCCTAGTATCAGGTCTTGAAGGAATTTCGATCTTGGGAGGAAATGACGATGCGAATGATAACTGCTGGCTGACTTCGCTCGTTATTGATCCACGATTGGCAGGGTTTGATGCTTCTGCGCTTATTGCCGAATTGACCTCTCATAACATAGAGAGTCGCCCTGTATGGAAACCGATGCACCTACAGCCAGTATTCGCCGGCGCGCGAAGCTGTGTAAATGGTACCTCAGAGATGTTGTTCAATCGAGGGATCACTTTACCCAGCGGATCCGGCCTTAAGAGCAGTGAACTTGACCGGGTCGCTGGTGTCATCGCTGACTTCGTGGAACGCAAGAGCTAGGAACTCTGTGACACTCACGAAGCGGTGCGAACCCCAATCGTCCGCCGGTTGCTATTTTTAGATTTACACTCTCGCCATTTCGTGGTCTGACGATTTGTTTTAGATTGGAATTACTAGCATGTCAACTGTTCAGAATAAAAAGGTTGTCGTCATTGGACAAGGGTACGTGGGCCTACCGGTGGCCATGCGAGCTGTCGAGGTCGGATATTCGGTCGTCGGTATTGACGTTGATAAACGACGCATAGACAACCTCACTAACGCTCAGTCCTATGTCGGTGATATATCGAACGAAGAACTGGGCGAGGCTCTGCGTTCAGGTCGCTATATTGCGTCGTTAGACTATGCGGATGCAGCGGACTTCGATATCGCTGTCATTACCGTTCCGACTCCTCTGCGCGAGAGCGTACCGGACTTGACTTACATTGAAGAGTCAGCGCGGTCATTGTCCGCACATTTGAAAGTCGGGGCGACTGTCGTTCTCGAGTCAACGACGTATCCTGGAACTACGGAAGAACTGTTGGTACCTATTCTCGAAAAGGGATCAGGACTAAGTAGCAGTAGCGACTTTTATGTGGGCTATAGTCCTGAGCGAATTGATCCAGGCAACAAAAAATGGGGTTTTGTCGAGACACCCAAGGTCGTTTCGGGCCTGAATGAAGCTTCATTGGAACACGTACAAGACTTCTATGGGTCAATTGTTGATACAACCGTACCTGTATCTTCTCCGAAGGAAGCGGAACTTGCCAAACTACTTGAAAACACGTTCCGTCACGTCAACATTGCATTAGTCAATGAATTGGCAATTTTTGGGAACCAGCTTGGCGTGAATGTTTGGGAAGCAATTGAGGCGGCCAGTAGTAAGCCCTTCGGCTTTATGAAGTTCACGCCTGGGCCTGGCGTAGGCGGTCACTGCCTGCCAGTAGATCCGAGCTATCTTTCTTGGCAGGTGCGCAGACGTCTTGGGCAGAATTTTCGCTTTGTTGAACTCGCAAATGACATTAATGATCACATGCCCGACTACGTCCTACAGCGCCTGATGATGATGCTCAACAGGGACAAAGTTGCATTGTTCGGTTCGAGGATTCTGCTGATCGGACTGGCGTACAAGAAAAACTCCAGCGATATCCGGGAGTCGCCCTCTCTGCGGCTGATCGAATTGCTGCAGGAAGCAGGAGCCGAAGTCCTTGCGGTGGATAATCATGTGGAAGACTATCGATGGCCGACTGACGTAGCTAGACTGCAATTTGATCGGGCTGCTTTGGAATCGGCTCATGCCGCTGTTCTCATCACTGACCATGACGACCTCGATTACAGCCTTTTCGAATCCACTCCAACTCCGGTACTTGACACCCGAAACATGCTGAAGGGTGCGCAAGTTGAGGTTCTTTAGGCCGGCCAAGGCGCTCACCACCAGGGTTGCAGAATGAAAATTGTCTACCTGCACCAATACTTCAACACTGCAGATGTGGCTGGTGGAACGCGCTCGTACGAGTTTGCCCGGAGACTAGTCAGGCAGGGTCACGAAGTTCACGTTGTTACTTCGAGTCGGTCTGATGGCCGACGTGATAGGACTTGGAAGGTTACCCCTATCGAAGGAATAGTTGTACATGCAATTTCCCAACCGTATGACAACGCAATGGGTCCACGAGAAAGGGTGGCTGCATTTCTAAGATTTGCAGTTTACTCGGCTGTTCGCGCAAGATCCCTACGGGGAGATGTCGTATTTGCAACAAGCACGCCACTCACGATTGCAATACCAGCAATATTGGCAACCCTGGGACGAAAAACCCCCTTCGTTATGGAGGTGCGGGATCTCTGGCCAACCGTACCCATTGCACTGGGCTATCTGCGTAACCCGGTTACTCGCGTCCTTGCTAAGGCGCTTGAGCGTATTGCATATGCGCGGGCGTCCCATATCGTTGCACTTTCCGAGGGCATGGCTAAAGGGGTGGCATCCGCGGGAGTTGATCCGCTTCAAATAACTGTTATTCCAAACCTCAGCGATACCAATAGGTTTCGAGGCGTAACGGATTGTCGGGCGTTTTATGACAACTACCCTCAGCTTGAAGGTCGTCCATTTATCGTTTACACAGGAACTTTTGGACACGTAAACGGCGTTGAGTATATGGCCGATTTGGCCAAGGCCTACAACAGCCTAGATTCGGATGTCGCGTTCGTAGCTTTCGGTGATGGTGGCCGCAGGAATGCAGTTTCTGAACATGCAGATAAAATCGGGGTCCTCGGTAAAAACTTTTTTATCTTTGATCCCGTGCCCAAAAGAGAATTGCCGAATGTACTGGCTGCGAGCTTGGCCTGCAGCTCATGGGTCATACCTATTGTGGAGCTTGAAGCAAACTCCGCTAATAAGCTGTTTGACGCTTTTGCAGCCGGGAGGCCCATGCTCATTAATCACGGTGGTTGGCAGAGTGAACTACTTGCTGGATCCGGTGCAGGACTAGAACTCAGCAGTACAAGTGCCGTGACAGCAGCAGAGTGGCTTTTTAAACATTTGTCGGATACGGATTGGCTCGAAAATGCACGCACTGCGTCAGAGGAGCTAGGAACAACACGCTTTGAAGTTGAGCTGTTGTTTAGCAAGTTTGAGCAAGTTCTACTGGCTGCTTGATAACCAACGCGGGAAGCTCGCTATAGGCAATGACTGTGTTGTTTTGAGCTGGAAATGGGGTAAGCAGGTGCCTGCATGCCAGAAGTGACACGAATTGACGCCGAAAAAGGTTTGGCTCCTCGTTCTCTCATGATGTACGGGTTGGCAAAGGTAGTTCCAGGCGTTCTGATGTTTGCATCCGTGCCTCTTTGGGTTCGTCTGTATGGAAGTGAGAATTACGGCCTGTTCGCAGTTGTTTGGGGAACAGTTCTGTTTTCTTCGTCACTCGGCACAGGATGGCTTCGGCAGGCTATTTTGAAATTTGCGGGTAGTCCGGTTAATCGGCTAACGAACGTGGCTGCGGTCTGGATCGTACTTTCAGTCCTTCTTTGCGGGGTCCCAGCGGCGGTTGTTGTCTGGGCTTTGGGCAGCGGCCAACTAGGACAGGAGTCTTTGAAGCTCGGGATCTCCGCAATCGCTTTCGCGTTTGCGAGTGCAATTTACTACATTGCTCTGGCTGTTGCCCAGAGAGACCAGCGATCCGGAAGGTTTACCTTGGCTGAGGGGGTCAGGGCTGCGAGCACTTTGGGTGCGAGCCTCCTAGTGCCTTGGCTCGCAACAGATTACTCGGTGACGACATTAGTTCTTTCCAACCTGTTCGGGACCGTCCTCGGCGGTGTGTTCCTAGTACCGCGGGGTAGTGTGTCCATCCCACGTCGCCGGCGCTCTTCGTCAAAGGTCGTGCGCGCGTTTTGGGGCTTCGGTTGGCCCATGGGTGTCTGGCAAGCGATTGCGGCGGCAACCTTGTATACCGACCGTTTCTTCATAACAATGTTTCTCGGCCCCGCAGCAGCGGGGTCGTATGCTGCCCTTGCCGACCTTTTGGTTAGGGGCTTTACGATTCTGTCTTATCCCATCATAGTTGCGAGCCACCCGGTGATAATGAGGGCTTGGAACACCAGAGACCACATATCGGCCATAAACGTTTCCAGGATATGGACAACAAGGCTTTCCGTCCTCGTTTTTGGGGGAGTTTTGCTTGGTGTAACCGCCTGCATTTTCCTTGGACAATTTCTCCTCGGCGTGAAAGTGAGTAACTCTCCGACCCTATGGTTGCTGGCAATAGGAGCTGGATGCTGGCAATTGTCTTTGATGACGCACAAGGGGCTTGAAATGGTAGGGCGTTCGCGTCTAATGCTGTTGACGCTTGCATGCATGATTGCAATAACGCTTCCCGTCAATGTATTTTTAATCCCCATTTGGGGATCTGTTGTGGCTGCTGCGAGCTTCGCATTTGCGTCGCTGACTTATTGCCTAGTTACTTATGTGATGTCTCGCCGTGCCCTCCGCTTATACCAACCAGAGGAGAATGCTTTTGAGTGACGTCTGTTTTATCGCCGTTTCGTACTTTGGAAGTGCTGATCTCTCAAATTACATGGCATCATTGCACGCTCAAACAGATGGGCGTTGGCAATTAAGGATTGTGGACAACTCGCAGGATGATGCTGAGTTTTCGAAACTCAAATCGATTGCTGGTAAAGATCGCCGCGTTGAGGTCTGGAAAACCGAAAGTAATCTAGGTTATTTTGGCGCTGCCGAGTGGGCTCGCGCAAGACTTGATACCAATAGCTACTCATGGATCGCTGTGACGAATACCGATGTTGTCCTGGACTCACCGGACTTCCTAGCTTCACTTGCTAGTTTCACGCAAAACAGAGTTGGCGTAGTAGCACCGGCGATCTATGGATCAAGCTCGCGATCAGCACTGAATCCCTATATGCACGCGCGTCCTACTTTACGAAAGTCGCAACTGCGGCAATTGATGCTTAATAACGTGGCTTTTGCCCAAGCTACAGTTGTACTGTCCCATTTCAAACGTCGAGGGGCTAAGGGCCGCTCGGTACCAGAAGCGGAAACTGATATTTATGCGGCGCATGGCTGCTTTATGCTTTTCGGTGTTGCTTTTTTTGAGGCGGGAGGCACATTTATTCACGATTCATTCCTTTTCGGGGAAGAGATCACGATAGCGGAATTCAGTCGACATCATAATTTGAGAACCGTGTTCGTGCCGAATCTAACTGTCAAACATACAGAGCACGCCAGTACTGGAATCCTGCGCTCGAGGTTAGTTTTGAAGTCTCAAGTCTTAGCGGCTCGAAATGTCACGAGACTGATAGCTAAGGGGGACACGGGCTCAAGCACTTCGCAGTAATCAACCGAACTACGGAGGGTGCAGGGTGCTCTGCTGCAAGAGGCGTGGCTGTGACAGGTTTGGATGGCCCCCGGTAGGACGCTTATTTCTGGTCCCACTTGGTGACTCGCCGGGCACCTAGTGCCGGTTATATATGGCCCCACCTTCAACGTTGGATCCGTCACTGGATGGATGCTGCGGAAGGCTGGTCTAGATGGAGTCGAGAGTGAGAAGTTCGCGCGAATTCGAAGGTTTGACCTGGTTGAGGTGCTATCGGTTCGCACGTTGGCCGTCCGGTCCGGGGTTCATAGGTGAACGGTGAGGCAGTCACTCGATTCAGCTGCCCTCCTCAGCGCAAACAGAGACAAGGTGTCCTCGAGGCTGGAGCCGTTCAAGGGCGCGATCGACGCGATGCTGATCGAGGATACGACTGTGGCGAAGAAGCCGCTCCATACTGCACGCAGGATTTTGGCCCGGCTCATCGAAGAGCATGGTGCGCAGGAGCTGTCGTATTCCACGGTCCGTGATTACGTCAGGGTCCAAGACCACGTGTTCATCTTCCGGTTATCGCATTCGGGCAG
>Ga0160459_100634_pt1 | contig 12555 bp, 12 predicted proteins | sample HID1973K_E6MG_FD_108208 | JGI IMG/M metagenome (GOLD analysis project Ga0160459, IMG submission 108208) | Enriched mosquito-associated microbial communities from UW Madison campus, WI, USA - HID1973K_E6 MG | ecosystem: Host-associated > Arthropoda: Insects > Digestive system > Unclassified ... | reverse complement strand
CTCACCATCGCCGGGCAGTCCATGCCGGACTTCTGGACCGGCATCATGCTCCTCACCGGCTTCGCCGTGCTGGTCCCCATCTTCCCGGCCTCCGGATTCGCCACCTGGGGCGGGCTGGTGCTCCCCACCATCACCATCGCCATCCTGCAGATCGCACTGATCTCCCGCATGGTCCGCCGCGAAATGACCGCCAACTTCGCCGCCCCGTACCTCACGGTGGCCCGCTCCCGCGGCGTCCGCAGCTCCCTGCTCACCTGGCGCTATGCCATGGGCAACTCCGCCATCCCCGTCTTCACCGCCCTGGGCACCCGGTTCGCCGCAATGCTCAACGGCGTGGTGGTGGTTGAAGTCGTCTTCGCCTGGCCCGGCGTCGGCTCCCTGATTGTCCGGGCCCTCGAAACCCGCGACTACCCCCTCATCCAGGCCACGGTCCTCATCACCGCACTCCTGGCGGTGGGCGTGCAGCTGCTCATCGACCTCGCCTACCCGCTCCTTGATCCCCGCGTTCGTCTTGGAAAGGCGGCCACAGCATGAGCATCGATACGGCAACTCCCACGCCGGGTGCGCCCGGCGCACCGGCCAAGCAGCCCAGCCCCAGCGCCGTCACCAAGGCGGACATCGCCAAGGCAGGCGCCACCCGGCGTCGTAAATCCGCCCAGTGGAAACTGGTGGTGGGCACCATCTGCACCCTGCTGGTGATCATCCCCATTATCCTGGCCAACGTGCTCCCGCTGCCGGACGCCAACTTCCAGGACCTCGCCGCACGGCGCCTGCCGCCGCTGACGGACGGGCACCTGTTCGGCACCGACCAGCTGGGCCGCGACCTGCTCTCCCGAGTCCTCCACGGCGGCCAGGTCTCGCTGACCATCGGCGTGCTGGCGGTGCTGGTTTCCGGCGCCATCGGCGTGATCCTCGGCTCCGCCGCAGGCTACTTCGGCGGCTGGGTGGACACCATCATCTCCCGCATCCTCGAAGCCCAGATGTCCCTGCCGCTGCTCATGATGCTGCTCCTGGTGGTGGCCCTCTTCGGACCGTCCATCCCCGTGATCACGTTCGTGATCGCCATCGCCCAATGGCCCGAAGTTGCCCGCCTCACCCGCTCCATGGTGCTGGTGGAACGCGAAAAGCCGTACGTGTCCGCCGCGAGGATCCTGGGACTGCACCGCATCCAGATCCTCATCCAGCACATCATTCCCAACGTCATCAAGCAGGCAACCCTGGTGGTGCTGCTCCTGCTGGCCCAGGCCGTGCTGCTCGAATCCGCGCTGTCCTTCCTGGGTGCCGGCCCCCAGCGGCCCTTCGCCACCTGGGGCCGCATCATTTCCGACGGCCAGGACTACATCACCACCTCCTGGTGGATGGTCACCCTGCCCGGCCTGGTGATCGTGCTCATGGTGGTGGGCGTCAACCTGCTGGGCGACGGCCTCCGCGACCGCCCCCGCCGCAAGAAGAAGGGTGCCTGACATGACCGCCTCATCCGAGACCCCGGCCGCAAAGGCCACCGCACAGGCGGAGGCCGCCGAACAGCGGAAGTTCACCGAACAGCCGCTGCTGGAGGTCCGCGACTTCCAGGTGGAACTGATCACGGACACCGCCATCATCCGCGCCGTGGACGCCGTCAGCTTCAGCATCCACCGCGGCGAAACGGTCACCATCATCGGCGAGTCCGGTTCCGGCAAGTCCACGACGGCGATGGGCATCCTCCGCCTGCTGCCCGAGGACCTGGCGGTGCTGTCCGGCACCGTGGTGATTGACGGCGTGGACATCTCCGCTGATCCCAAGGCCATCAACAAGGTGCGCGGCAAGACCCTGGCGCTGATCCCGCAGGACCCCATGACGGCGCTGAGCCCGGTCCACTCGATCGGCAGCCAGCTGTTCGAGGCCATCAAGATCGCCGGCGCCGCATCCGGCAAGGACAAAGCGGCGCTGCAGGCCCGGGCCGTGCGGCTCCTGGAACAGGTGCACATCCCCACCCCGGAGAAGCAGCTGAAGAAGTACCCGCACCAGCTCTCCGGCGGCATGCTGCAGCGTGTGCTGATCGCCATCGCGCTGGCTTCCGAGCCACAGCTGCTGGTGGCGGACGAGCCCACGTCGGCCCTGGACGTCACCGTGCAGGCCGGCATCCTGGACCTGCTCCTGGAACTGCAGGAACAGCGCGGCATCGGGATCCTGATGATCACGCACGATCTCGGCGTGGCCCGGCTCATCTCGGACCGCATCCACGTGATGAAGGACGGCGCCTTCGTCGAATCCGGCGACGTGCAGAAGATCGTGGACCACCCCGCCACCGAATACACCCAGACCCTGCTGGCCGCCGTCCCCGTGCTGGGGGAGTGGGACGAAACGCCCGCCGCCACCGGCCGCCGCTCAGCTGCCACCACCAGCCCAGCCCTCACCCAGACCGGAGCACGCAATGACTAAGCCGTTCCTCGCCGTCGACAACCTGGTGGTGGACTACCACGTCCCCGGCGGCACGTTCCGGGCCGTGGATGACGTCTCGTTCGCCGTGGACAAAGGCAAGACGATCGCCGTCGTAGGTGAATCCGGCTGCGGCAAATCCACCATCGCCAAGGCGCTCATGCGGCTGGTGACCCCCACCAGCGGCAGCATTAACCTGGACGGCACGGACATCGCTTCCATGAGCGAAGCGAAGCTGCGGCCCATGCGCTCGAAGTTCCAGATGGTGTTCCAGGACCCGTACGGATCGCTGGACCCACACATGACCGCCCAGGAAATCGTGGCCGAGCCGCTGAAGCTGCAGGGCATCCGCTCCAAGGCCGAACGGCACAAGGCCGCCGCCAAGCTGATCGACCAGGTGGGCCTGCCCGTCCGGTCCCTGGACAAGCACCCCGGCGAATTCTCCGGCGGCCAGCGCCAGCGCATCGGCATCGCCCGGGCGCTCGCGTCCAAGCCCGAACTGCTGGTGTGCGACGAAGCCACCAGCGCCCTGGACGTCTCCGTGCAGGCGCAGGTGCTGCGGCTGCTCAAATCCATCCAGGACGAAACCGGCATCACCTACGTGTTCATCTCACACAACCTTGGCGTGGTGCAGGAGATCAGCGATAGCGTCATGGTGATGCAGCGCGGCAAGCTCGTGGAACACGGCAGCACCGCGTCCGTCCTGACCGCCCCCAAGGAGGACTACACCCGCAAGCTCCGCCGCGCGGCCCTGGACCCCTCCACCATGACGGGCCTGAAGCCGCGGCACATCGTCCGCTCCCTGGCCCTGTCCAACCAGTCCAACTAGCCCACTTCCCGCATCCGCAACCACGAGGAATCAACGCATGAGCACGCAGCCCGAAGGCGCCCAGGTGGACGGCCTGAAACTCCCCATCTCCCGGCTGGTCCTGGGAACCATGACGTTCGGCGACACCGTTGACGAGGCCACCGCCGGCCGGATGGTCTCCGAGGCGCTCGACGCCGGCATCACCACCATCGACACCGCCAACGCGTACGTCGGTGGAGTCACCGAAGAGATGCTGGCACGGCTCCTGAAGGGAAAGCGCGACGGCGTCATCCTGGCATCCAAGGCCGGCATGCCGCACGCGGACCACGGCTCCAATTCGCCGTTGTCGCCGGCAGGGCTGCGCGCCAGCGTGGAGAACAGCCTGCGCCGGCTGGGCGTGGACAGCATCGACCTGTTCTACCTGCACCAGCCGGACCGGGCCACGCCTCTCTCTGACACTTTGGCGACTGTTGCTGAGCTGGTTGCCGAGGGGAAGATCGGCGCGCTGGGCGTCTCCAACTTCGCCGCCTGGCAGATCGCCGATGTGATCCACAGGGCGCGGGAAGTGGGTGCGCCGCAGCCCGTCGTCGCGCAGCAGCTCTACAACCTGGTGGGCCGCCGGCTGGAGGAGGAGTATCTCGAGTTCGCCGCCACCCATAACGTGCACACCATGGTCTACAACCCGCTGGGCGGCGGCCTGCTCACCGGCAAGCACAGCTTCGACGCCAAGCCCACCGAGGGCCGCTACGGTGACTCCAAGCTTGCCGCCATGTACACGCAGCGGTACTGGGACAAGCAGCTGTTCGACGCGATCGGCGAGCTGTCCAGGATCGCCGCGGACGCTGACATGACCCTCGCGGAACTGTCGCTGCGCTGGCTCGCCTACCGTGACGGCGTCGGGTCCCTGCTGCTGGGCGGGTCCAAGGTGGAGCAGCTGCGCGCCAACATCGCCGCCGTGGCCAACGGACCGCTCCCGGCCGACGTCGTGGAAGCCTGCGACGCCGTGGGCACCTCGCTGCGCGGCCCGATGCCCGCCTACAACCGCTGACCATTTCTTCCCGAACCGAACATTTGCTGAACCGAACTGACTGAAGGACACTGATGACCTCCGAACTGGCCCTCGAATTCGCCCGCAAGATCCGCGCCCGTGAGCAGGCGGTGGGCTACTGGGCGGTGCTGGACGCGCCCGTGGCCACCGAACGCATCGGCCGCCTCGGCTACGACTACGTCGCCCTGGACGCGCAGCACGGGCTGCTGGGCTACTCGGGCGTGCTCAACGGGCTGATGGCCATCGACGCCGGGCACACCGCCGTCGGGATGGTCCGCGTGGAGGCCAACGACTTCACCGCCATCGGCAAGGCACTGGACGCCGGCGCCGTGGGGGTCATCGTTCCGCTCATCAACAACGCCGAAGACGCCGCCGCGGCCGTGGCGGCAGCGAAGTACCCGCCGCTGGGTGGCCGCTCCTACGGCCCCATGCGCTCGGCGCTGCGGATCGGTCCCGTGCCGGCTGAGGCCAACGCCACCACCCTGGTCTTCGCCATGATCGAAACGCCCGAGGGCCTGGCCAACGTCAAGGAAATCTGCGCCACCCCCGGCCTGGACGGCATCTATGTGGGCCCGTCAGACCTCGCGATCGCGGTGGGCGGGGCCTTCCCCGGGGATCCCGCCGTCGAGGCAGAATTCAACGCCGCGCTGGAGACCATCGCCGAGGCTGCGGCGTCCGCAGGCATCGCCGCCGGCATCCACACGCCCGCCGGCACCGTTGCGGCGCAGCGGCTGGCGCAGGGCTACACCTTCACCACCATCGCCTCGGACCTGACGCACCTGGAACAGATCGCCAAGTCCCACCTCGACGCCGCCCGCTCCGCCGTCGGAACACAGGAAGGCAAGTAACCATGACGAACACCACCACCGACGCGTACAGCACCATCACCCCGGACGGCGTTGTCAAAACGGCCGACGGCGCCGACTTCGCCTATCTGCCCGCCCCCACCGTGCAGAGCCACGCCGCCAACCTGCTCACCCTCCCGGACGGCCGGCTGGGCTGCGTCTGGTTCGGCGGCACCCAGGAAGGCGTGCCGGACATCTCCATCTGGTTCTCCGCCCTGGAACCGGGCAGCAGCCAGTGGTCCGCGCCCGAGCAGCTCTCCGACGACTCGGCGCGCTCCGAGCAGAATCCCATCCTCTTCGTGGCGCCGGACGGCGCCCTCTGGCTGCTGTACACCGCGCAGAAGGCGGGCAACCAGGACACCGCCGAGGTCCGGCGTCGTATCTCCCGGGACAGCGGCCGCACCTGGGGTGCGGTTGAGACGCTCTTCGCTGCGAACGAAACAGGCGGCGTGTTCGTCCGCCAACTGCCCGTGGTGCTGCCCTCCGGCCGCCTGATCATCCCGATCTTCCGCTGCATCACCACGCCGGGCGAGAAGTGGGTGGGCAACAGCGACGACAGCGCCGTGATGATCTCCGACGACGCCGGCGCCACCTGGACCGAAACCGTGCTGCCCGGCAGCCTGGGCTGCGTCCACATGAACATCCAGCCCGTGGCCGATGGTTCCCTGCTGGCGCTGTTCCGCAGCCGCTGGGCCGACTCGATCTACGAATCCCGCTCCACCGACGACGGGTCCACCTGGAGCGAGCCGGTCCCCACCGAGATGCCGAACAACAACTCGTCCATCCAGTTTGTTGCTTTGGCGGACGGCCGGCTGGCCCTGGTCTACAACCACGCCCGGTCGGGGGAGGGCACCGAGCGGCGCCTCTCGCTGTATGACGAAATTGACGACGACGGCCTGGCGGACGAACAGGGGCAGGTGGCCGAGCCGGACGCCTCCGCCTTTGCCGAGGACGACGGCGTGAAGCGCGCCTTCTGGGGGACGCCGCGCTCGCCGATGACGCTGGCGATCTCCGAGGATTCCGGCCGCACGTGGCCCATCCGCCGGAACCTGGATGTGGGGGACGGGTACTGCCTGTCCAACAACTCCCGCGACGGGCTGAACCGCGAATACTCCTACCCGTCCATCCACCAGGGCCCGGATGGTGCGCTGAACATCGCGTACACGTACTTCCGGCAGGCCATCAAGTTTGTTCGGGTGGACCCGCAGTGGGCGTACGACGGCAGCACCACGCCGGGCGGCCTGGAGGACGGCTCCATCAATGACTGAGCAGCATGCGGTGGTGACCGGGTGCAGTTCGGGCATCGGGCAGGCCATCACCAAGCGGCTGCTGGCCGACGGCTGGTCGGTCACCGGGCTGAGCCGCACCGAGACCTCCCTGGACGGGAAGTTCGAGTGGCTGCAGGCGGACCTGTCGGATCCTGAGTCCCTGGCTGACGCCGTGGCCGGGCTCCGGCCGGCCCACGCCCTGGTGCACGCCGCCGGGTTCCAGCGGACCGCGCATATTGGCTCCCTTGACCCGGCCGCGTTGGCGGGGATGTTCACCGTCCACGTGGCGGCGGCGTCGGTGCTGGCCAACGCGCTGGTGCCGTCCATGCCCGACGGCGGCCGGATCGTCCTTCTGGGCAGCCGCACCTCCACGGGGATGCCGGGCAAGAGCCACTACGCTGCCACGAAGGCTGCCCTGATGGGGCTGGGCCGGACGTGGGCGCAGGAGCTGGCGCCGCGGGGGATCACGGTGAACGTCCTCTCCCCGGGACCCACCGACACCCCCATGCTGAACGACCCCGGCCGCGCCGCCACCCCGGTGAAGCTGCCCGCACTCGGCGCCCTGGTGGACCCGGAGGACGTCGCCGCCCTGGCCGCATTCCTGCTGGGCCCGCACGGGAAGTCCATCACCGGCCAGAACTACGTGATCTGCGGCGGCGCCTCCCTCTGACGCCCGCTCACTTGTGGCGGCTTTCCCGTCAACGCCCGCTCACTTGTGGCGGCTAAACCCGGGTTCCCTCGACTGCTCCCGCCCAAATCGCTGGAACGGAAGCCAGGGGCGGGTAACCTGCACGTTTGTGCAACGGCCGCTGGGCGGGCGTCCACGCGTGAGCGCCACGGAAAGTACCTACCCACCAGTAACAACACTCTGGCGGGCCTCTCTCGGGGAGATGACACCACACCAACGGATAACCCGCACATTCGTGCACTTCCGCTCCGCAAAGGCCACAGCGCTGCCAGCATGGAAACCGGCCCGGCGCCTGATGACCCCCAACACCAGGCGCCGGGCTTCCCCGAAGACAGACGAACAAAGAGGTTTCCATGTCCTTCCTATCCCGGGCCCTGTCCGTTGCCGCAGCAGCGCTCCTTGCCACATCCCTGATGGCGGTTCCCGCCCAGGCCGTCGACGTCTCCCCGCCGGGCGCCAATGACTGGTCCTGCAAACCGTCGGCGGAACACCCCTACCCGGTCATCCTGGTGCCGGGCACGTTCGAAAGCATGGCAAAGAACTGGTCCACCATGTCGCCGTACCTCAAGAGCCAGGGGTACTGCGTGTTCGCCCTCAACTACGGCGCCACCAACGGCGTGTATGCCACCGCTCCCGTGGCCGAGTCCGCCAAGCAGCTTGCCCCGTTCGTGGATTCCGTCCGGGCCGCCACCGGCGCCAAGCAGGTGGACCTTGTGGGCCACAGCCAGGGCGGCATGATGCCCCGGTACTACATGGGCTTCCTGGGCGGCGCCAAGTACGTCCATCACCTGGTGGGCATCGCCCCGTCCAGCCACGGAACCAAGGGCCTGATCGTCCCGCCACCGGACATGCTGCCCACGCCTGACTACACGGCCGCCGGCTGCGCCGCCTGCGCCGACCAGCAGGCCGGTTCCGCTTTCATGCAGCAGCTCAACTCGATCGGCGACACCGTGGCCGGCCCGTCGTACACCGTCATCTCCACGAAGTACGACGAGGTGGTGATCCCGTACAACAGCCAGTACCTGAACGGGAGCGCGCGCCAGGTCACCAACCTCACCATCCAGGACAAGTGCCCGGCCGACGTCTTCGAGCACGATCAGACGCCCAACGATCCCGTGGTGCACCAGTGGGTGGGCAACGCCCTGGGCCGCGCGTCCGGTCCCGCGGACCCCGCGTTCCAGCCGGTCTGCCTCTAGGCGCGGACGCCGCGGGCGGAAGAACGGACGACGGCGGGCGGCCGGCGTGCCGGTCACCCGCCGTCGTTCTCCCGCACCCATTTAGGGAAGCGGACAGTGCCGTCTAGGGGACGCCCTGGTCAGGAAGCCCGGGACTCCAGGGCCCCGTGCTGCCCGGCGGGACGGCCCTCCGCCAACGCCCAGTGCCGGTGCAGGGACTCCGCCAGCCGCTCCGGTTCGATCCGGTGCGGCGGGTCGAAGTGGTGGCGCCGGGGAAACACTTCGAGGTGGAAGTCCGGGAAGAAGACCCGGGCCAGCCGGGCGGCCACGTCGCCCTGGTCATCGGGATGGCTGAGTCCGCCCACGGCGTAGTAGACGGGTTTGCTGAACGCCTCGAGCCGCGACCGGTCCAGGTCGTAGTCCCTGAACGTGCGCAGGAAGGCACGGATCCCGGCGGGCCGCTTGGCCATCCACGGCGGCGGGGGATCGGCCGCCGCGGGCGGCAGGACGACGTCGTCCCTCACCTGGAGCCGCATGAACGCGGCCATGAACTCGTCCGGCGGAAGAGCTTCGAGCTCCGCGAACTTCGCATGGTGTTCCGTGTAGGTGTGGCTCCAGTCCCAGCTTCCCGCCCACGCCGGCTCCAGCACGGCAAGGCTCTGCAGCCGGCCTGGATGCTGGGCGGCGAACGCCAGCGCCACCGCACCGCCGCCCGAATAGCCCACCAGGTGGAAGGTCTGCCAGCCCCGGGCATCGGCCTCGCGCAGGACGCCGTCCACCTCTGTGTCCAGGGTCCATCCGGCGGGTGTCTGGTCCTCCCGGTACAGCTCAAGTTCCTTGGCAACGGCACTTACGTCCGGTCCCAGCGCTTCGATCAGGCGGGCATAGGCCAGGTCCGCGGGGAGCACTGCGCCGGGCAACAGGATGACCCGAATCGGTTCCATGGAAGAACTGTACGCCCGCACCGGACCCGCGCAATGGGGCCGGAACGGGCGCGAGGTCAGAGGGAGCGCAGGAGCCCGCGGCGGAGGTTCCGGGCGTGGAGGTAGACCATCAGCATCAGGAGCGGGACGTGGATGGCGGGCAGGTTGTGGGCAAACCATTTCGGCAGGTAGATGTCCGTGACGGACCCGTTCCCGGCGCCGTAACGCTCGGCCAGGCCGGTGAGCGGGCAGCGGAATCCGTTGCCCGCGAACACCAGGGATTCGCCGGCGACCACGGCGGCGGCGACCCCCACGCGTTTGTCGGTGCGCCCCGCCAGCCCCGCAATGAGCACGTAGACCACGCAGGATTCAATGGAGAACCACGCCAGCGTGTGCACCGCCTTGACTGCCGCCACCGCGGCCGGGCGCTGAACCATCGGCTACAGGGTCTCGGGGATGGGGCGCCCCGGGAAGAGCGTGGCGTACTGCTTCCGGTACATCCGGCGGCCCACCAGCTTGTACGCGAGCCGGACCGGCGCCGGGATTTCCCGGAACAGCTCAACCCTGTCCGCCGGTGGGTTTGTGGCCAGCACCATGCCGAGGTAGGAGACCATGAACTTCTTGTCGAATTTGTCGATCCCGTGCTGTCCTACCGCCGCGGCTTCCTTCTCGGTCATCACCCGGTCCACCACCGGCATGACCTCGGTGACCTCGCGGCGCAGGTGTACGTCCAGCACCGCTTTCAGGTCCTCATACAGCGCGGCGAGTTCCGAGGCGTCCTACTGGTCCGCCGTCCCCATCCAGCGCAGCCGCACCGGCTCAATCCGTTCCAGCCGTTGGGTGACCTGCCGGTGGTGCTCCAGCATCTGCGCGATATGCAGGACACAGCCGGGGGCGCGCTGCTCCAGCGGCGGGTACATGAGGAGGTCCTCGCCCTCGTGGTGCACGTGGAGGACCATGCCGAAGTTTCCCAGCACTTCCCCCACGTACGCGGCACGCCCAGTATCGCCCGCCGTCACGGAGCGGACCAGGCCGGGCGCCTCCGCATAGGCCCACAGGAAGAAGCGGTGGATGCGCCGCATGGCCGCGGTCCCGGTACACAGGACCGGCCCGGGCGGCAGGGGAGCGGCGGTCTCACCGGGCTGCATGGTGAAGAAGTCGGTCACGGGAGGGCCCCTACTCGTCGCGAGACCAGGCCTCTCCCCGCGAGCATCGTATCCCCGCACCGGGCCCTGAACAATGGCTTGCGGAATGATGCGAGGCGGCGTGCGCGGCAGCAAAGCAGGACGTACGACGGCGGGACGCGCCGCCGTCGTCGTTCCCGCCTAAGTGAGGGGCCGCTTCCCCTACCCAGCCTGCCTGCGCGGGCGCAAGATAGCCCCTATGACAAAGAAGCTGACAGGTGTGTTCCTGGTCCTCCTGGGGCTGTTTGCCACGGGAACGGCGGCGGTGGCGGCACCTCCGCCATCAGGAAGTACTGACCCGGTGGGCAACGACGTGTCCTGGCCACAGTGCGGCAAGACCCTTCCCTCCGGGCCGGCGTTCGCGATCGTCGGGGTGACCGGCGGGCTGGCCAACAACACGAATCCCTGCCTGGCCGAGCAACTCGCGTGGGCGGGCAAATCCTCAACCGGGGGATCCAGCCAGCCCAAGGTTGCCTTGTACGTGAACACCGCCAACCCCGGACACGAGGGCTCCTGGTGGCCATCGTCCAACACCTACGCCAACGTCAGCGTCTCCAACCCGTACGGAACCTGCGGTTCCGGCGGGGCAGCAGCAGGGCCGGTGGACCTTCCTTGCTCCTATATGTACGGCTACGCCAAGGCATACGACGATGCCACCATCCGGGGCGTCACCGACCCCGGCACCTATTTCTGGTGGCTGGATGTGGAGACCGGCAACAGCTGGCAGGCAGGCACCCAGGATGCGACCGCCCTGAACCGCGCCACGCTCGAAGGCATGGCCACCTACTTCAAGGGCATCACCGCCGGCAGGAAGGGCCCCGACGGCAAACCGGCCGGCGTCGGCATCTACTCCACCGGCAGCCAGTGGGGAACCATCGCCGGGACGGTGCCGCCGGGCAGCCCGCTGGCCAGCCTGCCCAGCTGGCTCGCAGGTGCCAAGACCCTGCGGGGCGCGAAATCGAACTGCTCGCTGCCCGGCCTGACCTCCGGAAGTTCCGTCGCGGTGACCCAGTACGTAGCGGCCGGACTCGACTATGACTATGCCTGCAGGTAGGCCGCGCTGATGCCCCGCGGCCTACCCGCGGAAGGTCAGCCCCGCGCCTGAAGCCCCGGCACGCCGTCGCGGATCTCGAAGGAGGCCTTCGTCGAAACCGGTGCGCCCGGCGTCGTGACGTGGTCCAGGACCCGGAAGTCCGCGGTCATCGAGTCCTTGGTGATGCGGGTGTTCACGTAGCCGCGGTTGTCGTTGTAGAACTTCAGGTGCGGGTTCCAGGCCATGGTGGGATCGGTGGTGGAGCCGGTGCCGTTGCCCGTGGAGGTGATGGACGTGCACACCAGCTCGGAGCCCACCACCGGGGAGGCCGGATCTTTGTAGTCCACCTTGAGGTCGTTGGCCCAGTTGCGGTGCACATCGCCGGTGAGGACCACGGCGTTGCGGACGTTCGCGTCCACCCAGCCCTGGGTGATGCGGCGCCGGGAGGACACATAGCCGTCCCAGCCGTCCATGGATACATCGTCCACGTCCAGGGCCTGGGCCCTGTCGCGCTCGGCGAAGAAGACCTGCTGGCCCAGGACGTCCCACCGTTGGGTGGAGTTCGTGAAGCCGTCCAGCAGCCACTTTTCCTGCTCGGCGCCGGTGATGGTGCGGTCCTCCGCCAGGCGCTCGGCCACGTTCTTCTTCCACCCGTCGCCGGCGAGCTGGTCGTCGCGGTACTGGCGGGTGTCCATCATGTGGAAGTTGGCCAGCTGTCCCCACTGGATCCTGCGGTAGATCTTCATGTCCGGCCCGGCCGGCAGGGAGGAGGGGCGCAGCGGCATGTTCTCGTAGTACGCCTGGAACGCGGCCGCGCGGCGCTGCCGGAAGTGCTCGGTGGTGTCGTTGAGCTGGCCGGCGTCGCTGTTCTCCGGCACCTCGTCGGCCCAGTTGTTATCCACTTCGTGGTCATCCCAGACCACTGCCCACGGTGCGATGGCGTGCGCGGCCTGCAGGTCGGCGTCGGCCTTGTACTGCGCGTGGCGCTGCCGGTACGTCTCCAGCGCGACGGTCTCGGGGCCTTCATGATCGCGCGGGTTGCCGCCGCCGATCACGTAGCTGCCCTTCTTGTACTCGTAGAGGTAATCGCCCAGGTGCAGCACCAGGTCCGGGTGGTCCTCGGCGAGCCGCTTATAAGCGGTGAAGTAGCCGTGCTCGTACTGCG
>Ga0160459_100632_pt1 | contig 12595 bp, 12 predicted proteins | sample HID1973K_E6MG_FD_108208 | JGI IMG/M metagenome (GOLD analysis project Ga0160459, IMG submission 108208) | Enriched mosquito-associated microbial communities from UW Madison campus, WI, USA - HID1973K_E6 MG | ecosystem: Host-associated > Arthropoda: Insects > Digestive system > Unclassified ... | reverse complement strand
TTCATCTCACCGGCACGAAGAAAGGCTGCGATCACGGCCAATGCGGCGCATGCACCGTTCATGTGAACGGCCGCCGCGTGAACTCGTGTCTCTGTTTCGCGGCCGCCTGCGACGGCGACACCATCGCGACGATAGAAAGCATCGGCGAAGTCGAAGCGATGCATCCGCTGCAGGCCGCGTTCGTCGAATGCGACGGCTATCAATGCGGGTACTGCACGGCCGGCCAGTTGATGTCGGCGGTGGCGCTGCTCGATGAACCCATCGGACCGAGCGACGACGACGTGCGCGAAGCGATGAGCGGCAACCTGTGCCGTTGCGGCGCTTATCAGAACATCGTCGCGGCGATCCAGTCGGTGCGCGCGACCAAGCCAACGGCAAAATAAGGAGCGCGACATGGACATGTTTCAGCTCTCCCGCGCGCGCGACATGCGCGACGCGATCACTGCCGGCGCGCTCGCGCACACCGCGCAGCAAGGCGCGGAAGTGCGCTTTCTCGCGGGCGGCACGACACTGCTCGATCTGATGAAGCTCAACGTCGAGCGGCCGATGCGCGTGGTCGACATCAGCCGTCTGCCGCTCGACAAGATCGAGACCACGAACGACGGCGGCGTGCGGATCGGCGCGACCTCGCGCAACTCGGACCTCGCGCATCATCCGCTGATCCGCGATCGTTATGCGGTGTTGTCGCAGGCGGTGCTTGCGGGCGCGTCCGTGCAGTTGCGCAACATGGCGACGACCGGCGGCAATATCCTGCAACGCACCCGTTGCGTGTATTTCCGCGATACGACATCGCCGTGCAACAAGCGCGAGCCGGGCAGCGGCTGCTCGGCGATTCAGGGCTTCAATCGCATGATGGCGATTCTCGGCACGAGCGAATCGTGCATCGCGAGCAACCCGTCGGACATGTGCGTCGCGCTGCAGGCGCTCGAAGCGACGGTTCACATCGAAGGCACGGGCGGCAAGCGCGCGGTTCCGATCGACGAATTCTTCCTGCTGCCGGGCACGACGCCCGATCGCGAGAACGTGCTCGATGCGGGCGATCTCATCACACACGTTACCCTGCCGCCGATGGTCGAAGGCGCGCGCTCGTTCTATCTGAAGCTGCGCGATCGCGCGTCGTATGAGTTCGCGCTGGCGTCGGCGGGCGTCGTGATCGGCGTGGAGGATGGGCGCATCGCGCACGCGCGCGTGGGTCTGGGCGGCGTCGGCACGAAGCCGTGGCGATCGCGCGAGGCGGAACAGGAACTGCTGAACGCAGCGCCCGATGACGCCACGTTCAAGCGCGCCGCCGATGCCGCGCTCGCCGATGCGAAGCCGCAAAGCGAGAACGGCTTCAAGGTCGAGCTGTCCACGCGCTGCATCGTGCATGCGCTGAAGATGGCCACGTCCGCATCCTGAACCCGACCGAGGAACCGAACATGTCCACCGCGCCCGACATCACGCAGTCCTTCATTGGACGGCCCCAGTCGCGCATCGACGGACCGCTGAAGGTCTGCGGCCGCGCGACTTATACCACCGACGTCGACCTGCCCGGCATGCTGTACGCCGTGCCGGTCGGCGCCACCATTGCGAGCGGCAGGATCACGTCGCTCGAATTCGCCGCGGCAGAAGCGATGCGCGGCGTGAAGCTGATTCTTCATCGCGGCAATATCGGCCGCTTCTATCGCATCTCCGGCAATTCGATCGACACCGGTTTCGTCGACGAGAACCGCCCGCCTTTCGACGACGACGTCATTCGTTATTACGGGCAGTACATTGCGCTCGTCGTGGCGGATACGTTCGAAGCGGCGAGCGCGGCGGCGGCTGCGGTCAAGGTCGGTTACGACAGGACACCGCACGACGTGAGCGCGACGCTCGACGCCGGCAAAAAGCTCGACGTGCACAGCGAACGCGGCGACCCCGACCGCGCCTTCGACGACGCGCCCGTGAAGATCGACGAGAACTACGTGACGCCGGTCGAAACGCATAACCCGATCGAGCTGCACGCGACCATCGCACACTGGAACGGCGAAAGTTATACGTTCTACGAAACGAGTCAGGCTGTCGCCAATCATCAGGGCACGCTGATGCAGATGATGGGCCTGCCCAAGGAGAAAGTGCGCGTGATCTCGCGCTATCTCGGTTCGGGCTTCGGCGGCAAGCTCTGGATGTGGCCGCATTCGCTGCTCGCCGCGGCTGCGACGCGGCAACTCGAGCGGCCCGTGAAGCTCGTGCTCTCGCGCAAGATGATGTTCCAGAACGTCGGGCACAGGCCGACCACGCAGCAGCGCGTGCGGCTCGCCGCGACGCAGGACGGCAAGCTCGTGTCGTTGCAGCATGACTTCGTGAACCACGAGGCCATCGACGACGACTACACGGAAGACTGCGGCGAAGCCACGCCGTCGATGTACAGCACGCCCAATCTTCGCGTGACGGGCGGCACGGTGAAGCGCAATGTCGGCTCACCCACGTCGATGCGCGGACCCGGCGCGGTGCCCGGCCTGTTCGCGCTCGAATCGGCGATGGACGAGCTGGCCATCGCGTTGAAGATGGACCCGGTCGAACTGCGCCTGCGCAACGAGCCGAAAGTCGATGAAAGCAGCGGCTTGCCGTTTTCCTCGCGGCATTTCGTCGAGTGCCTGAAGACCGGCGCGGAGAAATTCGGCTGGTCGAAGCGCACGCCCGAAATCGGCTCGATGAAGCGCGATGGCCTCGTGCTCGGCTGGGGCGTCGGCGCGTGCAGCTGGCCAGGCCTGCGCTTCTCGGCGGACGCAACCGTCGATCTGCGCGCGGACGGCACCGCGCGTGTCGCGTGCGGCACGCAGGATATCGGCACGGGCACGTACACGATCCTCGCCCAGATCGTCGCGGAGCATACGGGTATTCCGCTCGACAGGATCGAAGTCGGCCTGGGCGATACATCGTTGCCGCTCGGGCCGGTGTCGGGTGGATCGGCGGCGACGGCATCGGTGATTCCGGCGGTATCGGATGCGGTGCGCGAGGCCATCAAGACGCTGCTCGCGCGCGCCGCCAAGACGGAAGGACTGCCTTTCGCGGGCGCGAAGGCGGAGGAACTCACGCTGAGCGGCGGCCATGTGCATCGCAAGAACGAGCGGCCCGAGAGCGGCGTGCCGTTCGCGCGCATTCTCGAGGCCGCGAAGCTGCATGCGGCATCGGGCAGCGGCAGCGCGAAAGGCGGCTTCGACGATCCGCTGAAGAAGAAGTGGTCGATCCATTCGTTCGGCGCGCACTTCGCCGAAGTGACGTGGCAACCCGCGACCGCGCGCCTGCGCGTGAGCCGCGTCGTGACCGTGATCGATGCGGGCAAGATCCTCAATCCGCGGGCTGGCCGCAATCAGATCGAAGGCGCGGTGGTGATGGGCGTCGGCATGGCGCTGTTCGAGCATACGGTCTACGACGAACGCAGCGGCGCGCCCGTCAATAGCAGTCTGGCGGACTATGTCGTCGCGACCAATGCCGATACGCCGAAGATGGACGTCACGTTCCTCGACTACCCCGATACGGTCTTCAACGAACTCGGCGCGCGCGGGATCGCGGAGATCGGGCTGGCGGGAATCGCGGCGGCGATCACCGGCGCGGTGTATCACGCGACGGGGGTGCGGGTGCGCAAACTGCCGGTGATGATCGAGGATTTGCTGAAGGCGTAGTCGCAGGGTCGGGCCCGGTCTTTCGTGTCTTCGTCACAGGCGCGCAAGCCGGGCTCGATGCTATGGATTCGTATAATGCAGTGGAGCGCATTTTCCCCGACAGAGAGAACTACTTGAAAGCCCTGCCTACAGAACCGCTGACCGAGCGCGAACTCGATCGGCTGGACGACTTTCTCGACTCGATTGGCGATGAGGCGATGACCCTCGAAATGCTCGACGGCTTTTTCGCTGCGCTGATTTGCAGCCCTCAATTGATCATGCCGAGCGAATGGCTGCCTGCGGTACTGGGAAATAACGCCCCCTTCACGACCACCAAGGAAGGCGAACAGGTCCTCGGTCTGCTGATCCGTCACTGGAACACGATCGCGGACGACCTCCGGCAAACCCTGCACGACGAAGAAGCAGTTTATTTCCCGGTGCTGTCACTGGACGCAAGCGGCGCGGCCCTTGCCAATGAATGGGCCTTTGGCTTCATGAGCGGTGTAGAGATGCGGCACGGAAGCTGGCACGAGCTGTTCGACGACGACGACTATGCCGGTGCGTTGGTTCCTATTCTGATGCTTTGCCATGAGCATGACCCGGACCCCGAGTCACGCACCAACCCCGCCGGGCTCGAAGACCGGGAAAACGTGATACAGATGATGATCGCGGGCCTACCCCACATCTACCGCTTTTTCGAACCGCATCGCCGAGCGCGAGCGACTGAAGACGCGCCACAATCCGCGCGACTGAAAGTAGATAAGATCGGCCGGAATGAGCCGTGCCCCTGCGGCAGCGAACGTAAGTACAAACACTGCTGCGGGGCGAACGCGTCGACGCTGCATTGAGCGACGGGTCAGTGGATCGACTTCGTGTCAGTCACGATCGAACCGTCGCTGGGTGGCTTGTGCGGCAATTGGAGGTCTAGCGCCATTCTTGGCAGGTATTCCGAATTGTTTTAATCGAACCGGCTGCCTCGATGACGCCTGTTCCTTAGCGACGAGAGTCGGCGGATTGTAAGCAGTTGGAATTTCGCTGCTTGGGGACGGCATGGACGCGCGTCTTCGAGGCCTGGGCGGAGCCGCTATACTAGACTGCACGTATAATTTTCTTCTGAGTTGACGGTCACCGGATAACCGTCGACTCGGCAAGCGGATCAATCATTCAAAGAATCATGAAACCGTCGATCGCACTGGAAGCCCATCGCGACGAGATTCGTCGCATCATCGAAGCGCATCGCGCGAAGAATGCTCGCATCTTCGGTTCGGTCGCACGCGGTGAAGATACGGAGGAGAGCGATCTCGATCTCCTCATCGACCCTACGCCGAAAACATCATTGCTCGATATCGGCGCGATTCGTCATGAGTTGCGGGAACTGCTCGGCGTGAAAGTGGATGTGCTGACTCCCCGCGCGCTGCCTGATCGAACTCGCGATGAAATCATCGCAGGCGCCATTCCGGTATGAGCCGAGACGCATTGACTTTGCCTGAGTACGTAGACCACGTCCTCACGGCGATACGGCGTATTGCGCGCTACACCGCTGGACTGGACGAAGCGACATTCAACAACGATGAATTCGCGCAAGACGCGGTCATCCGTAACATTGAAGTGATTGGCGAGGCATGCAGAAATATCTCCCGACACTTTCCTGCCTTCGTCGTCCAACATCCCGAGGTGCCGTTCCAGTCGGCGTATGAAATGCGAAACGCACTATCGCATGGCTACCACAAGATCGATTTCGGGATTGTCTGGGTAACGATCCGTGAAGACATCCCCGCGCTTGGCAAACAGTTCCAGTTGCTTGCCGACGAATTGAAGCGCGTCAGCTAGCAGCCCCCAGAAGTATTCCCGGTGCCGCAAGGCGCTACTTCCGCTCCGGATATCGACCGTCCGAAGGCTCGTGCAGGCACGCCCCTTGCACCCCGCCCACGCTTCGATCCTCCCCCAAGACGCGCTACCATAGGGCCCAGCCCACCCCAAAACCCTGTGCAGCAGCAAATTCAGCCGGAGTGCCCATGAACGACATGATCAAACAACACGGCCTGCAGGTCGACGCGAGTCTCGCGAAGTTCGTCGATGAAGAAGCCATCCCCGGCACGGGCGTCGACAGTGCGTCCTTCTGGAAGGGATTCGATGCTATCGTGCACGATCTCGCCCCGAAAAACCGCGCGTTGCTCGCCGAGCGCGACCGCCTCCAGACCGAACTCGACAACTGGCATCGCAGCAATCCCGGCCCGGTGCGCGATCTGCGCGGCTATCGCAAGTTTCTCGAGGAGATCGGCTATATCGTGCCCGCGCCCGCGCACGTGCAGGCGAGCACCGCCAATGTCGATCGCGAAATCGCCGAGCAGGCCGGCCCGCAACTCGTAGTGCCGCTCTCGAATCTGCGCTATGCGCTCAACGCCGCCAACGCGCGCTGGGGCAGCCTCTACGACGCGCTCTACGGCACCGACGCCATCGACGAAAAGGACGGCGCCGAGCGCACCGCGCAGTTCAACCCGAAGCGCGGCGCGAAGGTGATCGCGTACGCGCGTGCTTTCCTCGACGACCATGCGCCGCTCGCGCACGGCTCGCACGCCGACGCGACGAAGTACAGCATCGAGCAAGGCCAGCTCACGGTCACGCTGAAGAACGGCAGCAAGAGCGGCCTCGAGAACGGCGAACAGTTCGCGGGCTATCAGGGCGACGCGAAAGAACCGTCCGCCGTGCTGCTCAAGCACAACGACCTGCACTTCGAGATCCAGTTCGACGCGAATCATTCCATCGGCAAGACCGATGCCGCGCACGTGAAGGCCGTGCTGATGGAAGCGGCGGTGAGCACGATCATCGACTGCGAGGATTCGGTCGCGGCCGTCGATGCCGCCGACAAGACGCAGCTCTATCGCAACTGGCTCGGCCTGATGCAGGGCCATCTCGCGGAACAGGTCACGAAAAACGGCAAGACCTTCACGCGCGCCATGAACCCGGATCGCGAATATACCGCGCCCGACGGCTCGACCATCAAGCTGCACGGACGTTCGCTCCTGTTCATCCGCAACGTCGGCCATCTGATGACGAACCCCGCCGTGCTCGACCGCGACGGCAAGGAGATTCCGGAAGGCATCCTCGACGCGGTGATGACCACGCTCGGCTCGATGCACGATCTCAAGAACAGGATGAACTCGCGCACGGGTTCCATCTACATCGTAAAGCCGAAGATGCACGGCCCCGCCGAAGTGGCGTTCGCGGACGAACTGTTCTCACGCGTCGAAGACCTGCTCGGCCTGCCGCGTCACACCATCAAGATGGGCATCATGGACGAGGAACGCCGCACGAGCGTCAACCTCAAGGCCTGCATCGCGGCGGCGGGCGCGCGCGTCGCGTTCATCAACACGGGCTTCCTGGACCGCACCGGCGACGAGATGCATTCGTCGATGGAAGCCGGCCCGATGATGCGCAAGGGCGACATGAAGTCGTCGAAGTGGATCAGTTCGTATGAGCGCAACAACGTTCTGGTCGGGCTGAACACGGGCTTGCGCGGGCGCGCGCAGATCGGCAAGGGCATGTGGGCGATGCCCGACCTGATGCACGCCATGCTGGAGCAGAAGATCGCGCATCCGAAGGCCGGCGCGAACACCGCATGGGTGCCCTCGCCGACGGCGGCTACGCTGCACGCGCTGCACTACCACATGGTCGACGTGCAGCAGGTTCAGCAGGAACTCGAAAGCATCGACTACGACGGCCAGAAGAACGAGTTGCTCGATGGCCTGCTGACGATTCCCGTCGTCGATAAGCCGGCGTGGTCGGAAGAGGACATCAAGAACGAGATCGAGAACAACGCGCAGGGCATTCTCGGCTATGTCGTGCGCTGGGTCGATGCGGGCGTCGGCTGTTCGAAGGTGCCGGACATTCACGATGTCGGCCTGATGGAAGACCGCGCGACGCTGCGCATTTCGAGCCAGCACATCGCGAACTGGATGCGTCACGGCATCGTCACGGAAGAGCAGGTGCGTGAGACGCTCGAACGCATGGCCGCGGTCGTCGACAAACAGAACGAAGCCGATCCGACCTATCGCCCGATGGCGCCCGCGTTCGACAGCTCGTTCGCCTTCAAGGCCGCGTGCGCGCTCGTATTCGAAGGACGCACGCAGCCGAGCGGTTATACGGAACCGTTGCTGCACAAGTTCCGTCTCGCCGTGAAGGCTTCCGCGTAACGCCAACCGTGCAAATCGCGCACATACGGCATCGCGCCGTATGTGCGCGCAACTCACTGCTCCGACCAGAGCTTGCCTGCGGTCGCCCAGTTCTCGCGCTTCACGTCGGTCAAAATGATGTCCACCGAGCCCGGCTCGCAGCCGAGCGTCTCACACGTCGTGCGCGTGATCGCCTCGACGAACTTGCGCTTCTCTTCCACCGTGCGGCCTTCGAACAGTTGAATGTTGAATGTCGGCATTCCGTTTGATCTCCCTGTTAGTCTGACAGTCTGAATCAGTCGCGATACAACGCATCGATGCGCTCGAGCTTGCGCAACAGCGCAGGCCATTCGAGCGCGCCTTCGATGGCGTCGTCGTCATGCAGTTGCGCCGCGGTGCGCGCGACGACTTCCGGAGTCGGCACGATCATCTTGCCCACGCCCGCGAGTGCGCGAAGCTGAATATCGCATGCCTTGACGAGCATATCCATCAGCACATAAGCCTCGGCGATGGTGCGCCCGAGCGTGAGCGGCCCGTGATTGCGCAGGAGCATCGCGCGATGCGCGCCGAGACTGGCGACGAGCCGCTCGCCTTCGGCCGGCGAAAACGCCAGGCCTTCGTAGTCGTGATACGCGAGATGGCCGTGAAAGCGCATCGCGTGCTGCGAGGCGGGCAGCAGTCCGGGCGGCTGCGTCGAAACGGCGATCGCCTCGCGCACATGCAGATGCATCACGCAAACGGCGTCCTGCCGCGCCGCGTGCACCGCGCCGTGCAGCGCGAAACCCGTCGCGTTCACCGGATGCGCGCTCTCGCCGATCACGTTGCCGTCGATATCGATCTTGACGAGATTGGACGCCGTGACTTCGTCGAACGAAAGCCCGAACGGATTGATGAGAAAGCGGCCCGGCTCGTCCGGCACGCTCGCGGAAATATGCGTGTAGACGACATCGTCCCAGCCGTTGAGCGCGACGAGCCGGTAGGCGGCGGCGAGATCCACGCGCGTGGCTGTTTCGGCCGCCGAGCGCGGCCCGCTTTCCGCGATCCTGCGCTCAGGCGTGTGGGTGAACGACATGTGAATCTCCTTCTTTCGATGTTCCCGACATTCTCCGCCGCAGCGCGATCACCGCCCACGACGCCAGCACGAACGGCGCGGTCAGCGCGGCGATGCCGACGCAATCGATGACGCGCTCGATCAGCACGGCCGCCACGATCGCGACGAGCGCGTAGCGCCTGCCGAGCGGCGCGGCCGCGAGCGCCGCAAGTGCCGCGTTGAAACCGCACGCGCCGGACAGCACGACGGCATCGCTCGCGCCGCCGACCCCGTGCAGCATCGCGCCGAGCGCGCTGCCCGCGAGCGCCCAGCCGGCCTGCGACGGCCGCGACGCGAACAATCCCGCCGCGATCAGACCGCCCGCGAGCGCGCCGGTCGCGAAGGTGATCGGCGCGAGACCCGCGAACGCGGCCTGCAGCATCGGGATGACGCCGGCGGCGACTTGCGGAATCGCGCCCGTATCGCCGCGCTCGGCAAAAAGCGGCAGCCAGCACCAGGTCACGATGATGGCCGGACTGGAAAAGATCGGCAACCGGTGGCGGGAGAGAACGTGCGAGAGCTTGTTGGCGAGGAAAGTGGCGAGCATCGCCGCGACGATCGCGACGGCTGCGGCCTGCGACACATCGCCGATGAAAGTGAACGCAGCGAGCGCCGCGAGCGCGCCGTTGAAGCCGTAGAGATCGTCGCGAAAGGCGGGCGCGTCGCTGTCTTCGATGATCACGCTGATGACGTTGCCCGTCAGCGTGCCGATCAGCAGCCCGCACGCGAGGCGCGGGCTCGCGCACAGGACGGCGAGAAACAGCAGCGCGCCGGTCGCGGCGTTGCGCTGAAGCACGATCTGCCCGATCGCGCGGGCGAAACTGCGGAGCTGGTCGCCGAGAGCGGCGTCGGAATGAAGAACGGTGGACATGCTGGGCGGCGACGGCAGGGGAAGCCGCCAGCATAAAGCAGCCGGCGCGCGTCGTGCGACGGCGCGCCGAATAACCTGTATGTGGCTTGAAGCAGAGGGCGCGACGAGCGTCGCGCCGGAGGGGGATCGAAGCTTAGTTGAACGCCATCGGAACCAGGGGCGTTTCGCCGACACCCGGGTTCGCCATCGACAGATCAGCACTCATCTTGACGATTTCCGTGACGTTTTCGCGGAAGTTCGGGTGCTTTTCCCAGGTGATGTAGCTCGCGTCCATGACGGCGGACAACGTGAGCAAGGCAAAGGCGGCTTTTTCGAGCACTTCGTAACGGCGGCGCATGATCTGTTCCTCAATCTTTGCGACATTGTAACAGACTTAAGGGTTTTCCCGTAAGGGTTCTGTTGCAATGCCGCAAATCGGCCGCCGCTATTGTGTCTGAGTTCCGCCCCTCTTTATCACATCGATGCGTCGAGCATCGCCTCGTAATCCGCGTTCGACGCCTCGCGCGGATTCGTCTTGTGACTGTGATCCTTCTGCGCGCCCGCGATAGTGCGCGGAAATAGTTCGCGCGTCACGCCGAGTTCCGCGAGTCCGCGCGGCAGGCCGAGCGCGGCCGTCATCGCGCGCACCGCTTCGCCGACTTCGCCGCCGGCTTTCAGGCCCATCGCCTGCGCGATGCGGTCGAGCTTGCCCTCTTCCTGCATCGACGGCGCGCTGCTGTTGAAGGCGATGACCGCCGGCAGGAAGATCGCGTTGAGCGTGCCGTGATGCAGCCTCGGATTGATGCCGCCGAGCGAGTGACTCAGGCTGTGCACGCAGCCGAGGCCTTTCTGAAACGCGAGCGCGCCCTGCATCGAAGCGCTCATCATGTTCCAGCGCGCGACCCGGTCCGCGCCGTCGCGCGTCGCGCGCTCGATGTGACGCCACGCCCGCCACAGTCCGTCGAGCGCGATGCCATCGGCGGGCGCATTGAACGCGGGCGCCATGAACGTTTCGAGGCAATGCGCGATGGCGTCCATGCCGGTCGCGGCGGTGAGCATCGGCGGCAGACCGAGCGTCAGTTCCGGATCGCAGATCGCGACTTTCGGCACGACATGCGGCGAGATCACGCCGACCTTGCGGCCATCGTCGAGGATCAGGATCGCGCCGCGCCCGACTTCGCTGCCCGTGCCCGCGGTCGTCGGAATGGCGATGACCGGCGCGGTCTTCGCGGTGATGCGCGCGAGACCGCCTTCGATGACGGCGAAGCTTTGCAGCGGCCCATCGTGCGTCGCGCAGACCGCCACGCCCTTCGCGAGATCGATCGACGAGCCGCCGCCGGCCGCGATCACGCCATCGCATGCGTTCTCCTTGTACATCGCGACGGCTTCGCGCACCGCGCCTTCGTTCGGGTTGGGCGGCGTGCCGTCGAACACCGGCACCGGCGATGAAGCACCGAGCGCGTCGAGCACCTTGTCGAGCAGGCCTGCAGCGCGGATGCCGGCATCGGTCACGATCAGCGGACGGCGAATGCCGATGCGTTCGCATTCGCTTGCAAGCAGGCGCACCGCGCCGAAATCGAATTGAATCTGCGTGATGTAATTGATGAGGGGCATGGGTGTCTGACTGAAGGTTATGGTCGGTGCCGCCCTGGGCGGCGCGGTGCCCGACAGTATAAGAGCCTTCACTCATTCCGACGCGATGCGTCGCGTCGTCCAGGCCTCAGAAGCGAAAGTCGTTGAAGAACTTATCGCGTTCGATCACGACGAGCGCGGCGCGTTTGTGCGGGAAGTCGAATTCCTTCAGCGTATGAAAGCCCATGCGATGCATGTACGCGATATGCCGCACATGATCGACGCGTGGTTCGCCGACGAGCCGTTCGGTGCGCGGATCATCGATGAACATGTAATGGAGCACGCCGCTCCACCATGCCTTGAGCTTGCCCGCGCTTTGAAATTGCGCATCGCCGATCAGGAGGTGCAGGCCGCGATCGAAATCGCCTGCATCGTAGAACGGGCCGAGGCGGTCTTCCTTCGCCCAGTAGAACTCGAAATAGCCGAATGGCTTGTCGTCGAAGTAGCCGATCATCGGGTGCATGTGCGGGTCTTCGCGACGTTCCTTCAGATATGCGGCGTGTTCGGCGCGCGTGCCGCGTTGATCCCAGAAGTAGGCGACTCGGTCGAGATTCATCCATTCGCTGAAGACTTCGGAGTCCGCGTCGGGGTCGGCGGTGCGGAGGCCGAAGGTCATGTCGAGTTGCGGGAAGTGGCGCTCGTAGATGGTGCCTTCGGCGTTGGTTGGTCTTATCGGATGCGTGACGTCGCCGGTTTGCGTGTAGCTGAGCAAGGTATCGCTCGATGCGGGCGATTTGAGCCACGGGCGTGGGAGTTTCCAGAATGTTTGTCGCGATGTCGTCAGGAATACGCGATCGTCGCGGGTTTCTGCCTTGTCGATCAGGTTCTCGTTTCGCGCTTGTGCTATGAAAGCTTCTGCGTTTTGCGCGGGAGGGAATGCGATCGTTGCCGTGCGGCGCTCGGGCTCGTTGGTGTAGATGTCGCATAACGCCTCTAGCAACGCGTCGGTGCGGCATGTCGTCAATGTGCGATCGGTCGCGGTCGCGGCTACTTCTGGGTCGAAACGTATGTTCATCGTGGATGTCTCCGGCAAGGTTGCGGTTTTGCGTTGATGTTGGTCGGCTTCGGCTTCGGCTTCGGCTTCTATGGAATCCTGATTTCGTGTCGGTCTATTGGCACTGCCCCTCCCCGGGGCGGGGGTCACTTTCTTTGCTGCTGCAAAGAAAGTAACCAAAGAAAGCAGCTTTCCCCATCCAAAGTACTTCATGCCGGCCCCGGCACAGGC
>Ga0160459_100629_pt1 | contig 12652 bp, 11 predicted proteins | sample HID1973K_E6MG_FD_108208 | JGI IMG/M metagenome (GOLD analysis project Ga0160459, IMG submission 108208) | Enriched mosquito-associated microbial communities from UW Madison campus, WI, USA - HID1973K_E6 MG | ecosystem: Host-associated > Arthropoda: Insects > Digestive system > Unclassified ... | reverse complement strand
GCCTCGCCTGCGGCCGTGATGCCCCATGGTCCCTCGCCGCCCCGGGTCACCACCACCATCGCCGGCCCCTCGGAGCCTCCCAGTGCCAGCCACTGGCGGGCGGACTCCAGGACGTCCTGCCCCGGATACAGCCAGGCGAGGTCCTCATCCGAGGCCTTCACCACGTCGGCGAGGGAGACGAACTTTTCCGCGTGGCGGCGCGCGTAATCCACGTCGGTGATGATGCTCGGGCGGCAGTTGGGGTCGAAGCTGATGGTGGCATGCGGGTGTGCGTATTCGACGGCGGCCAGCACCTCGGTGGCGCCGGGCGCCAGCATCGTGGCGATCGATCCGGTGTGCAGCAGCGTGGTGCCCTGGAGCATGAAGCCGAGCCGGTCTGCGATGCCGGGAAGCTCCCAGGCGAGGTCGAACGTGTAGGTGGCGGCGCCGTCGTCGTCAATCAAGGCGGTGGCAACGCTGGTGGGCAACTCATCCGGGCCCAGCGGAAGCATCACCGAGCTGGCGCGGAGGTGCGCGGCCACGGAATCGCCGTAGGCGTCGCGCCCGTAGCGGCCGATGAACTGCACCGGGTGGTCCAGGCGTGCCAGGCCCACCGCAACGTTGAGCGGGCTGCCGCCTACGTGGGCTTCGATTCCCGAAGCGCGCTGGACAACGTCAACAAGGCCTTCGCCGATCACCGTGAGCATGGTCATACTCTGCCAGAGAAGCGGGCGGGGCCGAATTCCATGTCAGCGCAGCAGTTCACACACCAGTTCGCGGCACGCCAGGTAGGCCGGGGCGGTGATGTCGATCAGCGCGAAGTGGTCGCCGGGGACGCTGACGAACCGTGCGGGCACCGCCGATCCCCGGGCCGCGTCCACATAGCCTGTGGACATTTCCGGCGGCACGTCGTCGTCGGCTTCGGCGTGGACGGCGTACACGGGAACGTCCAGCGGCAGCGCCGCCATGGGGCTGGCCAGCCGGTGCCGGGCGGGGAATTCCGACGACGGTCCGCCCAGGAGGTTGGCTACGGCACCGTTGCTGAGGTTGAGGCGTTCAGCGCCGGCCAGGTCCAGGACCCCGGACTGGCTGACCACGCCGGTGAGCCGGACTCCCCGCCGGCCCGGAAGGCTGTCCGCGTTTCCTGTCCCCAGTTCCGCCACCCTGTCCCGCCCGGCGGCCCAGACTGCCAGGTGCCCTCCGGCCGAATGGCCCAGGGCCACCACCTTCCCCAGGTCCAGGGCATGGGGGTCCGCGAGCGCTGCCAGATGGTCGATGCCCGCCAGGATGTCATCGAACGTGCCGGGCCAGCCGCCTCCGTTTCCGGCGCGCCGGTACTCCAGGTTCCAGGCGGCGATCCCGTGTTCCGCCAGGTCCCTGGCCAGAGGTTCGCCGAGCTCGGCGCCATACTTCGCACGCCAGTACCCGCCATGTATCACCACCACCACGCCCTGGTGCCGGGCGCCTACGGGAAGATCGGGGAGGAACAGTTCGCCCCACTGGCTGGGATCCTCGCCGTACGGGTAGCGGTGGCGTTGAATCATGTGCCGAGACTACAGGGGGACGGGACGGCAGGGACCGGACCCGTTTAGCCGGGCCTGTTCCTGGGCACCCTTCAACCATGGAAGAACGTGACGTGACCACCCGGAGTTCCACCGTTGAGGAGTGGACGCAGGCCCTGTCCGAATCCACCGGCTCACCGGGCGGCGGTGCCGGGACAGGCGTAATGCTGGCCGTTGCTGCGTCGTTGGCCTCGATGGTGGCCGGCTATACCGAACCGGGCGCGGACCATCAGCAAACCGTGGACGATCTCAGGGACCGTGCCCGGAAACTGCGGAGCGAGGCGCTGCACCTGGCCGACGAGGATTCGACGGCGTCCCGGGCCTTCGGCGCCGCCTTCCGGTTGGAGCCCGGCGCTGAACGGGACAACGCCATCCGCGAGGCCTCAGTTGACGCCGCGCACGCCTCCGCCGTGCTCGGCGCCCGGGCGGTGCAGGCCATAGACGATCTCGCCTGGCTGGCGGCGCACGGCAATAAGGCGCTGATCGCCGACGTCGTTGTCGCTTTCGGTGCCCTCCGCGCGGCCGTGGCGGGAGCCCGGACCAACGTCAGCTTCGACCTGGGATCCCTGCGCTCCACCGGGGCTTCCCTTGAAGAGATCCGTGAACAGCAGCCGGAACTGTGGGCTTCCGTGGAGCGCCTCACCGGCGCGCTGGAGCGGATTGACGCACTGACGGACCAAATTGATTCCCGCGCCGCCCCTACGGATAGCATCTGACAGGGCCTCCTGCCAGGGGCAGCGGCCAACGGCAGCAGTCAAAGGCTCGGGTCAAAGGCTCGGGTCAAAGGCTCCGGTCAAAGGCTCCGCCAGGTACTGCCGCCCTAGGGCGATGAGATTGAGGACAGCGGTGTGGACGGAGTCCTAAAGGGATTTTTTGTGGTGGGCGTGGTCATGTTCGTCGGCTACGTGCTGGGCAAGACGAACGCGCTGGGCCCGCAGGGCACCAAAGTGCTTTCCAGCCTGACGTTCCTGGTGGGACTGCCCAGCCTGATGTTCTCGATGATCGCCACCCGGCACATCTCGGAGGTCCTGAGCGAGACGGGCCTGATCTCCGTGGTCACCGCCGTGGCCATGATGGCGGTGTTCGCCCTGGTGGGTGCGATCGCCCGCTGGGGAGTCCGCCGCACCACCATCGGCGCCCTGGCCACGGGCATCGTGAACTCCACCAACCTCGGCGTTCCGCTGTCGCAATACGTCATGGGGAGTGCCACCTACGTCACACCCATCATGCTGTTCCAGCTCGCCGTCATCACCCCGATCGCGCTGACCATCCTGGACCTGACCAACCCGGACGGGACCAAGCCTTCCCTGCGCCGCATCCTCGCCACCCCCTTCCGCAACCCCGTGACCGTGGCGGCCATCCTGGGCATCATCGTCAGCGCCGTCGGCATCGAAATCCCGCCCCTGGTGTTGGATCCCCTCAAGCTCATTGCGCAGGTGACGGTTCCGCTGATGCTGATCATCTTCGGCATGTCCCTCCATGGCCTCTCACCGCGGGCCAGCAGCAGCGACAGCGCGCCCACGTTCCTGGCCGTCGTCCTGAAATCAGCCATCCAGCCCGCCCTCGCGTGGGCCCTGGCCAGGTACGTCTTTCACCTGGACGACTTCAACACCTTCGTGGTGACCGCCTGCGCCATCCTGCCCACCGGCCAGAACGTGGTCCTCTACGCGGTGCGGTACCGCGTGGGCCAAAGCCTTGCGCAGACGACGGCGGTCATCACCTCGGCGCTGGCTGTTCCGTTGCTGCTCGGGGCGGCCTGGCTGCTGAACTGAGCTCCCGGTGCGGACTTGGGCGCGGGTATAACTGGGTACCAGGAGCACAAACAACGGAGGTTCTTCCATGGCACGGATTCTGGTGACCGGTTCAACGGACGGGCTGGGCCTGGCTACGGCGGAAACGCTGGCCCGCGAAGGCCACCACGTGTTGGTCCATGCCCGGTCTGCCCGGCGCGTGCCCGCGGTGCAGCACCTGGTGGACCAGGGCGCGCAATGCCTGGTGGGGGATCTCTCGGACGACGCCGAAGTCCGCCAGCTCGCTGACGAGGCCAACCGCATCGGCGGGATCGACGCCGTGATCCACAATGCCGGGGTCCTGGACGGCGCCGCGCTCCTGCCCGTCAACGTGGTGGCGCCGTACCTGCTCACAGCGCTGATCAGGGGGCCGTACCGGCTGATCTACCTGAGCAGCGGCATGCACCGCGGCGGCAACACCCGGCTCGACGGCCTGGACTGGTCAGGCCGCTCCGCCACGGCGTCGTATTCCACTACCAAGCTGCACATCACGGCCTTCTCGGCAGCCCTGGCCCGCCTGGTGCCGGGCGTCACCAGCAACGCCGTGGACCCGGGCTGGGTGCCCACCCGGATGGGCGGGCGGTCCGCCCCGGACGATCTTGAGCTCGGCCACCGCACGCAGGAGTGGCTGGCCACCAGTGATGATCCGGACGCCAACGGCAGTGGCGGCTACTGGTACCACCAGCGCCGGCAGGCGCCGCACCCCGCGGCGGAAGATCGGGATTTCCAGGACGCCCTGCTCGCCCGGCTGGCAGAGCACACCGGCGTCACGCTGGACGCGCTCGGGTGAACATCGGTTGCTCCGTAAACGCCGTTTGACACCTGAAAAGGGCGTTGGGCCCACGCCGGCAGGGTTCCTTGGCCGAGCTTGCGTGGCTAGGGTGCCGGTGGGGGGCAGTCGATGGGGTTAAGACTTGCGCAGGCGCCGTTCGACGTCGGCCGTTTCCGGGTACGCCGCCTGGGTGCCCTTGCGCGTGGTGGCCAGGGCCGCGGCCACGGAGGCGAACGCTGCGGCGTCGGCGAGCGCATCGCCTAAAGCGAGCCGCACTGCCACGGCACCGGTGAAGGCATCCCCGGCGCCGGTGGTGTCCACCGCATCCACCCTGGTGGGCTCCACGAACACCACGGATCGGCTGGCCGGGGCGTCGGAATCCAGCACTACTGACCCGTGCGCCCCGAGTGTCACCAGCACCTGCCGGATCCCCCGTTCGGCGAAGCGTTCGCGGACGGCGTCCCATTGCGCGGCGTGGGCGTCGGCACCCGGGACAGAGGCCCCGGGGCCGAGGAACAGTGCGGCTTCGTGGGCGTTCACCAGCAGGACGTCCACCAACCCGGCCAGCGCTGCGGGGATGTGGGCGTAGGGCGAGAGGTTCAGCAGGACCTTTGCGCCGGCGTCGTGCCCTGCCTGCGCTGCCGCCAGGACCGTGGGCATGGCAACTTCCAGGCAGAGGCTGACGACGGCGGCGCCGTCCAGGACGTCCGCGGCCTCCGCCACGTCCCCCGGGGACAGTGTGCCGTTGGCACCCGCGGAGATGATGATGTTGTTTTCGCCGCCCGCATCGACCGCGATCACGGCGACGCCGGTGGGCTCACTGGAGGTACGCACCCGCCCTACGTCCACGCCGGCACCGGCTACCGAGGCCAGCAGCATGTGCCCGTTGGGATCATCCCCCACGGCACCCACCAGGCTGACGTGCCCGCCGAGGCGGCCGGCGGCGACGGCCTGGTTGGCGCTCTTGCCGCCGGGATTCACGGCGAAGCCGTTGCCGTGCACCGTTTCCCCGGGCTGCGGGAGCCGCTCACAGTAGATGGTGAGGTCGGCGTTGAGGGAGCCGACGACGACGATCCGGCCAGCGCCCAGGGAGTCAGCGCCCGCGGACCCGGCTGCGGCGCTCATTCGGCCACCTCGGCCTCAACCGGCTTGGGGATCAGCAGCGACGCCGCGAACGCGGCCACCGTCAGAGCCAGGCCGACCACCACCACGGTGAGGTAGGAAGCAGTGGCATCGCCAAGGGAGGCGGTCGCCACCAGCACGGCGGGCAGGATGAGGAAGCTCAGGCCAGCACCGAGGTTGAAGGCACCGGCGTTCATGCCGGGCAGGAAGCCGGGGTTGCCGGCGGGCGAGAGGACAACGCCGAGTCCGTTGAGCATGATGTTGACCGTACCGGCGTACATGATGCCCAGCAAGACCGTTCCGGCAATCATCATCGGCAGGCTGTGCAGGCCCAGGAACCCTATGACGGCCAGCGCCGCGATGCTGCCGAGCAGGCCGATGCGCAGCACCTTGGTGTAGCCCAGGACTGGTGCGAGCTTGCCGCTGAGCGGGCCCACCACCCAGCCGAGCAGGGCGTACGGGGTGAGGATGATCAGTGACATCTCGGTGGGGCCCACCCCGAAGCCCGGGCTGGCGGCCTGGACGTAGGCAGGGACGATGCCGTTGATGACGGCGAAGATGCCGGTCATGGTCAGGGTGGTGGTGAGCAGCGGGGCCCAGGTGGCGCGCTGGCGCAGGTGCACGGTTTCCACCATCGGCTGCGCGGCGCGCTGTTCAGTACGCCAGAAGGCGAAGAACGCGACGGCGGACACGGCTACCAGCGCCAGGCTCAGGATGAGCGTGCCGGAGTTGAAGCCGCCCACCAGCTTGGAGCCTTCGTTCAGGGCGGTGAGCAGGGCACCGACGGCCACCACGATGAAGAACACGCCCAGCCAGTCCATCCGGGTACCGGCGGCGGGTTTGCTTTCGGCGGCCAGGAACACGATGAGGGCGGTGGCAGCGACAGCCAGGACCACCATCAGCCAGAAGATGCTGCGGAAGCCGAAGTGCTCTGCGAAGTAGCCGCCCACGAAGGAGTCCACGCCCGCCACTCCACCGTTGACGGCGGTGATCAGGCCCATGAGCGTGCCGTACTTGCGGGGGTTGCTGACGGCGGAGCGCAGCATGATGAGGCACAGCGGCACCGTGGGTCCGCTGACGCCCTGGATGATCCGGCCAACGAAGAGCCAGGTGATGTCCGGGGCGAGGGCGGCGATGACGGAGCCCACAGCCATCATCACCATCATGCCGACCAGGACTTTCTTGCGGCCCACGATGTCGCTCAGGCGCGGCAGGAACAGGGAGAACAGGGCGGCGGCGGTGAAGAACCAGGTCTGTGAGAGCCCGATGACAGCCTGGTCCGCCTTGAGTTCCTCGCCCATGGTCACCAGGGCGGGGCTCAGCATGGAGGCGTTGAGCTGGAACGCCACGCAGGCGGCCAGCAGCGCGGTCATGAGGGCTGCGATGTTGCCGCGGCCGGTCTTCGTTTCAGTCATGGTGGCGGCCATTTACTTAACCCCTCCGGCGGCGAGCTGGGCGCCTTCGTTAAGTTCGACGTCGGACGCGTTGCCTTTGTTGTCCATGTCGCCGGCGCCCGGCTCGCCGATGCGGACCAGCGCTTCGGTGACGAGGTCCCAGAACCGTGCGTGGTCCAGGTCCACGGCCACGCTGGTGTGGCAGTCGGCGGGGGCCGGGGCGCGGAAATCGGCCACGGTCATGCCGAGGGTAAGGGTGCCCTGCAGTTCGATGTTGACGGGCACCTTGCGGGTGCTGACGATGCTGGGGGCGATGACGTACGCCACGGCGCAAGGATCGTGGACGGGCGGGTAGTCGAAGCCCTGGGCGTCCTTGTAGGTGTGGGCGAAGAAGTCCATCAGTTCGGTGACGAACTTCGCCGGGCCGGTTCCGATGGCGGCGATCTTCTCCACTACGTCCGGGGTGGCCAGCGCCTGATGGGTGAGGTCCAGGCCCACCATCACCACGGGCCACTTTTCGTTGAAGACGATGTGCGCGGCCTCGGGGTCGATGATGATGTTGAATTCGGCTACGGCGCTCCAGTTGCCCACGTGGTAGCCGCCGCCCATGAGGACCACTTCCTTGACGCGTTCCACGATCCGCGGTTCCTTGCGGGCGGCCATGGCGATGTTGGTCAGGCCGGCGGTGGGAACCAGGGTGACGGTGCCGGGTTCGTGCGCCATGACGGTGTCGATGATGAGGTCGACGGCGTGGCGCGGGTCCAGCTCGATGGCGGACTGGGGCAGGGCGGGGCCGTCCATGCCGGACTCGCCGTGGATGTCCGGCGCGGTTTCGATGCTGCGGACCAGCGGGCGGTCACAGCCGGCAGCGAAGGGGACGCCGGTGATGCCGGCGATGGTGCCCACGGCGAGCGCGTTGCGGGTGACTTTTTCGAGGGTCTGGTTTCCCACCACCGTGGTGACGGCCAGCAGGTCGATGTCCGGGTTTCCGTGTGCGAGCAGCAACGCCACAGCGTCGTCATGCCCGGGGTCGCAGTCCAGGATGATTTTCCTGCGCTCGATGCCTTGGACCGGTTCAGGGTTCTGGAAGGTGGGTTCCATGGTGTTCTCCACGTCATTGGGGCCCGTGCCAGCTGTCTGGCGTCCGGGGAGTTGTAGCGTTCAGGAGTGATCATGGCAGCAGGATGTGGTGCACGTCAAACGCTTAACGTAGATGCAGGTCAAGCGCTTGACGCTCTGCAGTTCCTGGCGCTGATCTTTTCTGGCACATGCGTGCCAACTCGGCCCTGCCCACCCCGCCGCCCGGGCCTGCCCCCCGCGCCGCCTGGTGCACCAAGAGTGCAGTATGATGCACTTATGGATTCAAGCACCTCTGCCCTCGCCGCTGCCATCGGGGGCCGCGTCCGGCTGAAACGGCAGGCCCGCGGCTGGACCCTTGACCGGCTGGCCGACGCCGCCGGGGTCAGCCGCCGCATGCTGGTCAACGTTGAGCAGGGCGCGGCGAACCCCAGCGTGGGCACTCTGCTGCGGATCAGCGACGCACTGGGCATTGGCCTGCCGGCTCTCGTGGATTCCCCGCAGCCCAAGCAGGTAACCGTGACCCCCAGCGGCGAGGGTGCAGCCCTGTGGACGTCCGCCGGCGGAGGCCGCGGCGTGCTGGTTGCCGGCACGGAATCGCCGGACGTGGTGGAGCTGTGGGACTGGACCATGGTTTCCGGGGACCGCCTGGACAGCGAGGCACATGCAGCCGGGACCAAGGAACTGCTGCAGGTCCGCACGGGATCGCTCACCGTGGCGGTCGGGGGCGAGGAGCACGTCCTCACGGCCGGGGACGCCATCTCCTTCCCCGGCGATGTGGCCCACTCCTACGCCAATCACGGCAATGCGCCCGCCGTGTTCTCCCTGGCCGTCTTCGAGCCCGGCGTGGGCTCCTCGCCCCACCAGGAGGGCACCGATGCGTGAACTTAAGGTTCCGGTCCCGCCGTGGGGGCTGGCCATCACCGCCATCCTGTCCGTCCAACTGGGTTCGGCGCTGTCCGTCAACCTCATCGACACCGTGGGCCCGGCCGGAACCGCCTGGCTGCGCCTCAGCATGGGCGCCGTCATCCTCCTCATCATCGGCCGTCCGCCGCTGCGGTCCATCCGCCGCCGGGACGTGCTGCCGCTGCTGGGCCTCGGCGTCACCACAGGGGTCATGACCGTCGGGTTCCTGGCCGCCGTGGAGCACATCCCGCTGGGGACGGCCGTCGCCATCGAATTCCTCGGGCCGCTGACCGTGGCAGCGCTGCGCAGCCGGAACCGCGCGGCCCTGGCATGGCCGGCCCTGGCGCTGGCCGGAGTCGTGCTGCTCACCCAACCTTGGCAGGGTGATTTCAACCTGGTGGGCGTGTCCTGGGCGGCGCTGGCGGCCTGCGGCTGGGGCGTGTACATCCTGCTGACCCAGCGCATCGGCGACCGGTTCAGCGGCATCGGCGCGCTGACGCTCACGGTGCCGATCGCCGCGCTGGCGGCTGCCGCCGTCGGAATTCCCCAAGCCGCGGGGCACCTCACCGTGGATGTCCTCGTTGCCGCCGCGGGCCTGGCCGTCCTGCTTCCGGTCCTGCCGTTCGCGCTGGAAATGCTGGCGCTCCGGCGGATGACGTCCGCCGCGTTCGGGACGCTCATGGCCCTTGAACCGGCAGTCGGCGTGGTGCTGGGGCTGCTCACCCTGCACCCGCATCCCTCACCAGTCCAGGTTGCCGGCATCGTGCTGGTGGTGCTGGCGGGAGCGGCGGCGCAGCGCGGCGGGCGCCGCCTGCGCACGGAGGAACAGGCCAGCCCGGCGGACCTGGACTTCGTAGGCTGAAACCGGCCTCGCCCGACGGTACCCATCCAAGGTCCAAGGCAACGCGCCGAAGCGCTGAACAGGGACGATGCCGCCTAGGCTGGCGTCATGGATAACAACAAGAGGGCAGCGCTCATTTGGTCGCTGGGGGCAGTTGCCTTCTCTCTCATCGGCGTCTGCATCGCACTGACGGCCAGCGGAGTCTGGTACTCCATCGTGTCGGCGGTCATCCTGCTGCTCGCCGGCTGCACCTTCGCTTCAAGGGCCGTGTTGACTGCAAAGGCACAGGCCCGCGGCGGGCAGCAAGGCTAGGCACCGCCAGCCCCGCCTCAGCGGAGCCTCCATCCCCCGCGGTCAGGCAACAGGTCCAACAACATTCGGGACCAGCTCCCAGAGGCCATACGTGTCCTCCACGATGTAATCGTTTAACTTTGTTGGGATTAAACGTTTATATTTCTTGTGGACACGCAAGAAACTTTGACGATTCGGGCAGGGAACGGGACGCGCATGGGCGAGCAGAACTTAGGCACTGCGGTGAGCAAAGAGGTGCCTGCGGGCAGTCTGAAAGCTCCCGACTGGTTGGCGCACGCGGTGATCTACGAGATCTATCCCCAGTCGTTCGCGGACTCCAACGGGGACGGGGTCGGTGATTTGCCCGGCGTGCGGGAACATCTGGACTATCTGCAGTGGCTGGGGGTGAACGTCATTTGGTTCAACCCTTGCTTCGCTTCGCCCTTCCGCGATGCCGGCTACGACGTTTCTGATTACCTCAGCATCGCCCCGCGTTACGGAACCAATGAGGACATGACCGCGCTCATCGAAGATGCGAATGCCCGCGGAATCCGGGTGCTGCTCGATTTGGTCGCCGGTCACACCAGTGTTGACCACCCGTGGTTCCGCGCATCCATGAACGACGAATCCGATCACCGTTACATCTGGTCGAACCGTGCCGGTGATGGCTTTGTCGCCTCGCCGGGTAGCCGCCCCGGCTGGTACCTGAAGAACTTCTTTCCCGAACAGCCCGCCCTGAACTTCGGTTATGCGCGGCCGGCTCCGGAAGAACCGTGGCGGCAACTGCCGGATGCGGCCGGGCCTCAGGCGAACCGACGCGCGCTGAGGGAAATCATTGGGTACTGGCTGGATCGGGGCGTCGCGGGCTTCCGCGTCGATATGGCCTTCTCGCTGATCAAGGACGATCCGGGCCTGGTCGAAACCACAGCTCTGTGGCGAGAGTTGGCGGAGTGGATGCGCGGATCTTATCCGGACGCCGTCCTCCTCCCTGAGAGCGACGAGCTGAGAACAGTGGACGCCGGAGTGCGCGGTGGCTTCGATGCGGACTTCTCGCTGGTCATTCACGAAGAGCACAGCGCACTTTTTAATAACGGAGGCGCTGGCCTGCTGCCCTGGCAGAACAGCACCGAGCCCTGCTACTTCGATGCGGATGCCGACGCCGCAGAAGGCACCCGCGCTTTTGAAAGGTTCCTCAACCCCTGGAATCACCACCTCGAAACCAACGGGGCCGACCGCCTCGTCGTGTTGCCCTCCGCCGACCACGACTTTTCGCGGCTGGCCTGCGGGGGCAGAACGGCGGAACAACTCCCCGCGGCCTTCACATTTTTGCTGACGTGGGGCTCCATTCCGTCGATCTACTACGGTGATGAGATCGGCATGCGCTACCAGGACGGAGTTCCCGAGAAGGAAGGCAGCATCTGGACACCCACGTTCAACCGGGCAGGATGCCGAACACCAATGCAGTGGGACAGCTCCCTTCCCAACGCAGGTTTCTCGGCCGCATCCCCCGACAGGCTGTATCTCCCTCAAGATCCCGACGCCGACCGGCCAACGGTAACGGCGCAAAAGGACGATCCACGCTCGCTCCTGAACTTTGTCCAAGGCCTGATTCACCTACGTAAATCAACTCCGGCGCTGGGAACCAAGGCGTCCAGAAGACTGCTCTCCGTCGGCTACCCCCTCGTTTACCTCAGGAACGAGACGCACGTTATCGTGATCAATCCGCTTCGGCGCGCAACCCGGGTATCGGTCGAGCTGCCTGAGGGCTGTACCGCGCGGCACCTCTTCGGCAACGGCGTAAAAGTCGATGACGGAACGGTTCACGCCGGCGGCTTTGGCTGCGGCGTCTTCGAACTCACCCGCCCCGAAGCCAAAGAGCTGAGGACTGAGACGTCGCATGGCTGAAGTGAATCGAGCGACGATCAAGGACGTCGCGACATTGGCGGGACTCTCCATTTGTACGGTGTCACGGGCGCTCAGAGGACTGCCGAAGGTCTCGGCGTCCGCCCAGGCCAAGGTGGAAGACGCTGCCGAGAAACTCGGGTACCGGCCCTCAGCCGCGGCGTCCCGGTTGAAGGGCGGCCGCACTGGTGCCGTGGCGATCGTCGTTCCCAAGGCTACGACTTGGTACTTCTCCCAGGCCGCGGAGGCTGCTGAGGAAATACTTGCCGACGGCGGCTTGGATCCGATACTCGTCAGTCTCCGCGGGCAGGACCGCGTCCAATCGCGGATTTTTGACGATCCCACGGACCTGGCCCAAAGGGTCGACGGCGTACTCATGATCGACGTCGACCTCACCGCCGAGCAGACCGCAGCCCTTTCCTCAAGTGGCCTCGAAGTGGCGAGTGTTGGCATGCATGACGTCCCCTGGGACAACGTCGGCATCGACAATGTTGCTGCCGCTAAAGAAGCGACCACCCGGCTATTGGCGCTGGGACACTGGGACATCGCCTTCCTGGCCGGCGCTCAAACCGGCAACGGGAAGACCCGGGCGACCGAGGAGCGCAAACGGGGATTTGAGTTGGCCCTGGCCGAACACGACGCCGTCGTGCACCCGGACTGGGTCATCGAGGCCGGCTACACGATTGAAGGCGGACGCCAGGCCATGTCCGAACTGATCCAGCACCGCGGGGACCTCCCCACTGCTGTCTTCGCCGGATGCGACGAGGTAGCCTTTGGCGCGCTCATGGCACTCAAGGAGCACGGACTCTCATGCCCTGAAGACATCTCCATGATCGGCATTGATGATCATCCGATGAGCTGGGTCCTCGGCCTGACCACTATCTCTCAACCCGTCGCGGACGAAGCGGCATTCGCCGCATCCCTTCTCCTCGACCGGCTGCAGAAACCCGACGGATCCGGCAACCCTTCCAACCACCACCTCCCCACTACCCTGGCAGACCGCGCCACCATCCGGC
>Ga0160459_100624_pt1 | contig 12691 bp, 14 predicted proteins | sample HID1973K_E6MG_FD_108208 | JGI IMG/M metagenome (GOLD analysis project Ga0160459, IMG submission 108208) | Enriched mosquito-associated microbial communities from UW Madison campus, WI, USA - HID1973K_E6 MG | ecosystem: Host-associated > Arthropoda: Insects > Digestive system > Unclassified ... | reverse complement strand
GGCCGCTGATGCAGGACAGGCTGGTGGTGGCGGTGCCGGAAGGAAACCCGATCCTGGGCAACACCGGAATTGCCGACGGCCAGCCGCTGCCGCTGGGGTCCCTGGACCGGCGCCCCCTGCTGATGTACTCCACCAAGGAGGCCCGGTATTTCCACGACTTGGTGCTCCGCCTGTTCGCCAGCGCGGGCGCCCATGCCAACATCACCCAGTACGCCAGCCAGGTCCCGGCGCTGCTGGCGTTCGTCCAGGCCGGGCTTGGAGTGACCCTGGTTCCTGCCTCGGCAATGGCCTTCGCCCCGCCCGGAGTGGAGTTCCACGAAATCGATGGCCGCAACGGCATGAAGGAACTGAACCGGGTGGACCTGGAACTGGCCTGGAACGAGGAAACGGCCAATCCTGCGGTGCTGCGGCTCCTGGAGCTGATCGGGGAGTCTGTGCCCGCTTAGCTGGACGGCCGCGCGGACGCCTTGAACCGGCGTCGGGAGTTGGCCAGGTGGCTGCGCATCGCGGCAGCGGCGGCAGCCTCGTCACCATCGGCGATGGCGTCCAGGATGGACCGGTGCTCCTGGACCACCTGGTCGAAGTGGTCCCGGGCGTAGTGCTCGACGCCGGTCATCAGCCGGGTGCGCGGCATGGCAATCATCGTCTGGCCCAGTGCTGCGAGGCAGTCGGAGTAATACGGGTTGCCGGAGGCCGCCGCCACCGCCCGGTGGAAGTCGAAGTCCGATTTCATGGCATGGGACGGGTGGCCCGCACTCTCGGTGAAGGCCTCCAGCGCAGTGTCCACCGCCCGCAACTGCCGTTCGGTGTGGTTGCGCGCGGCCAGGGCGGCGGCTTCCGTCTCGACGCCCATGCGGAACTCCAGCAGGTGCAGCCGGTCCTCGGTGGTGGCCACCGGCCGGGCCCCGGGTACAGCCTGGGGCCCATCCGACGGCGGCGTGAGGGCGAAGCTGCCGCGCCCGCGTTCGGTTTCCACGAGCCCTTCGGCCTGGAGCCTCGTCAGCGCGGCCCGGACCACGGTCCGGCTCACGCCGAAGTCGCTGATCAGGGTGTTTTCGCTGGGAAGCTTCTCACCCGGTTGGATGATGCCGTCAACAATGCGGTTGCGAAGGTCGGCGGCGAGGTCCGCGGTGAGGTTCCGGCTCATGGCTCAAGGTTACGGCTTCAGCGTTATGCCCCGAACTCCACGGAGTCGGTGGTCCAGGCGCGGGCCTGGTCGCTGAGCGTGACGCCGAGGCCGGGGCGGTCCGGAACGATCATGCGGCCGTCCTTGGTTTCGAGGCGCTCGTTGAACAGCGGGTCCAGCCAGTCGAAGTGCTCAACCCACGGTTCGCGGGGGTAGGCCGCTGCGAGGTGCAGGTGGATTTCCATGGCGAAGTGCGGTGCAAGGCCCAGGCCGCGTTCGTCCGCGAGTGCGGCGAGGCGGAGAAACTGGGTGATGCCGCCGACGCGCGGGGCGTCAGGCTGGATGATGTCGCAGCCGTTGGCGGCGATGAGGCCCTTGTGCTCGGCCACGGAGGCCAGCATTTCACCGGTGGCGATGGGAGTGTCCAGGACCTGGGCCAGGTGGGCGTGGCCCTCGAAGTCGTAGGCATCCAGCGGCTCTTCGATCCAGATGAGGTTGAACTCCTCAAGGCGGCGGCCCATGCGCAGGGCCGTGGCCCGGTCCCATTGCTGGTTGGCATCCACCATCAGCGGAACGTCCCAGCCGATGTGTTCACGGATGCCGGCCACGCGGCGCAGGTCCTCTGCGGAGTCCGGCAGGCCCACCTTGATCTTGATGCCGCCAATGCCCTCCTCGATGGACTGGGAGGCGCGTGCCTTGACCTCGTCCAGGGAGGCGTTGAGGAAACCGCCGGAGGTGTTGTAGGTCTGCACGGAATCGCGGTGGGAACCCAGGAACTTGGCCAGGGAAAGGCCTGCGCGCTTGGCCTTGAGGTCGTAGAGGGCGATGTCGATGGCCGCCAGGGCCTGGGTGGCGACGCCGGAGCGGCCCACGGAGGCGCCGGCCCACAGGAGCTTGGTGTAGATCTTGGCGATGTCGTTGGGGTCCTCGCCGATGATGCCCTCGGCCACTTCTTTGGCGTGGGCGTACTGGGCCGGCCCGCCGGCGCGCTTGGAGTAGCTGAAGCCGATGCCGGAGTGGCCCAGTTCGGTGGTGATTTCGGCGAAGAGGAACACTACCTCGGTCATGGGCTTCTGCCGGCCGGTGAAGACCTTGGCGTCGCTGATGGGAACGGCGAGGGGAAGGCGGGCGGTGGACAGTTTGACGTGCCGGATCAGGTCGACGGTGCTCATGGATTCTCCTAAGGGCGGGACTGGGCTCCTTCGCCCACACTCTTAGGATACAAGTTTAAAACTTGTACTACAAGCAGCGTTTTGCGATCCCGAGTGCGAGGTCCGCGCCAACGTCAGTCCGCCTCACGACGAAGGCTACCCAACCCGTCAATCAGGGCATCCAGGCCAAGCATGAAGGCGGCGTCGGCGGCGCGCAGGGGGTCAGTGGCCGCGTCACCGCCTTCAGGGATTTGGGTGTGTCCGCGCAGCGCGGTGCCCGCAGCCCCTCGGACGGCGGCGGTGAAATACGGTGTGGATTCGGCCATGGTGCCCGGGTCGAAAATGTCCTCCGGGGCGGTGACGTCGTATGCGGAGCCGAAAATAAACGACTCGAGCGCCACGATGGCCGAAATGATGCGCTCCTGGGGGAAGCCGGCGTCGAGGAATCCCTTGCTGACCGTCTCGTACATGGCCAGTGTCTGCGGCGCGTCGGTGACCGGCAGGACGGCGATGACCGGAATCAGCGGCGTGTGCTCGGCGAAGACATTGCGGTAGCTCCAGGCCCACGTGCGGACCGCGTCATCCCAGGGCGCGGCGCCAAAGGAGGACACATCCACCAGGGACATCAGGTGGTCTTCCACCAGAAGCAGGACATCCTGCTTCGACGACACGTGGTTATAGAGGGCGGAGGGCGCCACCTCGAGGAGTTTGGCCAGGGCAGCCATGGTCAGCCCGTCGTACCCCTTCCGGCTAACGAGCTCCAGGGCGGCCGAGGTGATGCCCGCCTTGTCCAGTACCGCCGAGGAAGGCCTTCCGGCGCGCCTTCTCCGGACGCCGCCGTCGGGGGCCGGACGTTGGTGTGCTGCTGGTACTGCCGGCAATTTCTGCCCTTTCCTCGGTGTCCTCCGCATTATTGCACCAGGTACTTCCGCTGCCCGGCCGGACGGGCTATAGTTCTAATAAATGAATGACATTCATTTAGTGGTTTCCATCACCCGGGACCGCAGAGAGGACATCATGCTGAACCTGAACCGCGACGTCGTTGTTGTTGGAGCCGGGCCGTCCGGACTCATGGCCGCCCGCGAACTGAAGAAGGCCGGCCTCAGTGTCGCCGTCCTCGAGGCCCGTGACCGGGTGGGCGGGCGCACCTGGACCGGAACTGTGGACGGCGCCATGCTGGAAATCGGCGGCCAGTGGGTCTCGCCGGACCAGGAAGCGCTCCTGGAACTGCTCCAGGAACTGAACCTGGATACCTACCCGCGCTACCGCGACGGTGAGTCCGTCTACATCGGTGCCGACGGCGTTCCAGTGCGTTACACCGGCGACTCGTTCCCCGTGGACCCGGAAACCGCCGTCGAAATGGACCGCCTGGTGGCCATCCTGGACCAGCTCGCGGCCGAGATTGGGCCCGCCGAACCCTGGGCGCACCCGAAGGCCCGGGAGCTGGACACCATCTCGTTCCACCATTGGCTGCGGCAGAACTCGGCCAGCGAGGAAGCCTGCAAGAACATCGGACTGTTCATCGCCGGCGGCATGCTGACCAAGCCCGCGCACTCCTTCTCGGCCCTGCAGGCCGTCCTCATGGCAGCGTCCGCGGGATCCTTCACCAACCTCACGGACGAGGACTTCATCCTGGACCGCCGCGTGGTGGGCGGCATGCAGCAGGTCTCGCAGCTGCTGGCGCAGGACCTGGGCGACGATGTTGTGCTCAATACCCCGGTGCGAACCATCAACTGGGAGCCGGACGCCGAGGGCGGGCATCGCGTGACCGTTGAATCAGACCGCGCCACCGTTAACGCCCGCTTCGTCATCATGGCTGTTCCGCCCAACCTGTACTCCCGTGTCTCGTTCAACCCGCCGCTGCCGCGCCGCCAGCACCAGATGCACCAGCACCAGTCCCTGGGCCTGGTCATCAAGGTCCACGCCGTATTCGCCACGCCGTTCTGGCGCGACAAGGGGCTCTCCGGCACCGGCTTCGGTGCCGATGTCCTGGTCCAGGAGGTCTATGACAACACCAACCATGGCGATGCCCGCGGCACCCTGGTGGGCTTCGTGTCCGATGAGAAGGCCGACGCCGTCTTCGAGCTGAGTGCCGAAGAGCGCAGGGAAGCGATCCTTGCGTCCGTCGCCGGTTACCTCGGCGACGAGGCACTCACCCCCGAGGTCTACTACGAATCCGACTGGGGCTCCGAGGAGTGGACCCGCGGCGCCTACGCAGCCAGCTACGATCTCGGCGGCCTGCACCGGTACGGGAAGGACCAGCACACCCCGGTGGGCCCCATCTACTGGTCCTCCTCCGACCTTGCCGCCGAAGGCTACCAGCACGTGGACGGTGCCATCCGGATGGGCCGCCGCACCGCGGAGCGCATCGCGGAAGTGGCGCGGGTGTCCGTGCCGGCCGGAGCCTGACTGCGCTGGCAAATAAGCATGCTTACTAATAGGCTGGCGGTGGGGAGCGTCCCCGACTCCAGACGAACGAGGTGAGGCATGACTGACGCACAGAGCATCAGCAAGGTTACTGAGATCATCAACGATTCCAAGATCGGAATGGTCACCACCATCAACGAAGAAGGCGCCCTCGTCAGCCGGCCGCTGGCCGTCCAGGAGGTCAAGGACGACGGCGACATGTGGTTCTTCACCGGGCTCGGCACCTCGCAGGTTGCGCACGTCCGCGCGGACTCCCGCGTCAACGTCTCCTTCGGCAAGAACACTGAGTGGGTTTCCGTCGCCGGGACCGCAGAGGTGGTTACGGACCGTGCCAAGATCCACGAAATGTGGAACCAGGTTGTTGAGGCATGGTTCCCGGACGGTCCGGACACCCCCGACGTATGCCTGCTCCGGGTGGACTCGGACTCTGCAGAGTACTGGACCAGCCCCGGCGGCACCGCAGCCACCGTGCTGCAGTGGGTCAAGTCCAAGGTGACGAACAGCCGCATGAGCGTCGGCGAGAGCGGCACCGTGGAGCTTTAGAGCCACTGTGTACGGATACGGTGCGGGGCAGCGGATGGCGCTGCCCCGCACCTTTCCTTTTCGGCTGCAATTGGGCCGTTGGAAGGTGTAGAGCCAGCAGCGCTAAGTCGTAGTAGCGGCTACCCCATCGCCGGGTCCGTGCTCAACGAGCGGGCCCGACGTGCGGCTGACGCGGGTACCCTGCTTAGTCGTGGCGGCCATTACCAGCACACCAAACTCGAAGCCTGAATACCGCGTCCGCTTGAACAGGCCGGCCTTTGGCTCAGCGTGCGCGCCGGGCCCCACTGCCGATACGAAGACATCGTTGCTCTCGTCACCACTGGCGATGAAGGTCACCCGGCGGTCGAATATCTGCGAGTCAAAGCGGGCGCGAAGCTCAACGATGAATTCGTCACCTACCTCCACATCAGGACGCAGAACACCCAAGTCGCCCAGGGTAACTTCGCCAGCGGACTTCAAAGTCCCGTCAGCCTGGCGGACCAGCATCGTCGCGAGACCTTCCCGAACCTTGCCGTCATTCACCCACGAGACGTCATCGCGCGGGTAACATCCCAAGGTCACCTCGGCCACCTTCACGAGACCAACTCCTTTCGTCTGTGCCGGGGCAATCTCCCGCTACTCCCGCCCCGTCAGTGCACCCAGCGCCGCTGGCAGGAGGACGTCGTTGCGGCCCCACACCGGGTCCAGGATTTCCACGTACCAGGAGTCTGCCAGCAGCAGGGCCAGGGAATCGTTGGTTTCGTCGGCCCAGGCCTTGATCTGCTCCTCGTTTACCGGGTTTTCGCTTGAGCCCAGGACCGTCACCACTTCCGTCCCGTCCAGGGTGACGGGTATGGCAGCACTGCTGGCCTCGCCCGGGGCGTGGGCAACGGTCACAAGCTCCGTGCGGGTGGACAGCGCCAGCAGTTCGCCGGCCGCGGCACCACTGCAGAACCCGGTGACATACTGCCGTTGCGCTGCGCCGCCGTCCAGGATGCCGGGCTGGGATTCCCTGGTAAACAGTCCATTCCGGTTCAGCTCCGCCAACGCGGCGGCGATCGGGTTGGTTTCGTCGTCGTAGCCTGCCGCGAAGTGCCCGGGCTGGTAGGAACTTCCACCCTCCAGCCAGCGCGCGGTCAGCTCACCGGCAGCGTCAAGGGTGGTGGCCTGCCGCCAGACCCCGCGGTCCTCCAGCAGGCGGCCGTACTGGTCGCGGGCTGGTATTTCCTCTGGCTTCATTCTGGGATGCTATCCCCGCCGGCGGCGGGCGCTCCACCGCTCCCGACACACCACTTAACCTGGCTGCCGGGCCTGGCCGGAGGGAATGCCCGCCGCCCGCTCGGCGTCGGCGAGGGAGGCAGCCAGGCTGGTGACGGCGTCGGGATACTCGTTCCCTCCACCGGGGACGCTGCCGTGGCCGGGATCGCTCCGAAGCTGTTCCGCCGCCCGCATGGCCTTGATGAGCGCTGACGTTTCGGGAAGGCGGACATCGGTCAGGGCCGGGTAGTCGATGCTGCACGCAGGATCCAGCTCGTACCGGCTCCACCGTGCCATCAGCTCATCGTGCCGGGCGCGGGCAGCCTGGTGCGCTGCCTCCCGGGCAAGATCATCGCGACGGCGTGAGCGCCCGGCCAGGTAGCGCGGCGCCCAACGGTACACACCGATGCCCGCTGCCACCGCGGCACCGGCCAGGAACAGGCCGGTCCACGGGGAAATCAGCGTAGGGATCAGCAACGCGGGAACGGCCACGCACGAGCCAAGGAAAAGGTCCCAGAACAGCTGGTCCGAACGCTGCCCGCCGCCGTCGGACGCCAAGAGGCTCCTGCGCCGCACCACGAAAACCGTGGCGGCAACGCTGGCCACCAGCACCGGCCCGCACAGCACCAGCGCCCAGGCACCCTCGACGAGTCCCTGCACAAGTCCTTCCGTCACGGCTGCCACCTGGCACCTCCCGCGTGCGCCCGGGCCGCGGAATCCCGGGCTGGTCATTCCATTGCACCCTGTTCCGGCAGCGTGGTCAATGCCGGCGTCGTGTGGGCGTTTTGCCGCCATGCGAAAGGGTACGTTTCCCGTGTACTGCAGGTGCGGCGCCTGGGCACGGCACGGGTGCGCACGCTTGATGCGCACCCGGGGGTGCCAAGTGCTTTGGGACGGGAGATGAACCGATGGGTCGGATTGACCGGATCGCAGAACCGTGGGGTACCAGGACTCCGTACGGCAGCGGCGAAACGTGGCCGGTGCGGGTGGACACGCACCTGGCCGAGGGAGTCGACGCGGAATCCGTGGACTGCTGGGTCCAGACCGCCTCCATCCTTCATTCGAACGGCGACGCCATGGACATCGCCGTCAAGGACAACCGGATCGTGGGCGTACGGGGGCGCGCCTCCGACCGCGTGAACCACGGCCGGCTCGGTCCCAAGGACCTGTACGGCTGGCAGGCTAACTCGTCCCCGGACAGGCTGACCCGGCCGCTAATCCGGGAAGGCGGAAAGCTCGTGGAGACGGACTGGGAAACCGCCATGGACCGCGTGGTGGCCCGGTCAAAGGCGCTGCTGGCGGAGCAGGGACCCAGCGCCCTTGGTTTTTACACCACCGGCCAGCTGTTCGCTGAGGAGTACTACACCCTGGGGACCATTGCGCACGGCGGGATCGGGACCAACCACGTGGACGGCAACACCCGGCTCTGCACCGCCACGGCCGCGGAAGCGCTGAAGGAATCCTTCGGTTGCGACGGACAGCCGGGCTCGTACACGGACGTGGACCACGCGGATGTCATCGCCCTCTACGGCCACAACGTGGCTGAAACGCAGACCGTCCTGTGGACCCGGATGCTGGACCGTCTGGCCGGGCCTAACCCACCAAAAATCATCTGCGTGGACCCGCGCCTCACCGAAGTTGCCCGGGCCGCAACGGTGCACCTGGCGCCCCGGCCCGGCACCAACGTGGCCCTCATGAACGCCATCCTCCATCACATCATCGCCAACGGCTGGGTGGACCAGGACTATATCCAGGCGCACACGGTGGGTTTCCAGGACCTGGAGAAGGAGGTGGCAAAGTACCCGCCGGCCCTTGCTGCCGAAATTACGGGTGTTCCGGCCGGAAAGATCGAGGAAGCGGCGCAGATCCTTGGCCACGCGGAGCGGCTCCTGTCCACCGTGCTGCAGGGCTTCTACCAGTCCAACCAGGGCACCGCCGCCGCCGTCCAGGTAAACAACATCAACATCATCCGCGGCATGCTGGGCAAGCCGGGGTGCGGGATCCTGCAGATGAACGGCCAGCCGACGGCCGAGAACACCCGCGAATGCGGGGCTGACGGCGACCTCGCAGCGTTCCGCAACTGGTCCAACGATGCCCACATCAAGGATCTGGCGCGCGTATGGAACGTGGACCCCATGTCCATCCCGCACTATTCCCCGCCCACCCACCTGATGCAGATGATGCGCTACGCGGAGGATGGCTCTATCCGGATGCTGTGGGTCAGCGGCACCAACCCTGCCGTGTCACTCCCGGAGCTGCGGCGGATCCGCTCCATCCTGGCGCAGGACCGGCTCTTCCTGGTGGTGCAGGACATCTTCCTGACGGAGACGGCCCAACTGGCCGACGTGGTGCTCCCCGCCGCCACGTGGGGTGAAAAGACCGGGACGTTTACCAATGCGGACCGCACCGTGCACCTGTCCGAGAAGGCCGTGGACCCGCCGGGGGAGGCCCGCCCGGACCTGGATATCTTCATCGACTACGCCCACCGGATGGGGCTGAAGGACAAGGACGGCGAGCCCCTGATCAAGTGGGACAGTCCCGAGTCGGCGTTCGAGGCCTGGAAGGAGTGTACCCGCGGGCGGCCGTGCGACTACACCGGCATCACCTACGGCAAGCTGCGCGGCGGCTCAGGCATCCAGTGGCCGTGCAACGAGGAAAACCCGGACGGCACCGAACGCATTTACGCTGACGGGAAGTTCTGGGCACACCCGGAGTACTGCGAGACCTACGGCCGGGATCTCATCACCGGCGCCCCCGTGGACCCCACCGAGTACAAGGCCCTGAACCCTGAGGGCCGCGCCATCATCAAAGCCGCCGAATACGTGCCGCCGCACGAGCTCCCCAGCCAGGAGTTCCCGCTGCAGCTGATCACCGGCCGCACCCTGTTCCATTTCCACACCCGGACCAAGACGGCGCGGGCGCCGGAACTCCAGGCAGCGGCGCCGGACGTCTGGGTTGAGGTGTCCGCGCACGACGCCGGCACGTACGGCTTTGCCGAAGGGGACCTTGCGGAGGTGACCACCCCGCGCGGGTCCGTGCAGGCGAAGGTGCGGATCGGCGGCATCCGGGACGGCGTGGTGTTCCTGCCCTTCCACTACGGCTACTGGGATACGCCGGGCCGGCACGAGCCTGACGGCGCAGGACGCGCCGCCAACGAACTGACCATCACAGAATGGGACGCCGCCTCCAAGCAGCCCATCTTCAAGACCGCGGCTGCCCGGATTTCCAAAGTGCGGTCCGGCGCCGGACCCGCCCCTGCACCCACCAACACAGCCTCCGCCCCCGCCGGCGATTTCCCGGCAGAGGCCCGGACCAGGGGCATTCCGTCCGCCCTGGCCGACGAGGAAATCCCAGGGCAAGGCACTCACGGCCCCGCGGACGGCCACGGCGGCAGTGGCACAGACGAAAGGGAGGCACAGCTGTGAAGCTCGGACTGGTACTGGAACAGCTGCACCGGGATGAAGACGACCTCGCCCAACACCTTTTGCGCGTCTCGGAGCGGCACAAAGTGGACCACGAGATTTACCACCTGGCCCGCGACCTGGCGAAATGGTCCCAGCAGCACGTCCGCGAGATCGCCGCCATCGCTGGCCGCTACGGCCGGGAACTGGATCCCGAACCCAAGGGCGAAAACACGCTCCTCGAGAAGATCCGCGAGAAGGGCAGCGAACTGGTGGGCCGTGACGCCGAGGCGGGCCTGCTGCTCCTGCGCGACCTCCGGGAGGCCTACATCAAGGCCTGCGGCGTCTCCGCGGACTGGGAACTCGTGGCGCAGGCGGCCCAGGGCATCAAACACATGGACCTGCTGGAGGTCGCCCAGCGCTGCCACGCCCAGAACCTCCGGCAGATGAAATGGGCCAACGGAAAGCTCAAAGAATCCGCAACCCAGATCCTTGTCAGCTAGGCGCCGGGCGAGGGTATGTTGGGGTCCATGCGAATCAAAATGTGCAGCATCCACGTCAAGGACCCTGCCACCGCCCACGCCTTTTACACCGGCACCCTGGGCTTCGACACCCTCATGGCCATGCCGGAGTACAACCTGTACATCATCAAGGACCCGGGCGCCTCGGACAACTCAGCAGGACTCCTCCTGGAGCCCAGCGACAACCCCATCGGGGCGGACTACATGAACGCGGTCCATGAGGCAGGGCTTCCGGCCATCGTCTTTGGCGTACCGGATGTCCAGGCGGAATACGACCGCCTGGTGGCCACGGGCGTCAGCTTTAAGAGCCCGCCGGCCGAGGACCCGTCCGGCATCAGTGCCGTCTTCGACGACGGCTGCGGCAACTACATCCAGCTGCACCAGGACTGAGCCGCCCTAAAAAGGGGAGCAGGCCGGAAACAACAGAAGCCTGTCCACAGATCCGGGCCTTCAGGGTTCGGATCTGCGGACAAGCTTCTGATTGGCATGGAGCGGTGGCGTCAGTTGGCGCGGGCCCGCTTGGCTTCCTTCTTTGCGGCCTCGTCCTTCACCCGCTGCGCCTCCGCGCGGACTGCTGCGTGGGTGGAGCGCTCCGTGACCAGCCACTGCGGCGGAGCCTGCAGCAGAGCGGTGATCTCCGCCGTCGTCAGCGCATCCTCGACGCCGCCGCGGGCCAGGCCGCTGATGGAGACGTTCAGCTTCTGCGCCACCACAGGGCGGGGGTGCGGACCGTTGCGGCGCAGCTCGGCGAGCCACTCCGGCGGGTTCGCCTGGAGTTCGGCGAATTCCTCGCGGGTGATGGTCGAATCCTGGAACTCCTGCGGTGTTGCGGGCAGGTAGATGCCAAGTTTCTTGGCAACGGTGGCCGGCTTCATGGACTGGGAGTTTGCAGAGGTCATGCTTCAAGGGTATCCGGGCGGCGGGTACTGTGAAGACGTGCCCTCCACAACCTCCTCCCCAGACGACGCCGTTTCCGCCGGCGACATTCCCGCCGAAGCGCCGCGCGAGCTGCGCATCGCGTATGTTCCGGGCGTGACGCCGGGCAAATGGATCCGCCGCTGGGAAGAGCGCATGCCGCACATTCCCCTTCACGCGGAGATGCACGACGGCGGCGGGCCGGCTGAGGCGGTCCGCGGTGGTTCTGCTGACATGGCTTTCGTCCGGCTCCCGATCGGGCGCGAAGGCCTCAGCGTCATTCCCCTGTACGAGGAGCAGGCAGTGGTGGTCGCTCCCAAGGGCCACGAAATTTCGGTGTTCGAGGAAGTGGCCCTGGCGGATCTGGACCAGGAATCATTCCTGGACGTGGCGGCTTTGGGTGGCCCCGAGCCGGCCCTGCAGGTGGTGGCCTCCGGCGCCGGCCTGGTGATCCTGCCCATGTCCGTGGCCCGCCACTTCAACGTCAAGGACACCGTGGCCCGCCGCGCCACCGATGCGCCCGGCACTGAAATCGCCCTGGTGTGGGCCACGGACAGCACCGACGAGGTCCTGGAAGAGTTCATCGGCATCGTCCGCGGCCGGACGGCACAGAGTTCACGGCAGCCCTCCGCGCAGCCAGTCAAGGAAAAGAAGGCCCCGAAACCCGACCGCCGCGGCGGTTCCGGCGCCAAGAAGGCCGCACCCAAGGTGGCCCAGAGGTATGCCCCCAACCCGGACAAGGGCAGGGGCAAGGGCTCCCGCAAAAATGGCAAGCGCTAGGCGCACCCTTCGCTGCGGCCTATGGTCAGTACCGGTTCCTCGGTGGGACCTGGCCGGCGCCCGTTTGCCGGGCTTTCCTGGCCCGCAGGATGCGGCCGATGATGGCGGGCAAAAAGGCGAAGAGCAACTTCTTCATGGCAGTTCCTTTGCCGTAGCGGATGGAGACGCCAGGGCCGCCCTTCCGAAAAGGAAAGACGGCCCCGGTGTGCTGTTACTGGTTTTGCGCCTGCCTAGGTGTTTTGGATGGTGTCTTTGGCGTTGGTGGCGCGGTCTTTGACGTCGGTGGCGGCGTCTTGGCTGTCGGTTTTGACGTGGTCGATGCCGTCGGTGGCGGTGGTTTTGACGTTGTCCATGGCGTGTTGGGCTGGTTCTTTGAGGTCCTGGACCATGCCTTTGGCGGCGTCGGTGAGTTCGGTGGTGAGGGGTTCGGCGGCGGTTTTGAGCTGGTCTGCTGCCTGGCGTTCCTTTTCGCTGGCGGGGATCAGGGAGGAGATCAGCATGCCTGCGCCGAAGGCGATGAGGCCGGCGGCGAGGGGGTTGCCCTGGGTTTTGGCTTTGACCCGGTCCGGTGCGGCGGCGACGGTGTGGCCG
>Ga0160459_100619_pt1 | contig 12742 bp, 14 predicted proteins | sample HID1973K_E6MG_FD_108208 | JGI IMG/M metagenome (GOLD analysis project Ga0160459, IMG submission 108208) | Enriched mosquito-associated microbial communities from UW Madison campus, WI, USA - HID1973K_E6 MG | ecosystem: Host-associated > Arthropoda: Insects > Digestive system > Unclassified ... | reverse complement strand
GTGCGGCTCACCGTCACGCGGCCTTTTTCGTCGTCCTCGATCGGCACCGAATGCACGACCTTCCACGGCGCGACCGCGCCCACCGCGAGCGGCCCGGCGACCGACGCGATCTGATCCTGCGTGTTGGTGTGGGTGACGCGCTGCGTGTACTGCACCCCCGCGCGCGCTGCGGCGACCGCGCCGAGGCCGATGCCCGTCGCCACCGCCGCGTTGCTGGTGACGCTGTTCGCTATTGCCGCGCCGGCGATACCGGCGCCTGCCGTCGCGCCTTCGCTGTAGAGCGAGTTGCATCCGCTGAGGCTCACACAAGCAATGGCGCCCGAGATGATCGCGACGAGCGTGGCGGCGCGCGGGCCGCGCCGTTGGACCCTGATCTGCATGTTGCTTTTCCTTCGTCTACCGTTTTCCGATGCTGGCCTCGTGCTCGAATCCTCTTGAGCTATCGCCATCAAGTCACTGCCCGCAAACACAAAGACGGCATGATGCGCGGGCTTCGCGCATTTTGAAGCATGCTTCTAATTACCGTGTCGAGAAATTTGCAAGAAATTGCAAGCGAAGGGAGGACGTTGCGATCGGCGTAGCGATCGCAGGCAAAAAGAAAGCGAGCGCGGCCCTGCGCGCTCGCTTTTTTATCGTGCAGATGGAGGTCCGCAGCCCTTCAGTTGTCGTTGCCCGAAGCCGCTTCGCCGCCTTCGGTGTCCTCGTTTTCGTACGCGCCAAGGCGGTTGTACAAGGTCTTCAGGCTCACGCCGAGGGCCTTCGCCGCGCGCCGCTTGTCACCGCCACAGTGCTTGAGCGTGCCGAGGATGATCTGCTTTTGCGCATCGGCGAGCGGGGTGCCGACCCAGACATTCATCGCGTCGCCCTGCGTGACCGGTTTCTTCACGCGCGACGCGAGATGCGGATGCGCGATCTCCACCGTCTTCTCCGCGAGGATGAACGCGCGATAGACCGTGTTCTTCAGTTCGCGCACGTTGCCGGGCCACGAGTACGTGCGCAGCACATCGAGGGCGCGCTTGCTGAAAGCCTTGCTCGTGCCTTCCTGCGCGTTCATTTCCGAGAGGAAATGCTGCGCGAGCAGCTCACGGTCCGAATCGCGCTCGCGCAATGGCGGCGCGCGCAACGGAAAGACGGCGAGGCGATACATCAGATCCTCGCGCAGGCCGTTTTCCTTCACGGCCGTGACGGGATCGCGGTTGGTCGCGGCGATCACGCGCACGTCCGAACTGATGAGATCGTTGCCGCCGACGCGAAAGAACGTGCCCGTCTCCAGCGCGCGCAGCAGCTTCACCTGCCGCACGGGCGACATTTCCGTCACCTCGTCGAGAAAGAGCGTGCCGCCGTTCGCGTGCTCGAAATAACCGATGCGCCCCTGCACCGCGCCCGTGAAGCTGCCTTTCTCGTGGCCGAAAAGCTCGGCTTCGATCAGATTGTCCGGAATCGCGCCGCAGTTCACGGCGATGAACGGCGCGTCCTTGCGCGCGCTGTGGTCGTGAATCGTCCGGGCGACGAGCTCCTTGCCCGTACCCGATTCGCCGATGATGAGCGCAGTCGCATCGGTGGCGGCGACGCGCTCGATCTGCGCGTACAACTCCTGCATCACGGGCGACGAGCCGTAGAGCAGTCCATAGGACTTCAATCCCGGCACTTCTCCCGTGTTGCGCTTTCTCTGCGCGGGTGTATCGCCGACCGCGATGGGCGGCGGATCCAGATCGGTTGACGCCATGTGTCCTGATCGTTCCTGAGTTCTGCGTATGTGGTGTGCGGGCGGGCGCCCTGCGGCGTGCGCGTGTGCCCCGGTGGCCGCCGGCCGCGAGCGCGGGTCGGCGCGCGTGAGCGGCGCAACCGTGGATGACCGCGCCCATCGGCATATGACGCGCCCGTGCGCGTTGCCCGTCGTGCTCACGATTTCGGTGAGCCGCGTTTCCTGGTCGTGCGTCGGTCCAGAATCGTCTGCACCGGATGCAATCGCATCGCGAGTTCGTTGCAAACGAGCCTATCTCATAAACGCTATTTAACCATTCGCAACGACATTGCGGCAATGTGCCGGTCGGAGCGCGATGCAATTTGTCCGAGCGGCGCGGCGCGTTCCGGAAAGGTTCTCCTTTCGCCTCTCAGAATTTACAAGACCATGGCGTAATTGTTACCCGATCACCGTCTCAGCCGCACTGAAACGTATCGCCGCATGCCGATCGCTGGCATGGCACGAAAGCTGCGTGCGTGGGGTCATCGTGATTCCTATTCGAAAGTCGCCGACAAGCATCTGCTTCGAAGGCGCGCACACGAGGATGGGCGAGAGAGGCAAGCATCATGGATAACTACTTTAATTTCGACGTCGCGGTACCCGAGCGGCCGTCCCGCGCCCGCCGCACGTACGGCTCGGGCGGTCCGCGCCCGGAACTCGCGACGGGCGAGCCGATCGACATCTATCACTGGGCGGCGGTCGCGCTCGTGACCGCGCTGATGTGCGCGGTGCTAGGCTATGCGGCGGGCACCCCGGCACTCGCACGCGCCGCGAACGTGACGAGCCTCGTGTTCGCCGCGATGGGCGGTGCGCTGATGGCGAGCGGCGTCGTGCGCAGCCTGCGGGCGCGCGTTGCCGCGGGCGATCGGCTCGCGGTGCAGCGCGTGGCGGTCGCAGAGACGCACTGACGTAGCGACGCTACGGCCCGCTTCAGACAACAACCCACTTGGGCGAGGACTACATTTCATGAGTCAGACGACTGTCCAGCTTGCGTTGGGCAAGCAAAAGATCATTGAAGACATCAAGGTGTTGCTGAACGACTCCGAGGAATTGCTGAGATTGTCGGCGACGCTGCCGGGCGAGGGTGTCGAGGCGCTGCGCTCGCGTCTGCGCGATCACGTCGATTCGGCGCGTGTTGCGCTGGAAGACGCGCAGTCGAGCGCGCAAAGCCGCTATCGCGCGGGCGTCGATTGCACTGAGAAATACGTGAAGGACAATCCGTGGCAGTCGCTCGGCATTGCCGCGGGCGTCGGCTTCCTGGTGGGGCTTCTGGTTTCGCGCTGATTCGCCCAGCAACTTATCTTTACGACGGGAGAGAACACATATGACACGGCCTTCGATCGGAATCTTCGGCGCGCTGTTCGCGGTAGGCAGCGTTCTCGCATGGAAATGGGTGCAATCGCAGGACGCCGCAGGCCGGCGCGCAGCGCGTGATCTGAACCGCTGGGAAGACGAAGGCGGCAAGGTGCTGTCACCCGCGACCGGCGCGAGCGCCAAGGTGGTCAACGGCCGCGGCGCGGTGGGCGGAACGCCCGACGCGTGGCACTTCCCGCGCAGTTGACCGGTAGTGCAGGAGCGAGGCCGATATTTCGAGCGGCCGACGCTTTAATGATGTGACCAATGAAACGCACGCTGAACCAGCGTGCGTTTCTGTCTTGATGAACGCTTATAATCTGTGAAAGTTCGGCGATAAAGAGGCCTAATTGGCAAAACTTACGTCGATCGGCGCCAAGCGTGCAGAACATCGGAAATTATTCTATTTATCGCGCATGTCGCGTTGCGCAGGTCGCTATCGATCGCGCGCAACCGTGAATCGCACCGGCCCGTGCAGCGCCTGGCCGCACGGAGAAGACCACGCCATCAGCCGGCGTGTGACCCTGAAACGCTTTGGAAGAATTCGAGACGCAATGCCACACGTATTGATTGTCGATGACGATCCCAGTACCCGCGAGGCGCTAGCCGCGATCATCGGCGAAGACGGTTTGACGACGGCCACCGCCGGCGACTTGCGCGAGGCGCGCATTCAGCTCGTGCGGCAGACGCCGGACGTCGTATTCACCGATCTGAAACTGCCCGACGGCACCGGCGTCGATCTGTTCGAGGATCTCGACCCGCGCTCGGGCGTCGAAGTGATCGTCATCACCGGTCACGCGACGGTGGAATCCGCCGTCAGCGCGCTCAAGATGGGCGCCGCCGACTATCTCGTCAAGCCGATCAACATGCAGCGCGTGAAGGCCATCCTCTCGCGCCTGCCGCGCGCGGGCGACCTGAAGGCGGAAATCGGCACGCTGCGCGGCGAACTGCGCCGCATGGGCCGCTTCGGTCTGATGCTCGGCAATTCGCCCACGATGCAGACGGTGTACGACCAGATCGGGCGAGTCGCGCCGACGGCCGCGTCGGTGCTGCTGATCGGCGAGTCGGGCACCGGCAAGGAAGTCGCCGCGCAGACGCTGCACGAGCTGTCGCTGCGCCGCAAGCATGCGTTCATCGCGGTGAACTGCGGCGCGATCTCGCCGAACCTGATCGAATCGGAGATGTTCGGGCACGAGCGCGGCTCCTTCACGGGCGCGGATCGCCAGCACAAGGGTTACTTCGAGCGCGCGAACGGCGGCACGCTGTTCCTCGACGAAATCACCGAAATGCCGATCGAGCTTCAGGTGAAGCTCCTGCGCGTGCTGGAGACGGGCATGTTCATGCGCGTCGGCACGACCAAGGAACTGGAGACGGACGTGCGCCTGATCGCCGCGACCAACCGCGACCCCGAGCAGGCCGTGCTCGAAGGCAAGCTGCGCCTCGACCTGTATCACCGCCTGAATGTGTTTCCGATCAACCTGCCGCCGCTGCGCGAACGCGGCAAGGACGTCGAACTGCTCGGCCAGGCGTTCCTCGACGAACTGAATTCCCGCTACAACACGAAGAAGGCGTTCCCGGCCGCCGTGCGCGAGATGCTGGCCTCGTACAACTGGCCCGGCAACGTGCGCGAGCTGAAGAACTACGTGCAGCGCGCCTACATCATGTCGGCGAACGATTCGGACAGCACGGCGACCGTGCCGCTGCAAATCTCCTTGTCGAAGCCTTCGGCGGGCACGGCGGTGACGATTCCGTTCGGCACGTCGCTCGCGCAGGCCGACCGGCAATTGATCCTCGCGACGCTCGATCAGTGCGGCGGCGTCAAGACGCGCGCAGCGGAAATCCTCGGCATCAGCCTGAAGACGCTCTATAACCGGCTCGTCGAATACGGTGAGGACGCCAATAAGGCAGCCGTGGGCGAGGGCGGCGACATCAACGATCCCGACAGCGAAAATACCTGAACTTCGCTTATCTTTAGACGAAATCACCGCCTGCGGCTTTTAAAACCGCAGGCGTTTTTCATTGGCAGGCGCGTTTTCTACGCCGATAATGAGACAGGAAAGTGTGGACGGACGTCGTTCGAGGGGCATGCCCCTTGCTGTCGATCGGATGCATCCGCGCGCCGCGCGCAGGCGCCTTGCGCTGGATGGGAAAAGTACGATCACAAGACCGCAAGGAGTCCGCCATGTCTCTCAGCACGCCCATTCGCGCTTCCGTTGGCGCTCATATAGAAGCACAGACGCCGCAGCCGCCGGACCCGCCGGTCACGCCGCCCGATCAGCCGCCGCCCACGCCGATTCCGCCCGACACCAATCCGGACCCGACGCGTGAGCCGCCGGTGCCTCCGTCGCAGCCGATTGGCGATCCGCCGCCGGGACCGGGCGAGTCCCCGCACGTGTACTAGCAAAGCCGCAGGACGCTGGATTGCAGACGTTGGACAATGCCCAGAATTCGTGCAAGGTTTGAATAAGTTTCCATCCGGGACGTAGGGATTACAACGGATGGCGCAACAATGACCGGCGACACGCTCTGTCGCCGGTCGCTTTTTCTGAAGCCGCGCTGCCAAAGCGCAACGGTCCGACGCCGCCGACGTCACTATCGCGACGGCCTTCTTCTCTGGAGGCATCATGAGGCATCCCGCACTTCGACGCTCCGCGCGTCATTCTTCCAAACGCGAAGCACGGGCCGAAGCGGCCAAGGCAGCCGGCGCGCAAGGCGCATCGGCGCCGCCCGCCGATCACGATCCCGCTGGCCAGAACCGCCCCGCGCCGGGCGCGCCGCCGGATGGCGAGCACAACCAGGGCGGCGTGCGTCGCGAGGGCATCGACTATCAGCGCGACCTGGGCTCCGAGCAGGACGCGTGATTCAGGCCGGCGAAGCACCCGGCAAAAGAACAAAAAATTTCTACGCGGCCGGCATTGGCCGCGTGTTTTCGTTCGTCCGTAACATCTTCATACAAACTTTCATTTACAAAAATCATCAAAAAGGCACAGCTTTTGCATACCTTTAATCGCCAATTCGAGCATGCAACGACAACTGATGAGGTGATGCTGTAATGAGCAGATTGATCGTGGTATCGAATCGCGTCGCACCGATCCAGGAAGGCAAGCCCAGCGCGGGCGGCCTCGCGATCGGCGTGCTGGACGCGCTCAAGGAGACTGGGGGCGTGTGGTTCGGGTGGAGCGGCGAGATCGTCGGCGAGGCGGGCGCGCCTGTGGTGGAAAAAGGCGGCAAGGTGACCTACGCGACGGTCGGCCTCACGCGCCGCGATTACGACCAGTACTATCGGGGATTCTCGAACGCTACGCTGTGGCCGGCTTTTCATTATCGCAACGACCTCTCGCGCTTCGACCGCGAGGAATACGCGGGTTACATGCGCGTGAACGCTAGCCTCGCGGCGAAGCTGAAGTCGATGCTCAAGCCCGACGACATCATCTGGGTGCATGACTACCACATGCTTCCGTTCGCGCAGGAGCTGCGTAAGCTGGGGGTCGCGAATCCGATCGGTTTCTTCCTGCACATCCCGTTTCCGGTACCCGAGATCATGCGGACCGTGCCGCCGCACGAGGAACTGATCGCGGCGATGTGCCAGTACGACGTCGTGGGCTTCCAGACGGACAGCGACAAGCAATCGTTTATCGATTACGTGGAGCGCACGAGCCGCGGCCACTTCAACGAAGAAGACGGCATGCTGCAGGCGTTCGGCCGCATGCTGAAAGTGGGCGCGTATCCGATCGGCATTTATCCGGACGCCATCGCGAAATCCGCCGAGCAGTTCTCGAACCGCAAGCCGGTGAAGACCCTGCGCGACAGCATGCGCGGCCGCAAGCTCATCATGAGCGTCGACCGGCTCGACTATTCGAAGGGTCTCGTCGAGCGCTTTCAGGCGTTCGAGCGGCTGCTGCTGAACGCGCCGGGCTGGCACGGCCGCGTGTCGCTCGTGCAGATCGCGCCGCCGACGCGCTCGGACGTGCAGACCTATCAGCGCATCCGTCAGAACCTGGAAGGCGAGGCGGGCCGCATCAACGGGCGCTTCGCACAGCTCGACTGGACGCCGATCCAGTATCTCAACCGCAAATACGAACGCAATCTGCTGATGGCGCTGTTCCGCCTCTCGCAGGTCGGCTATGTGACGCCGCTGCGCGACGGCATGAATCTCGTCGCGAAGGAATACGTCGCGTCGCAGGACCCGGCCGATCCGGGCGCGCTCGTGCTGTCGCAGTTCGCCGGCGCGGCGGATCAGTTGCCGGGCGCGCTCGTCGTCAATCCGTTCGATCTGTCGCAGATGTCGGAGGCGCTGGAGCGCGCACTGTCGATGCCGCTCGCCGAGCGTCAGGCGCGTCACGCCGACATGATGGTGCCGCTGCGCGAGAACAATCTTTCGGTCTGGCGCGATTCGTTCCTGTCCGACTTGCGCAGTGTCGCGACGGCGACGTCGGTCACCGAAAAGACCGTAAAGACCGTGAAAGAGGGCGCGAGCGGTGCGGCGCGTCCTTCGGCGAAGGCCTGAATCTGCGCCAGTCTGTTTGATGTGAAGGCCCCGCGCTTGCAACTCAGGCGCGGGGTTTTTTCATGCTCGAAGCCGAAACGTTCGCGGAACGGGACTTGCGGAATCATCGTCGACACGAACCAAGGAGGTCACGATGAGCGGAAGCACATTGAACCCGCCGGAAGACGACGGCGCGGAATACGGCAAGGGACACGGTACCGGCGCGCTCGGCCCGAGCGACTCGTCGGATAGCGGGTCGGACGTGCAGGGCGAGAAGCGCTATCCGGGCGAGATCGAGGACGAACTCGACGCTCACGCGCTGGGCCAGTCCGAAGCCGAACTCAACAGCGACACGGACCGCTACGGCACGGGCGAAGCGGCCTCGGCGGACGGCGACAACAATCTGGAATCCGACGCCGATATCCTGCCCGATCAGATCGAGGACGACGCGCGCGGCCTCGTCGATGAGGACGCCGACCCGGCCGCCGACCGGCCCTGACATAACACGCCGCACGCGATCCGAACACGGCGCGCTCCCGAGGGAGCGCGCCTTTTTTACACGCGCATCGCATGGCGGGGCTAACATCGTCGGTTGACACTTTCGCCGCGTTCACGCTTTCGCCGATGAATCAGGACGTTCCCACTCAATCCACGCCCGTCGCCTCGGGCCGCACGACGCGTTTCGGCTGGCTCTCGTGGATCGTCGATCCGATTCAGCAATGGTCGCAGGACCACTGCTCGATGTTTTCGGCGTCGATCTCGTTCTTCGCCGCGTTCTCGCTCGCGCCGACGCTCGTCATCGTGATCGCGGTGGCGAGCGTGTTCTTCGGCGCGGATGCCGTGCAAGGCCGCCTCTTCGATGAGATCAGCGGCGTCGTGGGCGTCGATGCGGCGCACGCGCTGGAGGCGATCGTCGCGAACGCGTGGCATGCGGATATCGCGCGCAGCACGGCCATCCTTTCGCTCGCGGGCGTGCTGATCGGCGCATCGGCGACTTTTTCGTCGCTGCACAGCGCGCTCAATGTCATCTGGCCGACGCCCGCGGTAAGCACGCGCGAGAGCATCGTCACGCTGTTGCGCGTGCGGCTGATGTCGTTCGGGCTGGTGGTCGGATCGGGCCTGCTCGTCGCGGTGGTGCTCGTGCTCGATGCGCTTGTCGAATTGCTCGGCCACTGGGTGCTCGGCGATGGCAGTCCGTTCGTCGTGCTGTCGGGACTGACGCGGCGCGCGATATCGATCGGCATGCTGATGCTCGCGTTCACCGTGCTGCTCAAGTTTCTGCCGACGACGCGCATGCTCTGGCGCGACGCCGCGCTCGGCGCCACCGCCGCCGCGCTGCTTTTTGAGGGCGGCAAGCGTCTCTTCGCGTTCTATCTTGCGCACGCGGGAACGGCGAACACGTTCGGCGCGGCGGGATCGCTCGCGATCATCCTCATGTGGCTGTACTACTCGGCAGCGGTGTTTCTGCTCGGCGCGGAACTGTCGGCGACGGCGGCGAGAAAGCGCACGCACCGGGCATCCGGCTGGCGCTGAGGCGGGCGCGAAAAAAAGGCCGTCCGCGAACGGACGGCCTTCGGCTACGCTCACGTCGCTCAGGCGCCTCGCTTGACCGGGTCGTCGCCGAGCGCTCTGGAGCGTGAAAAGAGCGGGCGCGCTTCAGCTCGCCTGACGGCGCAACTCGGCGGGCGGCACCTTCATCAGATGCCGATACTTCGCCACCGTGCGGCGCGCGACGATCACGCCCTGATCCGCGAGCATCTTCGCGAGACTCACGTCGGACAGCGGATCGCGCGTGTTTTCCTGCGAGATCATTTCCTTCAGCAACGCGCGCACCGCGGCCGCCGAGCACGTGCCGCCGCTTTCGGTGGAAAGCTCGCGCGGGAAGAAGTGCTTGAACTCGAAGATGCCGCGCGGCGTGGCCATGTACTTGTTGCCCGTCGCGCGCGAGATGGTCGATTCGTGCAGGCCGAGCTCATCGGCGACATCGCGCAGCACGAGCGGCTTCAGCGCGATCTCGCCATAGTCGAAGAACGCCTTCTGATGCGACACGATGCATTCGGCGACGCGCTGGATCGTGGTGAAACGCTGCTGCGCGTTACGGATCAGCCAGCGCGCTTCCTGCAACTGCTGCGCGAGCGGCGAGCGGCTCGCGCCCGCCGACTGCGCGAAAAGCTCCGCATACATGCGATGGATGCGCGCACGCGGCAGCACCGCCGGATTGATCGTGACGATCCACTGCCGCTTCGCCTGACGCACGATGACATCCGGCACCACGTAGTTGTCTTCGCTTTGCCCGTAGTTCTCGCCCGGCTTCGGATCGAGGCGGCGCACGAGCGCGCATGCGATGCGCAATTCATCGGCGCTGCAACCGATTTTCTTCTGCAATTCGGCCTGTTCACGCCGTGCGAGCCGCTCCAGATGATGCGCGACGATCTCGAGCGCCACCGCGCGCCCTGGCGTGTCTTCCTCGAGCGCTTCGAGTTGCAGCGTCAGACATTCCGAAAGATTGCGCGCGCCGACGCCGGGTTTATCCAGCGACTGCACGAGCTTGAGCGCGATGGTGAGTTCGTCTTCGTTCAGCGCGGGCTCGATCTCGACCACGTTCGCAAGCTCACTCAACTCCTGACGGAGATAGCCATCGTCATCGAGCGCTTCGATGATGAGCTGCGCGATGGCGCGGTCGCGTTCGTTCAACTGATACATGCGCAGCGCATCGTGCAGCGTGTCGCGCAGCGATGGCTCGATACGCACCCAGTCGGCGGGATCGGAGCCTTCGCCGTCGCCGTTGTTGCGTGCGGAGCCGCGGCCGAAGGGATCCGACGAGAATTCGTTGACCGAATCATCGCGTGATCCGGTGTCGGCGCTTTGCTCGCTGTCCATGCCGCTTTCGGGCGCGAGCGGCGCTTCGGTCGCGCCATCGGCTGCGCTCGATGCCGTTGATTCGCTCATCGAGTTGCCGTTGTCGGCGCCGAGCGCGTTGTCTTCGGTCTGCGACTCGTCGTATTCGAGAAACGGATTGGTGTCGAGGGCGTTTCTCAGTTCCTGCTGGAACTCCAGTGATGAGAGTTGAAGAAGTCGGACCGACTGCTGAAGTCGCGGCGTCAGGGCGAGCGTTTGCTTCGCGCGGAGTTCGAGTGTAGGCGGCATTGCTTGCTAATCCTCGATTGTTCTAGACGTAATGGGCTGGTTTGCGGGTAGTAAAGCAACAGCCGTGCCATCGTTCGTTAAGCTCTCGCCACAACTACGTTTTTTGCGCCTGGCTTTGTTCTTTCGAAGCCAGCCGCAGGCTGCTTTCACGCAGTTTTTACACGTGCCCAGACAAAAGCACCGCGCGTTTCAGCGCACGCGCCCAGTGCCCCGGCAACGCCGCCGACTAGCGTCGAGGATTTGTTCGAGAGCGTACGAAAGCCTTGACGGGCGAGGCTTCCGAGCGCGCCGTCCGCTGTTCTCTACACGCGATGAACGGGCCCGGCACGCAAGTTGCGGAAGGGAGTACACGATCCGCGTGCTACGGCGCGGACGTCATCGAAGAGCCGCCTCGCGCACGAAGTCGCACGAAGTCGGGCGAACGGGGCGCCAGACCATAATCGACAAAATGGGAGTATTGCCATGAAGACGACTCAATTCCTGAAGGCAGCAGGCGGTATCGCATGTGTGGTGTTCGCGCTGAACGTGAGTGCGCAGACCAATTCGGCATCGTCGACGAGCGGTTCGGACACGTCGATCGGCCAGAAGGTCGACGACAGCACGATCACCACCAAGGTCAAGGCCGAACTGCTCGGCGCAAAGAACGTCAAGTCCACGCATATCCATGTGAAGACGAAGTCGGGCATCGTCTCGCTGACGGGCACGGTGCCGTCGGCCGAGGACAAGACCGCTGCGGAAGAAGTCGTTTCGAACGTTTCGGGTGTTGCTTCCGTGAAGAATCACCTTAAAATCGCCGCCAAGTAATGGCATAGTTCGTATGCCCGGCTTCGCCAAGGCGGGCCGCGGTTGAGTGCCAGCAGCACAGAACCCGCGCGGGGTTCGACGAATCGCCGTACACGGCGAGGAATCGGACGAAGCGCGGGTTCGCACATTGGGGCCCGGGTTTGGATTCTCCGGTGCTTCAGTCGCAAAGACGCTTCACGTAGTGCGTATCACCTCGCAGCACTTCGAAACTTAAAAACGAGTACGCCCGTTCAGGGCGTCACTCAGACAGGCGGCTCTCGAATGCGCAGCAGCCCGGCATTCAGAGGCCCCGGCAAAAAAAGGAGCTCTTCATGAAGACGAAAAAGATGGCATTGATCGGCGCGCTCGCGCTGGCGTTCTCGACGGCGGCCTTCGCGCAGGCAGCATCCGACGCGGCCACGGCAGGCGCCGACGCTGGCGCGCACGCGAAGAAGCAGAAGGGCACCTATCTGCATCAGCAGGACAAGGCGCACAAGCTGAAGGGCGCGTCGGCAGCGGCGGCGGCTTCGGCGCTCGGCACCAACGACAAGGGCCAGCCGCAGTAAGCGCAGCCCTCGTACGCTTGACGGACAAACGGCCGCATTGCGCGGCCGTTTGTTTTTTTGCGGCCCGTGGCGATTGCCGGGGCCGCACGCATCATCGCATCAGGACTTCGCGGCCGCGTACTGATCGCGCAGATCGCGGATGCGGTCGTGATTTTCCAGCACGCCCTGGTACTGGCGCTCCACGACGGCGCGGATATCGGCGGGCAGATCCTTGTCCAGCGCCTCGCGATAGTTCTTCTTCGCGGCATCCTCGCCGCGCTCGCATTCCGTGAGGATCGCGTGATCGCTGTGGCCGGTCACGGCCGATTTCACATCGACCCAGCCGCGATGCAGCGCGCCCGCCATCGAGCCGCCGGTTTCGGGCTTGCCGCCCAGCCGCGCGACGATGTCCTGTAGTTCGCGCGCGCCTTCCGTACACTTCTGCGCGCGATTCTGAAACAGCAGCTTGAGGCTTGGATCACGCGTATCCTCTGCCGCCTTGAGAAAACCCTTTTCCCCGTCCTTCGAGGTTTCGACGAGATCGTTGAGTACCGATACGACGTTCGTGCTCATATAACACCTCCCATTGGTTTCGACATTGTCACGGCGCACTCTCCCGGCGGGATGCGGCTCGCCGATTCATAGCGCACGCGGCGTGCCCGCGTCATTCGATTCGCGGCATAT
>Ga0160459_100618_pt1 | contig 12773 bp, 12 predicted proteins | sample HID1973K_E6MG_FD_108208 | JGI IMG/M metagenome (GOLD analysis project Ga0160459, IMG submission 108208) | Enriched mosquito-associated microbial communities from UW Madison campus, WI, USA - HID1973K_E6 MG | ecosystem: Host-associated > Arthropoda: Insects > Digestive system > Unclassified ... | reverse complement strand
GCGCGTGTCGGGCGGCATCTTCGATTTCGCGCTCTTCCTTTTCCACAACGCGAAGGAACTGATCGCGCGCGGCAGCGGCCCCTACTTCTATCTGCCGAAGATGGAAAGCCATCTCGAAGCGCGTCTGTGGAACGACATCTTCGTCGCGGCGCAGGAAGGCGTGGGCATTGCGCGCGGCACGATCCGCGCGACGGTGCTGGTCGAAACGATTCTCGCCGCCTTCGAGATGGACGAGATCCTGTACGAATTGCGCGAGCATAGCTCGGGGCTGAACGCGGGCCGCTGGGACTACATCTTCTCGGCGATCAAGAAGTTCAAGAACGACACCAATTTCTGCCTCGCCGACCGCGCCAAGATCACGATGACCTCGCCCTTCATGCGCGCCTACGCGCTCGAACTGCTGAAGACGTGCCACAAGCGCAACGCGCCGGCGATCGGCGGCATGTCCGCGCTGATTCCGATCAAGAACGACGCCGCCGCGAACGACAAGGCGATGGGCGGCGTGCGCTCCGACAAGGCGCGCGATGCGAGCGACGGCTACGACGGCGGCTGGGTCGCGCATCCGGGCCTCGTGCCGATCGCGATGGAAGAGTTCGTGAAGGTGCTCGGCGACAAGCCGAACCAGATCGGCAAGCAACGCACCGATGTGCAGGTGACCGCGCACGACCTGCTCGACTTCCGCCCGGAAGAGCCGATCACCGAAGCGGGCCTGCGCAACAACGTGAACGTCGGCGTCCACTATCTCGGTTCGTGGCTCGCGGGCAATGGCTGCGTGCCGATCCACAATCTGATGGAAGACGCCGCGACCGCCGAAATCTCGCGCTCGCAGGTGTGGCAGTGGATTCGCTCGCCGAAGGGCAAGCTCGACGATGGCCGCAAGGTCACCGCCGCGATGGTGCGCGAGATCACGATCGACGAACTGGAGAAGGTGAAGCAGGCCGTCAGCGCTTCGGGCGCCGACACGAAGCCCTACGAACGCGCGGCGAAGATCTTCGAGGAGATGTCGACGTCGGCGCACTTCACCGAGTTTCTGACGCTGCCGCTGTACGAGGAAATCTGAGCGTTTCGAGCGTTTTGACGCACGATGGAAAAACGGCCCTCGGGCCGTTTTTTCGTCTGGCGCGTCTCATGGATCGAGCACGGCGTGTGCTACATTGCGCATCGTCTTTTCAACGATTCAACCGTGGAGCGCACTGACCGTGCGAACGACAGCATGAGCAATATCCAGCTCGATATCGAATGGACCGAAGCGGCATCGCGCAAGATCGAAAAACTGATGCCGCGCAACGTGAACAAGGACTCGTATCTGGCGCTGCCGCCCGTCGAATGTCTGCCGATGGAAGGCGACGTGCTGTTCCTCGGGCCGTCCGGCAAGCAGCAGCCGTTCATCGTCGCGGAGCGCCAGTATCATCACGACGGCGACGCCGACTGGACCATCATCCTGATCCTCGACGTGCCGCACGAAACGCACTGAAGACGGTCCGCGGTTCCGTCAGAGAATCTTGCTTGCGACACGGACTTCGCCGTGCTCGTATAGATCCGGCGCTTTGGCGCGAAACGTCTGAATATGCGCCGATTCGCCGTGCTTCGCGAGCGCGGCCTCGCTTTCCCAGCGCTCGACGAAGATAAAGCGCCGCGGCTCCTTGATGTCGCGGTGCAAGTCGTACTGCAGCGCGCCCGGTTCCTTCCGCGTCGGCTCGACATTGGCTTCGAGCACGAGCCTCAATTCCTCTTCCTTGCCCGGCTTGGCGACAAAAATCGCGACGACGGCAACTTCCGACATATGCGTTCTCCTGTTTTCATGAATCGATGAAAGCACGAGCATAACCGCGCGCGTCGCACGCCGCCGAAACGATCGGCCCGGACAGTCAAAGAAAAAGCCCGCGTTCCAAGCGAAACGCGGGCAAAAACCGTCGCCCTACGAGGATAGGCGACGGGGCCATCGGGGTTCGCGCGTAGCGAACCAATCGTCTTTTGATGTCGTGCGAAGCGTGGGTACAACCGCGTCTTGAGGTCGCAGAAACCGCGTTTTGCGCCATTGATGCAATGTACTGTTCGCGCGCTCATTTCTATAAGCTTTTGCGCACATTCCGCGATAGAAAGAATTGTCTGCGCAATTCGCCGGTCAGTCTCGCATTTCTGTGCACGCTGAAGAGAATCGTTTGCGCGCCCGGCGCGACAGTGAAGGCGCAAAAAAACCGCCTCGCGAAGGAGGCGGTTTTTCGTGATGCGGCTGCCGCGAAACGATCAGCTGATCTGGTCCGCGAGCAGAGCCATGATCTGCCGCGCTTGCGGCGACGAATCCAGGTTGCCCTTGTCATCGACGACCGCGATGCGCGTTTGCTGCTCGGTCACCGCGCGCACGTTGACCTGATACTGCTTCGCCTTCATTTCCTTGCGGCCGTGGAACACCTGGCTCCAGAAGCCCTGCTCGGCCGATGACTTGTCGGTCGGATCGACGTAGCGCACGTAGTAGACGCCCTTCGCACGGTCGCGATCGTCCACCGTGAAGTTGGCGCGATCGAGCGCCGTGCCCACGCGCAGCCACGCGCGGTCATACGCTTCCGGCAAGGTCAGCTCGGAGGTCGTGGCCTCGGGCACCGCCTCGTTTCTGATCGGCGAGTTGCCCGCATTCGTGACGTTCTGCGCGGCGACCGATGCCGCCTTCGAATCGCCGCCCTTCGCAGCCTGGGCACCCGCTGCGCCCGCTGCCGGCGCATCGAGCGGCGTCGCGCCGCCCGGAGCGGTGCGCTGATCCGCCATCGCCAGCGAGGACAGCAGCCGCTTCAAATATTCGTTTTCGAGCGCCGGATCGTTCGGGCGCGCCTGCCATTGGCTCGAATCGTTGTTCACGCCGGTCAGCGCTTCGCGCATGCCCTTCTGGCTGATGAACACGTAGGTGCCGCCGCTGGGCGCCGCTTCGAGGCGCGTGCGGTACTTGTTGCGCTCGGCGGTGACATACGAGTTGCCGGTTGCCTTGGAAAGCGTGTCGCGGATCAGGCCGTCGGAAATTTGCGGATGGGTTTCGTTCCAGTCCGTTTCCATCACGCCCTTGTCGCGCTGATCGACGACCAGCAGAAAGCCCTGCTCCTGCCAGAAGCGACGAACCTGCGGCCACACCTGATCGGGCGTCTTGCCGTCGATGACGAGCCAGCGCTCGGTGCCGTCGCGTTGAACGCGCATGCCCGACACGGGCGGCGCCACCGTGGGCGCGTTCGGTGCGACTTTCTGAATCTGCTGCAGATCGGAGAGCGTTGCCTGCCCGCCCTGCGGCGGCAGCGAACGCTGGTCGGCCGCTTCGTCGAGCAGATTCGGCGGAACGGCGAGGGACACCTGTTTCGAACGCTGATCGCTCTTGTAGTTGAACGCGTTGGGATTGGATGTGCCGCATCCCGCCACGATTCCGGCCACCGCGAAAAGCGCAGCCATGCGCCTGGTTACACGAAAATCTGTCATTTGGAAAATCCTTCCGCTACGCCACGGCCGTTCTTCCGTGGATCAACCCGCTATTTTACCGGTCCGGCGCGTGGCCGTGAAAAAAAGAGCGCCGGGCGGCCGCGGGCCACCCTTTACGACATGTTTCCTGCCTAGCGACGCAGAAAACGGACTGTGGTCATGAATCAGTCCATCTGAAATTTGTATTTAAGTCGCCCCGCATCGAATTGACAATTTATGACAATCGCGAAAAGCAGCAATTCGATTTTTCGCGATTCGTAACATGTTGATTAATCGAGATTTTTTACGAGCCTCGCCGGAATCTGGCCGCATCCTTGCCGCTCGGCGCGTCGTATCAATTTGTCGCGCCTTCATCTTAAAATTCCATCGCAACAATAAGAAGAATCCTAATTACCTGAGAGAAAGCGATGACAAAAATCAGAATTCCTCACTATAGGGCGGCGGCCCTGGCGATCCTCGCGATCGGCACGACGACGTCCGTTCACGCTCAACTTGGCGCGTCCGGGCGCGCCGCCAGCGCGTCGCAGAGCGATGTCATGCATCGGGCTCAGAGCGGCCTCGTGCGATATCACGAGACGACCGATGCGCACGGCATCGTCGTGCGTGAATACGTCGATTCGAGCGGCGATGTGTACGCCGTGTCCTGGCGCGGCCCCGCGATGCCCGACGTGCAGACGCTCCTCGGCACGTACTTCGAGACCTTCCGGCAAGGCGCGAACGCGTCGGTCGGTGAAGCGGGTCTGCACACGACGCGCGTCTCGCAGGGCGATCTCGTCGTCGAAAATCGCGTGCGGCTGCGCGAGTTCAGCGGCCGCGCGTGGCTCGCAGGCGACCTGCCGCCAGGCGTGAACACCACGGATATCCAGTAGGAGGACGACGATGAACACCCGCGCCCTTCTCGCGATTCCCGCACTCGCACTGTGTGCGCTCCTTCAAGCCTGTGGTGGTGGTGGCGGCGGTTCCACCGCCGGCTCCAGCAGCGGTTCCGCCGCGCCGGTCCCGCAGGCCAGCGCGCCGCAAACGGCCAGCGCCGCCACGCCCGCGAGCGCGCCATCGGCGCCGGCTGCGAACACCACCGTGCCGCAATCGACGACGCCCAACGTCCAGGTCATCCGCGTCGCCAGCACGCCCACCAACACGCGCAACATGCTGCAAACCAGCGTGACGATCTGCGTGCCCGGCACGAGCACCTGCCAGACCATCGACAACGTTCAGGTCGATACCGGTTCGCACGGCCTGCGCGTGCTGGCGTCCGCGCTCGATCCGTCGATCGCGCTGCCGCTCGTCGCGGGAGGCGGCGAGAACGCGATCGTCGCGGAATGCGCGGTGTTCGGCTCGGGCTATACATGGGGCGCGGTGCGCCAGGCCGATGTCCGGCTCGCCGGCCAGGTCGCGGATTCGACCTCCGTGCAACTGATCGCCGACAGCGCCGCGCCCAGCACCGCCCAGGATTGCAGCCAGTCCGGCCTGCCGATGCTCTCCGCGTCGTCGCTGCGCGGCAACGGGATACTCGGCGTCGGCCCCTTCACCGCGGATTGCGGCGCGGGCTGTGCGACGTCGGCCATGCCGCGCTGGTACTACAGCTGCATCTCGGGCAATTGTGTCGCGAGCACGTTGCCAGTCGCCCAGCAGGTGACGAATCCGGTCGCGAACTTCGCCTCCGACAACAACGGCGTGCTGATCGAGTTGCCCGACATACCGGACAGCGGCGCGGCCACGGTGACCGGAACGATGACCTTCGGCATCGGCTCGCAGTCGAACAACCTGCTCGGCGCCGCGACCGTGCTCAAGTCGAGCTCGCTCACCGGCTACGTGACGACGGACTTCGGCGGCAGTCAGTACGGATCGAGCTTCATCGACAGCGGATCGAACGGCGTCTTCTTCCCGTCGACAACGCTCGCCCGCTGCGGCGCGTGGTATTGCCCGACGACGCCGCAGACGATCGCCGCGACGCTCCGCTCGTCGAGCGGGGCGCAAAGCGCGGTGAGCTTCACGATCGCGCAGTCGACGGCGTTGTTCGGCACAGGCAACTTTGCCTTCGACAACCTCGCCGGCTCCGCCAGCGGCTTCTTCGACTGGGGCCTGCCGTTCTTCTATGGACGCCGCGTATTCACGGCGCTCGCCGGACGCCCGACCCCCGCGGGCCCGGGACCGTATTACGCGTTCTGAGTCCAAACGCAAAAAAACCGTCTCCGGTGTCCCGGAGACGGTTTCCTGTCGAACTCGTTGCGCGACTACGCCTTGCTTTCCTCGTCGAAAATCTTCTGCGCGAGGTGAAAGGCCGAGTTCGCCGCCGGCACGCCGCAATACACCGCCGTCTGCAACAGCACTTCCTTGATCTCGTCCTGCGTCACGCCGTTGTTCTTCGCGGCGCGCAAGTGCAGCGCGAGTTCTTCGCTGCGGTTCAACGCGACCATCATCGCGATGGTAAGAAGGCTGCGCGTGTGGCGCGGCAAGCCGTCGCGCGTCCAGATTTCGCCCCACGCATAGCGCGTGATGAAGTTCTGGAATTCGGTCGTCAGTTCCGTGCGGTTCGTGAGCGACCGGTCGACGTGCGCGTCGGACAGCACCGCGCGGCGCACCTTCATTCCGGCTTCGTAGCGTTCGTCGTCGGTCATTGCTGTTCTCCGAGGAATTCGAGGACTGTGCGCGTGTAGTCGTCGCGCTTTTCGATGTTCGACAGATGCGCCGCATCGAGTTCGACGTAGCGCGAGCCCTCGATGTAACCCGCAAGCTCCCGGCCCTGCTCGGCGGTCGTCGACAGATCGTGCGTACCGGCGATCACGAGCACCGGCAACCGGATGGTTTTCGCTTCGCCGCGCAGATCGGCGTCGCGGATCGCCTCGCAGTTCGATGCGTAGCCGTCGCCCGAAGTGTGGCGGAACACATCGCGGATATTCGTGAGTTCGAGCTGCTCGCGCTCGATGAACGGCGCGGTGAACCAGCGCGCGATCACGGCGTCGGTCAGCGCGGGCATGCCGCCCGGCTCGCGCGCCTTCGCCGCGCGCGGCGTCCACACCGCGTCCGAGCCGATCAGCGCGGCGGTGTTCGACAGCACGACGCGCGAAAAGCGCTCCGGATGACGCGCGGCCAGGCCAATGCCGGTCAGCCCGCCCATCGACAGGCCGCAGTAGTTCGCGCGCTCGATCTTGAGGTGGTCCATGAGGCCGATCACGTCGCCGATCAGCTGATCGATCGTGTACGGTCCCGGCGGCACGTCCGAATGGCCGTGGCCGCGCGTGTCGTAGCGCACCACGCGATAGCGCTCTGCAAATGCTTCGATGTTCGGCGTCCACATCGAGACATCCGCGCCGAGCGAATTCGACAGCACGAGCCACGGGGCGTCGTCGCCCGCCGTGACATCGATGCGGTAGTGAATCCGCGTTCCGTTCACTTCGGCAAGAGGCATGTTTTTACTGCTCCTGTTTTTTCGAGTTGGCGTTTGCGATGGCTGCGGCGACGAACGCCTGCGCCTGACCGACGTAGTTCGCCGGATCGAGCAATTGCTTCAGTTGATCGTGCGACAGATGACGCGCGACGGTTTCGTTCGCGGCGAGTTCGTCGAACAGCGAGGTGCCGTTCGCGACCGACGCCTTCGATGCGCCCTCGACCAGCTTGTGCGCATCGAGCCGGCCGATCGCATCGCCGAGCGCGAGCATCACCGCTTCGCCGAGCACGAGGCCATTGGTCACGTTCAGATTCTGCGCGAGGCGTTCGACGTTGACTTCCATCGTCGGGACGATGCCTTTGATGTTCGCGAGCGCGCCCGCCGTCAGACGCGCGAGGTCGGGCAGCGCTTCCCATTCGGCCTGCCAGCCGCCGAGCGCGCGCTCGTGTTCCTGCACCATGCCCGCGAAGATCGTCGCGACGAGATTGGGCGCGCGCGTCGCGGCCGTCAGCACCGCCGCGCAGCCGACCGGATTGCGCTTGTGCGGCATCGTCGATGAACCGCCCTTGCCCGCCGCGGCCGGTTCGGCGACTTCACCGACTTCGGTCTGCATCATCAGCGAGATGTCACGTGCGATTTTGCCTAGCGTGCCCGTCAGCATGCCGAGGAACGACGCGGCTTCCGCGATGCGGTCGCGCTGCGTGTGCCACGGCAGCGCGGGCAGCGTCAGCTTCAGATCCTGCGCGAGCGATGCCGCAACCGGCAACGCCTGGTCGCGCAGACTCGCGAGCGTGCCCGCTGCGCCGCCGAATTGCAGCACCAGCGCGCGTGAGCGCAACGCGTCGAGGCGCTGACGGTGACGCGTCACTGCATCGAGCCATTGCGCGAACTTCAGGCCGAGCGTGATCGGCAGCGCCTGCTGTAGCCAGGTTCGGCCGATCATCGGCGTCTTTTCGTGCGTTTGAGCCTGCGTGACGAGCGCATCGGAAAGTGCGCGTAAATCGGCATCGAGCAGATCGAGCGCCGCGCGCAATTGCAGCACGACGCCCGTATCGATGATGTCCTGACTCGTCGCGCCCCAGTGCACGTACTTCGCCGCTTCGGCGTCGCGCGCCTTCACGACGGCCGTCAGTTGCTTGACGAGCGGAATCGCGAGATTGCCGCCGGCCTGTGCGCCGGCCATCAACGCGTCGGCGTCGATGTTGTCGGCCTGGCACGCGGCGACGATCGACTCGACCGCGCCCGACGGAATCACGCCATGCAGCGCCGACGCACGCGCGAGCGCGGCTTCGACGTCGAGCATCGCCTGCACGGTCGCGCGCGGCGACCAGATCTCGTTCGCGGCGGCGTCGCCGCAAACGAGATCGGTGAGACGTCCCGTGGATGCGAACATGAGCTCAGACGCGCTCGATGATCATCGCGATGCCCTGGCCCACGCCGATGCACATCGTGCAGAGCGCGAAGCGGCCGCCGGTGCGATGGAGCTGATAGCTCGCGGTCGTCACGAGCCGCGCGCCCGACGCGCCGAGCGGATGGCCGAGCGCGATCGCGCCGCCGTTCGGGTTGACGCGGGGATCGTCGTCGGCGACGCCGAGCATGCGCAGCGTGGCGAGACCTTGCGACGCGAACGCTTCGTTCAGCTCGATCACGTCCATCTGGTCGATGGTCATGCCAAGACGCGCGAGCAGCTTCTGCGACGCCGGACCCGGCCCGATGCCCATCACGCGCGGCGGTACGCCTGCGGTCGCGATGCCGAGAATGCGCGCGCGCGGCGTGAGGCCGTGGCGCTTCGCGCTGTCCTCGTCAGCGATCAGCATGGCGACCGCGCCGTCGTTGACGCCCGACGCGTTGCCCGCCGTCACCGAACCGTCCGGACGCACGACGCCCTTCAGCTTCGCGAGCGCTTCGAGGCTCGTTTCACGGGGATGCTCGTCCTTATCGACGATAAGCGCGTCGCCCTTCTTCTGCGGAATGGTCACCGCTACGATTTCCTGCGCCAGCGTGCCGTCTTTCTGCGCGCGCGCCGCTTTCTGTTGCGAGCGCAATGCGAACGCGTCCTGATCGGCGCGGCTGATCTTGTAGTCGTCCGCGACGTTTTCGGCGGTCTCGGGCATCGAGTCGACGCCGTACTGCTTCTTCATCAGCGGATTGATGAAACGCCAGCCGATGGTCGTATCGTGGATCTCGGCCTGACGCGAGAACGCGCTGGTCGCCTTGCCCATCACGAACGGCGCGCGGCTCATGCTTTCGACACCGCCCGCGATCATCAGGCTCGTCTCGCCCGCCTTGATCGCGCGCGCCGCGACGCCGATCGCGTCCATGCCCGAACCGCACAGGCGGTTCACGGTGGTGCCCGGCGTGCCGACCGGCAGGCCCGCCAGCAGCGCCGACATGCGCGCGACGTTGCGATTGTCTTCGCCCGCCTGATTCGCGTTGCCGTAGATCACTTCCTCGACGGCTTCCCAGTCCACTTCCTTGTTGCGCTCGATGAGCGCGCGCAGCGGCACGGCGCCGAGGTCGTCGGCGCGCACGGAGGAGAGCGAACCGCCGTAACGGCCGATCGGCGTGCGGATCGCATCACATACGAAAGCTTCTTTCATCAGTTGCTCCAGTTCTCTTTTATCTCTCAGGTCTTAGACAGCTTCGGTCAGCGGTGCATATTGCAGCGGCACCTGGGCCAGCTTCTGCAATTCGTCGAACGACAGACCTTCCACGATCTCGCGCACGACCAGGCCTTCCGGCGTCACATCGAACACGGCGAGGTCGGTGTACACGCGGTTCACGCACTGCACGCCCGTCACCGGATACGAACACTCCGCAACCAGCTTGCTCTCGCCCTGCTTCGTGAGCAGTTCCATCATCACGTAGACCTGCTTCGCGCCGATCGCGAGGTCCATCGCGCCGCCGACTGCCGGAATCGCGTCGGGCGCGCCGGTGTGCCAGTTCGCGAGATCGCCCGTCGCCGATACCTGGAACGCGCCGAGCACGCAGAAATCGAGATGGCCGCCGCGCATCATCGCGAACGAATCCGCGTGATGGAAATACGCGCCGCCGGTCAAAAGCGTCACATGCTGTTTGCCGGCGTTGATGAGTTCGTCGTCTTCCTCGCCCTTTGCGGGCGCCGGGCCCATGCCGAGCAGGCCGTTTTCGCTGTGCAGGAAGATTTCGCGATCCGCCGCGAGGTGATTGGCGACCAGCGTCGGCACGCCGATGCCGAGGTTCACATACGCGCCTTCGGGAATATCCGCGGCCACGCGCCGGGCCATTTCGTCACGAGTGAGTTTCTTCATGGCTTTTCGTCCTTCCTTTAAGCAGCGAGTTCGGCTTGATGCACGGCTTGCGGCACTTCCACGACGCGCTGCACGAAGATGCCCGGCGTCACGATGTTTTCGGGGTCCAGCTCGCCGAGCGGCACGACCTTCGACACCTGCACGATCGCCGTTTTTGCGGCGCTCGCCATGATCGGTCCGAAGTTGCGCGCGGTCTTACGATAGACCAGATTGCCCCAGCGGTCGCCCTTGTATGCCTTCACGAGCGCGAAATCCGCGTGCAACGGCGCTTCCAGCACGTAATGCTTGCCGTCGATCACGCGCGTTTCCTTGCCTTCCGCGAGCCGCGTGCCGTAGCCGGTGGGCGTGAAGAAACCGCCGATGCCCGCGCCCGCCGCACGGATGCGCTCGGCCAGATTGCCCTGCGGCACGAGTTCCAGTTCGATTTCGCCGGCGCGATAGAGCGCGTCGAACACATATGAATCCGTCTGACGCGGGAACGAGCAGATGATCTTGCGCACGCGCTTCGCCTTGAGCAAGGCGGCGAGACCCGTATCGCCGTTGCCGGCGTTGTTGTTGACGATCGTAAGCTCGCGCGCGCCCTGCTCGATGAGCGCGTCGATCAGCTCGGACGGCATGCCCGCCGTGCCGAAACCGCCGATCATGATGGTCGCTCCGTCGTTGACGTCGGCGACGGCCGAGGCGAGCGAATCGAAAATCTTGTTGATCATTGCCGTTCTTCTCCAGTCTGAGCGCCGCTTTGGCTTCGCGCGCCCGTCCCGAACTCGGGGTTTACCTGCTCGTAATCAGACTTGCATCGAAATGTTCGATATGCGAACATGGATTCGTTTAGCGAACATCGGCATGGTAGTCCTGCATTCGTTGTCGTGTCAACGAAGCTTCTGCAAACCTCGGGTTTTCACGGAGTCGCCACCGGTTCATGCGTTCATCATCCGCCTTATGAAGAATTCAGCCACGCTCAATCAGGAAGCCGAGTCTCAGGACGCGCCGTCACGTCCCGGCGATGCCTATGTTCAGTCGTTCGCGCGCGGACTCGCGGTGATCCGCTCATTCGATACGAACCGCCCCGCGCAGACACTGACGGATGTCGCCGGCGCGACGGGTCTCACGCGCGCGGCCGCGCGCCGCATTCTTCTGACGCTGCAGGCGCTCGGTTACGTCGAAGCTGACGGACGGCTCTTTCAACTGACGCCGAAGATCCTCGATCTGGGTTTCGCGTATCTGACTTCGATGCCCTTCTGGAATCTCGCCGAGCCGGTGATGGAAGACCTCGTCGAGCAGGTCCACGAAAGTTGCTCGGCGGCCGTGCTGAACGGCGCGGAAATCGTCTATGTGCTGCGCGTGCCGACGCACAAGATCATCACGCAGAATCTGTCGATCGGCAGCCGCCTGCCCGCGTTCTGCACGTCGATGGGCCGCGTGCTGCTCGCCGCGCTCGACGAAGCGCGCCTCGACGAAGCGCTCGATTCGAGTTCGCTCGTTGCGCGCACGCCGCGCACCATCGTCGACAAGGACGCGCTCAAGGATGCGATCGCCGCCGTGCGACGTCAGGGCTGGGCGATCGTCGATCAGGAACTGGAGGAAGGACTGATTTCGATGTCCGCGCCGATCCGCGACCGGCAAGGCCGCGTGATCGCGGCGCTGAACATCAGCGGCAATGCGCAGCGCAAGAACGCGAAGCAGATGGTGAAGGCGTTTCTGGAGCCGCTTCAGGACGCGGCGCAGCGCGTGTCCGACATGGTCGCGCGGCGCGGATGACGGCGCATCACGCCATGAACGACCTCGATCTGAATCTGATTCCGTACCTCGTCGCGATCGAGGAGACACGTAATGTCAGCCGCGCCGCCGAACGGCTCGGCGTGAGCCAGCCGCGCGTGTCGACCGCGCTTGCGCGCCTGCGCGAGTACTTCAACGATCCGCTGTTCGTGCGGACCTCGCGCGGCATGGAGCCGACGCCGCGCACCCTCGCGCTTGTGCCCGCGGCGCGCGAGGCGTTGGCGCGCATCGAGCGCGGCCTGCTCGACCGGCAGCACTTCGATCCGTCGATGAGCACGGAGACGTTCTCGATCGCGCTATCCGATGTCGGCGAAATCGTGTTCCTGCCGAGGCTTCTGCAAGCGTTCGCGAGAGAAGCGCCGAATGCGAACTTGCGCTCGGTGTCGGCGTCGCACGGGGATGTCGAGCGCGGGCTCGAAGCCGGTGAAATCGATCTCGCCGTTGGCTATTTTCCGGACTTGCGCGGCAACAATTTTTTTCAGCAAAGGCTCTTCTCGCACCGCTTCATCTGCCTGATGCGGCGCAATCATCCGTTCGCGAACGAGCCGCTCACGCTGGAGCGCTTCATGGAATGCGGCCACGCGGTCGTGCGCGCCGAGGGCCGCAGTCAGGAAATCCTCGAGAATTTTCTCGACAAGGAGCGCGTGCGGCGTCGTGCGGTGCTGGAAACGCCGCATTTCATGAGCCTGCCGTTCATCCTGTCGCGCACCGATCTGATCGCGACCGTGCCGCATGCGATCGGCTTCGCGTATGTGGCCGAGCATGCGTCGATCACGCTGGCCGAGCCGCCGCTCCCGTTGCCGCGCTTCGATTTGAAGCAGCACTGGCATCGCAAGTTTCACAACGACGCGCGTACGGTGTGG
>Ga0160459_100616_pt1 | contig 12792 bp, 9 predicted proteins | sample HID1973K_E6MG_FD_108208 | JGI IMG/M metagenome (GOLD analysis project Ga0160459, IMG submission 108208) | Enriched mosquito-associated microbial communities from UW Madison campus, WI, USA - HID1973K_E6 MG | ecosystem: Host-associated > Arthropoda: Insects > Digestive system > Unclassified ... | reverse complement strand
GCCGGTGCGGAAGCACTCTCAGCGCCGAACCCAGTAACGTCCTGCGCCCGGTCGCCGCCCGGATTGCCAGCGGGCCGGCATCGACCCGCAGGGCCCGGTCCGCCAGGACTGCGCGGACGTCGACCACCTGCACATCGTCAAACCTGTAGGTGGCGGAGATGAACTCAGCAATGGCTTGCGTGGGTGCTAACAGCAGCCTGTGCCCTGAGGGCTGCTGGACCATGACATCCGCAAAAGAGCCAAAGGGGGAACCCTGCCACATGCCCACCACTGCACGGAGGCCGGATGAGGTGCCGATCCCGGCAATGTGCCCGTCGAAGATCCAGCGATTGTGCATCGGGCTGCCCCAGCTACCGGCTCACAGCGGGCCGTAGCCGGCGTTGCCGTGGGGGTCCCGCCAAACCGCCAGATCTGCTTCCACAGCCCTCCGGAGACCGGGGTTGGCCTGAACCCGCAGCCTGAATGACTGCCGGGCACGGCCCATGACCGTGGACGGGACCACGATGCATGCGACCAGGAGGGCCAAAAGCAGCACGAAGGCGCCCACCAGGGTGATGGCCGAGCCGTCACCCTTGGCAGCGGCGGAGGGCAGGTACAGCGCCAGGATCCCCGCCAAGGCAACTGCCAGGACTGACACCATGGCGATGCCGCCGCGGGCCGATCCGGGGCCACGGCTGATGAGGAGCCTGCCGGTATCCGGAAGTGACGCGCGCACCCGTTTCCAGGACCACACGCCCAGCAGCGTCAGTGCCGCCCCCAGCGGGACCAACACCAGTACCGGGGCCGGATGTCCGTACATGGCTGAAAAGAATGCACCAGCAAGGGCCAGGACGGGTCCACCCGCGATCGCGCTGCTCCAGCCGGCAGCGATGGTGCCCTGGGCATCGGCCAACTGCCGCAGCCGGGACGGCGCGTTGGGCGGGCTGATGCGGGCCAGCTCGGGCGAGAGCCAGTGGTCGAGCGAATGCGCGGGCGCGCCGGCAGGGAAGGGAATGTGGTGTGTCATGCCGGGAGCAGGCCCAGTCCCCGGCGGAGCTGGTCCTCAAGGTCCTCCGATGGCAGCGGCGCGGGGGAGGGTTTGGCGTCATCACCGGTGACGATCTCCAGGGAACCGTCGGCCTCAGTCTTGACGTGGACGGAGTGGAAGGTGCCGTCCGCGAGGTGCCGGCGGACCGTGCCGGCCGCCGGGCGTCCGTCCGGTGCGGTCCCAAGGTAGAACGTGACCATCTCGACGGCGGTGGTGAACATGCCGTCGGCATCGGTCAGCGGGCGCAGTTCGTGCACACCGAACTTGCTGAGGCTGAGGACCAGGGCGCCGTTTTCCGAACCGAACAGGAAGTACACATGCTCCGCCTTGGGCGTTACCAGGGCGACCTCCAGCCAGGCGTCGGAGTCCGCGAGGACCCCTGCCACGCTTGCGGCCGGGCCTGCCGGCACGAGGCTTTCCCCTTCAACGGTCATCAGTCCACGTTCCAGGAGGGTAGCCACCCCCGCCTGTTCGAGCGGCGCCCCGGCAGCGTGGTCAAGCCTGAAGAGACTCTGGCACTTCAGTGCGCCCGGCGTTCCGGCCAGGGCAACCAGTGCGATGAGTTCGTGTTCGGTAATGGGCAGGGGTGCGTCTTCTTGGATAGTCACAACAGCCTTAGGGTCGACAAGTCTCGGGTCTTATTCTAGGGAAGCCGGCCCTCAGGTGAGCCAGCCCCACACCTTCTTGGCGCCGTCGGCTACGGCATCGACGGTATTCTTCGCGACGTCGGCCACGGCATCCGCCGTCTTCTTGGCGGCGTCCGCCACCATTTCGGAGGCCGATCCGTAGCCGAGGTTGGAGGCAAGCAGTCCCATGCCGCCCCAGGCGATCCCGGCCACAGCGAAGAAGGGTCCTGCGCCCGGGATGAAGCTTCCGGCCGCAAGGACCGCGGAGACGCCTCCGTCGATCGCCATTCCGGTATTGCCGGTCTCCATGCCCTGTGCCACCTGGAGCGCACCGGTGACGATGCCCAGGCCACCGGAAAGCCTGCCCAGCATGGACGTGCCATTGAGGAGCTGGGTTCCGCGCACATAGCCGACCCCCGGCACCTGCGCGTACTGCGCGCTGAGCCAAGGCCAGTTCGTGAGCTTCGTAAGGAGTCCGCCCTTGGCCATGGTGGCCAGCAGGTTGTCCGCGTACAGCCCCGCGCCGGTCACGGCGGCGTTGGCGCCCCACCAGCCAGGACTCGCGGCGACGCCGAGCACACTGTCCAGAGGGTTCGTCCCGTTAGTGCCCGGGGCAGTACTGCCCGGGGCAGCCGTACCGGGACCGCCGGACGAACTGCCCGTGCTGGCGTTCTCCTGCTCATCAGCCTGCGTGAGCAGGGTCTTGGAGGCTTCAAGGAGGGATTGCGACGTCTGTTTCATCATGGGACGCCACGTGTCGCTCCACTCACGGCGGAAGCGGCCCCCGTCGTTTCCCTTCCAGTCGATGGCCGACACCAGGCTGGTGATCTGGCGTTCGGTATCCATCAGGCGTGATCCGGAACGGTCCATGGATTTGGACAAGGACCGCAATTGTTCAATGTCGGCGCCGTAAAGGCCAGGGGCCATGGTGGTTCTCCTCGGAAGCTGGGCACGGGAGCGTTCACCGAAGCCCCCGCCCTAGGCTACGTGCCCGGTCCACGCCGCCGCCATGGGCAGCCCTGCCCATCCGGGCGCCTGCTTGTCCGCGCCAGGGGCAGGCCAGGCGAAGCCACCGAACCTGCTGGGATAACCTAGAGCAGTGACTTACGAGATCGAGATTGGCCGTGGCAAGCGTGGGCGTCGTGCCTACTCCCTGGATGACATAGCTGTCGTCCCCAACCGTCGCACCCGTGACCCCAAGGACGTCTCGGTCTCGTGGCAGATCGACGCCTACCAGTTCAACATGCCGGTCATCGCCGCCCCCATGGATTCGGCCATGTCCCCCAAGACGGCCATTGCGCTTGGACGCCTCGGCGGACTGGGCGTCCTCGACCTCGAGGGCCTCTGGACCCGGTACGAGGACCCGCAGGCAGTCCTGGATGAAATCAGTGCCCTGGAGGACGAGACCAACAGTCCCGCCGTCACCGGCCGGATGCAGGAGCTCTACAAGGCCCCCATCCAGCCCGAGCTGATCACGTCCCGCCTGGCCGAAATCCGTGAAGCCGGCGTCACCGTTGCCGGCTCCCTCACGCCGCAGCGCACCCAGGAGCACTACAAGACCGTCCTGGCCGCCGGCGTCGACATCTTCGTCATCCGCGGCACCACCGTGTCCGCCGAGCACGTCTCCAAGGACCACGAACCGCTGAACCTGAAGCAGTTCATCTATGAGCTCGACGTTCCCGTGATCGTCGGCGGGGCCGCCGGCTACACGCCCGCCCTGCACCTCATGCGCACCGGCGCCGCAGGCGTCCTGGTCGGCTTCGGCGGCGGGGCAACCACCACCACCCGCCGCGCGCTGGGCATCCACGCGCCGATGGCATCGGCGATTTCCGACGTCGCCGCCGCCCGCCGCGACTACATGGACGAGTCCGGCGGCCGGTACGTCCACGTCATTGCCGACGGCGGCATGGGCACCTCAGGCGATATCGTCAAGGCGATCGCCATGGGCGCCGACGCCGTCATGCTCGGCAGTGCGCTGGCACGCGCCGAAGAAGCGCCCGGCAAGGGCTGGCATTGGGGCCAGGAAGCCCACCACCTGGAACTCCCGCGCGGGGACCGGGCCAACGTGGGGACCGTCGGGCCCATGGAGGAAGTCCTCTTCGGACCCGGCCACCACACGAACGGAACGTCCAACCTCATCGGTGCGCTGCGCCGCTCCATGGCGACCACCGGCTACTCGGACCTGAAGGAATTCCAGCGGGTCGACGTCGTGGTTTCCCCCTACGAAGGAAACTGACGCCCACGCACTCCGGCAGGGCGCCCGAAAGGGCGCCCTGCCAAAGCGTGCCCCAAGCAAGTAGGGTGGTTCTACTACCGGCACTTGAGGCACTGGAGGCGTTCAATGAAGACTGATCCTGCAGGCGGCGGGGCCCTGGGCCCGGAAGCCAGGGAAGCATCCATCCAGCGGCTGCGCGCCACGACGGAACCCGGCCAGGAGTTGGACATCCTGATTGTTGGCGGCGGGATCGTGGGAACCGGAGCGGCGCTGGACGCCGTCACCCGCGGCCTGAGCGTAGGGATTGTCGAGGCCAGTGACTGGGCAGCCGGAACGTCCTCCCGGTCATCCAAGCTCATCCACGGCGGGCTACGCTACCTGGAAATGCTGGACTTCGCCCTGGTCAAGGAGGCTCTGCAGGAACGCGGGCTGCTGCTTTCCGAACTGGCGCCCCACCTGGCCCGGCCTGTTCCCTTCCTCTACCCGCTGACCAAGCCCTTTGTGGAACGGCCCTATGTGGGAGCGGGCATCGCCCTCTACGACGCCATGTCCGTCTCCAGCGGCCACAGCCGCGGTGTGCCCTTCCACAAGCACCTGTCCAGGCGCGGCACCCTGCGGGCGGCGCCGAGCCTGAAGAACGATGCGTTCGTGGGCTCCATCCGCTATTACGACGGGCAGGTGGATGACGCCAAGTACGTCGCCAACCTGGTCCGTACTGCCGCGCATTACGGGGCCCATGCCGTCAACCAGATGGCGGTGGTGGACTTCCTCCGCGAAGGCGAGCGGGTGGTAGGCGCCAAGGTGGAAAACCGCGAGGACGGCTCCCGGTTCAACGTCCGTGCCAAGCAGGTCATCAACGCCACGGGTGTCTGGACCGACGAAACCCAGGCCATGGTCACGGACCGCGGGCAACTGAAGGTCCGCGCGTCCAAGGGCATCCACCTGGTGGTGCCGAGGGACCGCTTCCAGTCAACCGTCGGGCTGATCCTGCGCACAGAGAAATCCGTGCTGTTCGTCATCCCGTGGGGCAGGCACTGGATCATCGGCACCACGGACACGGACTGGCACCTGGACAAGGCCCACCCTGCCGCAACCAGCAAGGACATCGACTACATCCTCGAGCACGTCAACAAGGTCCTCAAGCGGCCGCTGACCCGCGAAGACGTCGAAGGAGTCTACGCCGGGCTCCGGCCCCTGCTGGCCGGCGAGAACGACTCCACCGCGAAGCTCTCCCGCGAGCACGTCGTGGCCCACCCCGTGCCCGGCCTGGTGGTGGTGGCCGGCGGCAAATGGACCACCTACCGCGTGATGGCCAAGGACGCCGTGGACGAGGCCACCCGCACCATGGACGAGCGGGTGCCGCCCAGCTGCACCGAAACCATCCCGCTGCTGGGAGCCAGCGGGTTCCGGGCAGCCTGGAACCGCCGCAACCGGACGGCCGAGGAAACGGGCGTCCACGTGGCCCGCATCGAGCACCTGTTGAACCGCTACGGCTCCATGACCCCGGAAGTATTGGCCCTCATCGCAGAGAATCCGGAACTGGCCGAGCCCCTGCCGGGAGCGGATGACTACCTGCAGGCCGAAGCGGTCTACGCAGCCACCCACGAAGGCGCCCGGCACGTCCACGACGTCCTGACCCGGCGGACCCGCATTTCCATCGAGGCCTGGGACCGCGGAGTGTCCGCTGTTCCGGTTGTCGCTAAACTGATGGGTGACGTCCTCGGCTGGAGCGACGCTCAGCGCGAAAATGAGGTCCGGCACTACATTGCCCGGGTTGAGGCAGAACGGCTCAGCCAGCAACAGCCGGATGACGAATCCGCAGACGCCGCCCGCCTGGGCGTGGAAGACATCGTGCCCTTGCGCTGAGGGGCGGATGGCCGGCGCTGCTGACTGAAGGGACACGCCTTGGCGGAACCGCTTGACCCGTACGACGCCGAACTCACCACCCCGGAAATGGTCATCCTGGAGTTGGAGGCCACGGACAAGGACGACGCCGCCACGCAGCTGTCCGAGCGGTTGTTCGCCGCCGGCCGGGTGTCCGACCTTGACGGGTTCCTCAGGCACGTCAATGCCAGGGAGCACCAGCTCGCCACCGGCCTCCCGGGCGGCATCGGCCTGCCTCATGCCCGCAGTGAGTTCGTCGCCCGTACCTCCATTGCCGTGGGCATCACCAAGTACGGCCATGCCCTGGACTTCGGCGCCGCCGACGGCCCGGCCACAGTGATCCTGCTCATCGCCACCCCCGCCAGTTCCTTCTCGGACCACCTTGAGGTCCTGGCCACGCTGGCGCGGTCGCTGTCCAAGGAATCGTTCCGCGAATCGCTGCGCCGGGCCTACGACGCCGAAGTGATCGCCGAACTCATCAACTCCAGCCTGGTGTTCTTCGACCACTGACCGGGGCCTGCGGGCGTGCCCGCAGCTCCGGCGTTTAGTTGTTCTACAGAACTACGAAGTACGGTTAAGACGTGTGGAAAACAGCCCTTAAGCCCCGATGGATTGCGGGATTCATCTTTGCGATCGCCGTGTCCGGGGTCTTCGTGCTGCTGAGCCAATGGCAGTTCGGCCGCTCCACCAGCCCGGAAATGCCGGTAAACCCGGACACCGAGAAAGTCCAGCCGCTGACGGACACCCTCCAGCCGGGCGGGTTCTTCCCCGGGTCCGACGCCGACCAGATGGTCAGCGCCACCGGAACCTATGATCCCGCCAAACAGGTCCTGGTCCCCGGCCGCCTGCACGACGGGAAGACCGGCTACTGGGTGGTCTCCGCTTTCGCCGTGGACGGAGCACCCACCCTGACCGGTTCCGCTGCATCACCCCGGACCTGGATCCCGGTGGCCCGCGGATGGGTGGCCGACGCCGCTGAGGCGACAGCGCCGCCGTCGGGCGCCGTGCAGGTGACCGGACGGCTCCTGCCCTCCGAAGCGCCCGTGGCCGGTAAAGCCGCCAACCCAGGAGAGGCCACAGCGGTCTCCGTGGCGGAACTCATCAACGACTGGGAAATCAGCAGCTACCAGGGCTTCGTGGCGGCCACCGCCGAGGTTGCCGGGGGAGCGGACGTCAGCGCCGCCGCCGTCCCGGGGAACCTCCTGCCGCTGGAGATCGGCCCCCAGCCGCCCGCGCAACAGATCAACTGGCTCAACCTCTTCTACTCCCTGGAGTGGGTGGTCTTCGCCGGGTTCGCGTTCTTCATCTGGTGGCGTCTGGTCAAGGACGACTACCACCGGGACCTCGAAGACGCCCTCGACGGCCACGCCGAAGCGCATGAACCAGAACAGCAGCCAGGGACCACCCGGCAGCCTGAACACACCGACCAAAAGGTACAGCCATGATTGATCCGAAGCCCGCCACCGGAAGCGAAACGGCCGGGAAGGCCGCCACCAGGAAGCGCCGGTTCGGCGGCACCGAGGCACAGATCCGGTCGGCCCTGAAGTTCTACAAGGTGCTGGCCTACCTGACCGGCGCCATGCTGCTGCTCCTGTGCGCGGAGCTCGTGGCGCGGTACGGCTTCGGGCAGTACCTCTTCGCCGGCGGCACCAATGCCGCCACCGGGCAGCCCTTCGGCTTCGGTTTTGCCGACGCCGAGCCGCCGGGAGTCCTCAACGGCGTGAACCTGTCCATCACGGTGCTGATCGTCCACGGCTGGATGTACGTGGTGTACCTGATTTCAAACTTCCGGCTTTGGTCGCTCATGCGCTGGCCGTTCCTCAAGCTGATCCTGCTGGCCCTGGGCGGTGTGGTCCCGTTCCTTTCCTTCATCGTCGAGAAGAAGTTCCATGCCGACGTGGAAGCCGAGCTCGCCGCGAACCCGCAGGCCCCGCAGCGGTACTGAACCCGGCGGTACCGAAGGCTAGCGGAACTGGACGCCGGCGCTGCCCGCGTCCGCAGCCGTGCCGCCCACCGCCGCCGGACGTTTGCTCCGTCACAGGGCGGCGTTTCAAGGTGCGCCGGTGCAACGCCGCAACGTAGGCTATTACGGTGACTACTCCCACTGCATCCCAGACTTCCCAGAAGCCGGTGCTGGTTGTTGACTATGGAGCCCAGTACGCGCAGCTGATTGCCCGCCGCGTCCGGGAAGCGAATGTGTATTCGGAAGTGGTTCCGCATACCTACACCACCGAACAGCTCCTCGCCAAGAACCCCGCCGCGATCATCCTTTCCGGCGGACCTTCCAGTGTTTACGCCGACGGCGCCCCCAGCGTGGGTGCCGATCTCTTCGAAGCCGGCGTACCCGTCTTTGGCATCTGCTACGGCTTCCAGGCCATGGCCAACGCGCTGGGCGGCAAGGTGGACAAGACCGGCCTCCGGGAATACGGCTCAACCCAGACCACCATCCTGGGTGAGGGGCGCTCCGTGCTCGAGGGCATGCCCCAGCACCAGAACACCTGGATGAGCCACGGCGATTCCGTCCACGCGGCCCCGGACGGCTTCGAGGTGCTGGCCACGACGGCGGGCGCCGAGGTTGCAGCCTTCGCCAACGAAGAAAAGTGCCTCTACGGCGTGCAGTGGCACCCCGAGGTCAAGCACTCGGCCTACGGCCAGCAGGTGCTGGAGAACTTCCTCTTCAAGGGCGCCAAGATCGAGCCCAACTGGACCACGGGGAACATCCTCGAAGAGCAGGTTGAGCGCATCCGCAACCAGATCGGCGATGCCCGGGTCATCTGCGGCCTATCCGGCGGCGTCGATTCCGCCGTCGCAGCGGCCCTGGTCCAGCGCGCCGTGGGTGACCAGCTGACCTGTGTGTTCGTTGACCACGGACTGCTCCGCGAAGGCGAAGCGGAGCAGGTGGAACGCGACTTTGTTGCTGCCACCGGCGTCAAGCTGTACATCGCGAACGAGCAGGAGCGCTTCCTTTCCGCCCTGGCCGGCGTGAGTGATCCCGAAACCAAGCGCAAGATCATCGGCCGCGAGTTCATCCGCGCCTTCGAAGAAGCCGAACTGGCTATCATCGCCGAGGCCGCGGCTCACGGTGAGAAGATCAAGTTCCTGGTCCAGGGCACCCTGTACCCGGACGTCGTCGAATCCGGCGGCGGCGAAGGTGCAGCAAACATCAAGAGCCACCACAACGTGGGCGGCCTCCCCGAGGACCTGCAGTTCGAGCTCGTGGAGCCGCTGCGGGCCCTGTTCAAGGACGAGGTCCGCGCCGTGGGCGCCCAGCTGGGACTGCCCCAGGAGATCGTGGGACGCCAGCCGTTCCCGGGCCCCGGCCTGGGCATCCGGATCGTTGGCGACGTCACCAAGGAACGCCTGGACCTGCTGCGCAAGGCCGACGCCATCGCCCGTGCCGAGCTGACCGCCGCGGGCCTGGACAACGAGGTGTGGCAGATGCCCGTCGTGCTGCTGGCAGATGTCCGCAGCGTCGGCGTCATGGGCGACGGCCGCACCTACGGCCACCCCATCGTTTTGCGCCCGGTCTCGTCCGAGGACGCCATGACGGCTGACTGGTCACGCCTGCCCTATGACCTCCTGGCCCGGATCTCCAACCGGATCACCAACGAGGTGGACGGCGTTAACCGCGTCGTGCTGGACGTCACCAGCAAGCCGCCGGGAACCATCGAGTGGGAATAGTATCCTGAAGTGGCCGGCCTCCGTTGACGGAGGCCGGCCACTTCTGTCTTGCCGCTGTCTTCGGCAACGGTGGCAAATCTTCCGGGGACTGTCTGTGAAATCTCCCCTATTTCGCGGCTCCAGTGTTGCGGTCTCTCAGTCCGGGCACGGAAGCGGCTACTCTCGAACCTATGCCGGTATGGTCCAGGGCGTCACGTGCAAACGCAGAAAAGAAGGCAGAAGTGTCAGTTGGTCAAGGCCACCCGGAAGGCTCGGAAGAGCTTCGTAAATGGCTGTCCGGGCTCAAACCCGTCACCGGGGCAGACACGATGCTGCGCTTCACCAAGACACCCGAAGGTTCCATAGACCTCACCTCTGCCCACCCCTCAGGGCTGGCCCAGCTCATGGCGGGGCGCCGCACCCGCTTGTCCACACTGATCCGTGACCAGCAGCAGTATGTGGTGGCTGCCCGGGCATCCCGCAACATCCGGTCCAAGATCTTCGAACTGTCCAATGACCGCGGCATCGACGCCGGGTACCTCTCCGCGGGCACCGTGGTGTGGACATCCGCTGTCGGAGGCACACCGCAACGGGTTTCTGCGCCCGTCATGCTCACGGCGATCTCCCTCACCGTCCGGCCCGGGGAAGATGACTACGAGCTGCAGCTGACAGAGCAGGCACACATCAACCCCGCGTTGGTCCGCCACCTGAAGTCCGTCCACGGCATTGTCTTCGACGTCAACGCCGTCACCCGCCTCGCGTACAGCACGGCGCGTTTCGATCCCCAGCCCGTCCTGGACCGGCTTGGCACCCTCATCCGGCCCATCCACGGCGCCGAGGCGCAGCACAACCTGCTGGTGTCCACGTTTGCGGACCTCTCCGGCAATCTTGACGACCCCTGGATCAATGACTCCAACCCGATCGTCTCCGCCCTCGCCACGGCCGGCGGTGGCGAAGTGGTGGATGTCGAAACCCCGGACCCTGCCCGCTTCCCTTCGCTGGACAGCCGGCATCCCCAGGACGAACTGCTCCTCCTGGACGCGGATACGGACCAGCAGTACGTAGTGGACGCCGCCCGCGCCGGTGACTCGCTGGTGGTCAGCAGCCCGCCCGGCACCGGGCAGACGCAGACAGCCATCAACACCATCGGCGCCCTGGTGGACGCCGGCCGGACCGTCCTGGTGGTGGGGGACCGGCGCGCCAGCCTGAACGAGGTTTCCGGCCAGCTCGAAGCCCTGGGCCTCGAATCGATCCTGTTCCAGTTATCCGGGAACGTCACGGCGCAGCAGCTGAAGTCCCAGTTGGTCCGCGCCATTGTCCGGAACGAAAAGTCCCTCAAGCCACAGTTGGGGAACCTGCACAGCACACTGACCGAACACCGTCACGCGCTGATGGACCATGTGGCGTCCCTGCACAATGTCCGCGACCGGTGGGGCTGCTCGCCGTACCAGGCCATGCAGTCGCTGGCAGAGCTGACATCCATCCATCCCGCACCAGCCACCACCGTGCGGCTGAAGCGGAGCGTCCTGGACAACATCCGCGACCGCGAGGAGCTGGCTGGCCGGCTGCAGCGCGCAGCGGAGCTGGGCAGCTTCAGCAAGGCGTCCACCATCAGTCCGTGGCATGGCGCCCGGCTCCTGACGCGCAAGGAAACGGAAGAGGCCCAGGACCTGGTGCGGGCCGTTGCAAAGAGTCTTCCCGTACTGCGGGAGCGGATGAATGCCGTGGCCGAGCACGCGGAAATCCGCCTCGGTGAATCCTTCGCCGAATGGGGCGAGCAGCTTGAGCTGCTGGTTGCCGTGCGTGGAAGCCTGGACAAGTTCACGCCGGATATCTTCGACCGGCCCGTCACGGACCTCATTTCGGCTACCGCACCCTCGGCGTGGCGGCGGGAACGCGGGATCGAGATGACCTCCATGCAGCGGTCGCGGCTCCGCCGTGTGGCCAAGGAGTACGTCCGGCCTGGCGTCCACATCGCAGACCTGCACACGTCCCTGGTCCTGGTCCAGGAACAGCGTGCGCGCTGGGCAGGCTACGCCACCACCCAGCGGCACCCTGCCGTCCCGTCCGGACTGGTCGAGATGAACGCCCTGTACCGCGAGTTGGACCAGGAGCTTGCGGGCCTTGGTGAATGCCTGAAGCACACAGCCGGGGGCGGGGCGCTGTCCACCGTCCGCTACGAAGACCTCCTGGAGCGGCTGGAACGGCTCGTCGCGGACACTGACACGCTTAAGACGCTCCCGGAGCGGACGCTCCTGGTGGAGAACATGCGCGAGCACGGCCTGGGCGAGCTCCTGTTCGACCTCGCCGAACGTGAAGTTCCCGCCGGATCGGTGGCTGCCGAACTTGAACTGGCCTGGTGGCAGTCAGCCCTCGAGGCAATGATCAGCGGCGATGACTACCTCGCCATGTCCGACGGCGATGCCCTGCGCCAGCTCGAAGCCGAGTACCGGCTCGCGGACAACGCCCACATCGCCAGCGGGGCAGCACGCCTGCGCTGGGACCTTGCCGAGCGTTGGCGGGCAGCCATCGGGGAACAGCCCCGGCAGGCCGGCCTCCTCCGCAGCCTGCTCAAGGACGGCCGGGTTTCACTGCCCGCCCTGACCGCCCAGGCACCGGACCTGATCGGCACACTGGTTCCCGTCTGGTCGGTGAGTCCCTACCTCATGAGCGGGCTGCTGCCCGCGGAACAGCACTTCGACGCCGTGGTAATCCTTGACGCCGAAGCCACAAGCCTGCAGGCCGTCCTGCCCTCCATCGCGAGGGCCCGGCAGATCATAGCCTTCGGCGATGCCAGGATCGCCAGTCCGCGCAGCTTCACCGTAGGGGTGGAGCGGCTCGCGCCCGGAGAGTCCGCGCACCAGCGGGTCGAGAGTGCCTTCAAAGCCCTCTCCGCCGTGCTGCCGGTGTGGCAGCTCACCAATGTCTACCGCGGTGTGGACGAGGACCTGGTGCTGCAGCTGAGCAGGAATTTCTACGACGGCGGACTCCGCCGCCTTCCCGAGGGACAGTCAGCCACAGGGCTGGACCGGTCTTTGCTCGTGGAGTACTTGCCGGACGGAACCGGCCTGCCCAGCGCCGATCACGAGGGCGTGGAGTCCGTGGTGGCCGAGGTCAACCGCGTGGTGGAGCTGGTGTTCGAGCACGCACGGCTGCGGCCCAGGACTTCCCTGGCGGTTGTCACCGCAAGCTTGCGGCATGCCGCGAGGATCGGCGAGTCCATCCGGCTCCAGTTGCCCAACTACCCCGGGCTGGCCAGCTTCTTCGGAGCGGGGCCGGAGTCTTTCCGGGTTGTTGACCTTGAACGGGCACAAGGCCTGGTGCGCGACCATGTCATTTTCTCTCCCGGTTACGGGCGCACACCCCACGGGCGTGCCCTT
>Ga0160459_100611_pt1 | contig 12853 bp, 14 predicted proteins | sample HID1973K_E6MG_FD_108208 | JGI IMG/M metagenome (GOLD analysis project Ga0160459, IMG submission 108208) | Enriched mosquito-associated microbial communities from UW Madison campus, WI, USA - HID1973K_E6 MG | ecosystem: Host-associated > Arthropoda: Insects > Digestive system > Unclassified ... | reverse complement strand
CTGTTCTCCGCCGGCAACCAATTGGAGACGATTTCGTCCCAAGCAGCACCCGGCCTTTCCAGCAGCGAGAGCTCAACGTCCCAATTCCCCAGCTGAACGAGTCCTGGCACCCCGTCGTCATTCCCCATGACCTACATTCTGCCTCGCTACTACGAGGTGAGCCGACCATAAGCCGATCCTTTACCGGGCGGCGAACGCACTCCTTGATCCACAATCTAACGGCCTTGATTAGCTCGAGAAAAAGAGGCGGCACAGAGTCCGAGATCTATCTCGATATGCTCTTGCTTGAATCTGAACTGCGAGCTTTTTTGGGGGAAAGCCATGGTTGCTATGGCGGGGACTGTCCGAAGAGGAGCACTTGCCGACGCTGGAGTTGCAGCTGCGTCTCTTCTCAGCATGATGCTCTTAGGCGTCTACATGTCGAATTACTTAGGTCTCACGCTACTTCTTGCGCTGATACTCCTTTTTGTGGCGGCTTGCGGAGCTGCAGCTGGGGCATTCGTTGGCTGGGCAACCTGGCATGTCTATTCACGACCAATGAGCTGGGCTTGGGGCCGCCCGGCTCTATTCGTTGTCACGGTATGTGGTGTTTACGGACTGTGGAACTGGACCTATGGCCTTGCTCAGCTCAGCAACGGGCGGGGAACGGCAATGTGCTTCTTTTGGAGCGTGACGGCAGCGTCCCTGTCGTTCCTAGAGGGGCGCCGGATAGCCCGCTCCTCACAGGCAAGAGCAAGATGAAATGTTGCCTTGGCGAAGCCAGTGTTTGGTTGTGCCCGGACTAGGATCCCTCAACCGGAACCCAAGTGGCGCCTGGGCACAGCCAACTGAGCCCTGTAATGGGCCCGACGCTCGACCTCACACCGTGTGTTCGGGAAGCGCAGGTCGACTCCAGTCGGTAAGATCCGGATCGAATTGGGCTAGGAGGTCCTCTAGGACTGACCAGCCATGCGAGGTGACGAGGGCGGCTTCAGCGGGAAAGAGCGGCATCAGCCACGAGATAACGATCGGCCCATCGGGGTCCTCGCAGGTCGCGAACCCTTCTGGCTGGTAGACCGGAATACTGAAGTAGAGGGCCTCAAGGCCGGTGTCTGGATCCAGCAGCCCCCTGGGACCAATGACTTCACCTCGCAGGGGAGCCCTCCCCTGCGAGACCACTTCATGCACGAGTTGCTGCATGATCGACGGAACGTAGCGCTCAAAGTGGCCGCTTCGGACCATCATCAGGAACTCCATCCGAACGGGCGCCTTGCCCGGCAACATCAGTGCATGTCGGCTCAGTCCCAAGGTCGAGTACGCGGTCACGCCTTCGAGGGGGCCGTTAGCGAACTTGACCACCTGCGCGTGCATTGGGTTGCCTTCGGCATCCTTGGACCATCCCTCGGTGATGGTGCCCAAATAGCGTTCAAGGTGCTCGACAAGGTGAGTCATGAACCCACCCTACCGACGGGCTTAGTGCTCGATCCTTCGCGCGTGGCGGGTATCGCTGGACGCCAGCTCTGTTTTCAGCCCGGTGAAGGATTCTTATACGCGCCACTCCCAAGTCGGTGCCCTGGCCCATCCGAGCGCCACTGAAGAGGTGGACTCAGCGTCCCTTACCCGGGCGAGGTGGGACTTGCTGATTGACTGAACCATGATCAAGCTTGAAGTCAGAATCAGGTACCTCATCAGCGACCTATGGGTAGATCCGAGTTTGATGGGGTGGACCCGCCGCTTCGAAAGTGGAGGCGAGAGCATTGAGATCAGGTTTCCCGGATCGCCGGACGAATTCACGGCCGCTGATTGGGAAACAGAAACGCCGCCCACACCATCGGTTGTTCCGGTGCCGGGTGTGTACGACGAACCCGGCTGGGACAGTCGGACCCTTGCCGTGCGGCTTCTCGCTGTCAGCGTGACACTCGAGGCCGACCTTCCCTCTGAGCGCCCTGAAGATCCTTTTGAAGGCGAATATGGCACTGCTTTGCAGCAGGCATATGAACGTGGGCGTAAGCGCTCCGAAAAAACGATGCAGGCATTCCTTGAATGGCTCCGCGCACTGAGCCGCCAACCTTGGTTGGGGCTTGTAGCGGATGCTCCTCGTCAATATGGGCGGGGCGGCGTCTACTACGCCGCAACAGGTGAGCCAATAGCTGGATTCGGTCGCGGGATCAGTAGAACTTTCACATCCTCACGCAGCCGGGTCAACTACTCTCAACTAGACGAGGTAATCAGGGGAATTGAACAAGGTAATCCGGTCCCCCCGTCTCAGGCCCTTCTGGCGGACGCCTGGCACTTGATGGACGGTACGGATCGACCTGACCGCATCCGCGCCATAATTCTTGCGGCGATTGCATGCGAAATCAGGGCCCAGGAACACCTTCGGGCGGCCGCGAATGAACACAACGAGAGCGCGATCAACCTTCTACTTCGCAAAGGATCCACACTGCAATACCTTCTCAACGACGTCATGACGGTTGTCTGCGACACCTCACTCAAAGAGTCCGACCCAGAGCTTGCGCGCCACGTCCAGTCACTTTCGGCCAACAGAAACTCCCTCGTCCATGAGGGGATCACAAGTTCGCGGAGTCCTTTGCTTCTGTCCGCCCCAGAAATCGGGCAGCGTGTTTTCAACTGGCTTGAGAGTCACGCACATCAACAGACTGCAGCAGCGGCTCGAAAGTCCCCAGCAGCACAAACATGACCTGAGACCTACCACAAGTTCGATGAGGACTTGCATGAGGGGTGAACATTCATCCGACCCATACAACGAGGATCACTCCCCTGCCGCGTTAAACCCGCCCGGAAAAGCGCACACTGGAGGATCGCTATCTGACACGGCTGTAATCGATTCTTGGTGACTGATATTGGCGGGCTCGCTATGCTGTGGGCATGAGTGGGGACAGCGCAGTTCCATTGGGCAGAAGAATCACCGACGTCCTGGGTTTCACCGACAGCCCTCGTACTCAGGCCAAAATCTTAGAGAATTCAACTCCTATGGAGTTGCTTATCCGCGCTGTCGTTCTCACCGTATGCGTCGTCCTGTTCACTATCAGCATTCTTGTCACCCCCGACAGGGGCTTTGTTTGGTTCCTACTCGCGGACTTTTGTCTCGCTTATCCAGCCGCAATCATGTGGGTGCGCTGGCGCAAGTACCGCAAAATCTGGTCAGATCCAAAGGAAAGTAGTGACCGGTAGACGATCGTCTTACGGAGACCCACGGTGCAGTGCCGTTATTAGTGGTGCATCACTAGCTGCCACTCCGCCGTCAGTTGCTTAGAACCAGTTCCAGACGTCTCTCATAAGCCAAACAAGTCCGTAGGTCACGAGAAATGGGGGGATGAGATAAAGGATCCACGTGCCGTGCATTCTTCGTTTAGCCATGCCAATCCTCTCTGTAGAAAATCGCCTGCGCCGATAAGTGCGCAGAACCGGGACATCGGGGACGTTCTTCCTTAAGATCCTATCGGCGGTCTGGTGGGCGGCGTAGGTGTTCCACGGGTCACTCATCGATTGCTTGCTTGGCTCTACGGCCGCCTCAGCCCGATGATGCATGAAGCCAAGAAGAATGACCGAACACTCGGACCGATGGCCATTAGACCGGCCAGGCGTCCGGTTGGCGATCCTTTACCGCGCGTGCCCTGTCGGCAGTGCGGCGAGATGCTCTGCTGTGGTGTCCAGTACCCGTGATTTGTGACAGTTGGGACAGAGGATGGCTACGGCGAGAGTGTCTTCCTGCCGACCTGAAATGGTCGGTGACTCGACTTCGAGGTGCAGGTCGTTGTCGCATGTCGGGCACCAGGGGCGTTTTCCTCGTGGCTGGTGTGCGTGGCGGGGAATGTAGCTGCCTGTCGGTGCGGTCGCGGTGGGGTTCATGGCAGGGTGGGGTAGCTGGTGAGAATGTAGTTGGCGGCCGCAGGTCCGGTCATGCGTATGCCTTCTCTGGGGTCAACGCGAGTTCTCATCGCGGCCCAGAATGAGCGCTCTGTCCGAGGAGTGATGCTGGATATGCTGCACCAGCTTGTGTATAGCCCATAGAACGAATCCCTATCGAGGGTCGATTCCGATTCGGGATCACGATAGGTGGCTTCCTGAAGGAATTGGTCGAACTGTGAATACGCCATCGTGTCTCTTTTCAACAAGGTGGGGTGTCCGCTGTTGGGCTACAGTGACCGCAATGTTCGGTGCCCTGCAGCAGCGATGCGACGTGGAGCGGGTACATCAGTTTCTTTGGCGATGAAGCACAGGTGCGGGCGATCCAGCCGTATCTGGTGCGGGGCCGGAAATGGGCCTGTCAGGTGTCGTCGTCAGTGGGTGAGCTTGCCGGCCACCGACGGTCCGCTCGCTGCCAGGGCGGGGGTGCCTCCGTGGGCGGAGATGAGGGAAGCGGCCATTCGTTGGGCCAGGACGGCTGCCTCCCTGTCTCCCTCGACCGCCGAGATAATGGATCCCTTCGTCAGAATGTGGCAGGACCGGGCAAATATGTCCGGTTGGTCAAGGCCTGCCTCTTCGGCGAGGGTTTGCATGAAGGCCCTTACCTGGGCCAGATAGCTGATGGCTGCCTCTCCCAGGGGGTGGGTGGGGCCCATCTCCAGCATCGTGCTCACGAACGCGCACGCCTGGAAGTCATCCCGGCGGAACCATCCGTCCAGTACGTCGAAAATGACCAGTAACTGGGCGGTTGGGTCGTCGGTTGCCCTTCTGCATTCAGCGATGATTGCCTCGACAGTGAGGGTCTGGTGGCAGCGTTCGAGGAAGGTCAGGACCAGATCGTCTTTGGAGGCGAAGTGCCCGTAGAACGTGGCCTTGGCGACCCCGGCGCGGAGTATCAGCTCATTGATGCCGACATCGCGGATGCTGCGCTGCGCGAACAGCTCATCAGCGGCAGCCAGGATGCGTTCCCGCGCACCAGCCTGCGGGGGCAGTGAACGGGCAGCGGCGCCTGTCGGGGCTGTTAGGGAAATCTGGGTGTTTGCCATCCCAGCTGACATTACACCACAACCAGACAGACCGGTCAGTCTAGCAGTGCGTACTGACCTGGGACAACATGAAGCGAAGCATGCTTATTAACCGGTTTTTGTGGGTTACGCTCCTGCTGTTCGAGGTGTGTTTTGTTTCACTGCCTGGCCCATCCCGATGGTCACTGGCCGCGAACCACTGGTGCTTCGCTCATCCCACTGTTACCCATATGAGGAGTCTCCCTGATGAATAAGGCACTTCGGCTTCTGGCCGTCCCCACATTGGCACTTGGTGCCCTGGCGCTGTCTACTGCTCCTGCAATGGCTCACGATGGTGACCATTCGTACCAGTCCACGCTGGGCCAGCTTAATGGCAGCACCGCAACCGGAACGGTCACCGTTGATGTCACCGGCAACACGGCTCATGCCGTGCTGAAGGTTTCAGGTTTGCCTGCAACGTTCAAGGACGCCCCGTACCCCCACGTACAGCACATTCACGTCGGTGCCCAGGGCGTATGCCCGGCACCTTCGGCTGATAAGGACGGCGACGGCGTGGTCTCCACGACCGAGGGCGCACCTTTCTATGGCGCCATCGGCACCACGCTCTCAGTCAGCGGTGATACCAGCCCGGCTGCAGGCCTTGACCTGAAGCTCGCAGGTCAGGGCGCAAGCTACACGGTGGACCGGATGTTTGAGCTGAACGCCGAGACGGCTGCGGCTCTTCATGACGGCAAAGCTGTCGTCGTTGTGCACGGCCTTGACCCGGCAACGCTGAGCCCGGCCGCCCAGGCTGCCCCCTCGGATCTCGTGCCGTCTCTGCCCCTGGCCGCGACGTCCCCTGCACTGTGTGGAACGCTGACAGCCGGCATGGCCATGCCTTCAGGCGGCGCTGACACCGGGGTAGCCACTGAAGCTGATGGCACGAACACCGCTGGACTGGCCCTGGGCGGTGGACTGGCGCTGGTGGCCCTGGCCGGCGGCGCGTACGTCGTCCGTCGCCGCGCCACCGCATAAGCAAAGGAACGGTTCATCACCAGATGAGACAGTTCAACGGCTACCGCTGGTGCCTTTCGGCACCGGCGGTAGCCGCACTTATCGCCCTGACCGCCTGCGGAGCCCCGGATACCCCGACCGCAGAACCTGCCGCACCCTCGACGACTGCCTCTGCCCCGGCCTCGGCCTCGCCCCAGCAGCCGCTTCAAACCCCCACAACAACGGCAGCGACCACACCCACCTCACCGCCGGTGTCCCTCAGCATTGCGGCGATAGACCTGAAAACTGACCTGCTCTCCCTGGGACTGCGTGAAAACAGGTCACTGGATGTCCCGTCCGCTACCGAAAACAACGCCCCGGCGAGCTGGTACAACGGTTCTCCTGTTCCCGGGACCGTCGGTCCGTCCGTGATGCTGGGGCACGTGAACTCCCCGAACGGAACACCAGGGGTTTTCGCCAGGCTCCGCGACCTGGCCCCGGGAGATCCGGTCACCGTCACCAGCCAGGACGGGAAAACCGTGACCTTTACCGTCGAACGGGGCGCCGCCTATAGCAAAACCGACTTCCCAACGTTCGAGGTCTACGGCAATACTCCGGGACCTGAACTACGCCTGATCACCTGCGATGGGTACGACCCCGCGACAGGGCTCTTTGACGACAACTACGTCATTTACGCCAAAATCCGGCCCTAATCCACCACCCGCTTCTCAACCCACAGGACTAAACCACCATGAACCGTCCCTATCGTTGGGTCACCGTCCTGGCCGCGTCAGCAATTCTTCTCTCCGGATGCGCCGCCACCAGCGGAACCGGCAACCCGGGCGCGCCGGCAGCTGCAGGATCAATCGCGCCGGCCACGGGCCACCACGGCACTGGCCCTGTCAGCGGTGCAACCCCGAGCCAGGGACCTACCGAAGCGGCCCAAATGGTGTGCGGGGACGAAGTCCAGAAAGATATGGCCACCCGGCTCGGACTACCCGAAGCACCCCACAGCGTCAGTAGTTTCAAAGACAAAATCTTCACTTGCACCTACCACCTCGTCGAAGGCGACCTGGTCATCTCCGTCAAGGAAACCCCCGACGAAAGCGCAGCCAGAACCTACTTCGAAGCGATGCAAGTCGAAGTCCCCAACGCAACCGTCATCAAGGGCCTGGCCAATCTAGGCTTCCCCGCCTACAGCAACGAGGCCGGATCTGTCGTGTTCCTCAAAGACCACATGATCCTCCACGTCAACGCCACGGACATCACCACACCACTCGGCCCGAACGAAATGACTCCCGCGGAATTTTCCTACCAGACAGCAACAACCATCCTCGCCTGTTGGAAAGAACATCCCGAACAAGCGCAACACTGACAGGCCCGAGAATGGCGCGGCGTCTAAAACGATGCTCAGCTGAAAGATGGACAAAGCCGTTACCGGGCTGTGGGCGGCTATATCAGGAGGACTATGACCGGCAGGACGACATCTCTCTGCCGGCACTGCGGTCAGCCGGCACGATGGCTCTAACCAGCGTTGAAGTGGTGAAAGCAGAGAACGAGAAAAAACGAACCACTGGATAACCAGCGTTCTTCACCCACGCAACAAGTGGAGTCCCCGAGATTTTGACTGTGTCAGGCACGAGACACCGATGCCCGGCCGCTGGCTTTTTCGGCATACTTTGGCTTACCGGAGGTTCTCGACGGCTTTCGACTTTAGGCCGGTTCGAGTTGTTCTCGGAGTTGTTTTAGGCCATCCCGGATCCGGGATTTGATGGTGGGCAGGGGTTTTGAGAGTCTTTCGGCGACTTCGCGGTAGGTGAGAGGGCCGAAGTATGCGAGGACAATCGCTTCGCGTTGCAGTGCTGCCAGTGAATTCCTGAGTTGCAGCGCGTCCATGCGCTCCATGGAGGAAGCTGCGACCTCGTCGTAGGGACGGGTCCAGGAGGCGGAGGCCCAGCGTGCATCACGGTTGGTGCTGCTTTGATGCCATCGGACCTTGTCCACCGCTCTGCGGTGGGCGATCGTCAGCAGCCAGCCGGTCGGGCTTCCCAGCGCAGGATCGTATGCTGCTGCGTCACGCCAGACCACAATGAACACTTCCTGGGTCACCTCCTCGCTGAGGCCTCGCTCGAGGACTACCCGGCGAACCACCCCGAAAACCCGACGTGAGGTGAGCCGGTAGAACTCCGAAAAGGCCTCGTGACGTCCCTGACCAATTTCCTGCAGGAGTTCGATGAGATGCCCCGTAGAGTCTTGAGAGGCAGGAAACGGCTCAGTCTCGATTGCAGCCGCAGATACTAGGGTGTGGCTCGCCGCTTCCAACCCAATTACCGGCGCCGAGGGCTGCATGGGAGCGCCGCAGTGCACCGTCCGTCCGACCTGCGGCGCAGTGGTGCCGTCCAGGGTAGATCGGGTGAAGTCCGTGTGGCCTTCCGAGAGGTCGATGCCTTCGGCCGGTGATACGACACCTGGGCCCGGACCAGGCTGTGAAACTTCGGCGAAAGCAACCAGGACACTCAACTCCATTGGGAAGCAACATCAGGAACATTCGTAAGCATACATATAACTAGCACATCTAGCTAGTTTGTCTAGCGAATTCAACCTGCATCCGATAGGCATCCACGAACGGGATGGAGTCGTTTCACAAACTGCCGGTCGTGCAAGAATCGCCGTATGGATCAGGATGAGCGGCAGCCGTATGGATCAGGATGAGCGGCACAGGGAAGAATTGATGATCCTCGAGGCTCTGGTGCAGGCGATGGATCGGCGCGACGAGCTCTTCCAGGTGATTGAGGACTCAGAGGACGTGGACGAAGCAATCCGTCGCGTGGGTCAACTATTGGGCGTGGGAACCGTGGGGAGCCGGGCAGTCCTAGATTTGCAGGCCAGAAGATTCACCCGAGTCCAGCGTTTTTCGTGCAGAAGAACTCAGGTCCATGTTGCCCGAAGGGCGCTGAGCTGCCCGCGCGCGATCAACATATGGTTGATCTTCCTGGCATCGCTCCCAGCTTTCAGCGCCATGAAGTGCGTCATGAACTCCACCGGCGAAAGGCGCCCGTTGGCCGATCCTCTACCGCACAAGGCTAAGTCCATGAAACCGCCGAGAGCGGCGGGGTACCCCTGCCGCTCTCGGGCTGCGGTGTCATTTGGAGGACTACCCTCCACAGTGACGATGCCGTCGCCTCTGTCAATGCTCTGATGTGGTTTCATAAGGTTTCGGAGGCACAGTGGCTGAGTTCTTTCGCCTGTGGCGCCACCACACGAAAAGACCCCAGAATCCGAGAGCCACGGCTAAGACTGCTGCAACTCCTCGCCACCAGACAAAAGGCTGCCACAGCGCGAACCAGATCGCCCAAACGAAGAACGAGGCGCTTATCCAAGGATCCGGAATTTTATCGGCCACGTGGCCACCTTTCGAATGTGGTAAGGAGTGAAGCAGACCACCAGCCAGCACAACTGGCAGGGGTGAGTCCGATGCCTGCCAACGTGCCGGCCAGGGCCCAGCCGACCACCGCTCCACCTGGGGCGAACACAGTAACCATGACCAAACCGACGTCCAAGGCGCAGGTCCAAGCACCTTGTTTGCCACCGATGTAGGCAACACTTTTGTCCGGCGAGGTGGGCCTCCATCGGGTACCTGGCGGATGGTTCAGACGCGGACCGCGCCTGCGGCCTCCGCCGACGCCCCGCCCGGGGCTTCGGCTGGCGTACCTATGCGGGTTCCGCTCCGCTTGGCAGCCGCCGCAGCGAAGGCCATAACGGCCACGCCCGCCAGGGTGATGACAGCTCCGGCCCAAATGGGCGATGTGTACCCGAAGCCTGCCGTAATGGTGACGCCGCCCAGCCAGGCGCCCAGGGCATTCCCCACATTGAAGGCACCGATGTTAGCGCCGGAGGCCAGGGTAGGCGCACCCGGAGCGTACTTCATGACGCGCATCTGCAGTCCGGGAACGGTGGCGAACCCGAATCCTCCCATCAGCACCAGGGAGACCACGGACAGCACGGGCTTTGTTGCCGTCAAGGCGAACGCCACCAGGACCACAGCCAGGACGGCGAGCACTACCAGCAGGGTACGGTCCACGTTCCGGTCCGCCGCTTTGCCGCCAAGGGTGTTACCGGCGAACAGCCCCACGCCAAACACGATCAGGAGCCACGGGACGGTTGAGGCGGCGAATCCCGACACTTCTGTGAGGGTGTAAGCAATGTACGTGAACGCGCCGAACATGCCGCCGAAGCCCAGGACCGTCACCACGATGGACAGCCACACCTGGCCCGAGCGGAACGCGCCGAGCTCTGAACGCAGGCTTCCGCCGGCTTCTGCTGCGCCGGCCTGCCGGGGCACCAGCGTCAGGATTCCGGCGAGCGCCGCCACGCCGATCACGGTGATGGCCCAGAAGGTGGCCCGCCAACCAGCAGCCTGGCCCAGCAGCGTCCCGAACGGTACACCCAGGACGTTGGCGGCAGTGAGCCCGGTGAACATCAGGGCGATGGCACCTGCCTTCTTGCTGGGCGGCACCATGCCTGCGGCAACCACCGCCCCGATGCCGAAGAAGGCACCATGCGCGAGTGCGGCGACGACCCGCCCCAGCATCATGGGCCAGTAGTCCGCAGCCGTTGCGGACAGCAGGTTCCCTGCGATGAACAGCACCAGCAGGCCGGCCAGGACGGGTTTGCGCTCCAGCCTGGTCACGGCCGCCGTCAATCCCAGGGCGCCCACCACCACGGCGAGTGCGTAGCCCGAGATGAACCATCCGGCAGACGCCTCGCTCACCCCGAAGTCGGCGGCAACGTCAGGCAGGAGGCCCGCGATAACGAATTCGGTAAGTCCAATGCCAAACCCTCCAAGGGCGAGGGCGATCAGGCCAGCAGGCATGGTGATGCTCCTTTGAGCTGTTCTGGTTGTTCTGAGGGGGAATGGCGCCTAAAATAGTTGCAGGCGCGGTATTTATTGTTGCACATGCAAATATACCGCGCAAGCAACTATTTTTATGTCGCTGGCAGCGGTCCTCCGCAGCCGCTTACCGGGAGGAGTATCCATGGGCATCAAGGACGACGCCGTCGAGGTCCGCGCGCAGGGCTGGCGAACCCTGGCGGCCCTGCACGGCCTGATCGAGGGCGAGCTGGAACGGTCCCTTCAGGCGGAGTCCCAACTGTCCGTGGTGGAGTACACCGTCCTGGACGCCTTGAACCGCCAGGACGGCTGGCACATGCGCATGCAGCAGCTGGCCCGCGCCACGGCCCTTAGCCCCAGCGCCACCACCCGCCTGGTGAACCGGCTCGAGGACCGGGGCCTGCTGACCAGGATCCTCTGCGACGACGACCGGAGGGGCATCTACACCGAGCTCACCCCCAGCGGAAGCACGCTGCTTGCCGAAGCCCGCCCGGTCCACGACGCCACGCTGGAACGTGCGCTTGAACAGGCGCAGGCGCTGCCGGAACTTGCCCCCCTGGTGGGTGCGCTGCCCACGCTTCAGTTCCGGCGTAGTCACGGCCCAACCTTCCAGCACCAACAGAAGATGCCCCTCCGGGAATCACCGGAGGGGCATTACCTGTTGTGGCGCAACGATAGGCGGCCGGGCTAGTTCAGCTTCCCGGCGGTGGCCCCGGGCTTCTGCCCGGCTACGTTCTTGAAGTAGTGCTCCAGGTCCTCGAGGCTCTTGTCCTTGGTCTCCGGAACGTACTTCGCGGCAAATGCGATGGCACCCACACCCAGTACGGCGAAAACAAAGAACGTGTTGGACAGCCCGATGGCCGCAAGGAGCTGCGGGAAGCCAAAGCCCACCAGGAAGTTGACGATCCACAGCAGGAACGCAGACGCGCCCATGCCCAGGCCGCGGATCTTCAGCGGGAAGATCTCGGACAGCATCAGCCAGGTGACCGGTGAGATGGCGCCCTGTTGGAAGGCCAGGAACGTCACGGTAAGCGCCAGGATGACGAAACCCCGGACGGAGCCCTCCGGCAGGATCAGTGAGAAGAACCCGATCAGCAGCAGCGCCGTCGTGGTGCCTGCCTGTCCGGTGATCAGCATCCTGCGGCGCCCCACTTTGCCCAGCAGCCAGATGCCTACGAAAGTGGCCAGCACCGAGATGACGCCGTTGGCAATGTTGGCGGTCAGTGCCGCTTCGCGGCCGAAGCCCGACTCCGATAGGATCTGGGTGCCGTAGTACATGATCGAGTTGACGCCGGTGATCTGCTGGATCACCGCCAGGCCCAGCCCCACGAAGAAAATCCGGCGGAGCCACGGAATGCCGAGGTCCTTCCAGGTACCCATCTTGGACTTGTAGTCCTCCACGGCCATGGCTTTGACTTCCTCGAACTCCTTCCGGGCCTCCTCCTGGGACCGGATCCGCTGCAGCACGCTGAGCGTTTCGCCGAAGCTGCCCATTGATGCGAGCCAGCGCGGGCTTTCGGGCATGAAGTTCATCCCGATCCACAGCGCGATGGCAGGAAGGGTCGCGATCACCAGCATCCAGCGCCAGATGCCGCCGGCCTCGCCGAAGGTGTTGCCGAGGTAGGCGTTAAAGATGAAGGCCAGCAGCTGGCCGGTGACGATCATCAGCTCGTTCTGCGTGACGATCCGCCCGCGCCGGTCGCTCGGTGACACTTCCGCAAGGTACACCGGAACCGTCACGGAGGCACCGCCCACGGCCAGGCCCAGTACGAACCTCGCAGCGATCATCACTTCAGTGGTCGGCGAAAAGGTGCAGGCGAGCGTGCCGGCCAGGAAGATGACGGCCAGGACCATGATCATCTTGCGGCGGCCGTTGCGGTCGGCCAGCCGGCCGCCGAACAGTGCACCGAAGGCCGCACCGAACAGCAGCGAGGATGTCACCAGGCCCTCTGTGAGCGGCGTCAGGCCGAGGTCCTCCTGCATGTACGGCAGCGCGCCGTTGATCACGCCGGTGTCGTAGCCGAACAGCAGGCCGCCGAACGTAGAGATGATGGTG
>Ga0160459_100607_pt1 | contig 12947 bp, 13 predicted proteins | sample HID1973K_E6MG_FD_108208 | JGI IMG/M metagenome (GOLD analysis project Ga0160459, IMG submission 108208) | Enriched mosquito-associated microbial communities from UW Madison campus, WI, USA - HID1973K_E6 MG | ecosystem: Host-associated > Arthropoda: Insects > Digestive system > Unclassified ... | reverse complement strand
CGTGCGCCGCCCCGACCGCGAGAAGCCCCGCCCCGCACCCAAGGTCCAGCTCGCCGTCTTCACCCTGGACCTCGCAAGCAGCTGACCCCTCCCCCGGCCGCACGGCCCGCGCAGGGCGGCGTGGCCAGCGTCGGCAACCCGCTGGCAACGGCTGCCGTTTGCCCGCACAGAACAGCACCATTGACGGACCTGGCCACCGCCGTCGTCGTCCATGCGAAGCGTTCGGAAGGACGCGCCCGCAGGAAGTCCTAAGCCTGTTCGCGGATCAGTACCGTAAAGGTTTGGTTCCGCGAACAAGCCCAGGAAAAACGCCCGGGAAACGCGCCCGGGACAAGCAGAACCTACAGGACCGGAAGGACCTCGAGGCCGCCCAGGTACTTCTGGAGCGCCTTCGGCACGTTGACCGAACCATCGGCGTTCTGGTGGTGCTCCAGCAGCGCAACGATCCAGCGCGTGGTGGCCAGGGTGCCGTTCAGTGTGGCCACGGCACGGGTTCCCTTGGCGACGCCTTCGGCGTTGACCGCACGCTCGCGGATGTTCAGGCGGCGGGCCTGGAACGTGGTGCAGTTCGACGTGGAGGTCAGTTCGCGGTAGGCACCCTGGGTGGGGACCCAGGCTTCGCAGTCGTACTTGCGTGCCGCGGAGTTGCCGAGGTCGCCGGCCGCGGTGTCGATGACCCGGTAGGGCAGCTCGCACTTGGCCAGCATCTCCTCTTCCCACGCCAGCAGCCGCTGGTGCTCGGCGGCGGCCTCTTCAACCGTGGTGTAGATGAACATCTCCACCTTGTTGAACTGGTGTACGCGGATGATGCCGCGGGTGTCCTTGCCGTGCGATCCGGCCTCGCGGCGGTAGCACGAGCTCTGGCCGGCGTAACGGATGGGGCCGGCGGAGACGTCCAGGATTTCGTCGGCGTGATACCCGGCAAGGGCCACTTCCGAGGTGCCCACCAGGTAAAGGTCGTCTTCGGCGAGGCGGTAGATTTCGGCGTCGTGCTTCACGTCGAAGCCCGTGCCCTGCATGGTCTCGGGGCGCACCAGCGTGGGCGTGATCATGGGGACGAAGCCGGCATCGATGGCCTGTTCCATGGCCATCTGCAGCAGCGCCATCTCCAGCCGGGCGCCGACGCCGCGGAGGAAGTAGAAGCGTGATCCGGAAACTTTGGCGCCGCGTTCCATGTCGATGGCGCCGATCAGCTCACCGATCTCGAGGTGGTCTTTGGGCTCGAAGTCCGGGAACTCGCGCGGGGCGCCGACGGTCTTGACCACCACGTAGTCATCCTCGCCGCCTTCGGGAACGCCGTCCTCAACGAGGTTGGGGACGGTGCGCAGCAGTTCTTCCTGCTTGGTCTGTGCGGCGTCGGCTTCGGCGGATGCGGCCTTGACCGAGTTGGCCAGCTCCTTGACCTCGGCCAGCAGTGCCTGCTTTTCCTCGCCCTTGGCCTGCGCCACCTTCTTGCCGAACGCGTTTTGCTCGGCCCGGAGGTTTTCGAAGCGGATCAGCGCGGCACGGCGGGCGGAGTCCGCGGAGATGATCGCGTCCACCACTGATTCGTCCGCGCCGCGGGCGCGCTGGCTGGCACGGAACTTGTCCGGGTTTTCGCTGAGGTCTTTTACGTCGATCACCAGACAAGGGTATCCAATACAGCGCACGACGGCGGGCGGCCGGGGCGGCTGGGTCCGGCGCGCCTTCCGCCGGGCTACTGTGGAACCACCATGAGCGACTGGATTCTCTACCTGCTGACAGCGGTGGCCCTTGCCTTTGCCATCTCCAGCTGGTGGGGCGTACGCCGGCTGAAGGCCCTGCATATGCGCAGCGCCGTGGCCGGCGAAGCCTATGATCCGGGCCTGGAAAAGCAGCGGGTGGCGGTGATCATCAACCCCATCAAGGCCCGCGCGTCCGAGGCACGGGCGGCCATCCAGCGGGCGTGCCTTACCGCCGGTTGGGATGAGCCCGTCTTTTACGAGACAACGGCCGAGGACCCCGGTTTCACCCAGATGCAGGCGGCCCTGGCCACGAAGCCCGACGTCGTCCTGGTGGGCGGCGGCGACGGCACCGGCCGGGTGGTGGCCGAGGCACTGGCACACACGGAAGTGGCCATGGGGCTGATCCCGCTGGGGACGGGCAACCTGCTGGCGCGGAATGTGGACGTGGACGTCACGGACCTGCACGGCTCCGTCCAGACCGCGCTCTTCGGCCGGCAGCGCTCCATCGATACAGCGCGGATGGCCATCGAGAATTCCCGCACGGGAACCTATTCTGAGCACGTCTTCCTGGTGATTGCCGGAATCGGCATGGATGCCGAGGTCCTCGCGGATACCAATGACGGTTTGAAAAAGGCTGTGGGCTGGCTTGCCTATACCGAGTCCGGCATGCGGCATCTTCCGGGCAGGCGCAAGAAGGTGTCCATCTCCCTGGATGGCAGCCCCGAACAGGTCCGGAACATCCGCAGCGTTCTTTTCGCCAACTGCGGCCTGGTGCCCGGCGGTATCGACTTCATTCCGCAGGCCATGATCGATGACGGCATGCTGGATGTGGTGGTGATGAGCCCCCGCAGCGCCCTCGGCTGGCTGCTGATGTACGGCAAGATCATGTTCAAGCACAGCGGAAAGCTGCCGATCATGACCGTGTACAGGTCTGGAAAGATCGTCATTAAGTGCCCGGAGCCGATGCCCACGCAGCTGGACGGCGACACGTCAGGCGAGGCAACCAAACTTACGGTGCAAGTGCAGCCTGGGTCCCTGCTGGTACGGGTCCGGGGGATTTCCGGGCCCGACGGCGGGACCGCCTAGCGGATCGGTGGTCCGGGCGGGGCAGCCTCAGTGGTGGTCCGGTTTGGATTCTTTCGCAGCCCCAGCGGCGTGCTTCGCGTGCGCGCGTTCCTCGGACTGCTCCCGGATCATGGCCTGTTCCTCCTCGAAGCGCAGGCGGTCGGCGCGGTCGGCGTCGTCGCCGTCCCAGTCCTGGTTGTCGGCGGAGGGCTTGGGGTTGACGATCATCCCCTGGCCATCGTTCTCGGTGCTGCTGCCGGCTGACATGACCCGCTCCCTTCGCTAGGGGCCACTCTTCCTGTGGATCAGGCAAGCATACGCACAGTGCAGAACCCGGGGAAGTACCCCGGGCGGCATTTACCTACGCTGTGGGCGAAGGCCCGGAACCGCTTTCCACCTGCAATGATTCCGTGTCCAGTATGGATTCCACCCAGTTCCGGGAAGCCGCGAAGGCCCGGTCCGAGGTGTGCGCCTGAACCTCAATGGGCTGCCGGTCCGCCCGCGGGTATGAGCCGAGGAAGCGGGTGGCGGGGCTGATGCGGTGGAGCCCGGCCAGCGCGTCAGCCACCCTGGCGTCGCCCACGTGCCCATCGGCGTCGATGCTGAAGAAGTAGTGCCCCAGGTACTGGCCGGTGGGCCTGGATTCGATCCGGCTCAGGTTCACGCCGCGGTTGGCGAACTGGTCCAGGATTTCCATTAGGGCGCCGGGACGGTCCTCGGGCAGCGGGACCGCCACAGTGGTCTTGTCTGCGCCCGTTCGTTCCGGAAGCGTCCCGGGGCGGCCCACCAGCACGAAGCGGGTGACTGCGCCAGGGTTGTCGCCAATGTTCTCAGCCAGCACCGGGAGGCCGGGCTGTTCCTGGGCAACCAGGGGCGCGCAGATAGCGGCATCGTAGTGGCAGTCGGGTTCCAGCAGGCCCATTGCGGCGGCAGCCGTCGAGGATCCGGGAACGTATTCCGCGCCTGGAATATGCTGATCCATCCAGAGCCTGCACTGCGCCCATGCGTGGCCATGCGTGGAGACCCGCCGGACGTCGCCGAGGCGGGTGCCGGGCCGTGCCACCAGCACGAAGCTGATGGGCACCAGCACTTCCCGGACGATCCTCAGTTCCTGGCCGCCGGCGATCGCGTCCAGGGTGGCGGTGACTCCACCTTCCACGGAATTCTCGATGGGCACCATGGCGGCATCGGCGGAGCCTTGCCGGACCGCGTCCAGGGCGGCGTTCACGTTGGAGGCCGGCACCCGGACGGCGTCCCCGGCATCCGGCACCTGCATCAGCGCCGCTTCGGTGAAGGTTCCTTCGGGGCCGAGGAACGAGTAGGTGGGCACGGGGCCTGGCACTAAAGCACCATCGGCTTAAGCCCGTTGTCGGAGACCAGGGGCTTGCCCGACTCCAGCCACTGGTCCATGCCCCCGGCCACGTTGATGGCCGTATAGCCCTGCCCGGTCAGCCACTGCGCGGCACGGAACGAACGGCCGCCCGTGCGGCAGATAACGTAGACGTCCGCGTCGGGGTCGAGCTCGTCGAACCGGGCCGGAATCTGGTCAAGGGGGATGTGGCGGGCACCTTCTGCGTGGCCCGCAACCCATTCATAGTCTTCCCGGACGTCCAGGATGACGGCGTCATCAGGAACATCGTTGACGGGTACGGAATCGAAGTCGCTCATGGGGAATCCCTTCGTGGCAGATCGAAAGTCAGCTTCAAGCCTAGTGCTTACACCCGGCTGAGGGCCTGCGGCCGGGCACGTTACGCTTCTAGGAGACCCCAGGAGGAACAGTGCCCGAAGAGCTCCACAGCCTCTCCGCCGTCGAGTTGCGGGACGCCCTGCGCGGCGGCCAGGTCTCGGCCGTGGAAGCTGCGGAACATTTCCTGGCCCGGATTGGGCAGCTCAATCCGCTGCTGGCGGCCTTCATCACCGTGACGGCGGAACAGGCCATCGAACAGGCCCATGCCGCGGACGCCCGCCACTCCCGCTCCCGCGCCGGCGAACTGCCGCTGCTGCACGGGATGCCCCTTGCCTTCAAAGACCTGACCGACGTAGCCGGCGTGGTGACCACCCACGGAAGCGCCGCCCTTGACCACAAGCCCGCACCCGCGGATGCGCCCCTCGTGGCGCACCTCAAGGAAGCCGGCGTCATCTCCCTGGGCAAGACGCAGGTGCCCGAATTCGGGCTGACGGCCTACTCCGAAAACCGGGTTGCACCGCCGTCGCGCAATCCGCATGCCCCCAGCAGGAGCTCGGGCGGCTCCTCCGGCGGCAGCGCTGCCGCCGTGGCCGCAGGCCTGGTCCCCTTCGCCCCCGGGACCGACGGCGGCGGTTCCGTACGCATCCCGGCGGCGGCGTGCGGACTGGTGGGCCTGAAGCCGGGCCGCGGCGTGGTGCCCAGCGGGGAAAGCCAAGGCGATCCGGCCAGGCTTGTGGTCGCGGGACCGCTGGCGAGGACTGCCGCCGATGCCGCCCTGATGATGGACGCGCTGGTTCCGGATGCCCGCTACCTGGCCGCCCTGGAACGGGAGCCTGGGAAGCTGCGCATCGGCGTCACACTGGACAGCCCGTGGTCCGCAACCTTCCCCTTCACGCCTGACCAGGAAGCGCTGGATGCCCTGGCGGCGGGCGAGCGGCTCCTGGAACACGCGGGGCATACCGTTGGCGACGCGGCGATCCGCTACGACAACAGGTACCCCGATGCCTTCACCACGGCATGGACCGCCGGGGTAGGAAGCGCCCGCATCAGCCCGCACCGCGAAGCGCTGCTCGCGCCGCTGACCCGCACGTTCCGCCGCCGGGCACAGCAGCGGAGCACTGCCAAGCTGTCCGAGGCACTGGGTTTCCTGCGGCAGTTCCAGCACGACACCGTGGCGCAGTACGCCGAATGGGACCTCATGCTGATGCCTGCCCTGGCGCAGACGCCCCGCCCGGTGGGCTGGTTTACCGGGACTGGCCACGGCGGCGAGCGCTGGCCGTCGGCGCAGTGGCCGGGCGACGCCGACGGCGACTACCGGAAGCAGTGCGAATTCGCGCCCTGGTCCTCCATGGTCAATGTGTGCGGACTGCCTGCCATCAGCCTCCCGGTCCATTGGACGGGCGGGGCGCCGGGCCAGGGGTTGCCGATGGGAATCCAGCTGGTGGGGCCCATGGGGTCGGAAGAGCTGCTGCTGCAGGTGGGGCACCAGCTGGGCCTGTAACGGTGCCCGCCCTGTTGATGTGTTCCTAACGCTCCCTTAACCCGCGCGTAACCCGGCGGGAGCAGACTGGAAAGGCGTCACGTCCATCCAGCCACCGCTCGACGGGGAGTTGCCCACTATGAACGCCGAATACCCCACCACCACGGACGCCGGCATTTCCAAACAAGTGGACGAAACCCGGCCCGACCTGAGTAACGCCAACGTCCGTGAGGACCTGGCGCTCACTGGCCGCTGCGCCCTGGTCCATCTGCCATCTGGCCGGACCTGCCTCCTGCCCCTCCGCCACCCGGGGCCGTGCGATTTCCACGGGCCCGCCGAGGCTGCGGACGTGGTCTCCGCCGGCCACTAGCCTCCCTCCGCAGTGACGCGGCCCGGGCGCCGATTTGTTCCGTCCGGGTGTCGACTCCCGGGCTTTTCGGGAGGACGATTAAAGCGCAGCCACTGAAGGAGGTCTGTGATGTGCTACGGATACAACAAGGATTTCGGGCGGAGCGACAAGAAGGACACGAGCCGCAAGCCTGAAGCCAAGCAGGAAACTCCGGTAGGAACTCCGGAACCGCGGGTCAAGGCACAGGACTACACGTTCTGGGCCTTCCCGAGTTGGCGCAGGTCGCCAACACCCCGCACCCCGTCCGCAGAGCGGAGCGGGGAGCGGGTCTGACGCCGCAGCATCGGGACGGGCCTCCGCGGCCCGTCCCGCCCCGTTAACCGGAAAGGTGGATTCGACGGGAGTATATGGCCGGTCCAGGGCTCGCAGACGGGCCCGGACGGCGTAACGTCCCCTTGGCCATTCCTGGCTGGTGAAGCAGGTGGGCTGCCGGCAGCGGAACGCATCCACGCCGAGCGCGGTGCGGCATCTGGGCGATACCTGTTGTGCTGCGCCGAACCCCGCAGCTAGGGTTAGGTGCTAAGCATGCTTATCATCAAGAAGGGAATGGCCATGAGTGCCGGACAGACTACGCCAGAATCAAACGGGCGGCAGGAGCCGGGGGCCGAAACACCGTCCCCGGACCTCCCAGGCGGCCCCACCAACACGGGCGGCCCTTACAGCAACGCACCCTCGTACTCCCCGGATACACCCGCTGCCGGCGCCGCCACCGGAATCGGAACCGGAACCGGCGTAGCAGCCCGGCGCCAGGTCACCCGCACCGGCGTCATCTGGGTGGCGGTGGTGGCCGCTCTGGTGCTGCTGATCCTGCTGATTATCTTCATCCTGCAGAACCAGGAGCAGGCCATGGTGAAGTTCCTGGGGCTGGAGGGCTCCGTCCCGCTGGGCATGGCCCTGTTCATCGCCAGCGTGACCGGCGGAGTCCTGGTGGCCGCGGCCGGCGGCGCCCGGATCCTGCAGCTCCGGGCCAGCGCACACCGCTCCCGGACGCGGCAACGCCGGTAAAGCAGCACCAGTAGAGCAATGCCGGCACCGCGCCGCATGTGCAGCATCCCCCGTGAGGCAACGCCGCTAAGGCAGCCGCCACCCAAGCAGCCCCGGAAACGTTGCGGCGGGCAACATTAGGTGCCCGCCGCCGTCGGGGCCTAACCTCCGAGGTTCCGGAATTTCCTTGCCCGCGAGGCCACCAGCTGGGATACCGGCACCGCGGCAACCGACGCGAGCTCGTACTCAATGGCATGCGCCATCCGTGCGCAGAATTCGCGCGGTTCGAGGGACGCGTCGTGTCGCTCATCCACAATGTGGTCCACCAGCCCGTTGGCGTACAGGGACGCCACATTGACGCCCTGAGCCTGCGCCATCGCGGGGGCGAAATCCGTGGTGCGGTGGACAATCGCACTCGCGCCCTCGGGCGGCAGCGGCGACAGCCAGCTGTGTTGCGCCGCGATGGTCCGGTCCGCCGGCAGCAGGGCCAGCGCCCCTCCCCCGGCGCCCTGGCCCAGCAGGACCGAGACCGACGGCGATTCGAGGCCGATCAGTTCGTGCAGGGAGCGGGCGATTTCCCCGGCCAGGCCACCTTCCTCCGCCTCCTGCGAGAGGGCCGCTCCGGCGGTGTCGATAACCGTGAGCAGCGGCAGCCGCAGTTCTTCCGCCAGCTTGGCGCCGCGCCGGGCCTCGCGCAACGAACCCGGCCCCATCCCGGCGGCGTCCTTCCGCAACGGGCGGGCGTGACCCAGCACGATGCAGGACTGGGTGCCGAACCGGGCCAGGGCCAGCAGCAGCCCGGGGTCCTTTTCGCCCTGGCCGGTGCCGTTGAGCGGGAGGGCGTCGCTGGCACCGTATTTGAGGAGCTGGCGGAGATCGGGCCGGCGCGGCTGTCGGGAGATTCCGATGGAAGTCCAGGCGTCCACCTCGGCGGGCCGGACGGCCAGCGTGGCCGGGGCATCAGGCCAGGCAGCGGAGCCGGAAGCCCGCCGGGGCATCAGGATATCCAGCGCCCTGCCCACCAGCTCGGCGAGCTTGCCGGGTTCCACCACACCGTCGATCAGGCCCTTGCTGAACAGGTTCTCGGCCACCTGGACGTTCTCCGGGAAGGCTTCGCCGTGCAGCGCCTCGTAGACACGCGGGCCCAGGAACCCCAGGAGGGAGCCCGGCTCTGCCACGTTGATGTGCCCCAGGGACCCCCAGGAGGCCATGACGCCACCGGTGGTGGGGTGGCGCAGGTAGACCAGGTACGGGAGGCCCGCCTGCCGGTGGGCCCGGACGGCCGCGGTGATCTTGACCATGGACAGGAACGCGAGGGTTCCCTCCTGCATGCGGGTACCACCCGAGGCGGTACCGGCAAGCAGCGGCAGGCCTTCCGCCGTGGCGCGTTCCACCGCGGCCACGATCCGTTCGGCAGCGGCGTGGCCGATCGAGCCCGCCAGGAAGGAAAATTCGCTCACGATCAACGCCACGCGGCGGCCGCGGATCAGACCGGCGCCGGTCAGCACGGATTCGTCAGTGCCGCTGCGTGCCCGCGCCCTGGCGAGATCGGCAGCGTATTCTCCAGTCAGTGCCGGCTGTTGCGGTTCGGTATCCCAGGAAGTGAACGAACCGTCGTCCACCACGGCGTCCAGCAGTTCGGCGGCGCTGAGGTGGCGCACCTTTTCCGACGTCGGCATGCTATTCCGCCCTAACCGGCGCATCAGCGGCGGCGACGGGAACCAGCCCCAGCCACTCCCTGATGGATCCGCCGTCGGCGTCCAGGAGAGGCGGAGCAGCGTGGTCCGTCACGGTCGTCTCCGCGGCGTCGCCCGGGGCGAAGAACCGCAGCGGCGGACCGGGCAGGCTGACTGTGCCGAGCAGCGGATGCTCCACATCCACCACCAGGCCCTGCGAGGCCACCTGCTCCCAGGCGTACACCTCGTCCAGCGAGCGGACCTTCCCTGCCGGGATCCCGGCGTCGTTCAGCTTCTCCAGCAGTTCCGCCGCGCCGTACTCCGCGAAGGCGCGTTCGACGGCGGCAATCACCTCCTGGCGGTTCCGCACCCTCTCGGCGTTGCTGGCAAAGCCGGGTGCGGCGGGGTCCAGGCCGAAGGCGGCAGCGAAGGAAGCCCACAGCTTCTCGCTGCCCACGCTGATCTGGACGCTGCCATCCTTGCAGTTGAACAGGCCGTAGGGCGCGATGGACGGGTGGTGGTTGCCCTGCGCCTGCGGGACTTCACCGGCCACGGTGGCGCGGGTGCCCTGGAAGGCGTGGACCCCGATGAGGGAAGCAAGCAGGGAGGTGCGGACCACCTTGCCCTGGCCGGTGCGCTCACGCTCAACCAGTGCGGCCAGAACGCCGGTGGCGCCATTCATGCCTGCCAGCAGGTCGGCAATCGGCACTCCCACGCGCTGCGGATCGTCCGGACCCGACCCCGTGAGGGACATCAGCCCTGCCTCGCCCTGGAGGATCTGGTCGTAGCCGCTCCGCCGGGATTCAGGCCCGTCGTGGCCGAAGCCGGTGATGGAGAGGATGACCAGCCGCGGGTTGAGCGTATGCATGGCTGCGGTGGAGAAGCCCAGCCGGTCCATGACGCCGGGCCGGAAGTTCTCAATCACCACGTCCGCCCGTTCCAGCAGTCCGCGGAGCACTGCCTGCCCGTCGCTGCTCTTCAGGTCCAGGCTGATGGACTCCTTGTTGCGGTTGCAGGACATGAAGTAGGTGGACTGCAGGTCATCCTCGGGGCCCACGAAGGGCGGGCCCCAGCCCCGGGTGTCGTCGCCGGTTCCGGGGTTCCCCACTTTGATGACGCGGGCGCCGAGGTCGGCGAGCATCATGCCGGCGTGCGGGCCGGCCAGGGCACGGCTCAGGTCGACGACGGTGTGCCCGGCCAGGGGGCCTTGCTGACGGTCAGCTGCATTCATGTGCTGGTTCCTTTACTGAAGTGCGTGGCGCGGAGCGCTGGCGGCGGGTGGAAATTTTGCTAACTACAGCCAGCCGGGAACCACCAGCGCCAGCCAGGCGAGGACAGGCCCGGCAGCGATGACGATGCCGCTGTAGCCCAGGATCTGCTTGTAGAACTTGTCCTTGTCCACGCCCTCGGGCGCGTTGGCCAGGACCAGGGCGCCGTTGGTGGAGAAGGGCGAGACGTCCACGATGGTGGCGGCCACGGCCAGTGCGCAGATGACGCCGACGGCGCCGATTTCGCCGGTGGACAGGAAGGGCACGGCAAGCGGGATGAGCGCTGCGAGGATGGCGGTGGAGGACGCGAAGGCCGAAACGATGGCGCCGATGAAGCAGATGAGAAGCGCTGCCACCAGGGGCATGCCCATGCCGGCCACGCCGTTGGAAACGAATTCGATGGTGCCTGCCTCTTCGAGCACCCCAACGAAGGTGAGCATGCCGCAGATCAGCAGCACGGTGGACCAGCTGATCTTGTTGATGGCGCCCTTCTGGGCTGCGGGCGAGACGAGCGCCAGGACGATGGCGATGGTGATGGACACGAAGCCGACGTCCATCTTGAAGCCCAGGGCGACGACGGCGAGCACCACCAGGCCGGCGATGGTGACCAACTGCGGGATCCGCTCGGAGCGTTCCCTGGTGGCGGCAACGCCGTCGCCTGCGGGGTCGCGGGGACCGTACATGCCGGAGCCGAAGCCTTTGAAGGCGACGTCCGCGCCGGCCTTGGCACCCACGCTGACGGACATCCGCGCCTCGGCCGCCTGCTCCACGAAGTGGCCCACGCGGGAGGACAGCAGCGCCCGGCCGCCCAGGACGGCGAAGAGCACCACGGCGATGACGATGTTGAAGATCAGGCTGCTCAGGAACAGCGCCGTGGGGCTGAAGGCGAGGTCCGTCTTGGCGATGATGCCGTTGACGGTGACGCCGTAGACCGCGATGGGCGAGAACCCGCCGGCCTGGGCGCCGTGGATCACCATCATGCCCATCAGCAGCGGACTGATCTTGTACTTGCCGGCGAAGCTGAGGGCGATGGGGGCAATAATCGCGACCGCGGCCGGGGACAGCGCGCCAACGGCGGTGATGACGGCGGTGATGGCAAACATGACCCAGGGGATGAGGGCAACGCGGCTGCCCACCAGCCTGACGGCGCCACGGACCAGGAGGTCGATGGTGCCGTTGTTCTGCGCGATGGCGAACAGGTAGGTGACGCCGACAATCGTCAGGAAGAGGCCACCGGGGAAGTTGGCCAGGATCTCATTCGTGGACATGCCCAGTACCAGGGCGCCCAGCAGGAAGGCGCCCACGAAGGCAAGGGCACCCATGTTGAGGGGCAGCACGGTGGCTAACAGGAACATCGCCGCCAGGATGATGATCGATAGAACAGGAGCGGACATCGTTGGTCCTCCATTGGGGAAAGAAAAGTGTGACGTGAGTTACTGGCTCACTGGACTAGCCTCTTAGACAGTGAGTCTATCTGTCAATAGCAGCGCGCTGTATTCTTGGGGTAACGACGACGTAGCGAGGGCTTTGTGGAGAAGACAGCACGGCTGGGATTGGAACGGGTTTCGCGGCCACGGCTTTACGAACAGCTGGTGGAGCAGATCCTTGCCTACATCGAATCGGCACAGCTGAAGCCCGGCGACCTCCTGCCGGCGGAACGCGACCTCGCCGAACGGCTGGGGGTTTCGCGCGCCACCCTCGCCCAGGCACTCGTGGCGCTGGAAGTGCTGGGCGTCATCGATGTCCAGCACGGCACAGGAGCCGTGCTTGCCCGGCGGCCCAGCGTGGCGTCCGTGATCAAGGGCCTCCGCGAACACCGCAGCCGGCTGCCGGAAATTGTCGAGGCACGCAGCACGCTGGAAGGAAAACTCGCGGCCCTGGCCGCTGCGAGGCGCACGGACGAGGACCTGAAGGCGATCGACCACGCCCTCGGGGTCATGGCCAAGGAAATCAGCGACGGCGACCGCGGCACCCAGGGCGACGAACTCTTCCACGAAGCGATCACCGCAGCCGCCCACTCCTCGGTGCTGGCGCAGCTCATGGCATTCATCGCCGAGATGATCCTGGAAACCCGGATGGAATCCCTCGGCCAGCCAGGGCGGCCGGAACAGTCACTGGCCTCGCACCGGCGGATCGCCGACGCCATCCGGGACCAGGACCCGGAGGCCGCCGCCGAGGCGATGCTGGCGCACATCGAGCTGGTGTCCGACGTCGAACTCCTCCGCTGACCCGGCCCAGCCAGAGCTTAAACGGCAGATGCCCCATCAGATGGGGTTCCTAGAACCGGGTTTTAGGAACCGGATCTGATAGGGCACCCGGGCGGGGCGGTCAGTACCCGTAACTCGAGGACGAGTACGACGCCAGCCCGATGATGAGCAGCAGCCAGAAGCCGCCATACCCCAGCAGGCAGAGGTAGCCCAGGACCAGTCCGGTGATGGACATTCCCTTGCCCGCAGGCTCGCGCTTGAGGGCCATGTGGCCGGTGATGATGGCGGCAAGCTGCGGAAGCATCAGCCATCCCATGATCACGGACGCGATGCCGCACACCATGCTGGCGATGCTGAGCGTCTTGGGCTCGGCCTGCATGCCATAGTACGCCGGCTGGCCATACTGGGCCGGCTGCCCGTAGGGGCCCGGCTGGGCGTAGGGGCTCGGCTGGGCGTAGGGGCTGGCGT
>Ga0160459_100605_pt1 | contig 13006 bp, 14 predicted proteins | sample HID1973K_E6MG_FD_108208 | JGI IMG/M metagenome (GOLD analysis project Ga0160459, IMG submission 108208) | Enriched mosquito-associated microbial communities from UW Madison campus, WI, USA - HID1973K_E6 MG | ecosystem: Host-associated > Arthropoda: Insects > Digestive system > Unclassified ... | reverse complement strand
GCGTCCGGCGGCATCTCCAGCCTCGATGACCTCAAGGTCCTGCGCTCCCTGGTCCCGCTGGGCGTCGAAGGTGCCATCGTGGGCAAGGCCCTCTATGCCGGCGCCTTCACCCTGCCCGAAGCCCTCGACGTGGCCGGCCGCCGCTAGGCTGCCGGAACCCGACGCGATGGCCAGCAAAGATTCAGGCGCCCCCGCTCCCCGCCACCTTCCCGGCCATATCGCCGCGGCGCTGGCAGGAGCCGGCGGCGCGACCGACTCCGCGGGCCAGCCCTGGGCGGGCCGCAGCCTCGCCGGCGACGACGCGAAGATCCACAATTTCGAGGACGACGACGGTACGGCCAACGCAGGCTACCGCGCCGCCGTCGCGGGCTTGCGTGGGGGAACCGGCGACGAAGCTGCCGTCGTGGCGTCCCTGGCGACGGCGCGGGTCTTCATCCCCATCGTGGCCCAGCTGGCGGAAGAAGCGGAGTCTGACCACGGCCTGCATGCCGACAAGCAGGCAGACATGGCGCTGGTAACGCTCAAAGCCGCCGACGGCAGGACCGCGCTGCCGGCCTTCACGTCAACGGAGGCCCTGAGCGCCTGGCACCCCGATGCCCGCCCGGTGGCTGTCTACGCGGCACGCGCTGCGCTGTCCGCCGTGGCGGAGGGTGCCGAACTTGTGGTCCTGGACCCGGGCGCAGATGTCACTTTCGTGGTTCGCCGGCCGGCCGTGTGGGCGCTGGCCCAGCAGCAGCCCTGGCTGCCCTCCTACGCCGACGAGGAACTGGCGGCCGAGATGGGTGCTGCCGCCGCTGCGTTCCCAACTGTCCGCCGGATCGAGCTCCTGCCGGGCAGGGGAGTGGCTGCCCGGGCAGCCGACGGGACCGTGTTGCCGGGTGGCGGCGCGGGGCCGGAACTGCAAGTGGTGCTCTACCTTGAGGACGGGTTGGACGCCTCAGGCGTGCAGCGCCTGGTGGCTGCGCTGCAGGCCGAGTGGTCCCGGAATGTATTGTTTGGGGAGCGGGTCGATTCGCTCGAGGTCAAGCTGCGGCGCGCCACAGGCTAGTTGTCAGGAGCGGGGCTGCCCCGGGTTCCTGAGGCATACGTAAGGAACCTTTTTCGTGAACTTCGCGCTGTACCGGGAGCTGCTGGCCGTCCGGCCTATCCGGAGGCTTTTGCTGGTGGGCATGGTTGCCCGCATTCCACATTCTGCGGCGGGCGTGCTGCTGACCCTGCACATCGTCCTCACCCTGGGCCAGGGATACGCCGCTGCCGGTGCCGCAGCCGCCGTGATGACGATCGGTATAGCTGTCGGGGCACCGTGGCGCGGGCGCCGGGTGGACACCGTCGGCCTCCGGCGTGCACTGGTCCCGTCCGTCATCTCCGAAGCGGTCATCTGGTCCATCGTTCCGCACGTGTCCTACCAGTGGCTCCTGCCGCTGGTGTTCGTCGGCGGCCTGTTGACCCTGCCCATCTTCAGCGTGGTGCGCCAGTCCCTGGGTGTCCTGGCCGACGGCAAGCAGAGGCGCACCGCTTTTGCCCTGGATGCCATCAGCACCGAGATGGTGTTCATGATCGGGCCCGCGGCCGGCGCCGTGGTGGCAACGAGCGGGCACACGACGGCGGGTCTCACGGTCGTGGGCCTGTCCACGTCCCTGGCCGGGCTGTTCCTGATCTGGTTCAACCCGCCCACCCGCAGCCCGGAACAAACCGCTGAATGCGTTGAGGACGAGCAGCACGCAGCAGAAATCGCCGTGGTCTCGGCTGCACCCGCCCACCTGCAGGAAGCCGCCGCGGACCTGCTGCCAGCCGGGGCGGAGCGTGCTCCCGGTGTCAGGGGCAGGGTGGCGCACAGCTTCGCCTGGTTTACACCTGCGGTGGGGGCGGTCTTTGCCGTCGCCGCGGGTGCCGGCATGGTTCTCAGCGGCAGTGACGTGGGCATCGTGGCGGCCCTGGAGATCGGCGGGCATCAAGGCGAGATCGGAATCGTGTTCCTGTTCTGGTGTGCGGCATCCGTGGTGGGCGGCCTGGTCTACGGCGCCATGCACCGGCCTGTCCCGCCCATCCTGCTGCTGCTGGGCATGGCCGCGTTCACCATTCCCATGGGTTTCGCGTCCGGAACCTGGACACTCGCCCTGCTGTCCATCATGCCCGGGCTCCTGTGCGCCCCGGTGCTGTCCGCTGCTTCGGAGAAGGTGGCCGACCTTGTGTCCGAAGAGCGCCGCGGCGAAGCGATGGGTTGGTACGGTTCAGCGCTGACCGCGGGGGTGGCGCTGGGTTCACCGCTGGCGGGTGTCTTCATTGACGGAACGGGACCCTCCGGCGGCTTCGTGTCCGTGGGGGTTGCCGGTGTCATCCTCTGCCTCGCGGGACTGCTCCTGCAGCAGCGCCGGCGGCGCCAGGTCAAGGCCTGACCGGACAACCCGGCTGAAGCCCTGGGGTGTGCAGGCCGGGCCCCACCACCTCGAAGGCCCGCATCCCTGCCCAACGTCCTGCGGCGCAGCTTCTTAAAGCGCGACGGCGGGACGACCCCTTGAAGGTCGCCCCGCCGTCGCGCGCTGCGCGGGGGAGTGCTGGGCTAGTTGACTGCGCCCGTGAACTTTTCGCCCGGACCCTTGCCTGGAGCATCCTGGATCAGCGACTCTTCACGGAACGCCAGCTGCAGGGAGCGGAGGCCGTCGCGCAAGGGACCTGCGTGCTGCGATCCGATTTCCGGGGCGGCGGCCGTCACCAACCCGGCCAGGGCGGTGATGAGTTTGCGGGCCTCGTCCAGGTCCTTCAGGTCGGCGGCGTTCTCTTCCGCGGCCAGGCCGAGCTTGACGGCGGCGGCGGACATCAAGTGGACGGCAGCGGTGGTGATGACCTCGATGGCCGGAACTTCAGAGATGTCCCGGACCTGCTGGGACACATCGGCGGAGTTGCCGGCGCTGTCCTGGGCAGGCTCGAAAACGTATGAATTACTGTCTGGGGTGCTCATACTGGTAAGCTTGACACAGACCGACTGAATGTCGTTATTTCAGAGATCGCCCTCACAGGCCAGGTTCCCACCGGTGCTATTCGGCGCTGACGGGAATTTTCTCTGTAGAATGGCATGCAGTTTGCAAGCGGAGTTCTCTCCCACCCGCGTCAGCCGTTGTTCCGTCAGGATTCTGTGGAACGCAAGGTTGCCGGGTACACGGTTGGGCATTGGTCCGGCAGTTTCGCCGACCCAATGCATGCAGGCCCGTCCCGGGCCCGGCAGTACCAACCTGACATGAGGCCTTCGATTGCTCCGGCAATTGGGGGCCTTCTCTATTTGCCGGGATACAACAACAAAAACAGGAGCTTTAACATTAGCGAGCCAAGAATCAATGAGCGTATCCGCGTCCCCGAGGTGCGGCTGGTCGGCCCTGCAGGTGAACAGGTAGGAATCGTCCGTATTGAGGATGCCCTGCGTCTGGCTGCCGAGTCCGACCTTGATCTCGTTGAAGTTGCACCTCAGGCGAAGCCTCCGGTGTGCAAGCTGATGGACTTCGGCAAGTACAAGTACGAAGCCGCGGTCAAGGCACGCGAAGCCCGGAAGAACCAGACGAACACCGTTCTGAAGGAAATCCGCTTCCGCCTGAAGATCGACACCCACGACTACGAGACCAAGCGCGGGCACGCACTGCGCTTCCTCGGTGCCGGGGACAAGGTCAAGGCCATGATCCAGTTCCGCGGCCGTGAGCAGCAGCGTCCGGAGATGGGCATCCGCCTGCTCCAGCGCTTCGCAGATGACGTCGCTGAAGTTGGCGTGGTTGAGTCCAGCCCCCGCATTGACGGCCGCAACATGGTCATGGTGGTTGGTCCGCTGAAGAACAAGGCAGAAGCGAAGGCGGAGGCCCGCCGCGCCACCCAGCGCGCCGAAGCCAAGGCCGAGAATGAAGCCAAGGCCGCGGGCCGGGTAGACACGTCCGGCAAGGACGATGCTCCCATGACCCAGTCACTGGCGGATCTGCTGCCCGAAGGCTTCACTCTTTCCACCGAGGCGGAAGCTCCGGTCGAGGCTGAGCAGGCACCTGCGGAAGCACCCGAAGAGGTTGTTGCCGAGGCTCCGGCCAAGGCTGCCGAAGCAGCTCCCAAGGAGGAAGCTCCCAAGCAGGAGGCTCCGAAGCGGGAAGCTCCCAAGCAGGAGGCTCCCAAGCAGGAAGCTCCGAAGCGGGAAGCTCCCAAGCAGGAAGCCCCGAAGGCTGCAGCCCCGGCGCCCAAGCAGGAAGCCCCGAAGGCTGCAGCCCCGGCGCCCAAGCCGGTGGCGGCTCCCAAGCCTGCAGCTGTTCCGGCTCCGCCGAAGCCGGTGGCCAGGCCCGCTGCACCGAAGCCGGCCGCACGTCCTGCCCCAAAGGCAGCACCGAAGCCGTCGGGTAAGAAGACCACTTAGTCCACAGCTGCCGACGGCTCAGGCCATCGGCAGACAGCAACCAGCAGGCCGCCCCCGGGCGGCTGCGCGATAGAGCTGCAGGCATAGCCTGCGGATACGTAAGGAGATCGGTTCCCATGCCGAAGATGAAGACCCACAGCGGTGCTAAGAAGCGCTTCAAGTTGACCGGCAGTGGCAAGCTGCGCCGCCAGCAGGCCAACCGCCGCCACTACCTCGAGCACAAGTCCTCCAGGCTGACCCGCCGCCTCGCCGGCGACAAGATCGTCTTCAAGGGCGACGCCAAGGTCATCCGGAAGATGCTCGGCATCTAATTTCCAAGTTCTCTGGCTGACTGCCGTCCGGTAGTCGGTCAATTGCCAAAAAGCCTTCTCAGGCCACCGGAACATCCGGTGACAGATGCTTGGGATCAGATTTTCGAAGGAGTACGCACGTGGCACGTGTGAAGAGGGCGGTCAACGCCCACAAGAAGCGCCGGGTTATCCTTGAACGCGCAAAGGGCTACCGTGGACAGCGTTCACGCCTGTACCGCAAGGCCAAAGAGCAGCTGCTGCACTCGTTTGTGTACAGCTACGGCGACCGCAAGAAGAAGAAGGGCGACTTCCGCCGCCTGTGGATCCAGCGCATCAACGCGGCTTCCCGCGCCAACGGCCTGACCTACAACCGCCTGATCCAGGGCCTGAAGGCCGCTGAGGTCGAGGTTGACCGCCGCATGCTGGCTGAACTGGCCGTCTCCGACGCCAACGCTTTCGCTGCGCTGGTCAAGGTTGCCAAGGACTCGCTGCCTGCCGACACCTCCGCTCCCGCTGTCCAGGCCGAGGCTGCACCGGCTAAGAAGCCTGCTGCCAAGAAGGCCGCGGCCAAGAAGCCTGCCGCCAAGAAGGCCGCCGCTGACGAGGCTGCCGAGTAGTACCCCGAACGACGCGTTCAAGAACCGGCAGCGAGAGCTACTAAGGTTCTTATATGAACGAAACCGGGCGCCCGCAAGACTTTCCACTTTCCAATCCTCGAGCTGATCGGGTGAGGAAGGTGGCACAGCTTGCCGGGCGCCCGGCCCGTTTAAAACGCCGGGAGTTCCTGGCGGAGGGGCCGCAGGCCGTCCGCGAAGCCCTGGTGCTCCACCAAGAGAGGCTTGCCGCGGGGGAGCCCGGCATTGTCTATGAGGTTTACGCGAGCGAGTCCTGCCTGGACCGGCACCCCGACTTGGAAGCTCTCGCTGAGGGCACCACCGCCTACCTGGCCACTGATGAGGTTCTCGCCGCGATGGCGGACACGGTGACCCCGCAGGGCATTCTCGCGGTCTGCGGATTCCTCGACGTGACCCTCGACCAGGTGCTCGACGCCGGCCCGCAGCTCGTTGCAGTGCTCTGCCAGGTCCGCGACCCCGGCAACGCCGGCACCGTGCTCCGGGCAGCCGACGCGGCCGGCGCCGACGCCGTCATCCTGACTGCATCCAGCGTCGATATCTACAACCCCAAGGCCGTCCGCTCGACTGTGGGATCCCTCTTCCACCTGCCCGTGGTGCTGGGCGCAGAGATCGAGGAACTGGTGGCGCGGTGCAAGGAACGTGGTCTTGGGGTCCTTGCCGCGGACGGCCAGGGGCAGCTGAACCTCGATCAGCTGCAGGACCAGAGCGCTGCCCGCCGTCTTGGGGCTGCCTCGACGGGTTCGGAGTACCCACTTGAGAGTCCCACCGCCTGGCTGTTCGGCAACGAGGCGCAGGGGCTCTCTGCGGCAGAGCTTGAACTGGCTGACCACCGCGTGGCCGTGCCCGTCTACGGAGCCGCCGAAAGCCTGAACCTGGGAACGGCTGCCACCGTCTGCCTGTACGCGAGTGCCAGGTCCCAGCGCAACTGACGCCTGTTGCCTCGGAACAAGGTCATAAAGCCTCCGGACAAAAGTAAAGGCCCCGGAAGATCCGGGGCCCTGGACAGCGGCAGATTCCGCTAACGGTGCCTTCTAGGGTGCGCGGGTTGCCTTGCCCCGGCCAGTGATTGCTCCGTAGATGCCGGCGACCACCAAGCCGCCAACAATAGCGAGAATCCAAGTGCCGAGGTCGAAGAAGCCAAGATCGCCCCGGTTGAACAGGAGGCTGCCAATCCAGCCGCCTACGATGGCGCCCACCACACCCAGAACCAGGCTGGTGACCCAACCGCCGCCGACCCTGCCGGGCATGACGGCTTTAACAATGGCCCCAACGATGAGGCCGAGAATAATCCAAGCAAGAAAACCCATGTTTCCTCCTCATATATTCACGGGCACGTGATGGTCCCGATGAGGCTCAAGCTAACATAACGGGCCCGTAAAGTCAGCAGGTGCGGGCCTTGTGCCTGCTGCATGCGGGGGAGCACCGTGGGTACGGTATGCATGGCCGGAAAACGAAGCCGGACCGGTGATGCGACTATCCCGAACCCTGGAGGGGACTACCGTGGCTGCACATGGCGGAAACAAGGCGATCATTGCGGCACTGGCCGCCAACCTGTCCATCGCGGCTTTGAAGTTCGTCGCCTACTTCCTGACCAGGTCATCATCAATGCTTGCCGAGGCGATCCACTCCGTCGCCGATTCCGGAAACCAGCTCCTCCTGCTGGTGGGCGGCAAGAAGTCGCAGCGTGCCGCCAGTCCCCAGCACCCCTTCGGGTACGGACGTGAGCGCTATATCTACGCCTTCATCGTCTCCATAGTGCTGTTCAGCGTCGGTGGACTCTTCGCCCTCTTTGAGGCGTGGGAAAAGTTCCGCGATCCGCACGCGATCGAAGGGGACTTCTGGTGGGTTCCGCTGGCCGTTCTGGTGGGTGCCATCCTTGCCGAGGGCTTTTCCTTCCGGACGGCGATCCGCGAATCCAACCGCTCCCGCGGCTCGCAGTCCTGGGTGAAGTTCGTCCGCAGCGCCAAGCAGCCGGAGTTGCCGGTGATCCTCCTCGAGGATTTCGGCGCACTGCTGGGACTGGCGTTCGCACTGATCGGCGTCGGAATGACTATCCTGACCGGCAACGGACTGTGGGATGCCGCGGGAACGGCCATGATCGGCCTGCTGCTGGTCGCCATCGCTGTTGTGCTTGCGCTGGAAACCAAGTCACTGCTCGTGGGGGAGTCCGCCACGCGGCAGGACGTCGAAAGGATCACGGCTGCCATCGAGTCCGACGGCGGCCGGCTGATCCACCTTAAGACGCTGCACCTTGGACCGGAAGAACTTCTGGTGGCGGCCAAGATAGCCGTCAGCAGGTCCTCCACGGGGGAGCAGATCGCCACGGCGATCGACGCCACGGAGGAAAGGATCCGGACCGCTGTTCCCATAGCGCGCGTGATCTACCTGGAGCCTGACCTGCAGCGGACTTCCGCGCTGGAAGACCGCTAGCTCCGCGGGCTTACCGGCTGCTGCGCCTGCCGGAACCTGGGTTCAGGCCGTCAGCGGCTTCCGGCGTTCCAACACACCACTGAGGACGGCGACGCCGAAGCCCAGGACCGCCAGGACAGCACCTACCAGCGCGGGCGCCACATAGCCCCACCCGAGGGCGATGACGAGGCCGCCGAGGAAGGCGCCCAGGGCATTGGCGACATTCAGCGCCGCGTGGTTCAGCGACGACGCCAGCGACGGGGCATCGGGGGAGGCATCCAGCAGCCGGGTCTGCAGTGCGGGGATCAGCATGGACCCGGAGGCGCCCACCACAAAAACCATGAGCAGTGCCGACCACGGCCAGTGCACCGCCACGGCGTAGACCACGAGGGCAACTGCGATGACGGGCAGAACCTTGTACAGGGTTCCCATCACCGACTTGTCGGCGAGCCTTCCGCCCACCAAGTTGCCTGCCACCATGCCCAGGCCGTAAAGGGCCACCACCAGGGGAATCAGCGACGACGGGATCCCGGCCACCATGGTCATGGTGTGGGCGATGTAGGTGTAGGTAGCGAAGAAGCCCCCAAAACCCACCACGCCGATGAGGATGGCCAGCCACACCTGAAGCCGCTTCAAAGCGCCGAGCTCACGCCTGATGCTCGCATCAGGGTGGGCAGCCTGGAAGGGTACAAAGCGCCAGACCATTGCCAGGGTCAGCAGCCCGATGAAACCAACCAGGACGAAAAGCAGCCGCCAGCCGTAAGTCTGCCCGAGCCAGGTGGCGAACGGCACGCCCACCACGTTGGAGATGCTGAGTCCGGCCATCACCATCGAAATCGCCCAGCCCCGGCGGGTGGGCGGAACGAGGGACGCGGCGATGACCGCCGCAACACCGAAGAACGCGCCGTGCGGAAGGCCGGCGGCGAAGCGCGACACCAGCATGGTGCCGTAGTCGGGAGCCACGAACGATGCCAGGTTTGCCACCGTAAAGAACAGCAGCAGGCCCAGGGCGAGCTGTTTGCGAGGCAGCCGCGCACCAACAGCAGCCAGCAGCGGTGCTCCCACCACCACACCCAGGGCGTAGGCGGAAATCAGATGGCCGGCCTCCGGCGTGCTGATGGCCAGGCCCTGCTCCACCTCTTTCAGCAGGCCCATCATGGTGAACTCGGTAACACCGATGCCGACGCCGCCCATGGCCAGCGAAAGAATCGCCAGCGCCAGGTTGCGGGACGTCAGTGGGCCCGCCGTGGACGTTTGGGTGGCGCTGCTCATAAGCCTGCTTTCCGAAGTGGATTGCTGATGGAAGAAACACATGCCACGACGGTGGGGCTGCACGGCCCGGATGAACCACGGGCCCGGATTTGGTCAACTGCTTCCCGGGGACGGATATTCCCCGGGAAGCCCGGCCGGTGTTCCCATTGTCCCCCATAGACTGGAGCGGTGACTGAACTGATACAGGTGGTGGGCGGTGCGGTGGTGGACCGGCTGGCCCGGCCGTCCATGCTGCTGGTGGCCAGGCGCAATGCGCCCGAAAAATTGGCCGGCCTGTGGGAGTTCCCCGGTGGCAAGGTGGAGCCCGGGGAGGAACCCGAGGCCGCTCTCCGGCGGGAGTTGCTGGAGGAGCTCGGCGTCGTTGTCCGCCTGGGGGCGGAGCTTCCTGCTCGCGGACCCGGCGGCTGGCCGCTAAGTGACCGTGCCGCCATGCGCGTCTGGTCTGCAGAGGTTACCGCCGGTGAGCCCCGTCCGCTGGAGGACCATGACCAGTTGCGCTGGCTTCCCCTCGACGACCCGGATGCCGTCCTGGCGTTGCCGTGGATACCGGCGGACTTCCCGATTGTCCGTGCATTGCTCGCTTCCCTGGCCGTTCCGGCCGACGGGCGCTGAACTAGAAGAGGGCCTGCTGAGCGCCCTCAGCTCCACCGTGCGGGGCGGAAGCGCCTGCACCGTGCCCCTGCCGTGCTTCGGGGATGATGCCTGCGGGATATTCGGCTTCCTCGTCGCGGGGATCAAGGTCCCGGTGGCTGAACCCGGACGAGAAGGCAAAGCCGTGCCGTGCCTTGAAGTAGCGCACCTTGCCCGCCAGCCAGGTTCTGTACTCCTTGGACGCGTAGGAGCCTGACCCGTAAAGGCGGCGGTAGCGGCCAGCCAGCTCCGGATGGTTCGCGGCGATCCACTTCATGAACCATTCCCGCGTGCCGGGTTTGAGGTACAGGGCGCCCGCGCTGACGCCGGTGGCTCCGACTGAGGCCAGCGAAGCGAAAAGGGCGTCCAGGGCTTCGTCGCTGTCCGAGAGCCACGGCAGGATGGGCATCGCCATGACGCCGCACGGAAGACCCGCCTCCCGGAGCCTGGAAACGAGCTTGAGCCGTGCCCGCGGACCCGGCGTTCCAGGTTCTATGGCCTCGGAAAGGGCCTCGTCCGTCATGGCCAGTGAAATGCCCAGGCCTACAGGGACCTGTGCTGCCGCGCTCTTCAGCAACGGAATGTCCCGCGCCAGCAGCGTTCCCTTGGTCAGGATGGACAGGGGAGTGCCGGAGTCGGCCAGGGCAGCAATGATGCCGGGCATCAGCCGGTACCTGCCCTCCGCACGCTGGTAGGGGTCGGTGTTGGTTCCCAGTGCCACCTGCGGCCGAGTCCAAGAGGGCCTGGCCAACTCCTTGCGCAGGACGTCCGCCGCGTTAACCTTGACCACCACCTGGCTGTCGAAGTCCACGCCTGCGTCAAAATCGAGGTAGGTGTGGCTCTTGCGGGCAAAGCAGTAAACGCAGGCGTGACTGCAGCCGCGGTACGGATTCACGGTCCACTCAAACGGCATCTTTGAACCGGCCGGCACCCTGTTCAGCACGGATTTTGCGGTGACCTCGTGGAAGGTGATGCCCGCGAACTCCGGCGTGGTGACGGAACGGACCAAGCCGGCAAGCGGAAGTAGTGCGGGGGTGGCAGCAGAACCGTCCCCGGGTGCCTGCAGCAGTGCCTGCGCGTCCCATCTCATGCCTTCATTCGAAAACATGTTCGAATGAAAGTCAAGGCGGCGCCGCCTGTTACTGCCCGGCTCTGAGCTCCCACACCACGGTGACGGCCGCTTCCACCCGGCTTTCCCCGGGCTCCACGGACACGCTTTCGGCCGCGGCCATGCGCTGGATTCCCGCCACGGGAACGGGGCCCTGCCCCGCGGCGAGCTCGGACACGGACAGGACGCTGCCCAGCGTGGCAGAGGCAAGGGCGGCGTACTGTGCGGCAGCGGCCCTGGCGTCCTCCCATGCGGCCGCGCGGGCACGCTCTTTCACCGCGGACGGATCGGAGAGTGAGAAGGTCAGGCCGTTGAGCCGGACATCATTGCCACCGGCAGCAGTGGCGTCGGCGATCATCCGCGAAGCGGCCGCCACGTCCCGCAGTTGCACAGCAAGGGTGCTGGCAGCGACGTACCCCGCGACCCGCTGGCCTTCGCCCTCCCGCCACACGAGATCTGCCCTGACGTTCAGCCCGGCCGTCCGCAGGTCCGCTGCGGCAACGCGATGCCCACGGAAGGCTGCTGTGACGGCCGCCAGTGCGCTCCCTGCAGCAGAGTAGGCAGCCTCGACGGAGTCGCGGCGGCATTCCACGCCGATGGAAACAACTGCCACATCCGGGGCAGCGTCCGCCCAGCCTGACCCGGTGACGGTCACGCTGCCATCACGCATGGGTGCGGGGGTGTCTGCCGGCGTCACGACCAGGCCCGCTTTCCGTGTACCGGATAGCCGCCCGCCAGCAGGCCAGCCCGCCGCTCAAAGACGTTGCCCGTCCCCGGATTGCCGGTCCGCAGCATCGACCACCCCGCGGCCAGCAGGTATAGCGGGATGAAGGGAAGGCCCAGGCACCAGGCGTATTGGGAGCAGTGCTTCTCCTCGTGCCCCAGCAGCTCGGGCCGGTCCAGCATGGCTTCGGCCGGGCAGCGGCACAGCACCACGTTGCCCAGGGTGAAGGCCCCGGCAACCGGCAACGGCCACCCATAACCGGCGGCCAGGACCAGGCCGCGCGGACCGCGCTGCAGGCGGGTACGGGCAGCCCCGGCCACGGCCAGGCCCAACAGCGTGCTGCCGTTAGCCAGGTTGGCTGCCTGCCTGGCCCGCTGGCCGGCTGTCAGGGAGTGCCGGTGCAAGGGGTGGCCGCGCAGGAACCGGCGCCGCAAGTTTTGCAGGCGCAGGTACCGCACGCGTCCGGGGCGCTGCCGCAATGTCATGAGGACATGGTAGCCGGAGCGTTCTACTAGACTGGAGGGCAGTGGCTGCCGGTTTTCCGGCTGGCCCTGCCCTGGTCATTGAATGCACCGGATTGCAGAACTGAATCCGCGGGCATTCATCCATGACCTGCCAGTGACGGACGCGCCGCCGGGAAACCGTGCAGGCTGCCCTGTTCGCCGGCAGCCAACGAACTCGTAGCTAAGAACAGTAGATGACTGAAACTTTGCCGGGCGATGCCATCCCGAACCCCACGGATGAAGCCGCCATCAACGCCGCTGTAGACCAGGCCGTCACCGCCATCGCCGGTGCAGCCACCCTTGACGAGCTGAAGGCGGTGAGGCTTGCGCATACGGGGGAGAAGTCCCCGCTCAGCCTGGCCAACCGTGAAATCGGCAGGCTCCCCAAGGACCAGAAGGCGCTCGCCGGGAAGCTGATGGGCGCGTCCCGCGGCCGGGTCAACAAGGCGCTCGCCGACCGTACCGCGGTCCTGGAAGCCGAGAACGACGCCCGGATCCTCCTCGAAGAGACCGTGGACGTCACCGCCGCGCCCCGCCGTCGTCGTGCCGGCGCCCGGCACCCGCTGTCCACCCTGCAGGACCGCGTTTCGGACATTTTCGTGGGCATGGGCTGGGAAATCGCAGAAGGCCCGGAGGTGGAATCGGAATGGTTCAACTTCGACGCCCTGAACTTCAAGCCGGACCACCCGGCACGGGAAATGCAGGACACGTTCTTCGTGGAGCCGCCCGAGGCGCACCTCCTCATGCGCACGCACACGTCCCCGGTCCAGGTCCGTTCCATGCTGGAACGCGATCTGCCCATCTACGTCCTGTGCCCGGGCAAGGTGTTCCGCACCGATGAACTCGACGCCACGCACACGCCGGTGTTCCACCAGTTCGAGGGCCTGGCCATCGACAAGGGACTGTCCATGGCAGACCTGCTCGGCACCCTGGAGCACTTCACCCGCCAGATGTTCGGCGACGAAGCGAAGGTCAGGCTGCGGCCCAACTACTTCCCGTTCACCGAGCCGTCCGCGGAGCTGGACCGGGGACGTGTGCGTGCGCATGAGGAGGTGCG
>Ga0160459_100603_pt1 | contig 13048 bp, 13 predicted proteins | sample HID1973K_E6MG_FD_108208 | JGI IMG/M metagenome (GOLD analysis project Ga0160459, IMG submission 108208) | Enriched mosquito-associated microbial communities from UW Madison campus, WI, USA - HID1973K_E6 MG | ecosystem: Host-associated > Arthropoda: Insects > Digestive system > Unclassified ... | reverse complement strand
GCCACCATGGGCAACGAACTGTTCACAGACGGCCCGGCTGGCCGGAACGGATGGGGCGTCCAGGTCAACAACAACGCAGCATCCCTGATTAACAACACCTACGCGTACATCACGATCTACGACAACCCCGGCTGCGAAGGCTACGCCTGGTACATCCAACCGGGCGAGCGCCTCAACCTGGGCGCGATGAAAAACAGGGTCAGCTCAATCCACGTGGCTTATAACGGCGGGGCATGCCTCGACCGGGACCAGTCCTGGGCCTAGCCCTCCACACTGCCCGCCGGCGTATCTCCCCGACCGCCTGGCGCCATATCGAAAAAATGGCACGGCGGTTGGCCTGTTCACAAGTAGGTAGCCATAGCAACGAGTGAATGGCCGGCACCCCACTGTTGTGGGTGCCGGCCTTTGACTGACTGAGTGAAACCCTACGGGCATCTAGTGGCGAACGGCCACCATCTTGGTCCCGCAGACCAGCTGCAGCCCGCCAGCGGTTTCCAGCCGACAGCCCCGGTCTTTAACCCGCGGCCACCCGGAGATTTCCGGGGCGTCGCGAACGCGCTTGTAATGGAACCCGTCGTGCCGCCCATAGATGACGACGCTGTCACCGTCGAAACCGTCTTGGGTTACGAGGACTGACTGCCCGTCGACTGCGGTGATTTCACGGTGTCCCCGACCCCGAAAGCGCCCAGGGCCGCAAAGACAAACACCCAGCCGAGGTACGGCACCGCGGCCGCGGCGGCTACCCCGGTGCTCCAACCGACGATCCGCCGCGGCACCTTCCGGGGAATTCGGCGTATCAGCGCTGGGAGCAGGAGCATCAGCCCCACAGGCCCGGACAGGAAGGCCACAATCAGAAACCAGGAGGCAATGGAATCTGCAGGGATGCCCATGTAGAGGAGCAGGCCCTCTCGTGTGGCGGCCCGATACGCTTCGCTGAGGACGTGGTGTAACCAGGTGCAGAGGGCCGCTGCGGCCAGGAGAACGCTCCCCCATATTTCACGGAGCTTCATGGGACGTTAGCCGGATCGGGACGCTGGCATGCCGTCTTTGCCCGGGCAACCTCTATCGTCTGTGTCACCGCAACGCGAATAACCTCCAGCAGCGCGAGAGCCAGCAGCACCATTGTGGTCTCCAGTGCGAGTAAAAACTCAACGACTCCCCCAAGGGAATTGTTCTTCCATTCCGGTGGGACGGATTTGTCCACCTGGAAGCCAATGAGGAAGAACACCACGGCCGTCGCCGAGAGTCCTCCGAAGAGAAGGCGACAGCTGTATCGATAGGCACGGTGTCCCGTGGCGCCAAGGATCACGTGGACCAGCCAGAGCATGCCGGCCACGAGCGGCATAGCGATGAAGGCGCTCACTTGGCGGCCAATTCGTTGCTGCGGAAGGTTCCAGCGATATACGGTTTGCGGCCGTATCCGATGGAGCCGTAGCGGAAAAGATGGACGGCGTCCCCCGAGGTCATGATCTCAGCCTATCTGTGGCAGGTGGGTCCGCTACAGACAGGCATCCATATAGGGCCCGGCCCTACCGGGTCAGATGTCTCTTCAATGGCCTACCCCCCGGCATGGTCCTCCGGCCGGGTCAGAGACCGAGGGGTCAGCACACGTAGCGGGGTTCGCCAGAACACGTACCGGTTACTCAGGCGCCGCGGCTGCTGAGGCCATAGCGTAGTGACCGGAGCCGGCGGCGATGGTGCTTGATGGAGACCAGCACCTCCCCCAGCCGTCGCCGGCCCGCACCAACTTTCGTAACCGTCTGCACCCACCGTGCCTCGCAGCAGCGTTGCGGAAAGATGCAGTTCCCACCCGGGTTTCGTTCAGGTCGCGGACCTAGCGTGATGCGTGGAGCCGGCGGCGATGGCACTGTCCGCGAGTGCGGTGCTTCCTCCAGCCGCCGCCGGCTCCCACCCCCTTTCCCTGGTCCAGGATCAGCCGGTCCATTTGTGCGGCCGTGTGGTTGAATGTCGCTGTGCCACGGAGCCAGCCGGTGCCGGCCCGATGAAGGGAGAACTGCATTGTCTGGAATCAACTCGAAGTTCGATAAGGAATACATCGACAAGGGCATCGAGGAACTGGCCAAGGCGCCGGTCGAGGCGCTGAAAGGCCTTTCAGAGGCCGACGCCCAGAAGCTCAAGGAAGCCTTGAACATCAAGACCGTCAAGGACCTGGGCACCAACAAGTTCTTCCTGTGGGCGCACGCCGTCTCGAAACTCGCGGAATAGCCTCTCAAAGCTCCGGGCTACGGGGCCCCGGCAGCTGCCGGGGCCCATTGTTTTCGCTGACAAGCGGGGTCCCGCGCCTCCATGCAGCCTCGCAACCAGGCGCGCGGCCCGCCGGAACTAGTCCGGCCGGCCCACCACAACCTGGGACGGACTGTGCGTCACGTACCCCACCGCCCAGGAGAAGAGTGCGCGGACTTTCTGTTGGACGCCGGGCAGCAGGGCAAGGTGGACGCCCAGCCAGGAGAGGAACGCCAGCGGACCCTGCAGCTGGATGCGCTGGGGGCCCAGCTCTGCCACCGCGGCGCCCCGGCCCACCATGGCCATGTACCCCTTGTCGAGGTAGCGGAAGGGCTGCCGCGTACCGCCGGTGAGGTCAGCATGAATGTTTTTTGCGGCCCATTTCCCTGATTGCTGGGCCACGGACCCCAGTTGCGGGAGCCTGGCCCCCGCGGCGTCGGTGATGTTGGCAGAGTCTCCCAGGACGTAGACGCCCTCCACTCCCGGAGCGATCAGGTCCGGACGGACGTCGATACGCCCACCCTTTCCCTGCGTGAGCCCCGACTCGGCGATGATCTTGCCTGCCTGCAGGCCGCCGGCCCAGACGACGACGGGGGCAGGCAGCACAGTACCGTCCGCCAGCGTCACGCCGTTGGGGCGGACCTCCGTGACGCTCTGGCCCATGTGCAGCTGGACGCCCAGCTTCACCAGCCGGTCCCGGGTGTAGGCCTGCGATTTCGCCGAGAAAGCCATGAGTACGTTGGGCACCATGTCCACAAGGTGGACGTGGCAGCGGGCGGCAAGCTCGGAGGAGAAGTACTTCGGCACGATGTATTTGACGTTCTCGGCGAGGGCGCCGGCCGTCTCCACCCCGGTGGGGCCGCCTCCGACAACTACGACGTCGACGCTCCCGCCGGCTCCCCGGTCCGCCTCGTCGAGGACTTCCGTCAGGGCTGCGCTGAGCCGCGTGGCGTCGGCAACGGAGTAGAGCGGGTAGGCGTGTTTGTCGGCGCCAGGGGTATTAAAGAAGTTCGGGACAGCGCCCGTGGCGAGGACGAGGATCTGCGCCTGGAACCGCCCGCCGTCGGCAGTGGTGACGGTGCGGGCCGCAGCGTCCACCGCGGTGACTTCTGCCGTGAGGACCCGGACCCCCTTGATGTTTCGGAAGACCGCACGGAGCGGGCGGGCCACTGCGGAGACGCCGATTTGCGAGGATGCCACCTGGTACAGGAGGGGCTGGAACTGGTGATAGTTGTTGGTATCAATCAGCAGCACCCGGGTGCCCTTGCGGCCGAGTTCCTGGGCGGCGGCCTTCCCCGCGAAACCGCCGCCAACCACGATGACCTGATATGTATCGTCCATTCGAGCAACATACCGTGCACGGGGCCGGAGCAACAGGGCTCACTGGCCCCGCCAGCTGCCCGGTCCCGGCAGCGCCCGCCCGGCGCTCCATGCCCGTCCCAGCCCTCCCGCCTATGATGGCGGACATGGATGAAGAGGCCCTGGCCGGGATCGCGAACGGGCTGTACGCCTGTCCCCTGGACGACTTCGTGGCGGCCCGTACTGCCGCGGCCAAGGCGGCTGCCGGCCAGGATAAGGGCCTCGGGGCGGCAGTCCGTGGACTTGCCAAACCGTCGGTGGGCGCCTGGGCTGTAAACATGCTCGTCCTGCACCGGCCGGATGTCCTCGACGAACTCGCGGATCTGGGCTCACGCATGCGTGCGGCGCAGGCGTCCCTTGATGCCCCCGCCCTTCGCGACCTGGGGCGTGAGCGGCGCACCTTGCTGGCGTCCGCCGTCGACGCCGCCCGCGCGATTGTCCGCGGTCAAGGCCGGCAACTCAGCGACACGATTGCCGGGGATGTCGAGGAGACACTGCGTGCCCTGACCGCCGATGAAGGGGCCGAGGCCGCCGTCCGCAGCGGCAGGCTCGTGAAGACCCTGTCCGCCGACGGGGTCAGCGCCGCAGACCTGGACGGTGTGGTGGCCGTACCCGGCGCCCTTCCCGCAACACCGGCCGTTGCTCCCCCGGTCCTTGCATCGGTGCCCACGCCCGGGAAGCCGGATTCCAAAAAGCCACAGCCAGGGAAGAAGCAGCGTACGACGCCGGAGGCCGGGTCCCAACCCCGGCCCACCAAGCCGCGCCTTGAGGCCGTCCGGCAGACGCCACGGCCGGCGTCGCCGCCTCTGTTGGAAAGGGCCCGGGCGGCACTCGCCGCGGCCGAAGAAGAAGCATCGGAAGCTGCCGGGCATGCCGTGGACCTTCAGGCGGAGGCGGAGCAGACGGCCGGGGACATTGCCGCGCTGCAGGAGGAAACTGCAGACCTGCGGGCCCGCCTGAAAACGGCAGAGGCTGAGCTGGACTACTCGAAGAAGCGTCTCGCTGCCATCTCCGCGGAGGCCAAACAGGCAACACGGGCGTCGGATAAGGCGGCCAGGGCAGCCGTCCTGGCCCAGGAACGGGTCCTTCGGCTGGACCGCCGCGAGGCAGGGACCTGACCGACGGGACTCCCCCCTCCCGGCTGGCACCCAGCCAGTTCCATAAGTAGCTACGAACAAGCAGTCCCGTAGGGCCTGTCCCTCAGGCGGCTACAGCGGCGAGGGACCGGCGGATACCCACGATCCTGATGGCTACGCCCACCAGGACCAGGCCAATGCCAAGCCCCATCAGCATCCAGATGGGTACGGCGGCGGAGTCGATGCTCCGGTAGCACTCGGCCGCCAGGCCCGTGGTAAGCAATTGAGCATCGGACAGTTCAGCTGCCCCGCTGTGCGGGATCATCGGGCTGCCGCACAGCGGCGCCACGGATTTGAGTCCCAGCACCACACTGAGAATCTGCAGGGCGAACCCGACGGCCACCGTTAACATCCAGCCGCGCCGCCGTGCCAGTTCACGATTAATGTGCCTGGTGGCGTTGTCCCGGTCGGGAGAATCTCTAACCTCCATGGTGAAAGCCTAGCTGGAGTTCCGGGGCCGGGCAGCGGGGGCGGCAACGCACCGTGATGCATGCTGGGGCCACGTCACACGGCAACACGCGGGGCTGATTCCGTGGAATGTCAGACCCCGGTTGCACACTGGATTTATGGAAAACACCGTTCAGGAATTTCACGTCACGTACTTCGACGCCGACTGCGGCCGTGCACGCTCGGAGTCCTTCGACACCATGGTGGAGGCGCAGCGTTTCGCCGACCGGCAGTGCTCCGGCGAGGACGGCTGGGCAGTGATCGATGCGGTCAGCGTCGAACCTGTCCGCATTGCCGCCTGACCCCACAGATTGAGGCCGGGCCGGCTATTCAACAGGCCCGTGCAAAGGAAGAACCCGCACCGCCTGGGCCAGCCAGGTGGTGCGGGTTCGACGTCCCGGTTGAGCGGGACCGCCGGCTAAGGCGGGGCACTCACTGCGGACAGGTTGACTTACGCGAAGTCGGAGACTGCCGGGTCGGGGCCGATCCTGCCTTCGCCGCTGGCGGTCCGATCGAGGGCGTTGATGGCCTCGACGTCCCCGGCATCCAGCGTGACGTCGAGTGCCGCGTAGTTCTCCCGGATCCGGGATTCCGTGACCGACTTCGGGATCACCACGTTGCCAATGGCAAGGTGCCAGGCGATGACAACCTGTGCCGGCGTGGCCTGGTGCTTGGCGGCGATGGCGGCGACGGCTGGGTCTTCCAGGAGCTCGCCGCCCTGGCCCAGCGGTGACCAGGCCTGGGTGAGGATGCCCTTGGAAGCACCGAATTCGCGCAGCTCACGCTGGCTGAAGTAGGGGTGGAGCTCGATCTGATGGATGGCCGGGACCACACCGGTTTCGTCGATGAGCCGCTGCAGCCCGTCGACGGTGAAGTTGGAGACGCCGATGGACTTGACCCGGCCACGCTTCTGGAGCTCGATCAGCGCCTTCCAGGTATCGACGTACTTGTCCTGCTTGGGCTGCATCCAGTGGATCAGGTACAGGTCGAGGGTTTCCAGGCCGAGGCGGTCCATGGATTCCTCGAAGGCAGCCAGCGTCGACTCATAGCCCTGATCGGCATTCCACAGCTTGGTGGTGATGAAGATCTGCTCGGGGGTGAGGCCGGAGCTGGCGATGGCGCGCCCCACGCCCGCTTCGTTGCCATAGATCTTGGCTGTATCGATGTGGCGGAAGCCAGCTTCGAATGCCTGCCGCACCACCTTCTCAGCCACGCCGTCTTCGACCTGCCACACGCCATAGCCGAGCTGGGGGATCGTGTTTCCGTCGTTGAAAGTGAGTGTAGGTGAAAGAGTCATGACTTCATCCTGCCAAACGACGGGCGTTGAGAAGACCAAACCCGCGGTCTGTCAGCCAGGCGCGTAACGCGGAAAGTCACCCGAAGCAGCGGGAATAAATTGCGGCTAGGAGGTTTCCCCCGCAAGGTGCCGCTCGGCGTCGGCAACCTGCTCGAAGACGGCTTCCGCGCGCCGGCGCACGGAAGCCGCGCCCACCGGAACGGGCCCGACGGCGAGCCGCAGCATGGCGGCAGCTTCGGCGGTTGTGGCCAGCGAATTCCCGGCCTTGGACAGGGCGCGGTGCACGCCGGACAGGGCGACGGGAATGTCCAGGCCGTCACTGGGTGAGCGGCGCTGGGCTTCGACGCAGACAGCCCGGACACGGTCCAGCAGGGCGGCGAGTTCGTTGGCGATCTCTACCAGCTCGCCGTACAACTGGTCGTCCTCCACACCCTCGAGCACCTGGTGGAAGCGGTCCAGTCCCCGGTGGAAGCGGTCGTGCGCGCGGCGCCACAACCCCTTGCCAAGTTCCGCATCGTCCTTGCGCCCCTGCCTGGCGGCGCTGAAAAAACCCAACCGGAGCCTACAGGTACTGTCCGGGACCGTGGTCCGGATCATCGCGCTTGCCGGCATTGGCCGGCGCCCCCGGCCGGGCCGCCCCCGCGGGGGCGCGCTCCGGTTCACCGTTTTCCCCGATCACCACACCCGGGGCGATGACTGTCCCCGGGGGCAGCTGGCGGAGCTGCATCTGGGCGGCCGCGTGCTCCCGGGCAGCATGCTGGGCCGCAATGGCGGTCTGGATGCCGTGGAACAATCCTTCGAGCCAGCCCACGAGCTGTGCGTGCGCGATCCGGAGCTCGGCGTCGGAAGGGGTGCCTTCATCTGAGAACGGGAGGCTGATGCGGTGCAGTTCCGCCACGAGCTCGGGCGACAGGCCGTCCTCCAGTTCCTGGATGGAGCGGGCGTGGATTTCAGCCAGGCGTTCCCGGGCGGCCTGGTCCAGCGGGGCGGACTTCACTTCCTCCAGGAGCTGCCGGATCATGGTGCCGATCCGCATCACCTTTGCCGGTTCGTCCACCAGGTCCTGCACACTGCTGCCCTTGGGCTTGCGGCCGTCGCGAGCGCCGGCCGGGGACTCGGCCTGAGCAGGGGCGGCGGGCTCGCTGTCGTCAAGGGTGGTGCCTTCGACGGGGACGTCCTCAGCTGACGTGGTGTCTTTCGGATCGCTCATGCGTTCATACTCTCATGAGCGATCCGAAGGCACTTCACTCCGTGAACCCGCCTGACGCGGCGTCCGCTGACGGCTAAATCAACAGCATCGCCCCTGCGGGTTGGCGTCCTGCCGGTCCGTCCTGTCGCGCCAGAACTCCCGCTCCGTGAGCGGCGGGCCGCTGTGGCCCGAAGCCCGGTGGTGTTCCAGGTACTTGGCGTACGCATCCGCGCCCAACACCCCGCTGAGGTACCGTGCGAAACCACGGAACCCGCTGGAGAGTACTGCCAGTCCTGCGCTCATCAGTGGTGGCCTGCCCGTTCGAACCGCAGGTTGGCCGGGACCTTCTCCCATTCGGCCATCAGTTCGCGCTCGGCAGCCGTGGGGATGAGGCCCGCAGGTGCAAATACGCGGGACGGCAAGGCCGGGTCCTCGTTATCCTTCTCCGTGCCCGTCCCCCGGTTCCGGAAGGCCTTCACGGTGGCGAGGACCGCCGTCGCGATCACAATGATGCTCAGCACCACGAAGATCACGGACAGCCAGCCCTGGATGGCGGTGTTGCGGACCACGGCTTCCATGGCGGCAACGGTCTTGGCGGTGCCGAACTCCGTCTTGCCCTCCGCCAGGGCCTTGCTGAATGCGGCATTGTTGGCGAAGTACCCCACCGCGGGCGTGGGCGAGAAGATCTTCTGGTAGCTGGCCGTGATGGTGACCACCGCCGCGAAGGCCAGCGGCAGGGCGACGATCCACAGGTACTTGAAGGTGCCGCGCTTGGCCACGATGGCCAGGCAGACGGAGAGGGCGATGGCGGCCAGCAGCTGGTTGGCGATGCCGAACAGCGGGAACAGGGTGTTGATGCCGCCCAGCGGATCGGTGACGCCCATCAGCAGGACCGCACCCCACGCACCCACCATGATGGCCGTGCAGAGCCAGGCACCGGGGCGCCAGGAGGCTTCCTTGAACTTGGGGACGAAGTTGCCGATCGAGTCCTGCAGCATGAAGCGGGCCACCCGGGTGCCGGCGTCCACGGCGGTAAGGATGAACAGGGCTTCAAACATGATGGCGAAGTGGTACCAGAAGGACATCATGGCCGTACCGCCGATGAACTGCTGCATGATGTGGGCCAGGCCGACGGCCAGGGTGGGGGCGCCGCCGGTGCGGGAAACGACGCTCTGTTCGCCCACATTCCGTGCCGTCTCAGCGAGCAGCTCGGGGGTGATGTTGACGCCGGCCAGGCCCAGGCTGTTGACCCAGGTGGCGGCCGTTTCGACGCTTCCGCCGGTGAGCGCGGCAGGAGCGTTCATGGCGAAGTAGAGGCCGCGGTCGATCGAGATGGCCGCCACCAGCGCCATGATGGCGACGAAGGATTCCATGAGCATGCCGCCGTAACCGATGAACCGGGTCTGCCGTTCCTTCTCAATCAGCTTGGGAGTGGTGCCGGACGAAATCAGGGCATGGAATCCGGACAGCGCACCGCAGGCGATGGTCACGAACAGGAACGGGAACAGCGCGCCCGGGAACACGGGGCCGTTCTCCCGGCTGGCGAACTCGCTGAAGGCCGGGACGTTGATCTCCGGCCGGACCACGATGATGGCCAGTGCGAGCATGACGATCACGCCGATCTTCATGAACGTGGACAGGTAGTCACGGGGTGCCAGCAGCAGCCAGACAGGAAGGATGGCGGCGATGAAGCCGTAGACGATGAGGCCCCAGGCGATGGTCACCTTGTCCAGGGTGAAGATATCTGCACCCCACGGGGTTTCCGCGACGATGCCGCCGCCGATGATCGCCGCCATGAGCAGCACGAACCCGATGATCGATACTTCCATGACCTTGCCCGGCCGAAGGTAGCGCAGGTAGACGCCCATGAAGAGCGCGATGGGGATGGTCATGCCGACGGAGAAGACGCCCCACGGGCTTTCGCCCAGGGCATTGACGACGACGAGCGCCAGGATGGCGACAATGATCACCATGATCAGCAGGGTGGCAACCAGGGCGGCGGTGCCGCCGATGACGCCGAGTTCCTCGCGGGCCATCTGGCCCAGTGAACGCCCGCCGCGGCGCATGGAGAAGAACATGACCAGGTAGTCCTGCACGGCACCGGCCAGGACCACGCCGACGATGATCCAGATGGTGCCGGGGAGGTAGCCCATCTGGGCCGCGATGACCGGGCCGACGAGGGGGCCGGCGCCGGCGATGGCCGCGAAGTGGTGGCCGAACAGGACGTTCCGGTCCGTCCGGACGTAGTCCTTGCCGTCGGCCTTGTATTCGGCGGGGGTTGCCCGCCGGTCATCGGGCTTGGTGATGAACCGTTCAATGACCTTGGAGTAGAACCGGTAACCGATCAGGTAGGTGCACACCGAGGCGAAGACGAACCAGATGGCGTTGACGGTTTCGCCCCGGACGATGGCGAGCATGAACCATGCCATGCCGCCCAGCAGGGAGATCGCTGCCCAGAGCGCGATCTTTCCCGGGGTCCATTTGCTGTCTTCGGATTCGCGGACGGCCTCGTCCACTGCTGTGGGTGGGAGCGCCGGGTCGGTATCCACCGCGCCCTCCCGCCCCGATGAACCGGACCTGTTCTCTGGCGCTGTGGCCATGTCTCCTCCTCGAGATTCGTGCGGATCTGCTCTGAGGCACCCTACCGAACCCGGGGGTGCGGGCGGCGACGGTTCTGCCGGGTGCCCGGGGTTATGCGGCAGACGGCAGGCAATCGGCGACGAACGACGGCGGACGGGCGGCCTGTGAATTCCACGTTAGGCTTCCTTGGCCCCGGCCAAAAGAGGCGCGCCATGGGAATCGGTCGCGGCCACGCCTTGCGGAGGGCACTCCCCCGGGAACCGGATCAGCCGCCGAGCGCCCTCCGGGTCATCGGCAGCGCAGACCTGGTGAAGGCCCAGGCCAGGGCAGATCCGGTCAGCGGGACGGCCACCACCATGGCCGCAAGGGGAAGCCACGGTACCTCCAGCGAGGCCCGCATCTCCGTGGAAGCGACAATGAGGACGGCGGGAACCGTACCGGCCACCGCCCCCAGCACAGCGCCCAGGCCTGAGGTAAAGAGCGCCTGGGACGCCGCCAGGGCCTTCCTCAGCCGCGGGGCCGCCCCCACTCCTGCCAGCGTGGCGTGGTCCGTCCGGGCATCGGCAAGGGCAAGGCCGGTGGTGATTCCGGCTGCGCTGAACGTGATCAGGGCACTGATGGCCACGATCAGCCAGCCCATCCACGCCTGGTCTTTGGGGATTCCCGGTTCCGCCCAGAACCCCAGGCCCGACTGGCCGACGACGCCCGCCACCGCACCGGTCACCGCGTCAACTTCGGCCGCCGAAGGAGACCGGCTGAGCTGGATGGCCAGCCCGGCGGCTTCCGGGGCAAGGCCCAGGCGCCCGGCCGTGGCCGGCGAGACGATGCCGTAATACGGCACGGCCACCACCGGTTCGAGGATGACGGCCTCCAGGACGGTACTGGTGACAGCTTCATGGACGATGGACCCGTCCGACGGCGATGGCTGCTGGGTGCGCACGTCCAGGCCCTGCAGCTCGGTTTTTCCGTCGCGGACAAAGGCCGGGTTGGTCACCACCATGGCCCCGGCGTCCAGCGCGGCGATGGTGTCCGCCCCGGCGTCGCGCCCGAACATGGCGCGGATATCGTCGGCGCCGCCCACCAGGATGGACCGGTCCGATGCCTGCTCCGATGCCATGGAGCCGCGGCACCGCCAGTCGTCCGGATCCACGACGCGACGCTGGGGCGTCACCGGACACTCCTGGCCGCTTGGCCTGGCCAGAGCGTAGAGGAGGCAGTTGGACGTTTCTGTCGATACGGGCCCGGCGGGACCTGCGCCTTCCCCGAAGCCACAGTTTTCCACCGGCGCAGGGGTGGTGACTGCCCTGGTCCAGGAGACGCTGTCCAGGGCGCCTGAAACGGCAGCCGAAAGCCGCTGAGGGTCGACGGTCACGGCCGGCGCGGCAGTGCCGTCGGCCAGCGGTGGCCGCGCAAGGCTGAGCGGCAGGTACGCCTGGTTCTCCAGTGCGCTCCAGGAATGCGACAGGCGCTGCCCTGCCAGCTGGCTGGATGACAACACCAGGGCCGCGCTTGCCAGGGTGGCGGCGGCAAGTACGGCCGCCACCGCCGGGACGGTCCGGCTCCGGTTCCTGGCGGAGTCCCGGGCCGCCATGCGCAGCGCCAGCGGCATGGCCCGGGTGCGTGATGTCAGGGCGGCGGTCAGCCATCCGGTCAGGAGCACCAGGGCCACCACCGCCAGCACCGCTCCGCCGGCCAGCATCGCGGAAACTGCGGCGGCCTGCTGTGCCCGCTGGTCGGGATCCTTGGCCGAGCTGCCCAGGGCCCAGCCTGCGGCAAGCAGCCCGGTGGCCACCAGCAGTACGGCCGCCCCCACGATCGTGCTCCGCCGTCCGCCGGCTGCCGGCGCCCGTCCGGATTTGAGAGCACCCCGGAGTGCCTGCCGGGCAACGAGGTTGGCCGGCGCCAGGGCAGCAAGGATGCAGGCCGCCAGGCCCATCAGCATGGCTATGGAGGTGAGCAGCGGGTCCGGGTGGACGCCCGCCAGGCGGGCGGAACCGATGAAACGGACCCGCCAGACCACGCCGGCCGCAACTGCTATGCCAGCGGCGGCACCGGCCGTGACGGCCAGGCCGCCGAGCCACAGGCCGCTCGCGGTGACCACTGAACGGATGGTGGGTGCTTCGGCTCCGGACGCCGCAAGAAGGGCGAGTTCGCGCACCTGGTGCTTGGCCCCGACGGCGAACGCGGCTCCAGCCAGGAGTCCGACTTCCAGCAGGGCAAGGGCACCCACCACAGCGAATGTGGCGTAGGTGGCTACAGTCTGCGAGGGGACTCCGGCCGGCATGGCCCCTGGTACGGTCAGTTCGCCCGGCGGCGGCGGATCCAGCACCACGCTGCGTGAGAGCACTCCCACGCCCTTGCTGTTGGCCTCCCTGACCTGCTGCCAGGTCACCGGTTCCGGGCCTGTCACGTAGTAGGAAACAGCCTGCGCGGAAGCGGGCCCCGGGGCAAAGCCTGCGGGAACCTGCCCGGACTGCAGGTACAGCGTGCTGTTGTTATCCGAAGCGTCCGAGTCGCGGATGGTGCCCACCGGGACGAAGGTCCCCGCCGACGTCGTAAACTGCTCGCCAAGTTCCACGTCGAACCGCTCGAGCAGCCCGCGTGAGGCCAGAACCTCTTCACCGTTTGCCGGTGCCCGGCCATCCAGGAGGGCGAATTTTCCCTCGAAAGCCTCGTGGAGCGCGTCCACCTGCACGCCGTTCAGCGGGACCATCGCCTCCCCCACGGAGGTGGTCAGCTGCAGTTGCCGCAGCGGCAATACCCCGTAGCCGGACGGGAGCAGGTCCTTCGGGTCTG
>Ga0160459_100602_pt1 | contig 13072 bp, 9 predicted proteins | sample HID1973K_E6MG_FD_108208 | JGI IMG/M metagenome (GOLD analysis project Ga0160459, IMG submission 108208) | Enriched mosquito-associated microbial communities from UW Madison campus, WI, USA - HID1973K_E6 MG | ecosystem: Host-associated > Arthropoda: Insects > Digestive system > Unclassified ... | reverse complement strand
TCTCGGTGGAAGCAGACGTAAGGACGGCTTTCAGGTCCTTCCTGGCGGCTACCGGAAGGCGCCTGGATGCCGTGGTGGTTTCCGCCGGCATCACCTCTGATGGACTCGCCGCAACGATGTCTGCGGACCGCTTTGACTCAGTGATCGCCGTCAACCTGCGCGGCACCTTCCTGGTGTGCCGGGAAGCGGTCAAGGCCATGCGCAAGTCCGGGGGCTCGATTGTCCTTCTCAGTTCAACTTCCGGCGTGTCCGGCCAGGCAGGCCAGATCAACTACAGCGCCAGCAAGGGCGGCGTGAACGCCATGACGCAATCTCTGGCCAAGGAAGTTGCGGGCATGGGGATTCGCGTTAACGCCGTGGCACCTGGGTTCACGGACACTGACATGTTCCGACGCATGGACGCTAAGGCCCGGCACGATCTCACCCGTCACATCCCGCTACAGCGCGTAGCGCACGCCGACGAGGTAGCACGCGCTATCCGGTTCCTGGCCACCCCGGAGTCCAGTTACATCACCGGCCAAATACTTCCCGTCGACGGCGGACTAACCGCCTGATTGCACCACCAAGCCGAAAGAAGGACACCATGCCTGAAAACACTGAGCAGTACCAACGCGCCCAGCGCCGCTTCGAACTCAACGCCGCAGTCCGGCGGAGCATTATTGGGGGTCTCGACCTCCCTGTGGACCCAGACCTGGTAGATGACGACCAGCCCCTGTTCGGGCGGGGACTGGAACTCGACTCGCTGGACACCCTCGAAATCGTCAGCCTGATGGAAGAGGATTTCGGGGTTTACATCACCGACGAACAGCGGTTTGTCTTCGGATCCGTCAACAAGCTGGTGGACTTCGCCGAAGCCGCCCAACTCGCTGACAACGGCGCCTGAGTTGGAACGGGCCCTTTCCGCTACGGAGCTGCTTCAGCGCCTGCCGCACCGGCACCCGTTCGTCCTGCTGGACGGCCTGCACTCAATTGATCCCGGCGTCAGCGGCGTGGGGATCAAGAACATCAGCATCAGTGACCCCGTTTTTGCCGGGCACTTTCCGGGCAGGCCGATCTATCCCGGCGTCATGATGATTGAGGCCGCTGCCCAGGCGTGCGGCGTCATCGGCACGTTCACGGACGACGTTGACGGTGACCAGGCGTCCATCGGCTACCTGGCCACCGTGAAGCGCTTCGCGTTCAAAGAATTGGTGGTTCCCGGCGACCAGTTGCAGATCCAATGCCGTCGGCACGTTTCCGTGGGATCGCTCATCGAGTTCAAATGCACGCTGACAGTAGGCAGGAAAACTGTGGCGGAGGGAAGCCTGGCAATCAGCGTGGGGCACGGAGACAAGCAATGACCCTGATCCGGGAATATCAACCCGCCGATGCTGCCGCGCTCGCCGCGCACTTTGTGCGGAGCGGGTACGGCCCGCACCACGGGGCTTCGTTGCTCGGGGCCAACACCATGGCCGCCGTGCTGTCCGAACGGGCACCTGAGCTGTTCATGGTGGCCATGGATGGTGACGATATTGTTGGCTGCATCGGGTTCATGCGCGGCTCCGGTAGGCGCGTCACCCGGGACGGTGAACTTTTCGCGGGCCTGTTCGTCCTCGACCCCCGGCACCGCAACTCCATGCTCGCCGGCAACATGTTCGTGAAGTCCTTCGAAAAACTGGTTGCCGGCGGAACCCGCGCCATGCGGATCGAAGCGAACCCCACGAACAAAAAAGCCTTTCCCCTGTATCTGCGGGTGGGCTTCCGCGCGCTTCCGGGTGCCAAGGCTGACGAAGACGGATACATCGAGTTGGTCAGCCACCTGCCGGGCGTCATTGGCGACCTTCTCCGCAGCAACATCGGCGACGAACTGAGCGATGTGCTGCCGCGTTTCAGCTGGCGCAATGCCGCCGGTGGCCGGGACACAGCCCCCACGTCAGGCGTCACCGTAGACCCGGACGGATCTGCCGTGGTCAGCTACGACCTTAGCGCCGGTGACTTCAGCCTGCGTGCCAGCATTGCCATGGACTCCGGAGCCACCCTGGGGTACGACGTCGTCTCCGGATCCATTACGGAACTCCCGCTCCACGCCGGCATGGACCGGCACGGGGAAGCAGAGCCCAGAGCAGTTTGGGAGCTGGCCCCCGGCGTCGTTGCCGAGGCGGACACCTTCGGCACCGTATCCATCCTCGGCCCGGGCTTCCCGGGGCCCGTCTTGGTTGACCACTGGCCGGTGGTCCGGGGGAGTACCGCCTCCGGCTGGCGGCGTCCCCGGCTTTCCCCTGTGGCGTTCGAGGCCCGTGAGGACGGCTGGCGGATGAGCGCCGACGGCATTGACGGAACTGTGACGCGGGACGTCCGGTTCGGCGACGGCCGGATGAGCATTTCATCGGTTCTTTCCACGGACGACGGCGGCAAAGAGTTGGTTGTCAGCCCATGGGTTTCGATGCGGGCCGCCGAAAAGTATCTGGTGGCGGCCGATGGAACAACGGTGGGAGGGCCCGTGGTCCGGGGCATCTGGCCGCGGGACTTCACCGACTTCGAAGCCTGCGCCGACGAGGTCCAGCCGGAGCTGCCCGCCCGGACAACGCTGTGGCGCAACCAGTCGCTGGTCCTCGAAGCCTCCTGGCCCAAAAACGTGACGGCTCGGCATGAAGGTAACCACCTACCGCAGCTCCGCGGGCCGGCAAACAGCACGGTGGCGTACATGGTGGCGGTGAACACAGCCGGCAGTACGCCCGCCCCCCGGATATTGTCGACGCCGGCCGGCATCACGGTGGAGAAGGTCCGCCGGGTCCAGCGGACGGCGAAACGGGCAGGCACGCAAACCCGAACGGTCACCTGGCAAGCGTCAAAACGTTCCGGGCGGGACATCGTCGAACACCTCGGCGCCGTGATGGAGTTGCGCTACTCGGAAACGGCCGGCGGAGTGGTGGGCTGGTCCCACGACGGCAACCAGATTCTCTCAAGCCCCTACCCGGGCGTCCGGAGCTGGGGCTCACTCACGGACTGGGCCGCGGGCCTGTGGGCATCCCGCTGTGCACCCCGGGACAACCCCGAACAGGGCGTCGAATGGGTTGGAAGCGCCTTCGCCATCCCGCTGGCCGGTACTGTTCCGCGCTCCGGGCAAGACTCGTGGACGCTCGAGGCCGTGGATGGCCCGGTGCCGGCCATCGAAGTCGCCGCCGCGCTGGCGCCGGGGCAGGAGAACGGCGACATGGCTTTCTATCTCACGCCGGCCAGTCTCCCGGGAGCGTCCGTCCTGTTCGGCCACCCACAGGGTGAAAAGTGGGTAGTGGAGGCCACCGGCCACGCCTGGACTGTGGGTACCTCCACGATCGCCGTCGAGCTGCAAGGCGGAGGCTACCTGGTGGTCCGGCCCGTGCACGGACTGCACCAGGAACTGTTCGTCCGCTCGGAACGCAAGGGCCTGCACCTCTCGCTGCTCTCCAGGCCCGGCGAAGACGGCGCCGAAAGCCGGTGGAGGATCAGCGTCCTGCCACACAGGTCCGCCGCCCTCGCGGAAATGGACCGCTGATGGTGCGTCGTCCCCTGGTCTTCTTCTGTCCCGGAAAGTTCAGTTTCGGGGAACTGCAGAATGCCATTACCGTTGCCAGGCAGCTCTCCCCGGAAGATGCCGTCGAATTCCTTGTCGCGGAGCAGTACCTCGATATTGTCCGCCGGTCCGGCATCGATGCCCGCGCCGTTCCCCAGGGCCCGGGAAACCGGGAAGCCACCATGTCCCTTCTGCGGCAGTTGCGGCCCCTGGCCGTGGTGGTGGCCGACCACCACCTCCTCGCCCTGGAACGGGGCAACGTATCCGCGCAGCAGCTCCTGGACCTCGGCTGCCCCGTTATCGCCATGGATTCACTGTGTATGGGCCCGGCAGCCTCCACATTGACGATGGCCGTTGCCCGGCAGGCGGGCACCGCACCCATCCACCGCTGGTTTCCTCCCGAGACGACAATCCCGGCGCTTCCCGACGACGTCGCCCTCATGCGGGCTGTACCTGTGGCCGGCCTGGGCCGCCCCGCGGACTCCTTCAACCTCTACGGCGAAGAGCTCAGGCCTGCACGGACCAAAGCGGAGGTCTTCAGCTCCCTGGGGATAAGCAGCAAGCGGTCCCTGGTGGTTGCAGCCCAGTCAGGCTGGGCCACCTCGGCGTACGGCCTGCTGGGACGGGTATCCCGGAACGCAGGCACGGATACCTACCGCAGCCTCAAGGACCGGTGGGCGGCCGAGATGTTCAGCCGCACCGGGCGGCACGTCACCGTCCTGGAACTTTCATCGAGCGCCCGGAAGGCCACCGTCCACGGCAACGTGGAGTTCCTGTCCTGCCCGTACCTGCCCATGGATGACTTCGCCGACATTCTGGCTGCCGCTGACCTCTACGTCACGGACAACGTGACATCCGGTGCCATGGCCAAGGCCGCAACCCTCGGCACCCCGGTCCTGGCACTGGTAAACCAGCACAACGAACGCTCCGGAGACCCGTTCTCCGCCGGATGGCTGGCCGACATGGAGGCAAGCTTCCCGGGGTTCGGGGTCAGATTTCTGGTCAACCCCTTCGGCTGGGCCGAAGAGCTCGCTCCGCTCCTGTACAGGAACGGCTACATGGCCGCGCTGCCAAAGGCCGAAATCTACAACCTGGAAGCCTGCGTGGCAGCTGTCCAGGAACTCCTTGGTCGGCGTGACGGGCCCGCTACCCAGGCGCTCAGCCGCCAGGTGGCAGGCCTGCCGACGGCGGCCGCGCTCATCCGCGAACGCGTTAGCGCCTGATCTTCCCACGCCGTCCTCCCTTCGCTCGCTGTCCTTCCGTATACCCGTCGCAACAGCGGACCCGCAAGCCTTGCGGACTCCGCACCCACAAAGGAGAAACCATGCTCACCACCGAGGAAAGCTACGCAGCAATCCGCAACACCGCCGCCGTCTACAACCGGGGCGGCGAAGTCCTCCGGCTCACGGGAACCCATCGTGTTGAACTCCTGTCCTGGCTGCTCGCCAAGCAGACTGAATTCGCTGAACCCGGCACCGTCGTCGAATCCCTGATCCTTGGCGAGGCCGGGAACGTGGAGGGGTCAGCACTGGTGGTGCTGGATGACGAAGCCGCCGTGGTCATCGCGGACTCGCAGGCACCGCTGCTGCCGGTGGCCCTGGCCGCCATCGAAAGCCTTGGCCTGGAGGGCACCTTCGCCGAGGACGCAGAAGACCTGGCTGCCGTCCTCGCCGTTGAAGGCCCGCTGTCCTGGCAGGTCGCAGAGGACGTCACTGACGAGCCCATCTCCGAAATCCTCCTCAACGAATGGCGCCGTGGCACGCTCAACGGAACCGCCTGCATGCTCGTCCGCATCGGCACCACCGCCGAATACGGCTACCTGGTCATCACGTCCGCCGCCGGGTCTTCCGCGTTCGACCGGCTGGTGGAACGCGCCCAGGACATTGGTGGCGGCCGCATCGACAAGAAGGTCCTCCACCGCGCCCAGGCCGAAGTGAACCACCCGGTACTGCCCTCTCAGGCCCAGGGCCTGAACATTTTCGAAGCAGGCATCCAGTGGATGGCCACGCCAAACCGCGACGACGAATACCGGGGCAAAGCCGGCGTCCAGCTTGAAGCGCCGGGCCGGAAAGTTGTGGCAGCGGTGAGCGACAACGCAGACTTCCCGGAAGCCGGGACCGCCGTCACTGACGAGGGAGTCACGGTGGGCCAGGTCCAGACCGCCACGGCGCGGGCGGGCCTCGACTCCGGGTTCGGGCTCCTGCTCCTCGACGTCCCGTACTGCGTTCCCGGGCTGACGCTCGTTGCCGGGGGCCGGACCCTGTCCACAGTGGCCCGTCCCGCCGTTGACCCGCAGTCCTGGACCCAGCAGATCGGCGGATAAGACATGACAATCGTAGTTACCGGCATCGGGATGATGACCGCGGTGGGCGACACGGCGGACGAATGCTGGCAAAACATTGCTGACGGAAAGTCCGGACTCTCCACGGTCAGCGTGGTACCCCACCCCGGGCTGATCAGCACCCGGGCCGGTGAGGTGCGCTCCAAGCACGTGGATGCCGACGACGACGATGACCGCAGCATCATCCTCAGCCGCATCGCCCTCGAAGAAGCGCTGACAACAGCGGGTTTGGCCGTCGATAGTCCCTACCAAAACCATCGGGTGGGGCTGGCCATCGGCACATCGCTCGGCGGTGCGCGGAGGGGAGAGGAATTTCATCGCCAGTGGCTCGCCCGGGGCCTGCGGCAGGCAGACGCCGGGCTCCTGCGCCAGTACCCGCTGCACGCCACGGCCGACTACCTGGCCGCGCGTTTCAAGCTCTTCGGGCCACGGACGGTGCACTCAAATGCGTGTGCAGCAGGGTCGGTGGCCATCGCCAACGGCATGGAGTACCTCCGGACCGGGGCAGCGGACATGGTGGTGGCCGGCGGCGTGGACCCATTGGCCTATTTGTCGTTCGGCGGGTTCTCCTGCCTGGGTGCCCTATCACCGAAAGACTGCGCCCCGTACAGCAAAAGCGAAGGCCTCACCCTCGGGGAAGGTGCCGGATTCCTGATCCTGGAAAGGGCCGAATCCGCCCATGCCCGCAAAGCTCCCGTCCTGGCTGTCCTGTCCGGATACGGCCTGTCGGCGGACGCCCACCACCCCACCGCGCCCGATCCGCGCGGCCGTGGTGCCCTCTCTGCAATGATGTCTGCCCTGGAGATGGCCGACGCCACGGCAGAGCAGATCGATTACATCAACGGCCACGGCACGGGCACTCCTGCCAACGACGGTGGCGAGAAGAAGATTCTGCTCCACCTTGGCGAGCACAACATCCCCATGAGTTCCACCAAGTCCATGATCGGCCACACGCTGGGCGCCGCCGGAGCAGTTGAAGCCGTTACCACCGTCATGGCATTGCGTGAACAGGTCCTTCCGCCCACGGTGGTCCCGGACGATTTCGAAGAAACGCTCGATTTCGATGCCGTGCCGGGCTCCGGGCGCCCGGCAGCCATCTCCCTGGCCCTGTCCAACTCGTTTGCGTTCGGCGGCAACAACTCGACGCTGGTTTTCCGCAGCAAGGCCAACGCCGGCGAACGGGCAGCGCCCGCGGCACGGCAGGTGGGTATCACCGCTGTGGCATCCATGGTGGGTCCTGCCGGAAACTCCGAGGCCGTAGCCGAAGCACTGTTCTCCGGGACCCCGCTTTACGGCAACAGTTCGGTAGCCATCGACGAATACGGCCCCTTCCCCATCGGGGAAGTACCGGAATCCGTGCAGAAATCAGGCATCAACCCCACTGCGCTCCGACGCCTCGATGCCCTCAGCAAACGCTCGGCATCGGTGGTGGGGCAATTGCTCAAGGAAAGGCCGCTCAGCCGGACCGAGCTCCAAACAACCGGGCTCATCTTTGCCACTGCTTCGGGACCGATGTCTACGGTGGAGGCTTTCCAACGCGGCCTCATTACCGAGGGGGCAGGCAACACCAGGCTGTTCCCCAACACCGTGATGAACGCCTCCGCCGGCCATGTCGCCCTGCTTCACGGACTGAGGGGACCTACAGCGACGTTTTGTGCCGGAAGCACCAGCGCTGTCAGCGCCCTGCACTTCGGCCACCAGCTGATTGCCTCCGGCTCCTGCGATCGTGTGATTGTCCTGTCGGCGGATGAAGCGTCCACTGCCCTGTTGGCTGGCTACGCGCGCATTGACGGCTACCTCAGCAAGGACACGCTCCGGCCCTTTGGCAACAGCGGCCGCCTCTACAGCGGTGCAGCCGCGGCGATGCTGCTGGAATCCACGGACCACGTCCAGGCGGTGCCTCCGGCCCGGATACTGGGGTTTGGTTTCGCTGGAGACGACAGCGGCTGCGGCAACATCAAACAGGACCCCACAGCGTGGAGGCTGGCAATGTACCAAGCCATCCGGTCAGCCGGGCTGGAACCCTGCGACATCGATGTGGTCATTGCTGCTGCGCCGGGCAGGGACCAGATCGACCAGCTTGAGCGCCGGGCCATCAACAGCCTCCACCTGACGCAGGCCGTGGTCAGCGCTCCAAAGGCGGTCCTGGGTGACACCCAGTCCTCAGCGGCGCTCCTTGGCGTGCAACAGGCACTGTGGATGAAGGCACGTGCACAGGTTCCCGGGACAACTCATTTCGTATCCGGAGCAGACGGAGCAGCCGCCCTTGACGGCGCGCAACCATTCCGGGTTTTGGTGAATTCGATGGAGATCGGTGGCAGCTATCAGTCCGTGGTGGTCCAAGCCTAGGAAACACTCGTGGACATAGTGAAGCTTTCTGGGCTCGGCCGTCCGCCTGCCATGGATAGGCGGGGCGGATTGGAGGCGTGGCGGACCCGCGCCGGAGAAGAAGCGGGTCCGCCACGAATGGGCGAGGGGCGCAGGATGATCCGCCTGCTGCAGAAGAGCGGACAGTGCTGCTTGTCGCCCGCTCTGAATACGGAAGGGGAAACCGGTCAGAACTTCTGCAGCTCGTGCCTGGCGTGGTGGAGCGCCAGCCACACCCCGGGCTGCCTGGCGGTGGCGCGGTGCTCGCTGCCTGTGGGCATAGACGTGCAACGGCATGTCCACCGTCCAGCTGCGCTGCGCTGGCTGGCAAGGACCACCGAGGCGACCTTTCAGCCCTCCATTGGACACTGGGCCGTGGCCGAAGCCTATTGGAAGGCCAGCGGCAACGCCCGCCGGAGGCCGGCACCAGGTGAATTCGGGCTGCCCCGCGTCCCGGGGACCGGATGGGGCAAACACGCGTTCGACGGCACCACGGAATGTGATTACTGGCTTCAGGAAGTTGACGGAATATCCCTTGCGCTGGTCCTGGGCCCTGCGCCTGCTATTGAAGGACGGAGGAGGAGTCCGATTCACTGAACAGAAGCGTTAGTTTTAGTTCAACGGCCCTGACAGATCGACCCCGCTCTGTTCGCGACGAGTCTTTCCGCGGCCTCCCGACGGCTAAGAAACCAAAGTGCGGAAATCAACCGGTCATGAATTGCCGTGCCGATGACGACATGCTCCGCGGCATCGGTAGGATCCGCCGGAAGGTCGGTAAGTGTCGCCGCTGCCAGTTTGACCAGCAGCTCCCACGCGAGTGTGAGTGTGGCCGGGTCCACTGGTGTGCCCGCCTTTACAGCAGTATCCAAAGCCTGGGTCAGGGCGCAAATGTTCGGATCATCCATGCCGTGCCGGTTGCCGAGCTCAGATACTAATTCTGGTGGCGCGGACTCCTGTGGATTCTGGGGGCCGACGCGATCTGCTGACAGCGCCGCAACTCCCCGGCGAATTGATGCCGCCTCGTCGATGGCAGCCGTATTCACCGCCTCCAGCACTTTTCGGGTGCCCGCCACGGACAGCCCTTGGACGTCGATAAGTATTTTGACCAGTTCCAGCCGCCGCAAATGACTCGCGTCGTAAGCAGACGTACGTGGCGAGAGAGGCTGCCCACGGTGAAGCAGGCCTTCACGCAAGTAGAACTTGATTGATGGCACGGGTACTCGCGACTGGCGCGATAGTTCCGAAAGCTGCACTGGTGACCTCCTAGACGCGACCGTACCATCACATAAAGTCGCCAAGCCTGTCGTGGCAGGCAACCTCGTGCCAGGTGCTCCTTGCTGCGAGCGGCACACGGTTCTAACCGTTCAGTATCGGGGGACGTGGAAACGATGCCTTCGCTCGGGACTTTGTCGTTGTTCTAGGCTCTGTCCCCGAGTCCCAGTCAAGAAGATGGAGTGAGCTTGGGGCGGAAGTTGGACGGACGCCCCTGCGGGCGAACAGGGCATGTACTCTCGTAATGTCCTCCGAATAGTCAACTCGATGGCTATAATCAGGGCGGGGGTCAGCTGGTGATTCCCGGCTGTCCGCGCCAGGCCCCTTGTTCGTGGCCCGCGCCCGTCTCAAGGATGCCCGCCCATGTTCAACCCCCGGCCCTTCGCTGCCGCTGCCCTCACGCTGGTTACCGTACTTGCCGGTGCTGCCCTGACGGCCCTTCCCGCCCAGGCCACCGAGCCACCCCAGCCCGCCAAGCAGCCCGCGGCTGCCGAGCTTCCCCTGCGGGACCCGCGTTCCCGGGCCGCTTCAACCCAGGCCCCCACTGACCAGTTCATCGTGGGCCTCAAGAGCCGCGGAAACATTGCTTCCGAAGCAGCGGTGACGTCCCAGGCCGCACGGTCAGCCGCAGGCCGCGTGGGCACCGCCGCCCAGTACGTGCGGGCCACCGCTACCGGTGCGCAGGTGGTGAAAACCGGCAAGTCACTTCAGGGTGCCGACGCTGACACGTTCCTCGCGGCACTCCGCTCCAGCCCCGACGTGGCTTACGCCGAGCCGGACACTATCGTTCAGGCAACCGCTACTGCCCCCAACGACCCCGGATACCCGTCCCAGTGGGCCCTCTGGGACGAGACAGCCGGCATCCGGGCACTCGCCGCCTGGGACTACAACCGCGGTGAGGGTGCTGTGGTGGCCGTGGTGGACAGCGGTACCACCTATCACTCGGACATGGACAACAACGTACTCGCCGGCTACGACATGCTGTCCAACCCGGACTGGGCCCGGGACGGCGACGGGCGTGACCCCGTCCCGCTCGACCAGGGCGATTGGGCCAGTGACAACCAGTGCGAGCCAGGCTTCCCGGCGTCACGCTCCTCTTGGCATGGCACGCACGTGGCCGGGACCATTGCCGCCTTCGGAAATAACAGCGAAGGCATTACCGGCGTCGCGCCTGCTGCGAAGATCCTGCCCATCCGCGCCATCGGCCCCTGCGGAGGTTACATCTCGGACGTGGCGGACTCCATCATCTGGGCCGCTGGCGGCACGGTGGCCGGAGTACCCGCTAATCCTAGACGCGCGCATGTGGTCAACCTCAGCCTTGGAGGAGTCTCCGCCTGCTCCGTTACCGAACAGAACGCCATCAACTTTGCCCATAATGCCGGCACCGTGGTGGTGGCGGCCGCCGGAAACTCCGGCCGCCCGGCGTCTGAAATGAGCCCGGCCAACTGCCAGAACGTCATCACTGTGGCTGCCTCCGGACTCGACGGCGCCCGTGCCGACTACTCCAACTACGGGTCCGCCGTGGACATCACCGCCCCCGGCGGCAGCAACATGACCAGTGAGAACCCCTGGACCGGCATCGTCTCCACCTCGAACTTGGGCTCCACCGTGCCCGAGGGAGAGGCCTACGAGCTCCTGCAAGGCACTTCCATGGCCGCTCCGCACGTATCCGCCGTCGCGGCCATGCTCATGTCTGAAGTGGGCAGCACCTACACGCCGGACATGGTGGAAGCCCGGCTTAAAGCCACCGCTCGGGCGCTCCCAGTCGCCTGCACCGAAGGTTGCGGAGCGGGTCTGCTGGACGCCGGCACGGCGCTTGCCCTCACTGCATCGGATCTGCCCGCCAAAACCGTCATCCCGGCTGAAGTAACGTTCTCCGACAAGGATGGTGCTGACGATGACACGCTGACCGTCCCCTCGTTGCAGGGCGTGGAATACGTGCGTGACGGCAGTGTTCTGGCCGCCGGGGTCCATGCCGGTTCGGGAACCATTACCGTTTCAGCAAGGGCGGTCGCTGGCTACACCCTGATGGCCGGTGCCACAGCCGAGTGGACCCACAAGTTCGCCACCAGCATGGCGCCGGTTGCCGGATCTCTGATCACCGTCACGCCGTTCCGCGCCCTTGATACCCGTACCAGCTCCATCGTGGCCACAGATTCCGCCGTCTCCTTCCAGGTGGCAGGGCGCAACGGTATACCGGCCAAGGTGTCCGCAGTGGTCTTCAACCTCACCGTGGCCGAAGCCCGTTCCTTCGGGTTTGTCACTGCCTACGCTTCCGGGACCGCGCGTCCGGATGCTTCCAACGTGAACTTCGACAAGGGCCAGATCGTGGCCAACTCCGTCACCGTTCCTGTAGGCGCGGACGGGAAGGTGACACTCTTCAACAGGTCCGCCGGGGCCACGCACCTTTTGGCCGATATCTCCGGCTACTACCGCGAAGGTGAGGTGACGGCTGCGGGCGCTTTCAGGCCGATCGCACCCAAGCGATTCCTGGATACCCGGAACACCACCGCCGTCGCGCCCGATACTGCCCGGGCCTTCCAGGTGGCAGGAGCCAACGGATTGCCGGCCACCGTCTCCGCCGTTGTGCTGAACCTGACCGTTGCCGAATCGAAGTCCTTCGGCTTCGTCACCGCGTATCCCTCCGGAGTGGACCGGCCGGACGCTTCCAACGTCAACTTCGACACGGGGCAGATCATCCCCAATTCGGTCACCGTGCCCGTGGGGCCCGACGGCAAGGTGATGCTTTTCAACCGCTCCAAGGGTTCCACGCACCTGATCGCCGACGTGTCCGGCTACTACCTGTCGGGAACACCGACAGCGGGCGGCACCTTCCAGCCGCTGGCCGCTCCTACACGCTTCCTGGACACGCGACCCGGCAATCCGGCCCTGTCGGATTCTCAAGCGGCCATTCAGGCGAGCAGTGAACGCGGTATTCCCGAGGACGCCACGGCCATAGTCTTCAACCTGACTGTGGCCCAGGCCGGCTCCAACGGCTACATAACTGCGTATCCCTTGACGGCGTCGCGCCCGGACGTATCCAACCTGAACTTTGATAGGGGCCAGATTGTTGCGAACTCCGTAACTTCACCTGTGGGGTTGAACGGATATGTCATCCTGTTCAACCGGTCAGCGGGGTCCACGCACCTCATCGCGGACGTCTCCGGATACTTCCTACCGGGGTGATCCATGGAGGCTTTTCCCAGCCGCCATTTAGCCTAGTTACCGAAACGTTATATATGCTGGCTTGGTGGTTCTTAGGTCAAGCAGTGGAAATTTGTCGGTTGCGGAGGGCGCGTCCGCGCATAGAACAGCGCACGAAACAGGGTACGAAACAAGCATCATCTCAGGGCGGAAGCACTCCCTGGACGGCCTCCGTACGGTGGCCGTTGTGGGGGTGTTCTTCTTCCATACCCTCACCGCCCAGATGCCGGGCGGCTTCATCGGTGTGGATGTTTTCTTCACGCTCAGCGGCTTCGTGATCACGCTGCTGATCATGAAGGAGCGGCTCGCGACGGGCCGCGTCCGCATGGGGATCTTCTACGCCAAACGCCTGGCCC
>Ga0160459_100597_pt1 | contig 13146 bp, 10 predicted proteins | sample HID1973K_E6MG_FD_108208 | JGI IMG/M metagenome (GOLD analysis project Ga0160459, IMG submission 108208) | Enriched mosquito-associated microbial communities from UW Madison campus, WI, USA - HID1973K_E6 MG | ecosystem: Host-associated > Arthropoda: Insects > Digestive system > Unclassified ... | reverse complement strand
CTGCGCATCTCGTAGAAATCGTCGATCCTTGGCACAGTCGGCATTCAACAGCGCGACGAGAGCGCCCAAAAACGCGGTACTCAGATACCGACTCGGGCGACTTCAGACTTTTTCAGCAGCCTGTTAAGGTTCTTTTCGAACAAAAGCTGGTGCAGGAAAAATGCTGGAAGGCTACATTTCTGGTGTTGGCTACTGAGATTGAGAGCGCTTCATCACCCGCTCATAAACGAGCGGTGGAAGTTCCTCTATTCAATGAAGCTTCGCAAGAGGTTAATCATGCTGCAAGCTTACCTGGCTGAAGCCGTGTCGGAACCTTTGGCGTGGCTGATCTTACTTGGTCTCTCGGGAATGCTCGTATGGAAGCTTATTGGACCGGCCCGCGCCAATTTGCGATTGGTCGTCCAGATCATGTTTTTTTCCGTGATGACGGCCGTTCTAGCTCTTGGAAATATCCCACTTGACCAATCGGACGACTTGCGGACTTTCGATGCTGATAGCTTTCTTGTTGTATTTGCGCAATTGCTTTGGTGGCTTCATTTGTCTTGGGCAGTCATTGGGATTGTCAGGATATATCTTCAACTCGAAGGCAGACCACGCGAGGCGCGGCTTCTTCAGGATATTGTGGTGGGGATCGTCTATCTGTGCGTTGCATTGTCGGCCCTCGCCTTTGTGTTCGGCGCTCCGATAGGGACATTGATTGCCACATCCGGCGTCATCGCCATCACGCTTGGTCTTGCTCTCCAGAACACGCTCGGAGATGTCTTTTCCGGAATTGCCCTCAATGTCGGTCATGCATATGTGTTGGGTGATTGGATCGTACTTGAAGACGGTATGGAGGGCCGCGTCGTCGCGAGTACATGGCGCTCTACGCAAATATTGACCATTGCCAATAACATTGTTGTCCTGCCCAACAGTGTCCTTGCCAAGCTAAAACTTACCAATGTCAGTCGGCCAGATGAAAGTCACCTCATCACGCTGACGGTGCGAGTGATGCCGACGAAGCTGCCGTCCGTAATCGAAAGGGAAATGCAGACGGCTCTTTTTGGATGTAATTTGATCATGAAAGATCCCCCGCCATTGGTAATTTTGGGTACGCTGGACGCGGTCGCGCTTGAGATCCGACTTCTTTTCCGGGTGAGTAATCCGTTTCTGAAAATAAATGCACAGAATGAGGTGATCGACCGGTTTTATCGCCAATGTCGTTCTTCCGGCATCAAGATCGCGTTTCCTCCCTCTGCCATTGTTTCGGTGCGGGAAGCCGAGGTGGATGCCCTCACCCTGCCAGAAGCCGTATTTCTTCAACTGATTGACGATATTCCGATTTTCTCACGCCTGCTTCCACCAGAACGGGCAAGGCTTGCGCAATCCGGCGTCGCGAGAGAGCTTCAAAAGGGGGAAGTGGTCGTCTCTCAGGGAACGTTGGCGAAATCGATGGTTGTCATTCGCTCTGGTGTCATCTCTGTCCAGAGGGGCGGCCAAGAAGTAAAGCGCCTATCCGCCGGGGACTATTTTGGCGAGGACAGTTTGCTGGCAGAGTTGATAGAGGCTGACACCCTTGTGGCCCTGACTCGAGTCATCGCTTACGAAATCACCCGTGAGAGCTTCGCGGATCTTCTTGCCGTCAGACCGGAAATCGCCGATGAGGTTGCGGCAAAGTTGTCCGCTCGCTCCGATGAGGGAGCGCGATTGCCCGACACCACGAAAGGTCAAGTCCACGGCAGCCCCAACTTGTTCGCATCGATCCGGACAATCTTCAGCGCCTAGCGGATGGTGTCAGGCTGATGCCACGCTGCCAGGGGCGTTTGGGCAAAGCACATCAAGACATCCTGCCAGACCATTCAAAAAATCGCCGTTCAGGACGAGTCTGAGATTCAGCGACTGCGCCAACTTGATCTGTGGGTGTCAGATCTCATGTCGGGTCTGCTTCTGTGGAATATGCCGACGCGAATGAGATGCATCCCTTCTGGCAGCATGACCTAGACCTTGGCATCGCATGACAGATGCTTCCGCCCAATAGATCGGACCGGCACATCTGGCCCATTCTTCAAGACATCACGAGGCATCCGACGGAGTAGGGCGATGCACAATCTTCTGGGAAGACTAGTCCTTGCAGGTGCGCTCGCATTCATGGGAGATGCCAACGCAAAAGCCGGAGAGACCAAGTCCAAGATCGTGCTTGTGCATGGTGCGTTCACTGAATCGTCCAGCTGGGCCGGCGTAATCGAGAGGCTCAGCCGCGACGGGTATGAGGTTATTGCCGCGGCGAATCCGCTGCGTGGCGTGGCTGACGATGCGGCCGCCATCTCGACCATCCTGAATGCGCTACCGGCACCCGTCGTTCTCGTAGGGCACTCCTATGGCGGTCCGGTCATTACCGAAGCGGCCAATAAGGCCGCAAACGTCAAGGCTCTGGTTTATGTTGCCGCATTTGCTCCAGATGTGGGGGAATCGAGCCTGACGCTTTCCTCGCGATTTCCGGGCAGCACGCTTGGCGATGCGCTCATGGCGGTGCCGAGAGCTGACGGATCGCACGACCTCTATATCGATACCGCGAAATTTCATGAACAATTCGCCGCCGATGTGTCGCCGGAGCAGGCGCGAGTCATGGCCGCGACCCAGCGCCCGGTAGCCGACGTCGCCCTGGCAGAGCCATCAGGAACCGCTTCGTGGAAGACCATCCCCTCTTACGCGATCTATGGCTCGAAGGACCGCAACATCCCCCCGGCAGTCATGGAGTTCATGGCCGAGCGCGCACGCTCCGAGAAGACAGTCGTCCTGGAGGGGGCATCTCACGCGCTGATGATTTCGCATCCCGACGAAGTCGCCTCCCTGATCGAGGATGCCGCCTCGGCGCCGTGAGGGGGAGGCAGGATTAGCGGCTTGCAAAGGAGTGGCGGGGCGTGGATGACTCAGCGCCCCATCGCCAAATGTCAGATTCTTGGCCCGTCGAACTCGATGAGCCGGGAGGGCCCTTGAAAAGGGGCGCATCGCGCAGATCGGCCATCGGTCGATTTGGCCAATCGTCGCGACCGGACGGGTAACCTCCAAGCGCGACATGAACCCAGTAATCATGCAGGAGCGTGACATGAAAATAGTGATCATCGGCGGCACAGGGCTTATCGGTTCCAAGACAGTCGAAAGGCTCAGGGCGAAGGGCCATGACGTGCTGGCCGCCTCCCCGAACGGAGGCGTCAACACCTATAGCGGAGAGGGGTTGAGCGAGGCCCTGTCCGGGGCGGAGGTTGTGATCGACCTAGCCAACTCGCCCTCGTTTGAGGACGTGGCTGTGCTGGATTTCTTCGAAACGGCCGGCAAGAACCTGCTTTCGGCCGAGAAGGCTGCGGGCGTGCGGCATCACATCGCACTTTCAATCGTTGGCGCTGAACGGCTGCCCGGCAGCGGCTATCTTCGCGCCAAGATGGCACAGGAGAAGCTGATCAGGGACTCTGGGATTCCCTACACCATTGTCCACTCGACCCAGTTCTTCGAGTTTTTGGGCAGCATCGCGCAATCCGCGACCGCCGGGAACGTCGTCACTTTGTCGTCGGCCTATTTCCAGCCGATTGCGGCGGATGACGTCGCTGATGTGATGGCGGACGTGGCGCTGTCCCAACCGAGAAACGGCGTGTTGGAAATCGGCGGCCCGATGCCATTCCGCATGAATGAACTTGTCGGGCAGTACCTGCAGATCTCGGGCGACCCGCGCAAGGTGATCGGTGATCCGCGCGCGCAGTACTTCGGCACCGAGCTGGGGCCGAGCGACCTTGTGCCCGCAGACGGCGCGCACATCGGCGCCATATCCTTCGAACACTGGATGGAACATGCTTCGTCCCAGCGTAGCAGTGCTTCTTCCTGACGGGCGCGGCGGCGAACAGGCGGGAAGGGACCGACCATGACCATCAACCGGATCGCCATGAAGCAGATCCCCCGCCGAGATGTCCTGCTCGGCACGGTCGCTGCCGGCGCGACATTGGGACTGCCCGATATGGGGCTGGCAGAAAACCCGACCCGCCCGGACCTCTCCCCTCAACAAGGATCATGGAACATGAGCACGATCACGACCAAGGACGGGACCGAAATCTTCTACAAAGACTGGGGGCCGAAGGACGCGCAGGCAATTGTTTTCCATCATGGATGGCCGTTGAGTGCCGATGACTGGGATGTCCAGATGCTATTTTTTGTCAGCAAGGGATATCGCACCATCGCACACGACCGGCGCGGGCATGGCCGCTCGGCACAGGTGAGTGAAGGGCACGACATGGATCACTATGCCGCCGATGCGGCAGCGGTGGTTGAACACCTCGGATTGAGGGACGCGATTCATATCGGCCATTCGACTGGCGGCGGTGAAGCCGCGCGCTATGTCGCACGCCACGGCAACGGGCGCACTGCCAAGCTTGTCCTGATCGGGGCGGTTCCGCCAATCATGGTCAAGACCCAGGACAATCCCGGAGGCCTGCCGATCGAAGTCTTCGACGGCCTGCGCAAGTCACTCGCAGACAATCGCGCGAAATTCTACGTCGATTTCCCGTCCGGTCCGTTCTATGGCTTCAACCGACCGGGTGCACAAGCGATCCCGGGGGTCGTCCAAAACTGGTGGCGGCAAGGGATGATGGGCAGCGCCAAGGCTCATTACGACGGCATCAAGGCGTTTTCGGAAACCGACTTCACCGAGGATCTGAAAATGATCGATGTGCCGACGCTGGTCATGCATGGCACGGATGACCAGATCGTGCCGTTCGCGGACTCAGCACCCCTGTCGGCGAAGCTTCTGAAAAACGGCGCGCTTCGGACTTACGAGAACCTGCCGCACGGTTTGTGCACCACCCATGCCGATATCGTGAACGCGGATCTGCTTGCCTTCATCAAGTCCTAGCTGCGTCCGATCGCCGGTCGTCCTTCCCCGATCGGCGGTCGCCCTCTTTCCCCACGGAGTAATGACCATGATGCGAACCATTTCGGGAATCGCGGTGCTGGCGGTCTGCTTTGTTGCCTCTGCCGCCCATGCCCATGACACGATCGGCGAGAACGTCAGGATCGTCTATGATCACCCGCTGCCGAATGTGCCCGGCAAGAGCATGCGCGGTGTGCTTGTCGAGTATGAGCCGGGCGGCACGTCCTCGGCGCATACGCATCCGGACTCGGCCTTCATCTATGCCACGGTTTTGGAGGGCGCGATCCTTAGCAAGGTGAACGATGGGCCAGTTACCACATACCGCGCGGGCGAAAGCTTCTCGGAGTATCCCGGCGACCGCCACGGCGTCAGCGAGAATGCCAGCTTGACAGAGCCTGCGAAGCTGCTGGCGGTGTTCGTTGTCGATACCAACGAGACAGAACTCACCACCCCATACGATGAATGACTTGATGGCAGCCTTGCGAGGTCAGCATGATGAAACTCTACTATAGCCCGCTTGCCTGCAGTCTGGCCGATCACATCGCCTTGCTTGAGGCAGGCCCTCCTTTCGAGCGCGAACAGGTTGATCTGGCATCGAAACGCACGGTTTCCGGGGCCGATTTCAACGCCGTCACGCCGAAAGGGTGTGTCCCTGCGCTGGTTCTGGATGACGGCGAAGTGCTGACGGAAAACATTGCGATCCTCGATTGGCTGGCCACGCGGCATCCGGAACTTGGCGTTCCCGGCGAGCTTGGCCGAACACGGCTGGTGGAGGCACTGGCCTTCATCTCGACCGAGATCCACCACGGATTCAAGCCGATGTGGCACGGCGGCAGCGAGCTTCAGAAGGCCGAGGCCCGGCAGAAGATTTCCGGATTGCTTGCCATTTTGGCCAGCGACCTCGCCGGAGATTACATTTTTGGCCCGACGCCCGGCGTGGCGGATTTCTACCTGTTCGTGATGCTGCTATGGGCCGAGCGCTTCGACATAGCCATCCCCGCACTCCTGGTGGCCTTGCGTCGCCGTATGGCGGACCGTCCGGCCGTGCGGGCCGCCATGCGGAGCGAGGGTTTGGACAACCTGATCGAAACAATGGTTTCCCAATCATGAGGAACAAGGACATGTCGATATTGACCGGCAAGGTGGCCATCGTGACAGGCGCAAGCTCAGGCATCGGTCGTGCCACGGCACTGGGCCTTGCGAGGCAGGGAGCGCATGTCCTCGTGACAGGGCGTCGCGCCGAAGCGATTGAGCAGGCTGTGGCCGAACACGCCAACCTCGTCGGCTTCGCCGCCGACGTCGCCGACGCCGAAGATGCACCGCGCACCGTTGCCAAGGCGATCGAGACTTGGGGGCGTTTAGACATTCTGGTCAACAATGCCGGCGCGGGTGCTCTTCTGCCGTTGGCGGACAGCACTGCCGAGAAGATCGCCGACATCTTCTCCGTCAACGTTATCGGCCCTAGTCTGCTCGCCCGCGCGTCGTTGCCCCATCTCGGGAAAACGAAGGGCTTGATCGTCAACGTGTCCAGCACCTTCGGCCACAAGCCAGGGACAGGACTCTCCCACTATGCCGCGAGCAAGGCCGCGCTTGAGCATCTGACACGCTGCTGGGCGCTTGAGCTCGCGCCACAAGGCATCCGCGTCAACTCCGTCGCCGCAGGGCCGACCGAAAGCGGGGCTCTGACCGGGATGATGGGGCTGTCTCGGGAGGACGCGGACGCGGTCAGAGAGGCGGAACGCGCGCAAATACCGCTTAAACGACGGGGCGAGCCACAGGATGTGGCAAAATGGATCATTCACCTCACAGATCCCTCGTCGGAGTGGGTGACGGGGCAGGTAATCTCCGTGGATGGTGGTCTGGGGCTTACCTGACCGTTTGCTCAATCTTGCCACGCCACTGCAGGTTTTGCGGTGCGGCGGCAAGATTACGATGTGGTATTCAAGGCCGGGGTCACGATAACCCTCCTCGAGGGCGTGGATCGGTGAACGGCGTTAGGATGATCGAGCGGAGGCAGTGCTTATCTCGATCAGCACTCCCATCTTTTTTGCGGCGGGCGGTGGGGTTCTGTTGAACCTCGGCCATCCTTTGAATGCGAGGGACTGAAGGCCGAGATACAGACTGTCGCTGTTGAGCCGCCCGCAAGAAGAACTCGCGCGCGCCACATCCGGGTTCTGGCCGCCACTGTTCAGAGATGGACGACCCGGACCAATTTAAATGTCAACGGATGGCCTGAAGCTAACCGAAGTCTGTCGATCGGCTGACCTTGTCCCAAGCCTGCGCATCGGCCATGCGCTTGGCATCGGACTTCGCGATGCGGATCAACGCGTCGCCGCCAAGGACAAGCTGCTCCGGCAGATCATCTGTCCTCGACAGCGTGAACAGGATCTCGGCCACCTTGTCTGGATCGCCCGGCTCGTTTCCCGCGTAATTCTCGGTGAGGCGCATGATCTCGCCGACCGTCGGCTCGTACTCGGGCAGTAATGACGGCAGGTGGCCACGCGCAGTTCGCGTCTAGTTGGTTCGCATGCTGCCCGGCTCGATCGCGATGGCTTTGACACCAAAGGACCGAACCTCCTTGGACAGTGATGCGGTAAACCCACTCACCGCCCATTTGGCAGCGCCATAGGCGGTCGCCCCTGGGCTGCCAAAGCGCGCAGAACTGGATGAGATGTTGATGATGTGGCCCGACCTTTGCAGACGCATGACCGGCAGGGCCGAGCGAGTAAGGTTCACGACGCCATAGAAATTCGCTTCGATCTCTGCCCTGAAGTCCTCAGATGAGGTTTGCTCGAAGGGCGACACATGTGCATAACCCGCGCTGTTGAGCAGCACGTCAAGACGCCCGAATGTCTTCGTCGTAAGGTTTACCGCCTGCCGCGCCGCGGCCTCGTCCGTGACATCGAGCCTGAACAGCTTCAGGCTATCGGGAAATTCATCCGCCAGATCAGACAGTCGATCCAGCTCCCTAGCGGTCGCTGTCACCCGATCACCGCGTTCAAGCGCCGTCTGCACCGCGCTTCGGCCCATACCGCTCGCGCTGCCTGTTATTAGCCAGACCTTTGACATGAATTCCTCGCAAATCAGGGGATATTCGTCCGTCGGCCACGCAGGCAATCGGAATTGGAAAGCGCCGGTCGTTGCGTCGCCACAAAAAAGCTGCCTCTGGCGCATGGAGCATCCGGCGCCAGAGACGAGGAAATGGCGCTTGTTACTGCAGACCGGCTTTGTCGAGGCCAAACCGGGCATCGGCGGTACCGGGTACGCTCTTGAACCCGACATTCATCCGGTTCCAAGCGTTGATCACCATGACCACATAGGTAAGGTCCGAGATCTCGGCTTCCGACAGCTGCGTGTGGACACGCTCGTAAATCTCGTCGGGGACGCCCTGCTCCGGTAACTTTGTCAGCACTTCGGTCCAGGCCAGCGCCGCGCGCTCGCGTGGGGCGAAGAGAGTTGAATCGCGCCAAGTCGCCAGATGATACAGGCGCAGTTCGCGTTCACCGTGCAGCTTCGCCTGCTTCACATGCATGTCGAGGCAAAAGGCGCAGCCGTTCATTTGGGACGCCCGGATATTGACCAGATCGCGGACCGACTCCTCGATCGAGCCTGAGCGTGTCGCGACGAGCACCTCGTTGAATTTTTTCAAAAGCTCTGGCGACTGCTCGGTGAAGTTGATGCGGGGCAGCGGAACTTTGGTCGGATAGTTCATCAGGATCTCCTGTAAGGGTGTTGCAGTTCCTCAATGATCATGCGTCGCGGAATACAGGGCTCGCCATTGTCCGGCATGTTTGGAACGGCTCTCATCGGGTCGAGGCCGCATCATACGAAGGATCAGATTGACGCAACTTCAGGCAGGCCCATGGATTTCCATAGGATGCGGTGCGGCCACAGCCACATTAAGCTGTCCTCATGGCATCGTCCGCGACTGTGATACCCGTCAAGGCTGCGATACCAAGCGTAGACGAGCCCTCAGGCTTTCTTACACGGGAGAAGCCAATGACGCCGCGCCTGATGCAGCGCCGACCTCGCCTAGTCCATCTGGCGATCTTCACCGTGGCCTATATCCTTGGCTGCGGCTTCTCCCATGTCTTCGTGCTTGTCCCCGGCATAACCGTTTCCATCTGGCCTCCGGGTGGCATCTTGATTGCCACAATGATCGCTACCGCGCCTTGCATCTGGCCGTGGTGGATACTGGCCGGGTGCTTCGCCGAACTGCTCGCGCAACTCATCTGGTTTCATAGTCCGTTGCACGTGGGCTTGTTGATCTTTATCGGCAATGCGCTTGGGGCGTCTCTCGGGGCCACGCTCGTCAACCGTGCGTCCGGACGTCCAGCCAGGCTGGAGACGATGAGAGAAGTCGTGGCGTTCCTCGTGCTGGGGGCCGGGATCGCGCCCGTTGTCAGCGCAACCGTGGGCAGCGCGACACTTGCCGGCTTTGCCATCGAGGAACAGACTTTCGCCTCCGTTTGGCCGCTGTTTTGGATCGGTGACACGACCGGGATATTGCTGATCGCGCCGGTGGTGCTGATGGTAATCCAGTACTGGCGCAAGGAAGCACAGCTCTCTGCCACGCAGTGGATCGAGGCTGGCATTCTGTGCCTCGTCTTCCTTGCGGTTACCGTGCTTTCGCTGAGCGACGAGTTCCAGGTGACCCCCTATGTCATCATGCCGCCGTTGCTTTGGGTCGCGGTGCGCTTTGATTTCCGGGGCACTGCCGTTGCGCTGATCCTCCTGGCCGTCATCACTCTGGCACTCACCATGATGGGCAGCAGCCAATTTGTGGGCAACCCCGAGTCGCAACGACAAAGACAGGTGATGCTGCAACTTTTCCTCGTAATTTCGGCATTGTCCGCGCTGATTGTTGCAGCGATCTCGCAGCAACACCAAGAGGCGACGCTTGCCCTGCGCCGCAGTCTGGAGGCATTGCGCGAGCGCGAGCGCGACTTTTCCCAACTGGTGAATCTGGTCCCCAGCCATGTCTGGCGACTGACATCCGACGGCGAGCCGATCTTCTTCAACCAGCGGATGGAGGACTTTCTTGGCACTACGGTCGCGCAGCTTGACCGCCCGGACGCCAGTCGTCTGGAGGCTCTGGTGGAGTTCGTCGAGCCCGAGGATGCCACAGGCTTTCTGCAGGCACTTCGGACCTCTGTCTCGAGCGGAGATAACTTCTCCTGTCGATACCGGCTTCGGCGTTCGGACGGTGAATACCGCTGGATGTCCAGTCGGGGTGAGCCGGTGCGGGATCACGAAGGGAGCATTCTGCAATGGTACGGCATCTGTCACGATATAGATGATCAGGTGAAGGCCGAGGATGCACTACGGCGAAACGAGCTTGCGCTTCGGCAACTGATCGACACGGTGCCGGTGCAGATCTGGTCCGTTACCCCCGGTGGAGATCCGGCCTATATCAACAAGACCATGGTCGACTATATTGGCCTCGCGCTTGATGATTTCGATGCCGAGGGCGGACTGCCCAGTGCGATCGGCACCATCGTTCATCCTGATGACAGAGATGCCTTGTTTGGTGCCCTCGGCCAATCCTTCGCCTCGGGCGAGCCCTTCGAAGCCCGCTTCCGCAATCGGCGCTGGGATGGCGCCTATCGCTGGACGGAGGGCCGCGCGCACCCTCTTCGTGACGAAGCAGGTCGTGTCATCCGCTGGTACGGCGCAAACGTCGATATCGACGATCTGTTGACCTCGCAGGGTGCCCTGCGCGAAAGCGAGCGCCGCTTGCAAAGGATCGTCGACACCGTGCCCGCACTGATTTGGTGCACTACAGCAGAGGGGACCCCATCCTATATCAACAAGCGTCTCATTGAGACTGTCGGTGTTAGCCTAGAGGATTTGGTTGGTCCGCTGGGTTCGCGCTCGCTTGCCGATATCCACCCCGATGACATGCAGGCCGTGCACACCGCCTTGGCCCGGTCCTATGAAACGGGCACCCCATTTGCGATGACCTATCGCCAGCGCCGCGCCGACGGCCGATATCGCTGGACCGAAGGGCGGGCAGACCCGCTGCGCAACGATACCGGCGACATTATTGAGTGGTATGGCGTGTGCGTCGACATCGAGGACCTGCTGACTACCCAACAGGCACTGCGCGACCGGGAACATGAGCTTTCGCAACTTGTGGACATGGTACCGAGCTTTCTTTGGCGACTGACGGCGGATGGCGCACCGAACTTCTTCAATAGTCGGCTGATCGAATATCTGGGTTTCGACGCAACTGGCGGGGAACGATCGCGAGCAGCTCAATTGAACACCCTCATCGAAGCCGCCGTGCATCCTGACGACGCAGTTGCCGTCATAGACGCATTCGATCGTGCTTTCGCGGCGGGCGAGCGCTTCTCGATGAAGCATCGCCTGCGCCGTGCCGATGGTGTTTATCGCTGGGTAGACTCTGGTGCCGCGCCAATGCGCGATGACCGGGGTGACATTGTCCAATGGTACGGCTTCAGCCATGACATCGACGACCAGACGCGCCTTTACAGCGAAGTCGCGGAACGCGAGGCCAAAATCCGACGCCTCATCGATTCCGATATCATCGGTATCGTAATCTGGGATCTGGATGGAACGCTTGTCGACGCCAATGACGCGTTCTTGCAAATGGTTCAGTACCAGCGGTCGGATGTCGAGGCCGGCCTTGGGTGGTTCGATATGACGCCTGCCGAATGGCAGGATGTGCATGCGCGCGAGGAAGCCGAGGAACTTGCGGCGACGGGTAAAATGCACGCCCGCGAAAAGGAGTATTACAGGAAGGACGGCAGCCGCGTCCCGGTCCTGATTGGCGCGGCCTCCTTCGAGGGGCAGTCCCGGCAAGGGGTCGCCTATATCCTCGATCTGACCGAGCTGAAGCGTGCGGAATCCGCCCTGCGTGCCCGGGAGCAGGAGCTGTCGCAACTCGTCGACATGGTGCCAAGCTATCTCTGGCGGATCACGCCCGACGCGGTGCCGGTCTTCTTTAACATGAGGCTGGTTGATTTTCTGGGCTTTGATGTCACGGCTCTGGACGGGCGCGGTGGAAGCCGCCTCGACGCATTCATCGAGATCGCCATTCACCCGGAGGATGCTGCCGGTGTCGCGGCGACATTCGATCGCTCGCTGGTCAGCGGCGAGCGTCTTTCCATGAAATGGCGTATGCGCAGAGGGGATGGTGTATATCGCTGGATGGCGGCGAGCGCCGAGGCGATGCGGGATCACGATGGCCGCATCGTGCAATGGTATGGTCTCTGCCACGACATCGACGATCAGCTGCAGGCGGATCTGGCCTTGCAGAACAGCAAGCGCCAGCTAGAGCAGATGATCGAAGCCGTGCCGATCAGCATCCTCAGCTTCGATCCTTCCGGAAAGATGACCTACACCAGCAAGCGGTATCTTGAACAGGCTGGCACGCCATCACCCGATATTGAGGATTTCGATGGTTTGGCCAGAGAGGTCGCCCATCCTGAGGACTTTCCTACAATGTACCAAAGGGCACAGGAGGGCTTCGCCAATGGACAGCCTTTTGTGAACCGGTTCCGCAGGCGTCTCAACGGCGGTGGCTATCGCTGGATCGAGGCGCGCGCCCAACCATTGCGGGGCGCGGACGGCAAGGTCGTGCAGTGGTATTTCGCATCGATCGATATCGAGGATGAAATGAACGCGCAGGAGGCCCTGCGCGCGCGCGAGCGCTTCTTATGGCAACTTGTTGAGACACTTCCCGCGATGATCGACTGCGCGGCACCGGATGGTGAGCCTATCTACCGAAGCCAGCAGTTGCGCGAGTTTCTTGGCTATCCGCTTGAAGAGCTTGATGGCACAGGAAAATCGCGACTGGCTGGTACGCTGGATTCCGGCGTGCACCCCGATGATGTATCCGGCGTCAAAGAGGAATACGCCCGATCGCTCGCCACTGGGAAACCCTATGCCCGCAGGCATCGGTTACGTCGCAATGATGGCGAATACCGCTGGGTCGAGACCCGCGCCGCACCAATGTGCAACTCGGACGGAGATATCATCCAGTGGAATGTGATCTGTCTGGATATCGACGGTGAGGTCCGCGCGCAGGAAGCGCTCCGCCTTGCCCAGGACCGGCTCGCACGATCAAGTCAGGCCGCAAGCCTCGCAGAGCTGTCGGCATCTATCAGGCTGCTGAAGAACTCTTCTCAAGCTGCGCATCTCGTAGAAATCGTCGATCCTTGGCACAGTCGGCATTCAACAGCGCGACGAGAGCGCCCAAAAACGCGGTACTCAGATACCGACTCGGG
>Ga0160459_100593_pt1 | contig 13175 bp, 11 predicted proteins | sample HID1973K_E6MG_FD_108208 | JGI IMG/M metagenome (GOLD analysis project Ga0160459, IMG submission 108208) | Enriched mosquito-associated microbial communities from UW Madison campus, WI, USA - HID1973K_E6 MG | ecosystem: Host-associated > Arthropoda: Insects > Digestive system > Unclassified ... | reverse complement strand
TTTTACGATTGAAGTATGGTCAGGGGCTGAGCGAACGGGGTCACGTTCGTCAAGGTGGTGTAATTTTCCGGATGGCCTGAGGGCATAATCAGGCGGCTTTCGTTGTGATGCTGAGAATGGGGTCGATCTCCTCGGTGTCGATCTGGGCGAAAGCCTCGACCAACATGTAGCGGCTTGCGGTCTGCCATTCGTCGTTCTGCTCGAACAGCACGGCGCCGATCAGACGCATGATGGATGCCTCGTTGGGGAAGATGCCGACGACATCGGCGCGGCGCTTCACCTCCTTGTTCAGGCGTTCGATCGGGTTCGTGCTGTGCAGCTTGGTGCGGTGCAGGCGAGGAAAGGACATGTAGGCCAGCACATCATGCTCGCTGTCGTCCATCAGATCGGCCAGCTTTGGCCATCTCGGGCGCAACTGTTCGGCCACCTTGCGCCATGTCTCGCCGGCATTGGCGCGGTCGGGCTGGTCAAAGGCCTGCCGGATCGCGACGACGACGGTGTGCCGGCCCCGCGAGACATACGCCAGGGCGTTGCGCATCCAGTGAACGCGGCACCTCTGCCAGGTCGCCTCGAAGACCCGGGCGATGGCGGCCTTCTCAAGATCGAACGCGTAGAACAGCCGGGCATGAGCCTTCTGTCTTCCGAGCTGCCCGAGACGAGCGGCCGCGTCGCCGAAGTCCTTGTCGGCCTGAACGACGAGGTTGAGGCCGGGCAGCCGCTGTTCCGACTGGACGACGCATTGCAACAGGCGGGGCTGGCGGCAAATCGCCGCGCGGTGACCGAGGTCGATGCCGCGACGCAGGTCGCGCAAGCCGAACTCGCGGCGTCGGATGGCCTGATACGGCAGGCGGAAAGCGCCTATCGCGAGGCCATCGCAGACCTGACCACCAAGGAGGGGCTTGCAAGCCGCAGCGCGAACGCGGTGGCCGTGCGCGAAATCGAACGGCTCAGACTGACGGTCGAGGGGCGCGAGGGCGCGCTCGAAGCCGCGATCGCCAATAAGGCCACGCTGCAGACCCGTGTGGCGATCCTGCTTCCGGCGCAGAAATCCCGAGCGGAGGCCGCATTGGCCGAGGCAGAGATCGAGCTTGGCAAGACCGTGATCCGGGCGGGTGTCTCGGGCAGGGTCCAGCAATTCGCGCTGAGGCCGGGCGATATCGTCAACCCGATGCTGCGACCGGCGGGCGTCCTCGTGCCCTCGGATGCGGGACGTCAGGCCATCGTCGCGGGTTTCGACCAGATCCAGTCGCAGGTTCTGAAGCCGGGCATGTTCGCCGAAGCCACCTGCATCGGAAAGTCTTTCTCGATCATTGCGCTCGCCGTTGCCGAGGTGCAGGACGTCATCCCCTCGGGCCAGATCAGGCAAGGCGAGCAACTTGTGGACATTGCCCAGAGCGGGCGCCCAGGCACGATCACCGCCTATCTTCTGCCGGTCTACAAGGGCGGGCTGGACGGGGTTCCGCCCGGCGCAAACTGCATCGTCCATGCCTATAGCGACCATCATCACGAGCTTGAGGCCGATGACATTGGAGCCAGCCGCTGGCTGTATTTGCAAATGGTGGATACGGTCGCCGTGGTGAAGGCCGCGCTTTTGCGGATCACCGCGCTGTTGCTGCCGGTGCGGACCCTCGTGCTGACGGGGCATTGAGAACAGGCAGATGCCGTCCGTCCTGTCCTTGGCGCATCAGGACTTGCTGGCCATCTTCATCGTGATGATGCCGCTGACGATCAGCAACGCGGCGATGAGCCGCGCGGGCGTGACGTCCTCGCCCAGCACGGCGACCCCGAGGAAGAAGGCGCCGACCGCTCCAATGCCCGTCCAGATGGTATAGGCCGTGCCAAGGGGAAGCGACTTCATTGCGACCGACAGCAGCGCGAAGCTTGCGATCATCGCGACGATGGTGATGACGGTCGGGCCGGGTCGCGTGAAACCGTCCGACTTTTTCATGTAATACGCCCAGACGATTTCTAAAACTCCAGTACCTAAAAGATAGACCCAAGCCATCCCTAATCTCCTTATGTCGGACCGCCGGTGACATTACAAAGATGGTGCATTCGTCCGTATTCGAAACAAGGCGTTTTTTAAGGTAACTGGCAGTCGAACCCTCCGAGCGGTAAATTTGGGGAGGCTCAACCGCCGCTCAGTTCAGTCCTCACCTGCATTGATATCGCCCGGGATGACCGTCCGCTCCGTCCGCACCGCAGCCTCTCGTCAGCTTGAAACCTCGCGCTCTTTTTCGATGTCCGCTTCGGAGAACGCCGCAGCGCAGCATCGGCGGCGCTCGACCGGCAGTTATGGGCCGGGCCTCACTGGATGCGGGGGGCAGATCGACGGAGCCAGCAGAACGTGTCGGGTGCTGCCCGGAGCGTGTTGTTCCGAGGCCGTAGCAGCCGTTCGGTGACAGACGACCGACCTTTTGGGTGCCTCCGATTGACGCAGGCTGCATCTCAAAAAGGTCGCGCTAGTTGGTGGGGTGGAGATCGATTTCAGGAGGTTCCTGAATATCCTCGAGAATACCTTTTCATGGTGCTACGCAGTCCGTCTGCCCATTCTGACAGCTATGTCCTCACCTCGTCGTGCTGGTCATTCTGTGCATAGCGACAGCCACCGATCCCGCTCCGCCTCGACCCAGGCGCGTCCGGCGTCACCACCCCACAACTGCCAGGCTATCCAGCCAGCCGATGGCTTTTCTGGATCGGACCACCCGGCCGCGCGGCGGACCTTGGAATGTCGGGCGAACCAGCCCGCAATCACACGCATTTCAGCCGCTTGAAGAGGGCAGCGTCTTGAAAGTCCCTCAGCGCGCGCGATTCCGACCGCCGTTCCGCCCCGCCCAAATCGCGCGCGAAGTGCAAGACCGTCAGCCGCAACCGCAGCGACTGTGATCGGCGGAATAAAATTCAAACTAAAGGCATTTCGATCAGTCGGATCTGCCCAGGGATCATCGAAGAAGCTCATGGTATTAGACGGCTGAGAGGTCGACGCTGCCGTCTGGCAGACGCGGGATATCGTTTCCCTTTGGGGAAGCCGGGGCTTCGCTGCATTGGCGCATAGCTAAGAAGCGAAGCATCTAAATCCTCACCGGTGGCATACCAAATATCAACGGACCTTTCCGACTTGAACACCTTTTTTGTGGTGATCAATTCAATGTTTGGTCTTCTCGCCAGGTGGGGCTATGGGCCATCGAGCGGACGCTCCCAAAGCGAGCCGGCCTCGATGCCCCTCGCGGAAAATGCATCACGGTGGCGAATGTGGGGAGGTGGCGATGCGTGGATCGGACAATGTGACGGATCGCTGTTCGGCTCCGTCGATCTCGAGGAGCGCATTTCGGCGCGGCATCCGCTGCGCAAGATCAGGGCAGTCGTCAACGATGCGCTGTATTTCCTGGATGCGGGATTCGACCAGTTCTACGCCAGGGAGGGCCGTCCGTCCTTCGAAAATCGCTGATGGCCAGAGTTCCCCTTTTCCGACCGGCGTGTCGTTCGACGCCGTGCAGCGAGCAGCAGATTTGTCCGCACCGCAGACACTCCTCAGCTCGAAATGCTGCGCCATGTGTTGAATGGCTGCTTCGGCGAATACCGCTCTGCGGCATAGGCGATGCTCAATGTTCGCAATGGGCCGCACTCGCCTGCCTTGGGAGGGCCGGCTGCCCCCGCCTACGCCGACGGTTGCTGTAGCAAGGAGTGTCGCGCCGAGCCCGAAGCGGACGTCCGTCATCAGGCTTCGCTTTGGGTTGACTATAGCTTCCCGCAAGAAGCCGTGCTGGGTTTGAGGATCGGCGGCGGTCTGCGCTATGTCGGAAGCTCGATGGCGCCGATGAACACCAGCACCGGAGAGCAGACCAAGGTGGGCGGCTATACGCTGCTCGACGCGGCCGCATCCTATGATCTGGGTGCAAAGAACCCCCAGCTTCAGGATCTGGTGCTGGCGATCTCGGGCACGAACCTGACGGATGAACACTATTTCACCCCCGGTTTCTATTCGGACTCGGTGTTCTACGGCAACCGGCGCGCTGTGAATGCGACATTGACCTACAAGTGGTAAACCTTGTTGACTGACCGCATTCCCTTGCCGCGCCGACATTTCCTCGGCGCGGCTGCCGCATTCGGCCTCGCGGCCTCCCTGCCCGCGGGCCGGTTGCGCGCATCTGTCACCGATCAGCGGATTGTGGCGCTGAACTGGGCCAGCGCGCAGAACCTTCTCGCGCTCGGCCTCATCCCGCCCGGCATCCCCGAGGTCGAGCGTTACGCCCGTCTCGTGGTCGACCCGGCGGCCCCTGCGCAGGTGCGCGAGCTTGGCCTGCGATCCGAGCCCAATCTGGAACTGCTGATCGCCATGAAGCCCGATCTGCTGGTGCTGGGCGAAGACCTTGTGGCCATGCGTCCGCGCCTTGAGACCATTGCGCCGACATTTCTCTTTGAACCCGATCAGCCCGATCAGCCTGACCACATCACCAGCGGACGCGCGGCTCTGACGGCGCTGGCTGAACGGGTGGGTGCCCTGCCCGCTTGTGCCGATTTCCTCGGCGCATTCGAGGCAGAGCTGGCAAAAGGCCGTCAGCATCTGCGGGACTATGATGGCCGCCCGCTATTTGTCGCCACGGTTCTGGATGGCCGCCGAATGCTGGTTTTCGGCAAGAACAGCCTCTTCCAGAATGTGCTGGATCATTTCGGCATCGAGAACGCGTGGACAGGCTTCACCTCGCGCTTTGGTCATGCGACGGTCAATGTCGACCGCCTGTCCGACCGTCCGGAGGCACGGCTGCTGTGCATCGGCAATGAACAGGTGGTGACAATGGAGCGGCTGCACGCCGCGCCGGTGATCTCCAGCCTGCCCTTCGTGCGGGAAAACCGCATCTGCCTGATGCCCGAAGTGCTTTTCTATGGTGGCCTGCCATCGGCGCGACGTTTCGCGCGGCTGGCACCTTTGGCCCTGATGGCAGGGGTCCGCTGATGTCGGTGAAAAGCGGCTTTCAGCATCCGGCCCTTCCGGCGCTGCTTCTTGCCCTGCTGGCGGCGGGGCTGGTCCTGCGCAACATCACCGGGCTTTTGCCCGAGGGGTCGCCCATCGGCTCGATCCTGTTCCCGGACCCGGATCAGACCGCAGAGATGCTTTTGCATTATACCATGCTGCCACGGATCGCGGTGGGGCTGATGGCGGGGGCCGGGCTTGGCCTTGCTGGTGCGATCCTGCAAGTCATCCTGCGCAACCCGCTGGCAGAACCTGCGACGCTGGGGATTTCCGCCGGGGCGCATCTGCTGATGGCGCTGGTCACGATATTTGCACCGGCGGCGCTTATGGCCGGGCGCGAATGGGCGGCCTTTGCCGGTGCGGGCCTTGCGCTGACGGCGATCCTTGCCCTGTCCTGGAGCAAGGGGCTGTCGCCGGTCACGGTCACGCTCTCGGGGATGATCGTCAGCCTTTATTGCGGCGCCGCCAGCGCGGTGCTGACCCTGTTCAACCATGACTTCCTCGTCAGCCTGTTTCTTTGGGGCGCCGGCTATCTTGATCAGCAGGACTGGAGCGGCGCGCTGTTTCTGGCACCGCGCCTTGCAGGGCTGTCGCTGCTGGTGATGCTGCTTTTGCGCCCGTTGATGCTGCTGTCGCTGGATGACGACATTGGCCGCAGCCTCGGCCTGCCGCTGACGGCCTTTCGGATGCTTGCGCTGGTGACCGCGGCCGCGCTGACGGCGGTGGTGACGGTCTCGGTCGGGATCATCAGCTTTGTCGGGCTTGCCGCGCCCGCGCTGGCAAGGGCGGCCGGTGCGCGCAGGATCGGTGCGCGCCTGATGTGGTCGGCGGCGATGGGCGCGTTGCTTTTGAGCGCGACCGACCAGATCGTGCTGGCGCTGCCGGTCACCTACCGGCTGTTTCCAAGCGGCGCGGTAACCGCGCTTTTGGGCGCCCCCCTTCTCTTTCTGCTGATCGGCCGCCTGAAGCTCGTCGCAGCGCCTCGGGCATTGTCAGGCGCGGCAAGCGCGCGGCTGCGCAGTCCCTGGGGGGTGATCGCCTTTCTCGTCATGCTCATCGCGCTTGCGGCGCTGATCGCGCTGATGCTGGGAAAAGGCAGCGACGGATGGGGATTTGACGGCATGGACGAGCTCTTCCCATGGCGCTGGCCGAGGGCGCTCGCGGCCTTCAGTGGCGGCGCCATGCTGGCGCTGGCGGGCGCGATCCTGCAGCGCATGACAGGCAACCCGCTCGCTTCGCCCGAGGTTCTGGGCGTCTCCTCCAGCGCGATGCTGGGGGTGATCATCCTCCTGCTGACGGCCACCGCACCGACACGCGGAGGTCAGGTGCTGGCCGGGACCGCCGGGGCCGCGCTCACGCTGATCCTGATGCTGGCTCTGTCGCGGCGACCCGGTTTTGCCGGAGAGCGGCTCTTGCTGATCGGTATCGCGCTCGGTTCGGTTTCGGGCTTTGTGATGGCGGTGCTGATGACGGCTCAGGATCCGCGCCTCAGCCAGCTTCTGGCGTGGCTTTCCGGCTCGACCTATGCCGTTCGCCCCGAAGAGGCGCTTTTTGCCACGCTGATGCTGGTTTTAGCGACGTCGCTGATCCCGGTGATCCGCCGCTGGCTGGAGCTCTTGCCGCTTGGGCCAGAGGTTGCTACCGCCGCAGGCGTGCCAATGATACGAAGCCGTGGTGTTCTCTATACGCTTTGCGCCTTTCTGACCGCAGGCTCGACCATCCTGATCGGGCCGCTCAGCTTTGCCGGGCTGATGGGGCCGCATCTGGCCCGCCTTGCCGGGGTCCAGCGTGCAGGAACCCAACTGCTGGCCTCGGCACTGGTCGGCGGGCTGGTGCTGCTGCTGGCCGACTGGATCGGGCGCAACATCATCTTCCCGTTCCAGATCCCCGCCGGTCTGCTGGCCACTCTGGTCGGCGGCCCCTTTCTTCTGTTTCTGATCGGGAGGCGTGCATGACAGAGTCGCAGGATGACGGCTTTCGCCTGATGAAGGTGGCCGCGACGAAACGGATCTCGGCCGGGATGCTGCGACTGCGGCTGACAGGGCGGGATCTTGCCCGTTTCGATACCTTCGCCAACCTTCATCTGCGCCTTTACATCGCAGCCGATCAGGCCGAGCTGCGCCAGCACCCGACATCAGGCGCCATTACGTGCCGCGCCACGAGCGGGGGACGCTTCGACATGCGCTATTACACGATCAGCGACATCGACGCGCAGGCGGGGTGGCTCGACATCGATTTCGTGCTGCATGAGCGGGCTGGCCCCGCCTGCGATTTTGCCCGCAAGGCGCGCCCGGGTGATCTTTGCGTCATATCAGGTCCTTGCGGGCGAAGCGTGAAGCCCGCCGCGCGCTATCTGCTTGCTGGTGATGAGACCGCGTTGCCCGCCATTGCCCGCATCGCCCGCAGCTTGAAGCCGGAGGCAACCGGACAAATTCTGATCCGCAGCGAGAATCCCATGCCCTGCGCTCTCGCCACGCCGGGCAGCATGGGCATTCGCTGGTTCACCTCCGATGAGACAGCCTTTTTCCGCGCGGCGGTTGAGGAAGCGATCAGCGGCGTCCGCCCCGGCATCGACGATCATTTCATCTGGATCGCGGGTGAGGCCGCGGATTGTGCGGCCTTCGTGCCCCGCCTTGATCCGATCCGAAAAGCGCGGCGGATCAATGTGCCCTATTGGAGGCGCCACGCCGAAAAGGAATTGCAGGAATGATCCTTGCCGCCCAAACTATGTCTGGCGAGAAACCGGTCTTCGCGCTGGATGCGGTGTCGTTCTCTGTCGAGGGCCGACAGCTGGTAAAACAGCTGACCCTGTCCCTTCCCGCCGGGCGGATCACCGGATTGATCGGGCATAACGGCTCGGGAAAATCGACACTTCTGAAGATGCTCGCACGCCAGCAGCGGCCCTCCGGAGGCACGATCCGCTTTGAGGATCGCCCGCTTGCAGCTTGGAAAGGACGCGATTTCGCCCGCAGACTGGCTTACCTGCCACAATACACACCCTCCGCCTCGGGGATGCTGGTGAAGGAACTGGTGGCGCTTGGCCGCTACCCCTGGCATGGCGCGCTGCGCCCCTTTGGTCGGATAGACCGCCAAAAGACCGAAGAGGCAATCGAACTGACCGGCATCGCGTCTTTCGCTGACCGCCTCGTCGATACGCTTTCGGGGGGCGAGCGCCAGCGCGTCTGGCTTGCGATGCTGGTTGCGCAGGATGCGGGATGCCTCTTGCTGGACGAGCCGATCTCGGCTCTCGACATATCGCACCAGATCGAAATGCTCTCCTTGATACGTAGCCTTTCGCAGGAGAAAGGCCTCGCAGTGATCGTGGTCCTGCATGACGTGAACATGGCCGCCCGCTATTGCGACCAGATCGTTGCGCTGAAACGTGGCTCGGTCGCGGCCCAGGCGGCACCCGACCAGATCATGCGGACCGAGGCGCTCAAACTGATCTTCGGCATAGAAATGGTCGTGATGTCGCATCCCCGCAGCGGCCTTCCCGTCACCATGCCGGGCTAGATCATATCCTCAAATGGCGAGGCTACTGCCTGATGCACGCGGCATTGTTGAGCAGAGGACGCTGTCGGCCATTTTGTCTTGGCAGCATGCAGCCGGAGGGTCTTAAAGCTGTCGTTGCGTCACTACCCATAGTTCGTTGGACTGTGCAGACCCTCATCGGCTCCGAATGCTGCGCGACGTGTCGGGTCATCGGATGTTCTATGCAGATCGCAGCTGAAGCCTCAGCTTTCCACCTTGACCAAAAACCTCACTGGCCACTCGGAAGCGCAGACGGCGACTCGATGAAAGGGCGCTATCGCTGGGATAGTTAGCGAATCGCATATCCTTCTGCTATATCGAAACGCAAATTCTCCGATCGGCAGGTCCCGCAAAAACAGGAGAAATGCGATGCCGCAGCTTCTCAGAAATTTTCTTGTTTGGTGTTCGCTTGCGATGACGCTCGGACCCGCTGCGGCCGACGGTCGATTTACTCTCATCATCGCGCCGCAGTCCGATACCCAGTTGAGCGAAGCGGCGTCGCTCAACCTCGTTCGGGTCATGGCCGGGCAGTTGATCAGGATTTGCGGACCAGCGAGATTTTCCTTCGGTTTCCAGCAACTCCCCGCGAGCTTTCAGGGTGCGGCCAACGATCAACCTCAGACGCTGCGGCGTTTTCGCGCGACCCAGACCTCTCTGCAGATCGTTCCCTCGATCAGCCATTGCGGGATTTCCGAAGCGCAGGCCGGCGGGATCTTCGGTGGCTGCACTGCGGAGACAGGTCCGATCATCCTGCGCGACTATCCTTCAAACAGTGCAGACCAGCGGCTCAGGCTGGTCCAGAAATGGACCCATGAGATGGGGCACGCGCAGGGCCTGACCCAGGGATTTCCGGGCTATGTAAATGGCCACAACACGGACCCCGGCTCGATGATGTACTGGCAAGCGGGCCCAAACCGCTGGCAACTCACCAGCGCGGAATGCGCCAAGCTTTATCAGACGCAAAGCTTCCCGCCCCCGCAAGTCTTTGGCGTGGTGGAAAGCGAAGGCGAGGTGAGGGAAAGCGACGATCAGGCGGCTTCGACCGACGCGGGCAGCGATGATTTCAAGCCTTCCTTGCCCGAACTGACCGAGATCACCCCGCTCGCTCCCGAGGACATCGGCGGCACCACAGAGCCCGCGACAAATGCCGAGGGAGACGATTTTCTTCGCGGCGACTGGATGGAGCCTTTGCCCATAGATGCGATCGAGGCCCGGCGCGGGGAACTTTTGCAGCAGGCCGAACGGGCCATCGACGAGAATATGGTCACGCTCTGGCCAGGATCGGCAGTCATGGTTGCCTATGCCGGGAACGATGGCGTCGTCGCACGGCTTGAAAAGATCATCACGGTCGACCCCGCCGAACTTGGTATCGAGCCGGGCAGCGACGCTGCGTTTCAGTTCAATGAGGCCAAGATCCGGGCGACGGGTGCGCTGAGTTACATCCCCTATCGTGTCGCCAGTGGCGATTACAGGGGTGCCGACGCCGCGCGTGCCCGAGAGTTGCTGGACCAACGGGGATCGCTGAGCGCCAACGCGGAATTACCCTTTGCCGATGACGGTCGCCAACGCCTTTTGCTTGGTCAGGAGGTGACTTTGAACGCGGCGGCTGGGCTGGCGTTGCTGGCCAGCTTCGATGACAGCGCGCGCGCGCGACTCGAGCAGCTAAGATCGGGGAACGACAGCGGTGCATTTTCTCTGGGCGTAGACGACACGTTCTTCGAGGCGCTTGATGGCCGTGTGCTCTTCGATCGCACGAACCGCTCGCCGCAGACGACACCGTTGGCCGATGCTCTGAGGCCACGCAGCCAGTAACGCCCGGCCTGCATCTTGGCGCTGGTCATTGTCTCCTGCGCGGTCCAGCCTAGAAGTTAGTGCAACACCTGCCCTTATCCCATCGGGAAGATGGCTTCGGTGCTGGTGACAGATCGCTGTGGCCGGCATCAGTGTCCGGTCTGGGGAGGCCACTCGGCGGTATCGCCGGTGAACTGAGTAACCGCTTTGGGCCGAGGGTGTTTGAAAACTGCCCGGGGTAGTCAGCCGATACGTCGTTCCGGGGCTCTCTGGACAAGCCGCACCGCGGCGATCATCTGCTGGCTGGCTACCGTAGAAGGAAATTCCGAGAAGGGTGGCGCCTGTCGCTGGTCGAGTTGCTCCGGTTCTCAGTAGGCCCGGAACTACCTGCCTCTGAGGCAGTGGCCCAAGGCCCCGCCGGCGACGAAAAGATCAGCGGTCTGACACCAGGTATGTTGGTGTCAGCCATGCACGAGCGCGTCGGTCAGCGTGTCGTTCGCAGTCCGCGAATTCGGATCCGTGATCAGTAGCGCCTTATCCTGTGCTGATACAGCCCCCCATGGGACGCTGTTCGTCACTAACGCATGCAAGCCGTCAACCGAGCTCCAGGTAATGTTTGTCTCCCACCGGGTGCGGCAGATCGGGAAATATTTTTGGCCCACACACGCCACCGCGAACAAGAGAAAGCTGTTGCGCAGTTCAACCGTTGAAAGCGACAGCTCAGTCGATTGCATGTCCCGCGAGCGTACCGAGTTTGGAATGCTCCAACGGGGGTTGTCTCCGCAGTCCACCATAGCGGGCGGCGATACCCGTCCGGGAACGGCGGGCAGCAGGCGTGCGGTGGAGCCCTGGAACCACGGACGGTCGGTCGCCCCGCAATCAAGCAGACCGGTGCCGATCGGCCTCGGGTCGCGCCACATCTTCATCTGCGAAGACGGCTCGCCATAGAATGCGATGCGCGTGCTCGAGGTCAGGGTTTGGATGAACCCCACGACCACTTCGGCGCCGCCGAAGTTCCGCGCAAATGAGGCGCGGAACGATGCCATATAACCGGGGCGTGGCACGCCAATCACGCGGCAGCGCACCGTTTTGAGTTCGCTGCCGACCACCATCCTGCTCTCGCCCGGATCGAGATCTGCCGTGATGCTGCCGGGGTTGACAATGATCCGCGGCTGGCACTGCACCTGCCCGCCGGGAACGTCTACATAGAAGCCGGTATAGGCTGCACCCCAGACCATGAGGTTGCCTCCACTGCTGGCATTAGGGCCGTCGCAACTTTGTCGGCGTGGAAATCCAAGCATCAGCGACATTCGGCACGGATGTCAATGACAGTGTCGGAATCCTCAAAACGGGCAATGTAAAGCTCCCCAGTTGAGCCTGCCCGGGTATCAACCGGGTGTCACTAGTGGGCAGCTCCATTTTTGAGTGACGGTGAACGACCGCGACGCTTGGGCGGCGGTGACGGGGCAAGCCTGGGCAGGCAGGTCGCTAGAAAGCCTGCTCGCAATCCCGCTGCAGCGGATAGGTTGAGGTGGAAATTTGCCTGGTCTTGAAGCGCCGTTTCCGCTGAACACCGCCCGAACAGCCACCTTCTCCACCTTGCTGCGGTTGCCGTGCTGCATTGCGCCCAACGCCTTAGCCGCCAAGCGAGTCATTCATCTCGCTGATGGGACGGCAGCAGTATCAGCAGCGCTCACTTTCGTCGGCACCAAATGCTGCACCAGATGTAGAACTTCCGGTTCCGGGAATACATCAGTGCGGCATCGGCGGGGATCGACCGGCGGCAATGGGCCGTCGAGTCAAACCTTGTGGTCGAAGGTGATCTAGTTATGGATGTCCGCACTGCCGCTAGTCGGGTGCCGGACCCTCAATGTCAGCCCCGATGACCCGAATGGTCTCATTTATCTTGCCAAGCCCGCGAACATGCGCAATTCGCCAACTCGACCCCTTCGCAGTCCTCATGTGATGCCCCCGAACACGGTGAGCTCGACGTCGGGCGCCGCCTGCCCCGCCCTCCTCTTCATCAACCGCCTGCAAATGCAACCGTCCCTTCCGCATTCTGCCTCGCTGCACGTCGCTCCGAGAGCCCTTAGCCGCCATTCACCCCGGCTTGCAAAGCTGCCGAACAACCACTACCTCCAAGATATCCTGCTGCCGGAGATGCCACAGACATGGACCTGAACCTCGCCGCCTTCACCCCGTCGATTTCGCTGCGAGAAATTCTGCCCCATGCCTGCAACCATTTCCCTCTCCAGCCTGTCTTGGCTCACGCCTGACGGCACGCCGCTTTTCACGAACCTCAACCTGACCTTCGGCCCTGAACGGACCGGCATTGTCGGACGCAATGGCTCCGGCAAGAGCACGCTTCTACGCCTGATTTCCGGGGATCTGCATCCGGCTTCAGGTCAGATGCAGATTTCTGGCACCATTGCCATGATGCGACAGGATGTGATCGAGCACCCTGACGACACCATTACCGACCTATTCGGTGTCCGGCCCGCGCTGGATATACTGGGCCGGGCCGAGGCGGGGCTGGCGCAAGTCGATGAGTTGGCCGATGCTGACTGGACCTTGCCCGCCCGCATGGAGGTCGCGCTTTTGCGATGCGGCCTGTCCGCCGAGCCGCATACACCGCTGGCGACACTCTCCGGTGGACAGCGCAGTCGTGCCGCCCTTGCCGCACTCATCCTTGCAGCGCCGGATTTCCTGCTTTTGGACGAACCGACGAACAATCTCGACCGTGAGGGGCGCAGGGCGGTGTCAATCGGCCCTTTAATTGCGGGTCTAGGTCAAGCCTGTTTTCAGTCCTTGCCGGGGTCATGGTCCTTTCCGAGGTCATGGCCTCATGATGAAGTTCGGGCCGGGCGCCTCAACGTGCGCA
>Ga0160459_100592_pt1 | contig 13177 bp, 16 predicted proteins | sample HID1973K_E6MG_FD_108208 | JGI IMG/M metagenome (GOLD analysis project Ga0160459, IMG submission 108208) | Enriched mosquito-associated microbial communities from UW Madison campus, WI, USA - HID1973K_E6 MG | ecosystem: Host-associated > Arthropoda: Insects > Digestive system > Unclassified ... | reverse complement strand
TCCATGACGGAGGCAAAAGGATGGTAGACCTGTCCGTGACAATCGGCAGCCTGCGCCTGCCGAACCCGGTGATGCCCGGATCGGGCACAATGGCCGAGGGGCTGGCCGAAATCATCGATCTGGGCCGGCTTGGCGCAATCGTGCTGAAGACGATCACACCCGACATCCGGCAAGGCACGCTGCCGCCGCGCGTGGCGGAGTTCCCGGATGCGACGCTCTTCTCGATCGGAATCCCCTCGAAGGGACCGGATTATCTCTTGCGGAACACGATCCCCTTCTATGAGGGTCACGGGATCCCCGTGATCGCCTCGATCTCGGCCGATACAGCCGAGGATTTCGGAAGGCTTGCCGCGCGGATCTCGGTCCCGGCGGTCGCCGCGATCGAGGCGAACATCTCTTGTCCGAACCTGCGGGCACACGGGAAGGCGTTCGGAATGGACCCGGTTGCCACCGCCCAGGTGATCGCCAGCATGAAGGCCGCGACCGACAAGCCGGTCTGGGCGAAGCTGACGCCCAATGTCGGGGATATCGCGCAGATGGCCCGCGCTGCCGAAGACGCTGGCGCGGACGCAATCATCACCGGCAATGCGCTTCTTGGAATGGCCATTGACGCAGAAGGGATGAAGCCCCGCCTCGGCAATGTCATCGGCGGCGTCACCGGATCGGCAGTGAAACCGATCCTGCTCAGGATGGTCAATCAATGCGCTGAGGCGGTGTCGATCCCGGTGATCGGCTGCGGCGGCGCAACCTGCGGCGAGGATGTGGTCGAATACATGCTGGCCGGGGCGACTGCGGTCCAGATGGGGACAGTCAACTTTGTCCGTCCGGGCGCCATGCCCGCCGCCGTCGACTGGATCGCCGACTATTGCCAACGTCACAATATCACTGCCGTCCGCCACCTGACCGGCGCGATGGCACCTTCGCGGGACCTGCCGGCCCGTCTGGAGATGGTCCTGTGAACGCGCATGTCCCGCAGGAATGGAAAGAGCTTTGCACGGCTGATGACGTCCCCGAAGGCGAAGCGCGGGGGTTCACGCTGGGCACGCATCGCTATTGCGTGGTGAATGACGGCGCGTCGTTTTTCGTGGTCGACGACCTCTGCACCCACGGCGTCGCCTATCTCTCGGAAGGCTATTGCGACACCGAGGAATGCGTCCTCGAATGCCCGCTGCACGGAGGGCTTTTCGACTATCGGACGGGAGGGGCCTGCGGCGATCCCGCAGAGAAGCCGGTCCGCAACTATCCTATCCGTATCGAGGACGGCAAGGTGATGGTGCAGCTATGACGAAACGTATCGGCGTCATCGGGGCGGGCGGAACCATCGCCATGCAGGCCGCCCATGCCTTCGACTGGGTGGATTACGGGGACAGCGGAATCGTCCATCCGGTCGATCAGGTGATCGCGGGGATGGATTTCGGCCTTCCAGAGGTCGAGGTGCTGCCGGTTCCGTTCAGGATGCTGCCGGGAACCGGGATCGGGAATGCGGACTGGCTGGAGCTTTCCGCGAGGATTGCGGAGCTTTCAGCCGGCGGGGCACTGGACGGGATCGTCGTGACCCACGGCACCGCGACGCTCGAGGAAACCGCCTTCTTCCTGTCCCTCGCCCTGCAACCGGGCCTGCCGGTCGTTGTGACCGGCGCACAACGCCCCCCCAATGCCGCATCCAGCGATGCCGTGGCCGGATTGCGTCAGGCGCTGATTGCGGCGTCGCAGAGTCCGGCGGGGGTCTGGGTCGCAATGAACGGCATGCTCTTCGGACCGGAGGACGTGACCAAGACCGCGAACCATGCCCTCGACGCTTTCGAGGCGCCCGAGTTCGGGCCGCTGGGCCGGGTGGAGGCATCGGGGCACCTGACCCTGCGGCGCATGCCCATGGTTCCGCGCCGGGTCTTCGATCTGTCGGGACTGGATGCCGCGACATTGCCGCGGGTCGATCTGGTCATGTCCTATGCGGGCGCCGACGGCGCCGTCGTCGATGCGCTGGTCGCCGCTGGTGCATGTGGGCTGATCAGCGCCGGGCTGCCGCCCGGCCGCTGCACGCCGTCCGAACGGGCGGCCCTGCTGCGCGCGGTCTCGGCGGGTGTCACCGTGGTGCAATCCTCGCGCGCACTGCGCGGTCAGGTTCCGTTGCAGCAGTATAATGCGCGGGACGCGATCCTTTCCGGCGGTGGACTGGCCCCCAACAAGGCCCGCATCCTCGTGATGCTGGCACTCGCGACCGGAACGGGAGCCGGGGAACTGCAAGAGTTGCTGCTTGGCTGGTGATCCGGCCCCGCAGCGCGCCATCCGCTGGATGAGCGACACAAGACCTACCCATGACGACCCGCCGAGACAGGCGGGCCATGACAACAGGAAGGAAAGAACGACATGAAGACCCTGTCCTCTCTTACCCTATGCTTGCTCCTCTCCGGGGTCGGCAGCGCCGTCTCGGCCGACGAGTTGGTGCTGCGCGGCGCCTCCTTCTCTCCGATGGAGACGACATGGGGCGAGCCCTTCAAGATCTTCGTCGACCATGTCAACGAAACCGGAAAGGGCGTGATCCGCATCGACGCCATGGGTCCCGAAGCGATCCCGGCAACCGAACAGCCCATGGCAGTCCGCTCGGGCCTTCTCGACGTGATCGCAACACCTCCCGGCATGTACAAGCAGGTTATCGCCGAGGCCAATGCCCAGGATCTGTCAAACCTGACGCTGGCCGAGCAGCGCAGCTCGGGCGGATACGAGGCGCTGAACCTGATAGCGCGCGAGAAACTGAGCGCCCAGATGGTGACGACCTACGGGCCGGGCGTGCCTTTCCACCTGTATCTGACGCAGGAAGTCGCCTCGGGCGATGACCTCAAGGGATTGCGGGTCCGCAGCCAGCCGATCTTCGGACCTTTCTTCGGCTCGCTCGGCCTTTCGACCTCGACCATCCCGATCCCCGAAACCTATACCGCGCTGGAACGGGGCGTGGTGCAGGGTTACGGCTTTCCCGCCTGGGGTGTCCAGGACCTTGGCTGGGACAAGCTGACCAAGGTCCGGGTCGAGCCCGGCTTCTACAATGTCGTCGTGAACGTCCTGATGAACAAGGACCGCTATGACGCCCTGACCCCCGAGCAGCGCAAGATCATCGACGATTCCGCCGCCTGGTTCGAGGCCGAGATGGTCAGTTTCCAAGCCGAAAAATCGGCAGAGCACCGCGCCGCGCAGGACGCCGCCGGTATCAAGTCGGTAGATCTGGGGGCGGAATTCGCGACCACGGCGGCGAACCTCTACTGGGAGACCCTCGCCTCGGAAAATCCCGAGACTGTGAAGGAGCTGCGCGGCCTTCTGCAACGGCCGTAACGCGAAGCCCGGTGCATGCGCCGGGCTTTTCTTCCCCACATTCAGAGGATCATCATGCATCCCTTTCTCTCGGGCTTCGTCGGGATATATCACCGCGTCATAGCCCTGCTCGCCCTGATCGCCGGGGTCCTGTTCATCCTGATGACGATCGGTATCGGCGCCGAGGCGGTCATGCGCTCGCTCCATCTGGGGCTTGTCTACGGAATCGTCGATTTCGCCGAGCATTCGATGTATTGCATCGCGCTGCTGCCCGCGCCCTGGATCATGGCCCAGAATGGCCACATCAACGTGAACCTGCTGACCTCGAAGTTGCCCGTGACTGCGGCACGAGCGGTCGGACTCCTTGCGGACGCGATCTGTCTGATCGTCAGTCTGATCATCGCCATCTATGGCATGGACACCCTGATCCAGTCCTACCAGCGCGGCGAGACCATCATTCAGGAACTGATCATCCCCGAATGGTGGCTGCAATGGCAGGCCCCGGTCGTCTTCACGCTGCTTTCCGTAGAGTTCGCCCTGCGCCTGATCGGTGGCGGCAAGGCGACGCTTGATGCCGCGCCTGTGCGCGACCTGTCCTGAGGATTTCCCGATGCCCGAATGGATCTTCGCCCTTTGCACGATGTTCGGTGGAATCATCGCGCTCCTCCTGACCGGGATGCCGGTCGTGTTTGCCTTCCTCACCGTCAATCTGCTGGGCGCCATCCTGTTCCTCGGGGGCGAGCTTGGCATCATGCAGATGATCCGCAATATGCGGCCTGCCGTTGCGCAATACGCCCTCGTCCCCATCCCCCTCTTCGTGCTGATGGGCGAGATCATGCTCCATACCGGCATGGCGGCGCGGTCGATCCAGGCCATTGATCGCCTGATCTCGCGCGTGCCGGGACGCCTTTCGATCGTGGCGGTCCTTGGCGGGACCAGCTTCGCGGCGCTCTCCGGTTCATCGGTCGCCAATGCCGCGGTGGTGGGCAAGACCTTGCTGCCGGAAATGAAACAGCGCGGCTATCACTCGACCATCTCGATCGGGCCGGTGGCCGCTGTCGGCGGCATCGCCGTCCTGATCCCGCCCTCGGCGCTGGCAGTGATGCTGGGCAGTCTGGCGCAGATCTCGATCAATGATCTCCTGATCTCGGGTATCCTGCCCGGCGTGATGATGATGGTGTTCTTCCTTGGCTACATCATGATCCGCGCCCGGCTGAATCCCGACCTCGCCCCGGTCTATGAGATCGAGACGCTGCCATGGCGGGATCGTCTGATCCCGGTGATGCGCGACGTGATGCCGCTGATGCTGATCTTCGTCGCCGTCGTCGGCAGCATGCTCGCCGGCATCGCGACGCCCACGGAATCGGCGGCGGTCGGCGTTCTGGCCTCGATCATCGCGGGACTCTGCTATCGCTGCGTGACCGTGGCGAACCTGCGGCTCTCGCTGGTCGAGACACTCAAGTTCTCGGGGATGATCCTGATCATCATCTGCTGCTCGGGCACCTTCTCGCAGATCCTGTCCTTCACCGGCGCGACGCAGAAGCTGGCGGCATGGGTGGTGGGCGATGGCACGATCCCGGTGATGCTGGTCGTGATCCTGATGATCCTGCTGCTGCTTGTGCTGGGCTGCTTCATGGAATCGGCATCGATCATCATGCTGACGCTGCCGATCTTCCTACCGATCCTCACGGCGCTCGACATCGACAAGCTCTGGTTCGGCATCCTGATGATGATCGCGCTGGAAATCGGACTTTGCACCCCGCCATTCGGGATGCTGCTGTTCGTCGTTCAGGGCGTGATGGGGGGAAGCGAGCGGCTGGGAACCATCTACCGGGCGGTGTCGCCGTTCATTCTGCTTGAACTGGTGGTGCTGACCCTCATCCTCCTCTTCCCCTCCATGACCGGATGGTTGCCGTCGCTGATGAGGTAGGGCAGGGCAGTGTTTCCCCCGCTTCCGCAGGGGAAACGGCATGTTCCGGTCCAATTCCCCCTCACCTTCGCTTGAGGCGAGGAAACATCGGTCGCCGAGATTGGTTGATCCGTTCCAACGCAACCAGTCAGGAGGACCAGAGGATGGATCATACCTTGCACCAGCGGCTAAGCGAAGCGGAACTGACCGACGACAGCCTGTCCGGCGCGACCATCTACGGACCGGGCGACGAGACCGTCGGCACGGTCTCGCACCTGCATGGCGCGGGATCGGGGGCCGAGGCGATCATCGATGTCGGCGGCTTTCTGGGCATCGGCTCCAAGCCGGTCGCCCTCCGGGTTTCCGAGATCGACTTCATGCGCGACGAGGACGGCACCATCCACGGCGTGACGCGCCAGAGCAAGGAGGAACTGAAGGCCTTGCCTGCGCATCATCACTGATCCGCCACCCGGCGGCGCCGGCAACCGGCGCCGCCGCTTTCCTCTCAAGGAGGCATAGCAATGCCTGCGAAATCGAAAGCCCAGCAGAAAGCCGCGGGCGCGGCACTCTCGGCCAAGCGCGGCGATACGAAGAAAAGCGAATTGCGGGGCGCTTCCAAGGAAATGTACGAATCCATGTCGGAATCCCAGCTTGAGGATTTCGCCAGCACCAAGCGCAAGAACAAGCCCGAGCATGTGAAGAAATAGCGCAAGGTTCTGGCACGGAACCTCGCCTTGCGGAGTTGTCCTGTTCCGCGACAGACCTTTTCCGGCCCCCGCAGAAGGACCAGCATATGAAGGACTATCCCAAGCCCCCATTCCCTGCGCAAAGCCAGAGCCTTCCCGGCAGTTTCAGGAAGATGCAGCCGCGCCCGGATCATGGCGAGACCTCATGGCGCGGCGCGGGCCGGCTGGAGGGCAAGGTCGCCCTGATCACCGGCGGCGACAGCGGCATCGGCCGCGCGGTCGCCATCGCCTATGCGCGCGAGGGGGCGGATCTGGCCATCGCCTATCTGAACGAGACCGAGGATGCGACCGACACTTCGGGCATCGTCAGGCAGGCCGGGCGCGAGTGCCTGCTGCTGCCCGGAGACCTGGGCGATCCGGGGCATTGCCGCGCGATCGTGGCCCGCACCGTCGAGCGTTACGGGCGTATCGACATTCTGGTCAACAATGCCGCGCATCAGATGAAATTCGACGAGATAGAGGAGATCTCGGACGCGGAATGGCGGCGCACCTTCGCGGTCAATATCGATGCGATGTTCTATCTCGCCAAGGCGGCGATCCCGCATATGCGACCCGGCAGCGCGATCATCAACACCGCCTCGATCAATGCCGACAAGCCCAATCCGACGCTGCTGGCCTATGCCACGACCAAGGGCGCGATCCAGAACTTCACCGCCGGCCTTGCGCAATTGCTGGCCGAAAAGGGCATCCGGGTGAATGCCGTCGCCCCCGGCCCGGTCTGGACGCCGCTGATCCCCGCCAGCATGCCGCCCGAAGATGTGGCGACGTTCGGCGAGAAATACCCGATGAAACGTCCCGCCCAACCGGTCGAACTGGCGTCAAGCTATGTCATGCTGGCCGAGCCGATGTCGAGCTATGTCTCGGGCGCGACGATCGCCGTGACCGGCGGCATGCCGATGATCTGAGAAAGGAAGGACCATGAAAAACGCGATCCTGCGCCTCGGCCTCGGCATTGCCGCGGGCTTTCTGCTGAAATCCGTCCTCGACGCGCGGCGCGCCCAGCCCCCGCGACTGGAGAAGGTGCGCGACGCCGGACCCGGGGCGATGGAGAACCCGCCCCGCGACTGGGATGCGGTCGACGAGCAGGGGGACGAATCCTTTCCGGCAAGCGATCCTCCGGCGAATTACTGAGGCATGGGCGAAAGGCTGGTTTTCGTCTCGGACAGCGATCCCGGCATTTCGCGACGCAGGGCGGGCAAGGGCTTCAGCTATTGCGGACCCAAGGGCGAGACGCTGGGCCGCGACGAGATTGCGCGGATCAAGGCGCTGGCCATCCCTCCAGCCTATCGCGACGTCTGGATCTGCACCCTCGCCAACGGCCATCTTCAGGCGACCGGGCGCGACGACCGGGGCCGCAAGCAATACCGCTATCATCCGCAATGGAGCGAGGCGCAGTCCCGCACCAAATACGACCAGCTCGCGGCCTTCGGGCAGGCGCTGCCCGCGTTGCGCCGTCGATTGCGCCGGGATCTGCAGGGCGAGGTGGGCGACCGCGCCTTCAGCCTTGCCGCGCTGGTTCTGCTGCTTGACCGCACCTGCCTGCGCATCGGCAACCCCGCCTATACGGCCGCCAACCGCAGCTTCGGCGCCTCGACCCTGCTGACACGGCATCTCCACCTCAGCGAGGACGGGCTGGTCGAGCTTAAATTCCGCGCCAAGGGCGGCAAGCTCTGCCGCCATGTCCTGCGCGACAAGCGGTTGAACCGCATCTTGCAGGAAATCGGCGACCTGCCGGGGCGCAATATCTTCACCTATCTCGACGAGGACGGAGAGGCGCGCTGCCTGCATTCGCAGGACGTGAACGACTACCTCGCCGAGGTGGCGGGCGAGGGGATGTCGGCCAAGACCTTCCGCACCTGGGGCGGGACGCTGGCGGCGTTCGAATTTGCGGCCAGCCTGCCGCCCGAGGAAGGGCTGAGCACGCGGATGCTGGCCGATGCGGCTGCCGACCGGCTGTTCAACACGCCGACAGTGTGCCGGAAATCCTATATCCATCCCGCGGTTCTGGACCTGGCGCTTCAGCCGCCGGCCGCGCGCGCGGCGCTGCTCGCACGGCTGCCTTGCCCCGAGATCGCGGAACTGCGCGCCAGCGAGCGTCGGTTGCTTGCCCTGCTGGATCCGATGCGCGGCAAATGACCGGCGCGGAACGGCGCATCAGCCCGGTCGCGGAATCTTTTGCGAAACTTTGCCGGTGTCTGGCCGTTGATCCTTGGACAGCGACTTCCACCGAAAAGGAGAAGCGATGCAGAACGCCAGCACCGACGAGCAGCACCTGCCCAACCATCCGCCGCAGGAGCGTGGCACCTATCCGTCAGGAATGGAGCGCGAGCGGCGCGAACCCGAGGGCGGGGCCGACAAGCCGAAACCATCCCCGGAGCATCGCCCCGAGGATGAGACCGCCCGTAACGATCATCAAGGGAGCGAGTCATGAAAGGCATTATCGCATGGTTTCTGGGCGTGCCCATCGTCATCATCATCCTGCTCTATGTGACCGGGATATTCTGACGGCGCCCCAAATGGAGAGTTGCGATGTCCTATAACACCGACCCCGAACGCGCCGCGCGCCGGCATCCGGCGGCGATCCTTGCGATCATCCTTGCCCTTGTCGTGGCGGGTATCGCGCTGATCTGGTGGATGGGCGCCGATCCCGTCGAAGAAGGGGATGTAAGCCGGATCGAATCCCCCGCCGCGCCCGAGGGTGGGGCGGAAACGGCCCCGATCGCGCCACCCCCGGCGGGCACGCCCGCCGCAGGCAGCCCGCCGAGCCAATGACATGGCGCCGCGCGTCTTCTGGAAGGGCTATCTGAAGCTTTCGCTGGTGACATGTCCCGTCACCATGATGCCCGCGACGACCGAGGGCGAGCGGGTCCGTTTCCACACCCTCAACGCCAAGACCGGCAACCGCGTCACCAGCCGTTACGCGGATGCCGTGACCGGAAAGACGGTCGAGGACGAGGATCAGGCCAAGGGCTATCCGAGGGGCGAGGAGGATCACATCATCATCGAGGATGACGAGCTTGACGCCGTCGCCCTCGAAAGCACGCGGACCATCGACATCGAGACCTTCGTGCCGAGGGATTCGATCGAATGGATCTGGTATGACAAGCCCCATTTCCTGATGCCCGCCGATACGATCGGCGAGGAGGCCTATTCGGTCATCCGCGACGCGATGGCCGCCACGCAAACGGTCGGGATCGCGCGCCTCGTGCTATACCGGCGCGAGCGTGCCGTGATGCTTGAGCCTCGCGACAACGGGATTCTGGTCTGGACCCTGCGCTATGGCGACGAGGTCCGTGACGAAAAGGCCTATTTCGGGGCGACCGGCAGCGCCAAACCCGATCCCGCGCTGATGAAGCTTGCCCTGCGCCTGATCGACGAACGGATCGAGCCCTGGGACGAGGCGATGGTGCATGACCCCGTGCAGGAGCGCCTGCTCGAGATCATCGCGGCAAAGAAGAAGGGGCGGAAGAAGGCGAAGCCGAAGCCCGCCCCGGAAGAGAAACCGGGCAATGTGATCAACATCATGGATGCGCTGAAAAAAAGCCTCGCCTCGGAGCGGAAGGGCAAGTCGGAATAGCGCCTCGCGCCTTCCGGTGGCACAAAGCCTTGATTGCCCAAAACCAGCCCACCCAACCGCCTCTGCGCGGCCCGCGTCAGGGCTTTGCGGGAAGTGGTCGGGCAGCCGCGCGGAACCCGTCCCAAGGGTCGCGGCTCAGCGCCGCAAGCCGCGCGGGAAGGTTGATCACGGTGAAATGCGCGGGGCCGATCTCGGGGCCAAGCTCGTCCCAGCCGAGCGGGGCCGAGACCGGCGCGCCCTCGCGGGCACGGCTGGAGTAGGGCGCAACGGCCGTCGCACCACGCTGGTTGCGCAGATAGTCGATGAGGATGCGGCCCTTCCGTTTCGACTTGGTGATGGTCGAGACATAGGCATCGGGCGTGTCGCGGGCCATCGCCTCGGCCATGGCCTTGGTGAAGGCCTTGGCGGCCCGCCAGTCGGCCTTGGGCTTCAGGGGCGAGACGACATGCAGCCCCTTGCCGCCCGAGGTCTTGACGAAGGCGGCCAAGCCCGCACCCTCAAGGCGCTGGCGCACTTCCTCGGCGGCGGCGATCACCGCAGACCATGCGACGCCCTCGCCGGGGTCGAGATCCATCACGATCATGTCGGGCTTTTCCCAATCCGCGAAGGTCGAACCCCAAGGATGGATTTCCAGCGCAGCCGATTGCACCAGCGCGATCAACCCGTCGAGATCGCTGATGCTGATCAGGTCCTCGCCCGAACGATCCTTGGGATCGCTGATCAGGCCGATTTTCGGGTTCATCCCCTTCCATGCATGTTTCTGAAAGAATTTCTGGCCGCCAATCCCGGTCGGGCAGCGCAGCAGGGCCAGCGGGCGGCCGGTGACATAGGGCGCGATGTGACGCCAGACTTCGGCATAATAGTCGGCCAGCCCCTCCTTGGTGACGCCCGCGTCGGGCCAATAGATGCGGTCCGGGTGGCTCAGCCTGACGGTGCGTCGCTGCGCGGGGGGCGGCTTCGAGGGCTTCGGGCTTTCCTGCAGGATCTCGCGCGGGTCCTTGTCCTCGCGCAGGCCCCGGAACGAGGCATGGCGCAGATGGCCATCCGCGGTCCATGCCCTGAACTCGACCTCGGCGACCAGCTCGGGGCGAACGAAGACGACGTGCCGCGCCTCCTCGGCGCTGAGCTTGCCCGCGAAGGGGCTTTCCTTCACGCGCATCGCTTCGAGCCGGGTGAACAGCTCGCCCGCAACCTCGCGGCTGAACCCGGTTCCGACCCGTCCGACATGGCGCAGCGCATCCCCCTCATGCACGCCAAGAACCAGCGACCCGACCGCCTTTGGCGACGCGGTCGAGGGGGTGAAGCCGCCGATCACGAATTCCTGCCGGGCCGAACATTTCGACTTGACCCATGACCGACCCCGGCCCGAGCGATAGGGCGAGGCCGCGAGCTTCGAGACGATACCCTCGAGGCTGAGGCGGCAGGCATGGCGCAGCACCATGTCGCCGTCATCCTCGAAATGAGTGCTGAGGCGGAGAAGACCGTCGCCCTCGGGGACGAGGCCGGCAAGCATCTCCTTGCGGTCGACGAGCGGCAGCCCGCGCAGGTCGCGCCCGTGAAGATAAAGCAGGTCGAAGACATAGAGCCGGAAACGATCCTCGCGCCCCGCGCTCAGATCCGCCTGAAGGGCCGAGAAGTCCGAGGCGCCGCTGTCCCCCTCGACCACCAGTTCGGCATCGAGGATCGCATTTTCAACCGGCAGCTTCTCCAGCGCCTCGACCACGGATTTGCCGAATTTGTCGGTCCAGTCCAGACCGCTGCGCGTCAGCAGCGCCACCTTGCCCTTTTCGATGCGGACCTGCACGCGGTAGCCGTCGAACTTGATCTCATGCAGCCAGCGCGCGCCAGAAGGGGCGGCATTCACCAGTGTGGCGAGCATCGGGGGCACGAAATCCGGCATGGCGGCCTTCTTGCCGCGCGCGGCTGGCTTGCGGGCCGGGGCAGGTGCCTTTTCGGGTGGCCTGCCCGGCGCCTTTCCCGCCGCGATCTCGTCAAGGTCACGCCCCGAGGCCACCGATTCCGGGCTTTCGTCCAGAATGTCGGGCGCGCCCTCGGGGCGGGCGAATTCGTCATCGTCCTTGATCAGCAGCCAGTTCTCGCGCTTTTCGCCGGGCTTGCCCTGCATCCGCACCAGATGCCAGCGGCCATGCAGTTTCTCGCCATTCAGGGTGAATTCCAGATGTCCCTTGGCATAGGCCTTGGCCGCATCGCCCTCGGGCGTCCATGTCCCGCGATCCCACAGCAGCACCGTTCCGCCGCCATATTGGCCCTTGGGGATCGTGCCCTCGAACCCGCCGTAATCGAGGGGGTGATCCTCGACATGGACCGCAAGGCGCTTCTCTGCGGGATCGAGGCTGGGACCGCGGGTGACGGCCCAGCTTTTCAGCACTCCATCCATTTCAAGGCGGAAATCATAGTGCAGCCGGCGCGCGGCGTGCTTCTGGATGACGAAGGAATTGCCGGACTTGCTGGCCTTGCCGCCCTTGGGTTCGGGCGTTGCACCAAAGTCGCGCTTCTTGCGATAGGTCTCCAGCGCCATGCGTCAACCTGCCTTCCTGCGCGGCTTCTTCGCCGCCTCGGCACTCTGGCGCAGTGCGGCCATAAGGTCCACGACCTTCTCTTTCGGACGGGCGGGACGTGGCTTGATCCGCCGCCCCTCGGCCTTGGCCTTCACCAGTTCCGCCAGCGCCGCCTCGTAGCGGTCCTCGAACGCCGCCGGGTCGAAGGTTCCGGCCTTGGTCTTGATGATGTGCTTGGCGAGGTCCAGCATCTCGCCCTTTATCCTGCGCTGGGGAATCTCTGCGAAGGCCTCCTTGGTCGCACGAACCTCGTAGTCGAAATTCAGCGTGGTCGCGATCAACCCGTCGCCATGCGCCCGGATCAGCAGCGTTCGCATCCGCCGGAACAGCACCGTCCGGGCAATGGCCGCGACGCCCTTCTTCTTCATCGCATCGCGGATCAGCAGAAAGGCCTCATCTCCGCTGCGATCGGCCGAGGCGAGGTAATAGGGCTTGTCGAAATAGAGCTTGTCGATGTCCCCGCAATCCAGAAAGTCCGAGACGGCAAGCGTCTTGTCGCTGTCCGGCACGGCCTCGGCAACCTCGTCCGGCGAAAAGATGACATGCTCGCCCGAGCCGGTGTCGTAGCCCTTGACCTGATCGTCGGGAGCGACGGGCTTTCCGGTCTCGGCATCGACAAATTCGCGGCGCAGCCGGTGTCCCGTTGCCCGGTTCACCATATGGAACGCGATCCGGTCCGAGGTCGAACTGGCCGTATAAAGCGCGACCGGGCAAATCAGTTCGTCGATCTTCAGGATGCCTTTCCAGTTTGCCCGTGGTGCCATGACCCGCCCGCCCTGATTGCGCCTCCTGTCAACCTGCCGATCGTGCGGAGGTTCCATACCGGAGGCCGGAGATTGCCGCGCTGTTGCGGCCTATAACATCCGACCTGCCTCGGGCCCGCGCCACCATCCGGGATATCACCGCGGGCCCGAGCGAGTCAGGACGTCCTCGGCATCAAGCGGACCGTCGGGTGCGTCCCTGTGGACGCGCTACCCCAGATGCGACTTTGGTTGCGTTGAGAGTTTGGCGCGCCGGTGACCGCGTCCGAGCAGGTTGGCCTTGAACACCTCGGCCGGGGTAC
>Ga0160459_100590_pt1 | contig 13223 bp, 13 predicted proteins | sample HID1973K_E6MG_FD_108208 | JGI IMG/M metagenome (GOLD analysis project Ga0160459, IMG submission 108208) | Enriched mosquito-associated microbial communities from UW Madison campus, WI, USA - HID1973K_E6 MG | ecosystem: Host-associated > Arthropoda: Insects > Digestive system > Unclassified ... | reverse complement strand
TGGCACTCTGGACCGTCACGTCCGCCACCGGCATCCTCGATCCACGCATCCTCTCCGAACCCTGGACCGTGGTGGCCACCGCAGGGGAGCTGATCGCCGACGGCCGGCTCCAGGAGAACCTCGCCATCTCCGCCCAGCGCGCGGGCCTGGGACTGTTCTTCGGAATCGTTGTCGGCGCAACCCTGGCACTCCTGGCCGGGCTGAGCCGGATCGGCGAAGCACTGATCGATGGCCCCGTGCAGATCAAGCGCGCCATCCCCGGCCTGGCCCTGATCCCGCTGCTGATCCTGTGGTTCGGCATCGACGAGACCATGAAGGTCCTCACCATCACTTTGGGCGTGTTCGTCCCGATCTACCTGCAGACCCACGCCGGGCTGCGCGGCATCGACCTGCGCTACGTGGAACTGGCACAGACCGTTGGCCTGAGCCGGACCGGCTTCATCCGCAAGGTGGTACTCCCCGGCGCCCTGCCCGGGTTCTTCCTGGGCCTGCGCTTCGCGGTCACCGGCGCGTGGGTGTCCCTGGTGGTGGTGGAACAGATCAACGCCACCAGCGGCATCGGCTACATGATGGAGCTCGCCCGCACCTACGGCCAAACCAACATCATCGTCCTCGGCCTGGCTGTCTACGGCATCCTTGGCCTGCTCTCCGACGGCATTGTCCGCTTCATCGAACGAAAGGCCCTCTCATGGCAGCGCACCCTGGCGGGCTGACCGCCGTCGCATCCCGTCCACTCACCAACCCCTCCGCGGACGCCGCCAAGGCCGCGGTGTCCGTGCGGGACGTGGTCCGCAGTTTCGGGCCCAAAGGCGTCCTGAACGGCGTGGACCTGGACATCGCACCCGGCGAATTCGTGGCACTCCTTGGACCCAGCGGCTGCGGCAAGAGCACCCTGCTCCGCGCCCTGGCAGGGCTGGACCACGACGTCCGCGGCAGCGGCGTCATCAGCGTCCCGGACCGCGTGTCAGTGGTGTTCCAGGACTCCCGGCTCCTGCCGTGGGACACGGTCCTGGGCAACGTCACCCTTGGTTTGCGAGAGCACGACGCCGAGAGCCGGGCGCGCAGGGCCCTCGCCGAGGTGGGGCTCGCGGGCCGCGAAAAAGCCTGGCCGCACGAGCTGTCCGGCGGTGAACAGCAGCGCGTCGCCCTGGCCCGATCCCTGGTCCGTGAGCCGCAGCTCCTGCTGGCAGACGAACCGTTCGGCGCCCTCGACGCGCTGACCCGGATCAGGATGCACGGCCTGCTCCAGGACCTCGTGGCCGCGCACCGGCCGGCGGTCCTGCTGGTCACCCACGACGTGGACGAGGCCATCGCCCTGGCGGACCGGATCGTGGTGCTGGACCACGGGCGCATCGCCACCGTGCGCACTGTTCCACCGGGGATCGCTTCGTCAGCCGATGCCGCCGGCCACGAAGCCCTCCGCCGCGACCTGCTCACCGGCCTGGGCGTCGAAGCCCCGCACGCCCCGGAACCCGTCCACCCCGCCCAGCCCGCCGCCGTCGGCCGCTAACCCAAAACTTTCCAAGGAGCCTTCCATGAGCAGCACGCCCACTGAACCGCAGCGCCACCTCCACCTCAACGCCTTCCTCATGAGCACCGGCCACCACGAGGCCTCCTGGCGGCTGCCGGAAAGCGACCCGCAGGCCAGCACCGACGTGGAGCACTACAAGAACCTCGCCCGCGCCGCCGAACGCGGCCGGCTGGACTCGATCTTCTTCGCCGACTCCCCCGTCCTGTTCGGCGAGGTGGGCCGCCGCCCCGCGGGCAAGCTCGAGCCCACAGTGCTCCTCACCGCCATCGCCGGCGCCACGGAGCGGATCGGGCTGATCGCTACCGCCTCCACCACCTACAACGAGCCGTTCAACCTGGCCCGCCGCTTCGCTTCGGTGGACTGGGCCAGCGGCGGACGGGCCGGCTGGAACGTGGTGACCACGGCCGGGCCGGACGCTGCCCGCAACTTCGGCGTGGACGATCAGCCCGCCCACGCCGTCCGGTACGAGCGTGCCGGCGAGTTCATCGAGGTGGCGCAGAAGCTGTGGGACAGCTGGCAGGACGATGCCGTCCTGGCCGACAAGGAAGAGGGCGTGTGGGGCGACGCGGACAGGATCCGCACCGTGGACCACGAGGGCAAACACTTCAAGGTCCGCGGACCGCTCAACGTGCCCCGCTCCCCGCAGGGCCATCCGCTGATCGTGCAGGCAGGCTCGTCTGAAGACGGCAAGGACCTCGCCGCGAAATACGCGGACGCCGTGTTCACCGCGCACCAGACCCTTGCCGACGCGCAGGAGTTCTACCGCGACCTCAAGGCCCGCACCGCCGCTGCCGGCCGCGACCCGGAAACCATCAAGATCCTCCCCGGGATCGTGCCCGTCATCGGCGCCACCGTGGAGGAAGCCCTGGAGCTGGAACGCGAACTGGACCGGCTGATCAAGCCCGAGTACGCCCGGATCCAGCTCGCCAAGACCCTGCGGGTGGAGCCGGAAGACCTGCCGCTGGACCGCCGGCTGCCGGACAACCTGCCCAGCGAGGACGAGATCGAGGGCGCCAAGAGCCGCTACACGCTGATCGTGCAGCTGGCCCGCCGCGAGCAGCTCACCGTCCGGCAGCTGATTGGCCGGCTGGGCGGCGGCCGCGGGCACCGCACGTTCACGGGCACCCCGGCGCAGGTGGCGGACGCCATCCAGGAATGGTTCGACGGCGGCGCGGCGGACGGGTTCAACATCATGCCGCCGGTGCTCCCCTCCGGGCTGGGAACGTTCGTGGACCAGGTGGTGCCCATCCTCCAGGAGCGCGGGCTGTTCCGCACCGAGTACACCGGGCGGACGCTGCGGGAGCACTACGGCCTTCCCCGCCCGGAGAACCAGTACGCCCATGCGGCCGCTCCGGAGCTCGCATCGATCGGCTCCGCGTTCTGATGGGCCGGCAGCTGAAACTCAACCTGTTCATCTATCCGGGCGGCCACCACGAGGCCGCGTGGCGGCACCCGAAGTCCCACACCGACCGGCTGCTGGACATCCGGTTCTACCAGGAGCTGGCGCAGCGGGCCGAGGCCGCCAAGCTGGATGCGGTGTTCTACGCGGACGGCCCGGCGCTGGAAAGCAATGTCCAGTTCGCCACCCGGTTCCGGATCGAACCGTTCACCTGGCTGTCCGCGATTGCGGTGGCCACGGAGCGGATCGGCCTGATCGGCACGGCCAGCACCACCTACCTGGAGCCGTACAACGCGGCCCGGCTGTTCGCCTCGCTGGACCACCTCAGCAACGGCCGCGCCGGCTGGAACATCGTGACCACCGGCGCGGAACGGGCGGCGCAGAACTTCGGACTGGATGAGCACCCGCCGCACGCTGAACGCTATGACCGGGCTGACGACTTTGTCCGCGTGGTGGGCAAGCTCTGGGACAGCTGGGAGGACGACGCAGTAGTGGCCGACGCCGGCACGGGAATTTTCGCCGACACGTCACGGATCCATCCGGTGGAGCATGAGGGCAGGTACTTCCGCGTGGCAGGACCCCTGAACACGCCGCGCTCCCCGCAGGGCCGCCCGGTCTACGTGCAGGCTGGTTCGTCCGAGGACGGCAAGGCCTTTGCCGCCGAACACGCGGAGGCGGTGTTCACGGCCCACCAGTCGCTGGACAGCGCGCAGGAGTTCTACGCGGACATCAAGGCCCGGGCGGCGGCGTTCGGCCGGGACCCCGGACAGCTCCTGGTGCTGCCCGGCATCAGCCCGTACCTGGGCTCCACCGAAGCCGAAGCGAAAGCGCTGAAGCAGGAGTTCGACGAGCTCACCCAGCCCGAATACGGGCTGGGGATCCTGCGGAAGCTGCTGGGCATCGACCTGGACGGGGTGCCGCTGGACGGGCCGTTCCCGCCGGAACTGCTGGCCACCGCGGGTAAGGCGGGCAGCCGCAGCCAGCTGGTGCTGGACATCATCTGCCGCGAAAACCTCACCGTCCGCCAGGTGCTGCACCGCTTCGCCGGCGCCCGCGGACACTACGTTTTTGCCGGGACTCCTGTTCAGGTGGCGGACGAGATCCAGCGCTGGTTCGAGGGAGGCGCCGCGGACGGGTTCAACATCATGCCGCCGTGGCTGCCCGGGGGCTTCGATGCGTTCGCTGACGAGGTGGTCCCCATCCTGCAGTCCCGCGGCCTGTTCCGCACCGAATACTCCGGACGGACGCTGCGTGAGCACTTCGGCCTGGCCCGCCCCGCAAGCCAGTACAGCCGGGGCCGGCACACCCCGGGCCAGCCCGGCGCCGTCCAGCGGAGCCAGCACGTTCCCGGCGAGCCGCTGCTGGGAGCAAACACCTGACCGGACACCGCAGCCCCGGTTCCCTGTGCCGCCGCCGCATCCGCTGGCCCCTCCTTTAGACTGGCCCCTTGACGGTATTGCCCCCGAGTGAAGGAGCCCCCATGAGTGGAGTAGTCGTTGTAGGCGTGGATGCCAGCGCATCTGCGCGGAAAGCTGCGGAAGTGGCACTGGACCTGGCCGAGTCGCTCGGAGCGTCGCTGCACGTGGTGACCGGGTTCGAGTCGGAGAGCGCCGAGACCTTCGGTTCGGGCTCCGACCAGGTGACTGTTTTCCGGGGTGACAGCGCCCAGCATGTTGCCGAATCCCTGGGCGCGTCCAGGCCTGGAGTGGAGGTCACCCACTTCGCTTCCCGCGGAAAGCCGGCCGACTCGCTCATCAAGGAAGCCATCCGCCTGGATGCCCGGCTGATCGTGGTGGGCAACCGCAGGATGCGCGGCATCGGCCGGCTCCTGGGCAGCGTGGCCAACAGCGTGGCGCACAACGCCCCGTGCGATGTATACATCGCAAACACCTACGAGGACTGAGGCACTTCCCGCACAACGTGAAGCGGACGACGGCGGAACTTCCCGCCGTCGTCCGCTTTCGTTTTCCGGCCGGTCAGGCCAGGTACTCGTCGTCGGTGACGTGGTCGAGCCAGGTGACCACCTGCCCGTTCCCGTCGGCTTCCTGCATGGCCACATGCGCCATGAACCGGTCCGGGGTGGCTCCGTGCCAGTGCTCCTCGCCGGGCTCGATGTAGACGACGTCGCCGGGTCGGATTTCCTGGACCTCCCCACCGCGCCGGGCCACGAGGCCGATGCCATCCGTCACGTAGAGGGTCTGGCCCTTGGGATGGTGGTGCCAGGCGGTGCGTGCCCCGGGGGCGAACCGGACGTGGGCACAGCCGATGGCTGACTGGTGGTCGGGGTTACGGATGCCGTCGATCTGCACCGTTCCGGTGAACCATTCTGTCGGCCCGGCCCCGGTCTGGCCGCCGCTCTTGGTGAACTTCACTTTTTCCTCCTTGTATTCCGGATTAATCGAAAGTCTTGGACGGGTCAGCGGGCCCGTCCTCCTGCCCGCGAGGCCTGGAACGCCAATGCCGCCGCAACTGCAAGAACCGCTGCACTCACCAGGAACGTCCCGCGGTGGCCAGTGGCATCGAACAGCACCCCGCCCAGCATGGATCCGATGGCGATGGATGTCTGGACAACTGCGACCATCAGGCCACCGCCTGCCTCGGCGTCGTGCGGCATGGCCTTGGCAACCCAGCTCCACCAGCCCACGGGTGCGGCGGTGGCCAGGAGTCCCCACAGCCCCAGGAGGACCACGACGGCGGCGATCCAGCCGCCGGACGGAACAAGGGCTGCGGCAATGACTGCCATCAGCACCGGAATGGCAACCAGCGTCCTGTACAGGCCCGTGCCCAGGAAGCGCCCGATCAGCATCGTGCCGGCGAAACCGGCCACACCGATCACCAGCAGCACCAGGGACACGGTGGCGACGCCGGCCAGGGTCACCGATTCGAGGAACGGCCGCACGTAGGTAAACAGGATGAACTGACCCATGAAGAAGGCCCCGCAGGCTGCCATCCCCCAGGCGACAGGTCCACTCCTGAGCGCCTGGAAGATTCCGAAAACGCGCACAGTTTTGAGGGGCCGCTCTTCAATCCTCATGGCGGGAAGGCTGATCCACTGCCAGGCCAGGGCGATCAGAGCCACCGGCACAAGGCAGAAGAACGCGCCGCGCCAGCCCATAAGGGTCCCAAGGTAGCTTCCCAGTGGGGCGGCCAGCACCGTGGCCAGGGCGTTGCCGCCGTTGAAAATGGCCAGGGCACGCGCCACCTGGCGGGCCGGCACCAGGCGCATCGCGGTAGCCGCCGACATGGACCAGAATCCACCGATCACAACGCCAATCAGCGCGCGGCCAACCATGAACAGCAGGTACCCGGGCGCAAGGGCCACCAAGGCTCCGGACACCGCCATCAACGCCGTCAGCCCAAGGAGCAGGGTTTTCCGGTTCATGGTGCCCGCCAGCGCAGACACGGACAGGCTGGTCAGTACGGCGAACAGGCCCGAGATGGCGATGCCCTGCCCCACCATGCCTTCCGAAACCTGGAGGTCGGCCGCCATCGGGGTGAGCAGGCTGACGGGCATGAATTCGGAGGCGATCAGCGCGAAGACGCACAGCGACATCGCATAGACGCCTCCCCAGCGCGCGGGGTGGTCTTCGCGGCGGTCTGCAGTGCCGGGCTTACTGGTATCGACAGGTGTTTCTAGGGCCATGGTTTCCATCAAACAGCCGCTGCGCAATCCTAGCGAGGGCCCTGCCTAAACGGGTTACGGCAGTGCCCCTCTGCACGGGAGGCTCCTGCCGCGGCAACGTCGCCTCGGTCTTCTCCCAGGCGTCCCCTCAACCGGGCAGGTTTGACCGTACCCCGACCGCCCGGCGTCGTCCGCCTTCTTCTTCTTCCGGGGGTGCCGGCTTGTAGACCCAGGCCACCAGCACTACGGAGATGATCATCAGCAGGAACCAGGCCACGAGTTTCTCCATGCCCACCGGGTGCCAGCCCGCCATTTGGCTGGGGTAGAGCCACGCACCGGACCAGGTGGCGATGTTCTCGGCGATCCAGATGAACAGCGCCACCAGCAGGAACGAGACCACCAGCGGCATCCGGAACTGCCGCCGGAACACCCGGAAGTGCATCACGCAGCGGCCGAAGACCACTACGACGGCGGCGAGCAGCACCCAGCGCAGGTCCCAGATGTAGTGGTGGCTGAAGAAGTTGACGTAGATGGCCGCGGCCACGATTGCGGTGATCCACCTGCGTGGGTAGTTGGCGAACCGGAGGTCGAAGAGCCGGTAGACGCGGACCATGTAGGAACCCACGGCCGCGTACATGAAGCCGCTGAAGAGGGGCACGGCGCCGATCCGCAGCACGCCCTCGGCCTCGTAGGACCAGGAACCCACGTCCGTTTTGAACAGTTCCATGCAGGTCCCCACCAGGTGGAACAGCACGATGACCCGGAGTTCCTTCAGGGTTTCGAGTTTGAAGGCAACCATCAGGACCTGGATCACGACGGCGGCGAGGGTCAGGAAGTCGTTGCGGGCCAGCGCCGCGCTGTCCGGGTACCAGAGGCGGGCCGCCATGAGCACCGACAGGAGGGCCGCCCCGAAGATGCAGGCCCAGCCCTGTTTGAGGCCGAAAACCACGAACTCCGTGAGCCTGGCTTTGGCGCCGTTGGCCGGAGCGGTGGCGAGGAAGCGGCGGGCACTTTCATCGATCCGCTGCTCAACCGGGGTGGAACTACGCACTGACTCCCTGACGCTTGGCTGACCGGCTGTTCCTGCGGATGTCCTTGTCCAGCTCGCCCAGGAGGTAGTCCTTGAGCCCGTGCCGGATGCCCCGCGGGAGCCTTGGGTAGGTGAGAGACAGCATCCGCATGGTGCTGTTGAAGCGGCGCTCATGGCGATCGTTCCACGGCAGGCCGAAGTCCTGGCGGATCCGGTCCGGGAGGAACCCTGCGGTGAGGAACCGGGCCGGCGGAATGATGGCCCGGTACCAGAGGGCGGTGTGCTTGGGGTAGAGCAGGCCGTGCGCCACCCGGATGCCGGCGGGTCCGGCCTGGAGGGTTGCCACCTGTTCGTCCCAGTAGCGGCCAAACGCGGCCCGGTCCTGCGGCCACATGCCCTCGGGAACCTGCAGGGCGGTGCCGAGCCGCGCGTAGTCGCGGTACATCGCATCGGCCGTGCCGGCGTCGAGCGGGCCGTAGATCTTCTCGATGACGGTGCGGGCGGTGTCGTAGAGCGTGGCCACCACCCAGAGCTGGAGTTCGGGATCGTAGGCGCTGTAGCCGGGCGACTCCGCGGTGTCCGAGCGCCGGACCGGAACGTGGGCCCGGTTTACCCGGCGGCGGACTTCCTTTACCTGTTCGTCGGTGCCGTAGACGATGGCGTACACATAGGTGAGCGTGCCCTTGAGCCGGTTGACCGGGCGGCCCTCAAAGGTGCTGTGTTCCGCCACTCCGCGTCCCACGGCCGGGTTGGCGAGCTGCAGCAGCAGGGCACGGCCTGCCCCGGCGAGCATGATGCCCTCGCCGCCGAACTCAGCCATTTCCCGAACCATCCCAACAGGCTACCGGAGGTAAACAGCACTGTAAGCAGGGGTCGGTACCCGGAAATGCGAGTACCCACCACTCATGCGCTCCGGCCCCGCAGGCACGTACCGTCCGTTGAAAGTCCTGCCGCAGCATCGCGCAGGTATGCCGACAGCGGGAGGCGCATCATGGGCCGGCAGCGGGACGTGCGGGGTGGAGGACCGTGACGCAGGAAGACGGCTACGCCCTGCCGCTGCTGGACAAGGCGGTGCTGGAACGGCTGCGCTCCGACCTGGACGACGACGAAGGCGTGTGGCAGGTCTTCATCCAGGATTTCATCGCCAACCTGCCGCACCGGATCCAGAAGGTACGCCTGACGTTCACCACCGGCGACGCCCCGGGTGCCCTGGATGCCATCCTGAGTTTGAAGACGTCCAGCCAGATGATCGGTGCGGAGCGGCTGGCCGGCCTGGCCCTGGAACTCGAGCGGGCGCTGCGCACCGCTGCCCGCGGCAACGGCTCGGCCACCGCACTCCCCCGGCTGGCGGCAGAGCACCTGCGGGGCATCAAGCAGTGCGCGGACCAGACCACCAACCTCCTGCGGGCACTGCTGGAGGACCGGCCCGGCGGTTACTGACGCCCGTCAGGGTGGCTGGCCAGAATCCCGTCGATCCGGTTCAGCAGGCCGGGCCAGCCGCTGCCCATTCCTTCGTATGCGGTCCGGCCTTCCATGGGATGTTTCAAGCGGTGTTCAAGCCGGATGGCGTTGGTCATGGCGGGTCTCCTCGTCCGGGTTCTTACGAACGTGTTTAGCACGCCGGTACGACACCCGGCCCGCCCAAGCCGGCTGTTTAGCGGCCAGAACGCCGACTCAGCAGAAGGTTCCCGACGGCGGGATACGCCTTCTTCGCAGGCGCCTCGGCAGCGGGGACGGACATCAACGGAAAATGTGTCATAGTCCGCCCGGCATTCAATCGCAAAGCTACAGCAGTCCCAATGGTCCCGACCTCGTAGTGTGCTCAGGAACTAGGTTTACAAGATGTCACGTCTGCCCGTAAGCGTCGAGGACGAGGACCATCATGGACGTAACCACCATCGCGAGAAGCGGTATCCAGAACGCGATCCGTCGCTTGGCGAGCATCACGATCGTGGCTATTGCCGCTGCGAGTGGGATGAGGAAGATCAGAACGTAGGCAGTCGTTGCCGCCCATTGCGGTATCGAACGGCTTCCGTCCATCCACTCGGACGCGCCGAGGGCGACAATCAAGAACTGCGCGACGGCCACGAACGGCTGCCCAACCAAGATGATGATTGAAAAGACGCGATCGATGATCGAGGGCTGTCTGGCACTCCGTTCATCGACCTGTGCTTTTTCCACTATTCGTCCTAACGCATTCTCGAAGTAGCTTTGAGCGGGCCTAAAGTGCTGCTGATGCGGGTACCCTGCTCAGTCGTGGCACCCATTACAAGCACACCAAACTCGAACCCTGAATACCGCGTCCGCCTAAACAGACCGGCCTTCGGTTCAGCGTGCGCACCGGGCCCGACTGCCGATACGAAGACATCGCTGTTCTCGTCACCACTGGCGATGAAGGTCACCCGGCGGTCGAATATCTCCGACTCGAAGCGGGCTCGTAGCTCAATGACGAACTCGCCACCGGCTTCCACATCTAGATGCAGAACACCTAAGTCGCCAAAGGCAACTTCGCCAGCGGACTTCAGAGTCCCGTCAGCCTGACGGACCGATATCGTCGCGCGACCTTCCCGAACCTTGCCATCTTTCACCCATGAGACGTCATCACGCGGATAACATCCCAAGGTCACCTCGTCTGCCTTCACAACACCCACCCCTTTCCAAAGCTATAGGGCACAACGTTACGACGATATTGGAGGGGACTGCCCCCGGTTGGGTTGACTCGTTCACCTAAGTCGCACGGTGACCGAAGCGTCCGGTAAAGGATCCCTAAGCGGGCAGGACATTGTTATTTCCGAAACCTCTTACGGTATTGCAACGAAGAACCAGTTTGGATATGTCCGATCTGATGGAGCACTTTTCCGCCCATAGGGCCCGGACGGTCGCCAAAACTTTCCCACGCAAGATTAGAGCAACTCAGCGTCTTGAAACCCTTTATCGGTGCTGACGCAACTCGTATCCCGTTGCACCCCGAAGCATCCTGATCGTCCAAGGTGGCTCACCGGCAGGCTTGATTGGAACTGCAAGGTATTCCATCTCGTAGGCAGACGAAAGCGATTTACGGAATACGCGAGTGAACACCTCATTACTCAGCGACTCATAGAGAGCGTGTTCGAATGCATCACTTTGACCAAGTTCGGTGGTGAGGAACTTCGCCATCTCATGGTTAGCACCAGACATGAACTTCTTGGTCATGGCCTTGCCCCAAACCGCCAGCCCCACAGTCACTAACACCAGCACAAGGGCAAAAGGGATGAAACTCTGTGTGGCAAGCAAGACTGCTTCGATGACCACGAACAACAGAAGGATCAACACTGTTGGTATGTGCGCGGCGTTGCGTTTCTTGAGGATCTCGTCAGGGAGAAGCAACGTGACGTAGGGGCGGTCCGTTTTATCCTTTGAAGCCGCATCATCCATACCTGGCTACCTTACCGGCCGACCTGGGCGCACAAGGTCACAGCACCCAATGCTTAGCTGCCTACTCCTGCCGCTGTTCGGGCGTACGAGGTGCTGCGGTTCGACTACGCCACCGACCGTCCGGGGGTTGATGCGGCTTTACATCTGCCGCGCCGGGTCGGCCGCGCGAGCCCCTACGCTCTTAAGCAGAAATAAGCCATCCCGAGTACGCCCCGGTAGCCCTCTTCATATGCAGCGCGCTGTGCCTCATATCGCTGGCGGACGTGCTCCGCGGCGGGATGGTGGTCATCATGTGCTTCCAGCCAACGGGTGAACCTGCCGCGATACCCGGCCTCGAAGACGTCCCACTCCTGAACGGTTGCCTGGTCGTCGTCCACCACCTCGAAGCCGGCGGCGCGGATCTGCTCGCGTAACGCATCTTGCGTGAGGTACTCGTCGTCACGTCCAGCCAGAGGGGCGGTGGCAGCCGGATGAGGTGTTGCTGACCAGATCGCCTCGCCGTAGATGAGTCGGCCGCCGGGAAGCACCAGTTCTCGAAGGGCACGCAGTGCTGCGGCGTAGTCGAGCGGCTGCGCGTCTTCTACCGGCGGCCCCCAGATCTGGCTCGCGCCGATGCAGATGACAGCATCTGCGGAGCGATCCTCGGCTTCCAGCCCAGGCACCGACTCAAACGTCACTCTGTCGAGCAGCCCACGGGTCAAGGCCTGTTGCCTGGCTCGGTCGATGGACGCGGAAGCAATGTCCACTCCGCGTCCCCGTGCCTGCGGTGCCGACCCCAAAACCCGAAGCAGCAGTTCACCCCATCCACACCCCATGTCCAGAACCTCAGCCGGCGCCGGGTCGGACAGGAACGCCACAAGGTGTGCAGCCCGTTCCTCGGAGAGCGGCGTAAGCCAGGTCAGAGACTCGTAGAGGGGCGGCAATTCCAGCGAAGTACTGTCGGTCATCCCCAGATGTTCTCACGACACACAAAAGCGACGGCCTGTCCGTAAGCCGGCACAGCCAACGCTTTGAAACCGGCACCCCGGCTGCCACCGGCTGTCACCGGCTGGTCCGCAAACGCAGGCGGACGACGGCGGGAACCTCCCACCGTCGTCCGCTGCTGTTTGGCTTGGCCTACTTCAGCGCCCCCTCCCGCACTGCCGCCGGCGTGAACGCTGCACCCGCACCGGGGAATACCGGCACGTCGATCCGGGCGTGGGTGTGGATTTCGGTGACGGTGGCCTTGGTGTGCCGGGCGATCTCCTCCATGGTGGTCACCCACATGCCGTCCATGCCCTTCACCCGCTCGATGAGCTGTTCCAGGGCCACGGCCTTGGAGGGCCGGCCGGAGATGAACGGGTGGTTGGTGAGGACGAAGCAGCTGCCCTGCGAGTGGTGGGCCTCAGCCTCGAGCGTCCACATTTCGAGGACCTTGGCGGGGCTTTCGATGACGCCGCTGCCGGTGACGCCCGGGTAGAAGGCGTACTGCTCCCAGTCGTCCAGCGTCCAGTCCACCGGGATCTCCACGATGTCCCGGGGATCATCGGCGGCGACGGCGAAGCGGTAGGGGGCGTCGCCGTCGAGCAGGCTTGAGTCGTAGAGGAACCCGCGGTCCGCCAGCAGGCCGGGTGAGTGCCAGTTCAGCTCCCACCACGGCGCCCGGTACCCCACCGGCCGGACCCCTGCCACCTTGGCCAGGGCTTCGAGGCCGCGGTCCATGTAGCTGGCCTCGGTAGCGGCGTCGATGCCCTGCATCGGCTCGTGCAGGTAGCCGTGGTGGCCCACCTCGTGCCCGCCGTTCACGATCTGCCGCACGATGTCCGGGTAGGACTCCGCCGTGAAACCGGGGATGAAGAACGTGGCCCGGACGTCCTGGCGCTCCAGGATCTTCAGCAGCCGCGGCACCGCCACCTTGGGCCCGTAGGACTGGTGGGTCATCAGCGACATCCGCCGCGTGCTGGTGGGATCGTGGGCGATGGTGCAGGACTCGGCGTCTACGTCGAACGTGAAGGACGCTGCGGCCTTGAAGCCTTCAGGCCAGGTGATGGGGTGCAGGAGGTCCGCGATGGCGGGCTGGTTCACGATGGATTCCTTTCGGCGGGCGCCGTGCGCCCGCCTGTACAGCTGGGGTGTTGAGTGGAAGTGCGGGTCAGATGACCGGGAGGACTGCGGCGCTGTCCGGGTTTCCAGCGACTGCGGTCTTGGCGTCGGAGCCGGAGCCGGAGCCCGTGACGTAGCGGAGGTG
>Ga0160459_100589_pt1 | contig 13248 bp, 14 predicted proteins | sample HID1973K_E6MG_FD_108208 | JGI IMG/M metagenome (GOLD analysis project Ga0160459, IMG submission 108208) | Enriched mosquito-associated microbial communities from UW Madison campus, WI, USA - HID1973K_E6 MG | ecosystem: Host-associated > Arthropoda: Insects > Digestive system > Unclassified ... | reverse complement strand
GTCCCACCCCTTCCCATCCCGAACAGGACCGTGAAACGACTCCACGCCGATGATAGTGCGGGTTCCCGTGTGAAAGTAGGTAATCGTCAGGCTCCTCATGCCGTAAAACAAAAACCCCACCCCAAAAAGGTGGGGTTTTTGCGTTTCTGCCCCACATCCTTCTCCTCTCCCTTCGTGGCCTGACAGCGTGCGCCGGCCCACCGGTTGTTTACCCTCCCACAGCAAAATACTGTATAAATATACAGTAAAACCAGAGGTCGCCGAGCGCTCGAACCATGAGCAGGCCCTTGTATTCGCGCTGGACGGGGGAAACTCATGGGTGCAGCACTTTCATTGCTCGATATCGGGCTGACATCGCATCTGCAGCGGCAGGTCTGGCAGGGCAGTCCAATCAACGATCCCGACTCGAACATCGTCTCGAGCGGTTTTCGGACGCTCGATCTCGCCTTGCCCGGCGCCGGATGGATGCCTGGCTCAGTCACCGAATTGCTGATCGAGGAGAGCGGCGTCGGTGAAATCAGGCTGCTCGCGCACACGCTTCGAGAGCTGACAGCAAGCAAAGGCCGCTCCGTCATCTTCGTCGCGCCACCTTGGAAGCCCAATCTGGCCGCGCTTCGGGCGATGAACATCTCGGTGAACAAGCTCGTCTGGGTCAAGGCGCCGGAGGATCAGGTGCTCTGGGCGGCGGAACAGTCGCTGAAGCAGGAAGGCATCGGCGCTGTGCTGATCTGGCTACCGCAAGTGCGCTCCGAAGCGCTGCGAAGGCTGCAAGTGGCAGCTCAGGAAGCGCAGTCGCTGGCGTTCCTGTTCCGACCGCTCAAGGCGGCGAAGCAATCATCTGCCGCGCCGCTGCGCATGGTCTGCAAGCCGATACTTCCCGCCAACGCGCAGACGATGAACCGTCGCGAATGGATGCAGGCCGTCATGCTCGAAATCGACATCATCAAGCGGCGCGGTCCGTTGCTGGGCAAGCCGTTGCGGTTGAGCGTGCCGTTGCAGATGCCTGCGCTGCCCGAACATATTCGTCGCGCGCATCAGGCAAGGAAAGCACGAGAGGTCAAACATGTTGTGGATAGCGGTGACATTGCCGCTTTTATCGCTCGAAGCAGTCAGGCCGCCATCGATGCCCTCGGCATCGGCGAGTTCGATCTCGCCTGGAGCAGCATCGACGCCGAATGACAGCCGCGTCGACGAAATCGATCAGCCCTGCTTCGCGCTGGCCGATCACGCGCGCATCCTGATGCCCGATCTCGTCGCGTTTCGGCTCGGCGTGCGGCCTGGCTGCACGCGCTCGCATGCGTTCGCGCTGGCGCCCCAGCTGACCTTGCTCGCCGTCGATATTCGCGAAGAGCAGCGCGCACTCGAAGCCGTTGCGCTGGCGCTGCTCGCGTTCACGCCCAAAGTCGTGCTGACCCATGCGAACACGGTGCTGCTCGAAGTCGGCGCGAGCATGCGGCTCTTCGGCGGATTGCGCGCGTTGCTGTCCAGGGTGACGTCGACGGTGAAAGGATGCGGTTTCACCTCGCGCATGGGTTGCGCGCCGACTGCGTGGGGCGCATGGTTGCTGGCGCACGCGCGCACGCGTCGTGTGGCGCGTCGCGTGCGTATCGTGAAAGAGATGACGCTCATACGCGTGCTCGATGAGCTGCCCGTATCGCTCGTGCCGTCGGCGCATTCGCACGGCAACGCGTTCGAACAGATCGGCTGTGCGACGCTTGCCGATTTGCGCCGTCTGCCGCGCAAGGGTGTCGCGCGACGGTTCGGGCAAGGCGTCCTGCAATGGCTCGCGCAGGCATACGGACAGGCGCCCGACCCGCGCGAGGCGTTTTGCGCGCCGGCGTCGTTCGAAGCGCGGCTCGAACTGCAGGCGCGCGTGGAAAACGCCGACGCGTTGTTGTTCGCCGCCCGCCGTCTCGTGCTGCAACTCGCAGGCTGGCTGAGCGCGCATCATGCGGCCGTCAGCGAATTCTCGCTGTTGCTCGAGCACGAACTGGCCGCCCGTCATGCGCCGAAAACGTCGACGTTCAAGGTGGCGTGGGCCGTACCGACGCGCGAAGCCGATCACATCCTCTGGCTGTTGCGCGAGAAGCTGAATCAGACGACGCTCGCAGCGCCCGTGATCGAGATGAAGCTTCTAGCCGACAAGATCAGCGAACACGCGCCGCCGCCCGACACCCTGTTTCCGATGCCAGGTTCCGACAGCGAATCGATGGCGCAACTGCTCGAACGTCTGTGCGCGCGACTCGGCGCCGAGAATGTCGTGCAACTGGTCGCGCGGGACGATCACCGGCCCGAAGCGGCGATGACGGTCGAAGCCTGTAAGCCCGGGCACGAAGTAAAGTCGAAGCGAGGAAAGAAGTCGCTGGAGGCTCAAACAGCAAAAACGAGCGCGCCGGTCGAGACGGAAGCTGAGACAGAAGCTGAGACAGAAGCCGAAGCGCCAACCGAATCCGACGAACCGCTCGCGCTTCCCGACCTGGCCGTTCCTTCGCAGCCGCGGCCTTCCTGGATACTCGAAACGCCGCAAAAGCTGATGTTGCGCAATGAGCGGCCGTTCTATCAACGTCCGCTGAAGCTCATCAGCCGGACCGAGCGCATCGAGGCGGGATGGTGGGACGGCAACGGCGTCCAGCGCGATTACTACGTCGCCGCCGACGATCGCGGCCGCATGTTCTGGCTCTATCGCGAACGTCTGAGCGGGTACTGGTTCCTGCACGGTTTTTTCGGATGATGCCGCCATGGACGATTTGAGCGACATCATCGGTCTGGGCGAAGGCGACGAAAACAACGGCAAGGCGGCATCGCTAGGCTCGTCGGCGTTGTTGCCCGGTTATGCCGAACTACATTGCCTGAGCAACTTTTCGTTCCTGCGCGGCGCGTCGCATCCGCAGGAACTGGCGGCGGCCGCGCTCGAACATGGCTATACCGCGCTCGCGATCACGGACGAATGCTCGCTCGCGGGCGTCGTGCGTGCACATGCCGCAATCAAGGATATCGAAGCGAAAGCGCAGGCCGCTGCCGAAGCCGCGCGGCTTGCCGGTGAACCGCCGCCGAAGACGCAGGCACTGAAGCTGATCATCGGCAGCGAACTGCATCTCACCGATCACGACGGCAAAGCATTCTGCACACTGATCGCGCTTGCGACGAATCGTGCAGGCTACGGCAATCTGTCGGAGCTGATTTCGCTTGCGCGCTCGCGTGCGCCCAAAGGCAGTTACAAGCTAGGCCCGGAAGACTTCACCGATCCCGCCGCCTCATCCGATACGGCAGACCTGCGCGGCGATATCGCCCATCTGAAGCACTTGCCCGATTGCCTCCTGATTCTCGTGCCGCAGCGCTCGGCGACGCTCGCCGACACGCTCGATCGCGCGCACTGGCTGGCCAGTTTCGCCGCGGGCCGCGCGTGGCTCGCGCTGGAGCTCTGGCAGGACGGCAGCGACGACGAACGTCTTGCTTCGTGCCGCGTGATGGCCGAAGCGAGCGGATTGCCGCTCGTCGCGGCGAGCGGCGCGCTGATGCATGCGCGTTCGCGCAAGCCGTTGCAGGACACCTTGACCGCGATTCGCCTGAACCGGCCGCTCGCCGAATGCGGTTATGCGCTCGAAGCGAACGCGGAGCGGCATCTGCGCACGCGGCTGCGTATCGGCGCGCTGTATCCCAAAGAGACGATCAGGGAAACGCTGAAGGTGGCCGCACGCTGCACGTTCACGCTCGATGAACTCAGGTACGAATATCCCGAAGAACTGGTGCCGCCCGGCGAGACGCCCGCGAGCTATCTGCGCAAGCAGGTGATTGCCGGTGCGTTGCAACGCTGGCCGAACGGCATGGACGCCGAGACGATCGGTCTTATCGAAAAGGAGTTGACGCTCGTCGCCGGGCTGGAATACGAGAAGTACTTCCTGACGGTCTATGACATCGTCGCGTTTGCGCGCAGCAAAGGGATTCTGTGCCAGGGGCGCGGCTCGGCGGCGAATTCGATCATCTGCTATTGCCTCTTCATCACCGAGCTCGATCCGGTCCGGATGGACTTGCTGATCGAGCGCTTCATTTCGCAAGCGCGCAACGAGCCACCCGATATCGATGTCGATTTCGAGCATCAGCGGCGCGAGGAAGTGATCCAGTACATCTATCGGAAATACGGACGGCATCGCGCGTCGCTGGCGGCGTCGCTTATCACGTATCACACGCGCAGCGCGCTGAAGGATGTCGGCAAGGCGCTCGGGCTCGATGCGTCGCTGATCGAGCGCATCAGCAAGTCGCAGCAGTGGTGGGACGGGCCGTCGGCGGTCGCGGGCTATCTCAGGGAAGCGGGCTTCAGCGACGATTCGCATGTCACGAAGCATCTCATCCGCTTGACGCGCGAGTTGCGCGGCTTTCCGCGACATCTGTCGCAACATGTCGGCGGCTTCGTGATCGCGCGGGAGCGGTTGTCGCGGCTCGTGCCGATCGAAAACGCCGCGATGAAAGACCGCTGCGTGATCCAGTGGGACAAGGACGACATCGATCAGTTGAAGCTCCTGAAAGTGGACGTGCTCGCGCTCGGCATGCTGTCGGCGATCCGGCGCGCGCTCGAATTCGTCGCGTTGCGGCGCGGCGTGCCGGGCTTCGGTCTCGCGCATATTCGCCGCGAGGACATGGCCGTCTATGAGATGTGCTGCCGCGCGGACACCATCGGCGTGTTTCAGATCGAATCGCGCGCACAGCAGAGCATGCTGCCGCGCTTGCGGCCCCAGAAGTATTACGACCTCGTGATCGAAGTGGCGATCGTGCGGCCCGGCCCGATTCAGGGCGGCATGGTGCATCCGTATCTGCGCCGCAAGCAGGGGCTGGAAGAGGAGGAATATCCGAAAGAGGAATTGCGGCCGGTGCTCGGCCGCACGCTCGGCGTGCCGATCTTTCAGGAGCAGGTGATGAAGCTCGCGATGGTCGCGGCCGGCTACACGGCGGAGCAGGCCGACCAGTTGCGCCGCGCGATGGCAGCGTGGCGTCGCGGCAGTCATCTGGAGAAATATCAGGCCGATCTCATGAAGAAGATGCTCGCGCGCGGTTACGAGCACGATTTCGCGGCACGCGTGTGCAAGCAGATCGAGGGTTTCGGCGAATACGGCTTTCCGGAGAGTCACTCGGCGAGCTTCGCGCTGCTCGTCTATATCAGCGCGTGGATCAAGCGCTACGAGCCCGCGGCGTTCCTCGCCGGTCTGCTGAACAGCCAGCCGCTCGGTTTCTATTCGCCCTCGCAACTCGTGCAGGACGCAAAGCGCCACGGCGTGCCGGTGTTCGCGCCCGATGTTTCGCTGAGCGACTGGGAATCGGTGCTGGAAGCGCGCTCCGGCAACGGCGAGCGCATCGTGTTCGATGCTGGCAAGGAACGGCGGCGTCAGCAGTTCTACGGCGCGGCCGAGTCGGATCGCGTGTTTCGGAAGACGGTGCGGCGCGGGGCGCGCAAGCTCAGAAAGCGCGTCGAACTGGATGGACGGCAATACGGCGCGAAAGGTCCGGGCGTACGGATCGGTCTGCAATTGATCAAGAGTCTCCCGCAGGCGGCGGCCGAGCGCATCATGGCTGCGCGCGCGCAGGCGCCATTCACCGATGTCGACGATCTCACGCGTCGTGCGGACTTGTCGCGCCGCGAGCTCGAAGCGCTTGCGGCGGGAAATGCGCTCGCGAGCATCGCGGGGCATCGGCGTCAGGCGTGGTGGGCGGTCACCGCGCAACAGCGCGCGCCGGAATTGCTGCGCGACGCGCCGATGAGCGAGGCGCCGCTCCTGCTGCCGGAGGCATCGGAAGGCCGCGAAATCGTCGACGACTACGCGAGTCTCGGGCTCACGCTCAATCGTCATCCGCTCGCTCTTTTGCGCAGCAAGCTTGCGCGCATGCGTTTCAAGACAGCCGCCGAACTGGCAGACATCAGAAACGGACGCTTCGTGCGGGCGTGCGGCATCGTGACCGTGCGGCAGCGGCCAGGCACGGCGAACGGGACGATTTTCGTCTCGATAGAAGACGAAACCGGCGCGATCAACGTGATCGTCTGGCCCGGACTCGTCGAGAAGCAGCGCAAGGTGCTGCTAGGGGCGTCGCTGCTCGGTGTGCATGGCGTCTGGCAGATGGAGGGCGAGGTGCGGCATCTGGTGGCGCAGCGGCTCGAAGACCATAGCGCGCTGCTCGGCCGCCTTGCCACACCGAGCCGCGATTTTCACTGAGACGAAACGTCCGGATATCGTGCGAGCAGTCCGGCGATGGCGACATCGAACGATGTGCGCCGGCCGATGCCGAGTGCTTCCAGCCGGCCGGAATCGAGATGGCAGTCGCGCGGACGCGGCGTCGCGTCGGTCGGCGTGCGTTGCGCGACGAGCTGCGCGTCCACGTTCAGCACGCGCGCGATGCGTCGGGCGATATCGAACTTCGTCATGGGTTCGTCACCGGACCATTGCGTGATGCCGGAGATCGTCGCGCCCCTCGCGTGATGTTCGAGCATGCCGCGAATCACCACGGCGACATCCGGCGTGAAAGTCGGATAGCGCGTTGCCCAGGCGTCCATCGAGGCGGGCGGGTTCGCCGGATCGGCGGACTTGACGGTCGCGGGCGTGAGGCTCGTCACCGCCGATTCGTTCCACTCGGTGAACGGACCGTAAAGCAGCGGCAGGCGCAGCACACAGGACGCCGGATCGCCCGCGAGCAACGCGCGTTCACCGTCCAGTTTGCTCTGGCCGTAGGCATTGAGCGGCGCGGGCGCATCGTCGGGGAGATAGGGCGGAGTGGTGCCGTCGAACACGTAGTCGGTCGATATCGACAGCACCCACGCGCCGTCGGAGCGCGCCTCGCTCGCAATCACGCTCAAGGCCTCCACGTTCAACGCGCGAGCGAGCGCCGGATCGTTTTCGCAGATGTCCGGACGCCGCTCCGCCGCCGCGACGACGATCGCATCGGGCGCGAGTTCGCGAAGGAAGGCGCGCACCGCGTCATGGTCGAGCAGATCGAGTTTCACGTTCTGCGCGTCGGCGCGGCTGCGAGCCGTGCACACGATGCGCCAGTCTCTAGCGCCGGGCGCGCTCGCCAGCTCGGCGGCGACGGCACGGCCAAGAAGTCCCGACGCGCCGATGAGCGCGACGGTAAAATGCCCGTCCGCGCTCATGCGGAAGCGACGCCGACGACCGTGTAGCCAGCGTTGTCGATGGCTTCCTTCAACGCATCGTTCGATTGCGTCGATTCAACGGCGACCCGGCCTCGCTCCAGATCCACGCGAACCTGCGCCTGCGGATCGATTTCCTGGATCGAGCGCGTCACGGCCGCGACGCAGTGCTGGCAACTCATGCCTTGAACTTCGAATTCGGTCATTGCGGTTTCCCCTTGAAAAAGCGTTGATCGACGACATCGTATACCTTGCCATCATGGGAAGGTGTAGAGTCGAAGCGACATTTTTTGGGGAATAAGCATGAATATCGGCGAGGCGGCCCGCGCGTCGGGCGTGACGGCAAAGATGATCCGTTATTACGAAAGCGTCGGATTGCTCAATCCGGTCGGGCGGACATCGTCGGGATATCGCGTGTACGGCCACCAGGAGGTCCACGCGCTGCGTTTCGTGCGGCAGGCGCGCCGGTTGGGCTTTCTCGTCGAGGACATTCGAAAACTCCTGGCCTTATGGCAGGACCGGTCGCGTGCAAGCGTCGAAGTGAAGTCGATCGCACTGGAACACGTCGCGGAGCTGGACCGGCGAATTGCCGAGCTGACGGAGATGCGCGACACGCTGTCGCATCTTGCGAATCACTGTCACGGCGACGCCCGACCGGATTGCCCGATCCTGGACAAGCTTGCACAATAAATGCACCATTGTGGTGCTCACTCGTGAGCAAATATGCGGACAAACCAACTAATCGTCTGAAAAAACAGCAGTTTAAGCAAGGATTTTGCCCGCACCATTCCGAATCCGTACGCACAGTATTCAAGCATTTCACTAGCACTCCGTCAGGGGTTTCCTCTATAATCCGGGTATTCCCTGATGCGGGTAATCCCTGACCCGAACTGCCAGGGATCGTCTAGAGACCTTGGAGAACATCATGTTTGCATTCCTGATCGAAAAACTGAGCTTTTGGTTTGAAGCTGCCGAGCAGCGTCGCCGCGAAGCGTACCTTGCGCAATCGACGGACATCGTCCAGCTCGAACAGCGCATTCGCTCGCTCGAAACGAACGGCTACAACGCGTAAGCGTTTCGTTCGTGGCGCAAAAAATCGCCACACGTGAAAGTTGAAAAAGCCCCGCATTGCGGGGCTTTTTCTTTGGGGCGCGGCACGCGCGTCGCCGGGCCGGACGTCCGCCGTCAATGCTTGGGCGGATGCTGTTCCAGCCATTGCTTCATGAACGCGATCTCCTTTTCCTGCGCGGCGATGACATCCTTCGCCAGTTTGCGCAGCTTCGCGTCCTTGCCGTACTTCAATTCGACCTTCGCCATTTCAACCGCGCCCTGATGATGCGGAATCATGTGCGCGACGAAGTCCCGATCAGCGTCGCCCGTGTATTCGATGCTCGACATGCCCGACATCATTTTCTGATCGGCAGCCTGGAACGCGGCGGTGGACGAGACGTCCGTGGGCTTGGGCGCGTGCTGCTCCATGTTCATGCCGGGCATTGCGTCACTCGCGGGCGCGGCGGTCTGCGCGATTGCGGTTGCACTGCAGAGGGCGGTGAAGATCGCCAGCGCGATTCTTGTTGATTTCATCAAATCTCCTGTGAAAGGGCGGTTGCCAACATGCTTCCAGATCGGAACGCCTAGCCTAAAGCTTGCCACCGGGGTAAGGTAAAGCAGTTTCGTCTACATAAAAGAGCGAGCGATGCGAGGCCACATCTATCACACGACGACTATCCGCCGCCGCATGCGCTTTGCGATCACGCTCGCGCTGACTCTGTCCGCATCGCACGTGGCATTCGCCAAGCCAGGCGGCGAGCCCCTCGTGCTCGATACGCAGACCGGCATCCACAGCGGCGTGAGCGGCGGAACGGTGCTTCAGAGCGGGCCGCTCGACGGCCCCGGCATGGTGCCAATGGCAACCTTGCCCGGCCTGCCGCAGCAGCCGGACCAGCCGATCGTGGTGTCGCCGTACGTCGAGTATTCGAGCGGACAGAGCAGCGTTCCGGTGCAGCCGGGTCACGGAATGCGGCCGAGGAACCCGCGCGCGCCTTATCCCTGAGCGTCGGCCGGACTCAGTCCGCGCGATGTTCCAGCTTGAAGGACGCATCGCCGTCTTCGCCGAGCGCGTCGACGAGAAAGGGCAGTGACGTCTTCAGTTCCTTCGCCAGCGTGTACGGCGGATTGAATACGAACATGCCGCTACCGAACAGGCCGAAGCCATCCGTCGGCGGCTTTCTCACCGTCAGGGCCGCGTGCAGCCAGCCGTTCGGCTGAATCGCTTTCAACTGGTCGGCGAAGCGCTGCGACTCCATGCGCGTGACGATCGGATACCAGACCGCGTAGGTTCCCGTCGCGAAACGCTTGAGGCTTTCCTCGAGACACGTGAGCGTGCGCGCATAGTCGCGCTTGTCCTCGTACGACGGATCGATCAGCACGAGCGCCCGGCGCGACGGCGGCGGGAGAAGCGCCTTGATGCCGTCGAAGCCGTCGCCTTCGTAGATCATCGCGCGCCGGCCGGCATCGCGGAAATTGTGGCGCAGCACATCGATTTCCGTGCTGTGCAGCTCGAAAAGCCGCATGCGATCCTGCTCGCGCATGGCGCGCCAGGCGAGGTACGGCGAGCCGGGGTAAAAGCGCAGGTCGCCCTCGGGATTCAACGCCTTCACTTCATCGACATAGTCCGCGAGGAGCGGCGGCAGATCGCCGCGATCCCAAAGCTTGCCGATGCCGGTCTGAAACTCCGCGTTCTTCGTCGCGAAGCCTTCAGTGAGCGAGTAGACGCCGGCGCCGGCGTGCGTATCGATATACCAATACGATTTGTCCTTCAGGCCGAGATAGCGAAGCATCTGGATGACGATCGCGTGTTTCAGCACATCGGCGTGATTGCCCGCATGAAAGGCGTGACGATAACTGAGCATGACGAGAGGCCCGCACGGGGCGTGAAAAAACGGGATGGAAAAGCGGCGGCGAAAGGGCGCCCATTCTAGCCCACGCCGTCCGTCGCACTATTCGTGACGTCAGCTTCGCTGCAGCGCGCCACGTCCTTCATGCACAATAACCGTTGCCGGGCATGCGCGAACAGCTGGCCGAAAGGCGTAAGCATTCCGATGCGCGGCGAGAAGTGTCCTATACCGAACGGCCAGCTGGATGGCCGCGCCGATGAATGGTGTCATACACCCGATGTCTTCCACTGAACAGGAGTGTCGCATGTCATCAAACGGTAAGCTCGACGGCAAGACCGCGGTCGTGACGGGCGCGGCGAGCGGCATTGGCCGCGCGATCGCATTTACGCTCGCGGGCGCGGGCGCGGCGGTCGCCATCGCCGATCTGAATCAGGCGGGCGCGGACGCCGTCGCCGAGGAAATTCGCGGCAAGGGCGGCAAGGCGATCGGCATCGCGATGGACGTGACCAACGAAGACGCCGTCAATCAGGGCATCGATCGCGTCGCGTCGGAACTCGGCGCGGTGGATATCCTCGTGTCGAACGCGGGCATCCAGATCGTCAACCCGATTGAAAACTACGCGTATGCCGACTGGAAGAAGATGATGGCCATCCACGTCGATGGCGCGTTCCTCACCACCAAAGCCGCATTGAAGCACATGTACAAGGACGATCGCGGCGGCGTCGTGATCTACATGGGTTCCGTGCATTCGCACGAGGCCTCGCCGCTCAAGTCGGCGTACGTGACCGCGAAGCACGGCTTGCTCGGCCTCGCGCGCGTGCTCGCGAAGGAAGGCGCCGCGCACAACGTGCGCTCGCACGTCGTTTGCCCGGGTTTCGTACGCACGCCGCTCGTCGACAAGCAGATTCCCGAACAGGCAAAGGAACTGAAGATCAGCGAAGAGGAAGTCGTCAGGCGCGTGATGCTCGGCGGCACGGTGGACGGCGTGTTCACGACCGTCGACGATGTCGCGCAGACCGTGCTGTTCCTTTCCGCGTTCGAAACGGCGGCGCTGACGGGGCAATCGTTCGTCGTGAGTCACGGCTGGTTCATGCAATAAGGGAGAACACGCGGGATGTCGGAAATCGAAAACGAACAAGCAGTACGACGGGGAAGCGCGCGGAACCAGAACGAGGCGCGCACGCAATCTGGCATCCAGTTGCCGCCTTACGAAACGATCGCGCTGATGCTGCAGGGCGGCGGCGCGCTCGGCGCTTATCAGGCAGGCGTCTATCAGGGGCTGCACGAAGCGGGCATTCACCCGAACTGGATCGCCGGCATCTCGATCGGCGCGCTCAACACGGCGATCATCGCGGGCAACGCGCCGGAGCATCGCGTGACGCGTCTCGTGGAGTTCTGGGAGACGATCTGCCAGCCCGCATTCGGGTTCCCGTTGCCGGCTTTCGTCGAGCGCGCGCTGTTCGAATCCGCCGATGAGATCCGCAAGGCTTTCACCGCGATGCAGGCGTACGGTGCGCTCGTCGAAGGGCAGAAGGGCTTTTTCGTTCCACGCTTTCCGACTCCGTCGCCGATTGCATCGAGTTCGCCGCAAACCGCGAGCTACTACGACACGACGCCGCTCAAGGCCACGCTCGAACGTCTCTGCGACTTCGACCGCATCAATTCCGGCGAGACGCGCGTGTCGGTCGGCGCGGTGAACGTCGCGACCGGCAATTTCGCCTATTTCGACACCGCGCAGATCAAACTGCGCGCGGAGCACTTCATCGCTTCGGGCGCGCTGCCGCCGGGCTTCGCCGCGGTCGAGATCGACGGTCAGTTCTACTGGGACGGCGGCCTCATGTCGAACACGCCGCTCTACGAGATCGCGCAGGCGACGCCGCGCCGCGACACGCTCGCCTTTCAGGTCGATCTGTGGAGCGCGCGCGGGCCGGTGCCGGACAGCATCGTCGACGTGATGGGGCGCATGAAGGACGTGCAGTATTCGAGCCGCACGCGTCTCGTCACGGATCAGATGCAGCGCTCGCAGCGCTACCGGAACGTGTTGCAGCACGTGCTCGACCTCGTGCCCGAAGAGACTCGCAAGAGCGACGAATGGTGCCGTCTCGCTGCCGAACTCGCGTGTTCGAAGCGCTACAACATCATTCACCTGATCTACCGCCACAAGGAATACGAAGGCCACTACAAGGATTACCAGTTCGGTTTCTCGACGATGCGCGAGCACTGGGAAAGCGGTCTCACCGATATCCGCCGTACGCTCGCGCATCGCGACTGGCTCGACATGCCCAACGGCGAATCGCGCTTCGCCACTCACGACATCCATCGCGGCGAGTGAGCCGATCGGGCGGGAAAGTGTGCCCTTTTGTATAATCCGGGACGCATTCCGGCGGCTGTCTTCGCTGACGCCGCCGGGCTTTACGACTCCTCCCGGCTTTAGATGAACTCGATCGCGGTCTGCTTCGTCTGTCTCGGCAACATCTGCCGCTCGCCCAGCGCGGAAGCGGTGATGCGCGAACTCGTCGAGCGCGCGAATCTGGCTGACCGGATCGTCATCGATTCGGCGGGCACGGGCGACTGGCATATCGGCGAGCCGCCCGACGAGCGCGCCCAGAAGGCGGCGAAGAATCGCGGCTACGATCTGTCGACGCTGCGCGGGCGTCAGGTCGCCGCCGCCGATTTCACGCGCTTCGATCTGTTCATCGTCATGGACGACGCCAACGCAGCCGCGTTGACGGCAGTCTGTCCGCCCGAGCATCGCGACAAGATTCGTCTGCTGATGGAATTCGCCACGCGCGACGACAGCCGCGTCGTGGTCGACCCCTATTTCGGCGGCGCAGAAGGCTTTGAAAAAGTCCTCGATCAGTGCGAGGACGCGTGCGAGGGCCTGCTGAAAGCCTTGCGCGCCCAATTGACGGCCTGACGGCAAGCCTTCGCGCGCCAGCCGTGCGATCGCAAAAAAACTCAATTAAAAAGCTACTTATCTCGCCCGGGATACTTGACTAAAACTGTGGGATATTTATACTTGACGAAAATCATCGAGTATTAGCGGTAGCCCCCAATTATGAGACTCACCACGAAAGGCCGTTTCGCCGTCACGGCGATGATCGACCTGGCGTTGCGCCAGGAGCAGGGCCCGGTGACGCTGGCAGGCATCAGTCAGCGCCAGCGCATCTCGCTTTCCTATCTCGAACAGCTCTTCGGCAAGCTGCGGCGGCATGAGATTGT
>Ga0160459_100588_pt1 | contig 13263 bp, 12 predicted proteins | sample HID1973K_E6MG_FD_108208 | JGI IMG/M metagenome (GOLD analysis project Ga0160459, IMG submission 108208) | Enriched mosquito-associated microbial communities from UW Madison campus, WI, USA - HID1973K_E6 MG | ecosystem: Host-associated > Arthropoda: Insects > Digestive system > Unclassified ... | reverse complement strand
GTGACCGTCCTGCCGACGACGACCGCCGTGAACATGAACACCGCGCCCGCCGAAGTGATCGCGGCCGTGGTGCCGGGGATGAATCTGTCGCAGGCGCAGGCGTTCGTCGCGCGCCGGGAGACGGTGTTCTTCCACGATGTCGGCAACGTGCAGCTCGCGCTGACGGGCGCGGGCGTCAAGACGGTGACGATCGATCCGAACGAGATGGACGTCACCACGAAGTATTTCGTGATCCGCGGAAGCGTCGAACATGAGCGCGCGCAACTGGAGCGCACGACGCTCGTGTATCGCGATCCGACGACGCATACGACGCGCATCGTCTACACACGCGACTCGCTGTGAAGACATGCCGTTGCCATTGATGAGGGGAAGTGGCCTTTGAGCACACTGATCGTTCTTTTACCGCCGCGCGATCCCGCGGTGCGCTCGGAAGAGTGGCATCTGCCGGATCTGCCGTTTCTGCTGCTCGACAAGCGCGGCGAGCCGCAACGCATCGGCCGCGCGGCGCTCGGGCTGCTGCCGCGCGCGAGCGCGACGGTGCTGATCGTCGCCGCGCGCGACACGCTGTTGCTCGCCGCCGCCGTGCCGCCGCTCAAGGGGCCGCGCTTGCGGCAGGCGCTGCCGAACGTCGTCGAGGATCAGCTGATCCAGGACCCGCAGACGTGCCACGTCGCCGTCGATCCGGTCGAGCTCGCCGATGGCAAGCGCGTGGTCGCCGTGATCGATCGCGGCTGGTTCCGTTTCGTGGTGGGCGCGTTCTCGGGCGCGGGGCATCGCAACGTGAAGGCGGTTCCCGCGATGCGCTGCCTGCCGGCTCCGGTTCCGGCAGCGAGCGTCGAAGGCGAGGAAACGGCAGTGCTGCCGACGCCGTTCGTCGCGGGCCTGCTCGGTCATGTCGTGTCGACCGCGCCGGCGCTGATCGGCGAGCTGGCCGCGCCTTCGCCGGCATCGCTCGCCGCGCCGCGCATCGAGATCGCGATTGCGCGCGGCGAACGCGCCGCGCTCGGCGAAGGTCTCGCGCTGCCCGCCGAATCGATCGAGGCGACGCTTGCCGCGCTCGCGGGCGATCATCCGGTGACGCTCTATTCGCTAGCGGATCTGCCCGGCGACGAGCCGCGCCTGTCCGGGTCGCGCAATGCCGCTGCGGCCGTCGCGGGCGCGCTGCCGGTCGCGTTCGAAGCGCTCGCACGCAATGCGCTCGCATGCCGCTTCGATCTGTGCCAGTTCGAGTTCGCCGCGCAGCCGTGGCGTCTCGACCGCGCGACGATGCGGCGCCTGCGCGTGCCGATCGCGCTCGTGGCGGCGTCGATCGTCGTGTCGATCATCGGTATCAACGTGCAATGGCTGCAGCTTGCGCGTCAGCGCGACGCGATCAGCGCGCAGGAAACCGAACTGCTGCTCAACGCGTTCCCGAAGACGACCGTCGTGCTCGACGCGCCCGATCAGATGGCGCGCAATCTCGATCGGCTGCGGGTGGCGTCGGGCGAGCTTTCGCCGTCGGATTTCCTGTCGCTGGCAGACGGACTCGCGCGCTCGCTCGCTCCGGTGCCGGTGAATGGCGTCGCGGGACTCGATTATCGCGATCGTCATCTGGAAGTGACCTTCAAGCCGGAAACCAAGGTCGATCCCGACCTTTCGAAGCGCCTCGCCGCCAATGGCCTGAACGGTTCGATCGATAGCAACACCGGCAAATGGACCATCAGGAGCGCCCAATGAAAGCGGAAATCGGACGTTCACTGTCGGAATTCTGGGAAGCGCGCACGCCGCGCGAGAAGACGCTCCTCATGTGGGGCGGGCTCGCGCTTGGGCTCGTGCTCGTGTATCTCGTGCTGTGGGCGCCTGCTTACGAAGGCCGCGCGCGGCTGCGCGACAGCTTGCCGACGATGCAGCGCCAGCTCGCGACGATGACCGCGCAGGCCAACGACGCGCGTTCGCTCGCGCCCGCCACCGAAGGCGTGATGCCGACGGGCGGCGCGTTGCGCGATGCGCTCGCGAAGTCCCTCGCGGACAACGGCATGCAGCCGACACAGGTTCAGGTGATCGGCGCGGCGGTGCAGATTCAGTTGAAGAACGCGTCGTTCCCCAACTGGACGATGTGGCTCGACGACGCGCGCAAGCAGTTCAAGGTGCAGGTATCGGAGGCGCACGTCACGGCGCTGAAGCCGGATGGCCAGGTGGATCTGACGGCGTCGCTGCAACCGGCCGGTACGAAATGAGTTACTGGACGCGACGTATCCGGCTCGCGTTGCCGGCGCTTTTCGTGATGGTGATATCGATCGCCGGCACGCTGCTCGTGATGCTGCCTGCCGCGTGGATCGTGCCGCAGTTCTCGAAGTCGACGGGCGGCCACGTCAATCTGGTCGATCCGGCGGGGTCGCTGTGGCGCGGTTCGGCCACGCTGATGCTCGCCGCGGGCAGCGACGGCGCGGGCGCTACGTTGTTGCCGGGGCGCATCGAATGGACGACATCGTTCCTGCCGTTGTTCACCGGACGCGTGCACATGACGATGCGCCAGACCGAAGCGATGCCTGACGCCGTGACCGTGGACGCCACCACGCGTGGCGCGACGATTACGGCGGGTCAGATTGCCGTGCCGGCGACGCTGCTTGCGGGCCTCGGCGCGCCGTTCAACACGCTGGATTTCGATGGCAGCGTGCGGCTCTCGTGGACCGAATTCCGTTTGCTGAACCGCAACGCTTACGGGCAAGTGGTCGTCTCACTCGACGATATGGCTTCGCGGGTGTCGCGAGTCAAGCCGCTCGGTTCGTATCGTGTCGCGCTGCAGGCGCAGGGCGCATCGGCGACGATCGATCTGTCGACGAGCAAGGGGCCGTTGATGCTCAAGGGCGACGGCGTGATTTCACCGGGTACGACGGGGTTTCAGGGTACGGCGACGGCCGCGCCGGAGCAGCGCGAAAACCTCGCTGGGTTGCTGAATCTGCTCGGCCGGCATACTGATCCGGATACGGTTGCGCTGACCTTCATGCGTTAGGGAACGCAGACGGTCAACGATTGGCCGTTTGCGTCCCGCTCACACCAGACGCAGCCGCGACGGGCGCTTCCACCGCGCCCGTCTCGCGATCCATCTGCGCGACATCCCACCCGCCGCCGAGCGCCTTCACCAGCCCCACCGACGACACCATCCGCTGCCCCGCGATATTCGCGAGCTTCTGCTGCGCGGTGAACGCGGTGGTCTGCGCGGTCAGCACGTTGATGAACGCGACCGTCCCCGCCTTGTACTGATTGTTGATGATCGCGAGCGCCTGCTGCGCCGATTCGACAGCCTGCTGCTGCACGACGATTTCCCGCTCCAGAATGCGCAACGACGCGAGATTGTCCTCGACGTCCTGGAACGCCGTCAGCACGGTCTGCCGATAAGTCGCGACGTTCTGGTCGTAAGCAGCACGCGCGGCGTCGGTGCGAGCGGCACGCAGGCCGCCGTCGAAAATCGTTGCAGCGATGTCCGGTCCGAGCGTCCAGAAACGTGACGGCGCGCGCAGCAACTGCGACAGCACCGAGCTTTCGAAGCCGCCTTGCGCGGAGAGCGTGAGAGTAGGGAAGTACGCAGCGATTTCGATGCCGATCTGCTCGTTCGCCGCCGCCGCCTTGCGCTCGGCTGAGGCAATATCCGGGCGGCGCTCCAGAATCGCGGATGGCATCTGCACGGGCACCGTGGGCGGCGTCGCATCGAGCGGAATCGGCGGTATCGAGAACGTGGAAGCCGGCTCGCCGACGAGCACTGCAATCGCGTGTTCGAATTGCGCGCGCGCGACGCCGTTGTCGATGGCGGACGCCTGTGCGGACTGCAATTGCGTCTGCGCCTGAATCACGTCGGAGCGCGCGACGATGCCCTGCGCGTACTGATTCTGCGTGAGCCTGAGCGATTGCTCGTAGGCCGCGACGGTTTCGTCGAGGAGCTTTTGTTGCGCATCGAGCGCGCGCAACTGGAAATAGCTTTGCGCAAGCGTGGCCTGCGCGGACAGACGCGCGTTCGCGAGATCGGCGGCCGCGCCTTCCTGGCCGGCCTTCTGCGCGGTGACCGTGCGCGAGACGCTGCCCCACAGGTCCGGTTCCCAGCTCGCGTCGAGCGAAAGGTTGAACTGGTTGTTGACGGAACCCTGCTGGCCGAAGCTGGAACTGTTGGTCGACCGGTTGCCCGTGCCGGTTCCGGAACGCGACGCCGACGCCGCTGCGCCGATCGTCGGGAAGTACGCCGCGCGCGCCTCGCCGACGAGCGCGCGCGCCTGGCGATACGCGGCCGCGAACTGCGCGATGCTCTGGTTCGCCTGATTCACGCGCGTTTCGAGCTCGTTGAGGCGTTCGTCGTTATAGACGGTCCACCAGGTGCCGCGGTCGATCTGGTCGGCGGGCTGCGCGACCTTCCAGCCTTCGGGCGCTTCCTTGTAACTGGCCGGGACCGTCGTCGTGGGGCGCTGATAGTCGGGCCCGACCGCGCAGCCGGCGATGAACATCGCGAGCGTGGCGGCAAGCGCCGTGGCGGTCATCCGGCGCGGGACGGCGAAAGCGGGAAGGGCGGGGCGATACGGCATCTGCTTGTCGAAATTCCTGTCGGCGCGGCTCCGTTCGAAGCGACGGACGCGATCAGCCGAGATGGTAACGGAACGCGGCGCGCGCTCGATGCGCGCGCCGAGCGTTGTCGGGCAGACGTTAGCGTAACGGGTTCGCCGTAAGGCGGGTGTTACGCGGCGGCAGGAATCGGTTACGACGCGTTACGGGGAAGCGCTCGTGCGCCTTACGCTCCGCTTGCGCCGCCGCTTCCGGGACACGCGGAGCAGGGCGCGGGCAGCAACGGCCGCGCCGACGCGGCCTTCTTCGGCGCGGAAGCCGCCGTCTTGCGCCGTTGCCGGTTCTCGAACCATCCCATGCCCAGCACCGCGAACGATCCGCCCGGCAGCAAGAATACGATCAGATACAACGCGAGCTTCCACGAGCTCAGCTTCGGCGGGACGAAGTGACGGGAAGCGTTGGCGATCGTGCTGCTGATGGGGCCGAAGCGTCGGCGGGCGGTGCGAACAAAGCGGGTCATTTGAAGGTCCTTCGGGCGTCGCAGAACGACGGCTGGCGATCAGAACATGGTCTCGAATTGCGCATCACGCGCGTAACTCAGTGCATAGAATAATATTGACTATGCAACTACTTTTCAAGATACTGCCGATTGCTTTTTCGCAATTATCGGCTTCACGGGGGCGCGGCGCAGTGTCGCAACCCCGCAACAGCCGTTTGACCGATGTCGCATGAACAGCGAACCGCTTTACGATCCCGCCACGATTCAACTCGAAACGAGCCTCGGTTATTTCCTTGCCAAGGCGCGCAACGTGCTCGTCATGCGAACCGATCAGGCGCTCAAGCCGCTCGATCTCACGTCGCCGCAGATCGGCGTGATCCTGCTGCTTGCGTCGGGACGCGCGCGCACGCCGCTGGAACTGTCGCGCGAGATGTCGTATGACAGCGGCTCGATGACGCGCATGCTCGACCGGCTCGAAAAGAAAGGCTTCGTGAGCCGGGCGCGCAGCGAGGCCGACCGCAGGATGGTCGAATTGAGCCTGACCGAGCGAGGGCGCGACGCCGCCGCGCGCCTGCCCGCGATCGGCGCCGCCGTGCTCAACGAACAACTGGAAGGTTTCAGCCACGCGGAGCTGGCGCTGTTGATCGGCATGCTCACGCGCATCATCGGCAACTCGCCGATGGCCGTTTGCGCGCCGTGCGGGCTCGACGAAGATTTGCCCTGATTGATCGGACGAAACTGGCGTTTCATTGCGCAGATTTCGCTGTCTGGGCAGAGAATGCCTCGACAATAAATAGTTTGCGTGCGATGCGTGCTTTCGGCATCGTCGGCGCATGGAGAAAACGAAGAATGTCCACATCCGCGACGAGCACGCCCACCACGCCGCCCGCGCCCATGCCGCTCACCGGCGGAATCCTCGCCCTGCTGACCATGGGCCTCGCGCTAGGCACGTTCATGGAAGTGCTCGACACGTCGATCGCGAATGTCGCGGTGCCGACCATTTCCGGCAGCCTCGGCGTGGCGACGAGCGAAGGCACCTGGGTGATCTCGTCGTATTCGGTCGCGTCCGCCATCGCGGTGCCGCTGACCGGCTGGCTCGCGCGCCGCGTCGGCGAGGTGAAGCTCTTCACGATTTCAGTGCTGCTGTTTTCCGTCGCGTCCGCGCTCTGCGGCCTCGCGCACAACTTTCAGTCGCTGATCGCGTTCCGGCTGTTGCAGGGCCTCGTCTCCGGCCCGATGGTCCCGCTGTCGCAAACCATCCTCATGCGCAGCTATCCGCCGGAAAAGCGCGGGCTCGCGCTCGGCCTCTGGGCGATGACCGTGATCGTCGCGCCGATCTTCGGCCCGGTGATGGGCGGCTACATCACCGATAACTTCACGTGGCCGTGGATCTTCTACATCAACGTGCCGATCGGCATGTTTTCCGCGGCGATCGCGTACTTCCTGCTGCGCGGCCACGAGACGAAGACGACCCAGCAGCGCATCGACGGCGTCGGGCTTGCGTTGCTGGTGATCGGCGTCGCGAGCCTGCAGATGATGCTCGACCTCGGCAAGGACCACGACTGGTTCAGCTCGAACTTCATCGTGACGCTGGCGATCGTCGCGGCGGTGTCGCTCGCGTTCATGTTCGCGTGGGAGCTGACGGAGAAGGAACCGGTGATCGACCTGTCGCTCTTTCGCGACCGCAACTTCGCGATGGGCGTGCTCATTACGTCGCTCGGCTTTCTCGCGTTTTTCGGCTCGGTCGTGGTGCTGCCGCTGTGGCTGCAAACCGTGCTCGGCTACACGCCGTGGCTCGCGGGCCTCGCCACCGCGCCGGTCGGCATCCTCGCGCTGGTGCTCTCGCCGCTCATCGGGCAAAACATGCATCGGCTGAATCTGCGCGTGGTCGCGAGTTTCGCGTTCCTCACCTTCGCGTTCGTGTCGCACTGGAACTCGACCTTCACGCTCGACACGCCGTTCCACGAGATCATCTATCCGCGTCTGATTCAGGGCATCGGCGTCGCGTGCTTCTTCGTGCCGATGACGACCATCACGCTCTCCAGCGTCTCCGACGAACGGCTCGCGGGCGCGGCGGGGCTGTCGAACTTCCTGCGGACCTTGTCGGGCGCGATCGGCACGGCGGTCAGCACGACTTTCTGGGAAAACGGCATGATCCGCCATCATGCGCGGCTCACCGAGTCGGTCACGCCGTATTCGGCGGGCACGACGGCTTATTCGGATCTGCTTTCGGGACTCGGTCTGTCGGGACAGGCGCTGACGGCGCAACTGGATCGCGTGGTGTCGGCGCAGGCGTACATGATGTCGACCAACGACTTCTTCCGCATTTCGTTCTATGCGTTTCTCGTGCTGGCCGTGATGGTCTGGCTGACGCGGCCGAAGAAGGGCGCGTCAGCCACGATGGGTCATTGATTTACTGCGGCGTGAGCGGCGTCACCGACTGGCCCGGCTGATTCTCGAGATTGAGCGGAACCGGTTGATCCAGCGGGCTGACCTGCACGCCGCCTGGAGCGGGCGCGGCCGGCGCGACGGGCGCCGGCGCGACTGCCTGCGCGGCTTGCGGCGTCGTTTTCCGCAGCCCCGGACCGTTGCGGATGAACTGCTTGAAGTCCGCGCCCGCCTGCCACGGGTTCGGCTCGCAGCCGAGCGGGTTGTCGCAGTGTGCGGCGAAGCCGATCGTCGCGGTGCCTTCGTTCGTCGGCGGCGTGGTGATCTGATACGCGAGCGCGCGCTTTCCGCTCGACGGTCCCGCCGTCTGGATGATCGAATCCGTGACGGTCTGCAACTTGTACGCCGAATGGTTCGTCACCCAGACCTGGGCGCGTGCCCACCACGCATCGCATTCGGGCTTGCTCATGCAGGTGAGCGGTTGGGTGGCCTGCTCCATGACGGTGCTGCTGACCTGATCGTCTACCGCGCAGCCGCCCAATAGCGCAAGCGACGCAGCCCCCAGCGCGGCCGCGCCGAAGAACATCTTTTTCATTGCTCCCCCGATCGTCGAAAAGTCGGCAACATTTTGACCCGTCAACCCGGATGACGTTGTGATGCGTTTCCCTCTGTTGCACAAGCCGGTAAGGCTTTCCGGCGCACGTGGGCGCCGGAACGGAAAAAGCTGCTCGTCGCGAAGGAGCGTAAGCGCTTAGGCGCTCGCGGGATTCAGCTTGTAGTCCTGATAGGCGGCGACGAACGCATCGAACGATTCGGCGTCGCTGCTTTCGACCACCGTCTGCTCCACCAGCGATTTCGCTGCGAGTTCTTCCATCGCGCGCTCGTCTTCGACCGAGAGCGGGCGCGCGCGAAAGGTTTCGGCGTGGCGCGCGCTGAGTTCGAGCGCGAATGCGTCGAAGGATTGCCGATTGTCGCGCATCGTCTGCAACACGCAAGCGGACGGCGTCAGCGATGCATCCGCGATGCGCGGCCGCAATTTCCGAAGCGCGCGGCTGTGGTCGTCGTTGCCGTTGAGCGTGTCGAGTGTCTTCGCGACCGGCTCGATTGCGTCGAAGAGCGCTTCGGCCCACTGCTGCATCGGCACGCTCGCGCCGTCGCGTTGCAGCGTGAGACCCGGCTTGCGTCCTTCCTTCGACACCGCGCTGAAATTGCCGTTCGCTTCGATGCTCGCCTCGGGCGGCAACAACGGGCTGTCTTCCAGCGCGCAATACAGCAGGTATGCATCGAGAAAGCGCGCCGTCTCCAGCGAGATGCCGGTCGGCTCGAACGGATCGATGTCGAGGCAGCGCACTTCGATGTACTGCACGCCGCGCTCGGCCAGCGCATGCAGCGGACGTTCGCCCGAATACGTGACGCGCTTCGGGCGGATCGTCGAATAGAACTCGTTTTCGATCTGCAGGACGTTGGTGTTGATCTGGACCCATTCGCCATCGCGCTGCGTGCCGATGGCCTCATACGGCGCGTACGGCTGGCTCACGGCCTTGGCGAGCACGTCGAGATAGGCCTCGAGCGTGTCGTAGCTCGGCAGCAGGTCCGCCTGCGCGGGATTGTTCGCATAGCCGAGATCGCTCATGCGCAGGCTGGTCGCGTGCGGCAAATAAAGCGTGTCGGCATCGAACGTTTCGAGATGATGCGTCTTGCCTTCGACGAAGCGCTTGTTGAGCGCCGGCGACGCGCCGAACAGATACATCAGCAGCCAGTTGGTGCGGCGGAAGTTGCGGATGAGCGCGAAGTAGCGTTCCGACTGGAAGTCCTTCGCGGACAGCGTGCTCGATTGGTCCAGCGCCTGCCACGCGCGCCACACATTTTCGTTGAGCGAATAGTTGTAGTGGATGCCCGCGATACATTGCATCGTGCGCCCATAGCGCAGCGCGAGCCCGCGCCGGTACACGTTCTTGAGCGTGCCGATATTCGACGTGCCGTAATAGCCGAACGGAATCTCGTCCTCAGGCGGCAGCGAATTGGGCATCGAGTTGTTCCACAGCAACTCGTCGCCCATGTGCGCGTACGCGAAACGATGCAGGACGTCGAGGCGATCGAGCGTGAGCGCCGCGTCGGCTTCGGCGGGCGTGATGAGTTCGACGAGCGCTTCGGAGTAATCGGTCGTGATGAGCGGATGCGTCAGCGCGGAGCCGAACGCGCGCGGATGCGGCGTCATCGCCAGCTTGCCCTGCGGCGTCACACGCAAGCTTTCTTTTTCGATGCCGCGCAAGCCTTGGCGCAGCGCGTCGGCGTGTGGGCCGGACGCGAGCGCGGCAAGCCTGCGCTCGAAAGCGCCGGCCTTGGGGTGAGCGGGATTCTTGTTTGCCATTGAAGCAATCTGCGAGGAGCGCGAGCGCATGCGCCCGGTCATATTTTTAGGGTAGCGGGCACTTTAACATCTCGGTGTCAGGCGTGCTTGAGCCCAGAAACCGTAAGGGTTTGCGGGTTTTTCGGAGGCCTCGCGCGGGGCGCGGCGGAGGGGTTCCGGAGCCGCTTCGGGCGGCTCGCGAAGGGTTTGACACGCCCGCACGTCATGACGACGGCGAGCGCGTGTGCTTCATGCGACCTTGTTGGCTTCGTTGTGGGCGCGTTCGGTTTCGAGCAGCGCTTCCTTGCGCGGCGTGCCCCAGCGATAGCCCGAGATCGCGCCATCCTTGCCGATCACGCGATGGCACGGAATCGCGAGGGCCACGGGATTCGAGCCGCACGCGTTGGCTACCGCGCGCACCGCGCGAGGCGAGCCGAGCGTGGCCGCGATGTCGGTGTAACTGCGCGTCTGACCATACGGGATACGCCGCAACGCGTCCCACACGCGCCGCTGGAAAGCCGTCGCGCCGATGTCGAGCGGCAAGTCGAAGCGCTCGCGCGTGCCTTGCAGATACGCGCGAATCTGCGCGATGAACGGCTCCATCTTCGCGGCATCCTCGACGCGTTCGGCCTGCGCGAAATCGGCGGCGAGCTGTCCGACGAGCGTATCCGCATCGTCGCCGAACGCGATCTTGCAGACGCCCTTGTCCGTCGCGGCGACGATCACCGTGCCGAGCGGCGTCGCGGCGGTCGAATAGCGCACGGTCAGTCCCGCGCCCTGGCGCCTGTACGCGGACGGCGTCATGCCGAGTTCGGCGGGCACGGCCTCGTACATGCGCGACGGCGAGCCGAAACCGGCGTCGTGCGTCGCGCGCGTCACGTCGCGGCCGCGCTGCAACGCGTCGCGCAGCACGCCCGCGCGTTGCGCCGCCTGATACTGACGCGGCGAGATGCCGACGATCCGCGAAAAGAGGCGCTGCAGATGGAACGGGCTGACGTGCACGGCATCGCTCAACTGGGCGAGCGTCATGCGCTGCTGCGGATCGGCGTCGAGCACCTTGCACGCACGCTCGACGATGGCGAGTTCGCGCGGCAGGCTGGTCGGCTGGCAGCGCTTGCAGGCGCGGTATCCGGCGGCGACGGCTGCATCGGTCGTCGGGAAGAATTCGACGTTCTCGCGACGCGGCGCCCGCGACGCGCACGACGGCCGGCAGAACACGCCGGTCGTGCGTACGGCGAAGAAGAAAGCGCCGTCGGCATGCTCGTCGCGATCGACGACGGCTTGCCAGCGGGTTTCATCGGATGAAAAGACAGGGTTGGTTACGGTTTTCATGACGACCTCGAAGGCTCTTGGGTACGTGACCACTGTAGAGCCGTGTGGACGAGGTTACGCGCCGTTTCTTGCGGTGTCATCGGCAGGCGGAATCCTAAAAGTGACGCACAGATGCCACAGAATCACGCCATAGGGGTTTTTACTAAAATTTCTATTGCGTCGCATCAACCGGCTATGTATTATTGGAACTGTCTCCTCCATGTCTCCTCCTGATATGGATTCAGCCCGCCAACCTAGGCGGGCTTTTTTTCGCCTGTACGTTTCCATCAGACGAAAAAAACCGGGCTCAGCGGCCCGGTTCGTTTCTGCACGATGCCGCCGCCGTTAAAGCACGTAGCGCGACAAGTCTTCGTCCTGCGCCACGTCGCCGAGCGCGCGGTCCACATACGCCGCGTCGATCCGCACCGGCTGGCCCGTGTGGTTGCCCGCCGCGAACGACACTTCCTCCAGCAGCTTCTCGATCACCGTATACAGCCGCCGCGCGCCGATGTTCTCGGTCTTCTCGTTCACCGAATACGCGATTTCCGCGAGACGTCGGATGCCCTCATCGGTGAAATCGAGTTCGACGCCTTCGGTCGCGAGCAGCGCCTTGTACTGCTTGACGAGGCTTGCATCGGTCGAATTCAGGATCGATTCGAAGTCGCCGACAGACAGCGAATCCAGCTCGACGCGAATCGGAAAGCGCCCTTGCAGCTCGGGAATCAGATCGCTCGGCTTGGCGAGATGGAACGCGCCGCTCGCGATGAACAGGATGTGATCGGTCTTGATCATCCCGTATTTGGTGTTGATGGTCGTGCCTTCGACGAGCGGCAGCAGGTCGCGCTGCACGCCCGCACGCGACACTTCGGCGCCGCCCGCCTCGCTGCGCGACGCGATCTTGTCGATTTCGTCGAGAAACACGATGCCGTTCTGCTCGCCGTTCTGCACCGCACGGCTCTTGACCTCTTCGTCGTTGAGCAGCTTGCCGGCTTCTTCGTCGGTGAGCAGCTTCAGCGCTTCCTTCACCTTCACCTTGCGGCGCGTCTTCTTGCCGCCGCCGATGTTCGCGAACATCGAACGAATCTGCTCGGTCATGTCCTCCATGCCCGGCGGACCCATGATGTCCATGCCGACTTGCGGCAGTTCCACGTCGAGTTCGATTTCCTTGTCGTCGAGCGCGCCTTCGCGCAAGCGCTTGCGGAAAGTCTGACGCGTGGTGTTGTCGCCCTCGCCGCCCGATTCCGCCGCGCCGAAACCGACCGGGCGCGCGCTCGGCAGGAGGATATCGAGGATGCGGTCTTCCGCGCGATCTTCCGCCTTCGTGCGTACTTTCTTCATCTCGGATTCGCGCGTCTGCTTGACGGAAATCTCGATCAGATCGCGCACGATGCTGTCCACATCGCGCCCGACGTAGCCCACTTCGGTGAACTTGGTCGCTTCGATCTTGATGAACGGCGCGTCCGCGAGCTTGGCGAGACGACGCGCGATCTCGGTCTTGCCGACGCCCGTCGGTCCGATCATCAGGATGTTCTTCGGCGTGATTTCCTGGCGCAGCGGTTCGCCGACCTGCTGACGGCGCCAGCGGTTGCGCAGCGCGACGGCAACCGCCTTCTTCGCGCGCCCCTGGCCGATGATGTGTTTGTCGAGTTCGGAGACGATTTCGGAGGGAGTCATGGTGGTCATCGCTTAAGTCCTTTATTCGATCGTCTCGATGACGCGATTGTGATTGGTGTAGATGCACATGTCGCCGGCGATGGTGAGCGCCTTTTCGACGATCTCGCGCGGGGCGAGAGCGGTGTTTTCGATGAGCGCCTGCGCCGCAGCCTGCGCGTATGCGCCGCCCGAGCCGATCGCCGCGATGCCGTGTTCGGGATCGAGCACGTCGCCGTTGCCGGTGATGACGAGCGTCGTGTCCTTGTCGGCGGTGATCAGCATGGCTTCGAGACGGCGCAGCATGCGGTCGGTGCGCCAGTCCTTCGCCAGTTCGACGGCGGCGCGCGTCAGATTGCCCTGATGCTTCTCGAGCTTCGCTTCGAAGCGGTCGAGCAGCGAGAACGCGTCGGCCGTGCCGCCGGCGAAGCCGACCAGCACCTTGCCGCCATAGATGCGGCGCACTTTCTTCGCGCCCCCTTTCATGACGATGTTGCCGAGCGTCACCTGACCATCGCCGCCCAGCGCGACCTTGCCG
>Ga0160459_100577_pt1 | contig 13437 bp, 11 predicted proteins | sample HID1973K_E6MG_FD_108208 | JGI IMG/M metagenome (GOLD analysis project Ga0160459, IMG submission 108208) | Enriched mosquito-associated microbial communities from UW Madison campus, WI, USA - HID1973K_E6 MG | ecosystem: Host-associated > Arthropoda: Insects > Digestive system > Unclassified ... | reverse complement strand
CACGATCCGCGAGCAGGAAACGCCCGCGGGCATTCTCGTCAACTCGACCAATCTCGCGTGGTTCGGCAATACCATCGCGCTCGATCAGCACTTGCAGATCGCGCGCATGCGATCGATCGAAACCGGCCGGCCGATGCTACGTGCCACCAACACCGGCATGACGGCGGTGATCGCGGCGAACGGCGATGTCGTATCGAAGCTGCCGACCTTCACAACAGGCGTGCTCGAAGCGCGCGTGCAAGGCACCTCGGGCAACACGCCGTACGTGACGAGCGGGAACATGACGGTGATCGCGGTATCGCTCCTGTTGCTGGCGTTCGGATTCGCGTTCGCGCCAAACCGCAAACGCCCGGGCACGAACTGAACATCGACTGAAGCGAAAGCCGCAACGCGGCTCGCGCATTCACCCCGCCCGGGCGCGCCGTTTCCCAAAAAGGCGCGCCCGCTTCTGCGTTCGGCTAAAATTCAACGTTTCGGCACATCGGCCGAGCCTCCGGGTCGCGTCGTCACGACGCTGGCCGCGCCGTGTCCGCCCCGCATCAAAGGCAATCATGCTCACTTTCCAGCAAATCATTCTGACGCTGCAGTCCTACTGGAACGACAAGGGCTGCGCGCTCCTCCAGCCGATCGACATGGAAGTCGGCGCGGGCACCTCGCACGTCCACACGTTCCTGCGCGCGATCGGCCCCGAGCCGTGGCGCGCGGCCTACGTTCAACCGTCGCGCCGCCCGAAGGACGGCCGTTACGGCGAGAATCCGAACCGTCTGCAGCACTACTATCAGTATCAGGTGGTCCTGAAGCCCGCTCCGGAAAACATCCTCGATCTGTATCTCGGCTCGCTCGAAGCGCTCGGCTTCGATCTGAAGCAGAACGACGTGCGCTTCGTCGAGGACGACTGGGAAAACCCGACGCTCGGCGCGTGGGGTCTCGGCTGGGAAGTGTGGCTGAACGGCATGGAAGTGACGCAGTTCACGTACTTCCAGCAGGCGGGCGGCCTCGATTGCAAGCCGGTGCTCGGCGAAATCACCTACGGTCTCGAACGTCTCGCGATGTATCTGCAGAAAGTCGAGAACGTGTACGACCTCATCTGGACCGAGTGGGAAGAAGACGGCCCGAACGGCCGCGTGCTGCGTCAACTGAGTTACGGCGACGTGTATCACCAGAACGAAGTCGAACAGTCCACGTACAACTTCGAGCACGCGAACGTCGACCTGCTCTTCACGTTCTTCAAGAGCTACGAAGAAGAAGCGAAGAAGATGATCGATGCGAAGCTCGCGCTGCCCGCATACGAACTCGTGCTGAAGGCGGGCCACACGTTCAATCTGCTCGACGCGCGCGGCGCCATTTCCGTGACGGAGCGCGCGGCGTATATCGGCCGCATCCGTGCGTTGTCGCGCCTCGTCGCGCAGGCTTACTACGATTCGCGCGAAGCGCTCGGCTTCCCGATGCTCGGCAATCCGGTCAGAGGCGATCGCGACCTCGTCACCGACGAGCAGGAGGCACAGCGTCCCGCATGGGCGCCGCCGCTGAGAGTGGAAAGCTCGCCCACGGGCAACAACGAACAGGTTTGACGAGGCTCGACAGAACAATGACGCAATCCAACCACGCTTCCCTGCTCGTCGAGCTGCTCACAGAAGAACTGCCGCCGAAAGCGCTCGCGCGTCTCGGCACCGCTTTCGCCGAAGGCATCGTGGAGCGGCTCGCCGCGCGCGATCTGATCGACGGCGCGCCGTCGTTCGAAAAGTACGCGACGCCGCGTCGCCTCGCCGTGCTCGTGAAGAACGTGCGCGATGTCGCGCCGGAAAAGCAGGTGCGCGAAAAAGTGCTGCCGGTGACGGTTGCGCTCGACAAGGAAGGCAATCCCACGCCGCCGCTCGCGAAGAAGCTCGCGGCGCTCGGCTTCCCGGATTTCCCGCTCGCCGAACTCGAACGCGCGCAGGACGGCAAGGCCGAAGCGTTCTTCCTGCGCTACGCCGCGCCCGGCGCGACCCTCGCCGACGGCCTGCAAGCCGCGCTCGATGAAACCCTTGGCAAGCTGCCGATCCCGAAGGTCATGACCTATCAGCGCCCGGACGGCACCAGCGTGCAGTTCGTGCGTCCGGTGCAGCGCCTGATCGCGATGCACGGGCATCACGTCGTGCCGGTCAGCGCGCTCGGCGTCGATTCGGGCGATACGACCGTTGGCCATCGATTCATGTCGGAAGGCTTCGTCGCAATTGCGAACGCCGACGACTACGCCAGCACATTGCGCCACAAAGGCCATGTCGTCGCCAGTTTCGACGATCGCCGCGAATCCATTCGCACGCAGCTTCAGGCGTTTGCAGGCGATGACCGCGTCGTGATGCCCGAAGCGCTGCTCGATGAAGTGAACGCGCTCGTCGAATGGCCGGTCGTCTACGAATGCCGCTTCGACGAGGAATTCCTGCAGGTGCCGCAGGAATGTCTGATCCTCACGATGCAGACCAACCAGAAGTATTTCGCGCTCACCGACCAGCACGGCAAGCTGCGTTCGCGCTTCCTGATCGTGTCGAACATCGATACGAAGACGCCGGGCGAGATCGTCGAAGGCAATCAGCGCGTTGTGCGCCCGCGTCTCGCCGACGCGAAGTTCTTCTTCACGCAGGACAAGAAGAAGCGTCTCGAAGACCGCGTGCCGTTGCTCGCGAACGTCGTCTACCACAACAAGCTCGGTTCGGCCTTGCAGCGCGTCGAGCGTCTCGAAGCGCTCGCGGGTGAAATCGCCCCGATGGTCGGCGTCGATGCCGCGTTGACGCGTCGCGCCGCGCGCCTCGCGAAGGCGGACTTGCTGACCGACATGGTCGGCGAATTCCCCGAGCTGCAAGGCACGATGGGCACGTACTACGCGCGTCACGACGGCGAGCCGGAAGAAGTCGCGCTCGCGTGCTCGGAGCACTATCAGCCGCGCTTCTCGGGCGATGACACGCCGTCGACGGGCGTCGGCGCCGCCGTTGCGCTCGCGGACAAGCTGGAGACGATCGTCGGCATCTGGGGCATCGGCCTCGCGCCGACCGGCGAGAAAGACCCGTTCGCGCTGCGCCGTCATGCACTCGGCGTGCTGCGCATCCTGCTGGAAAAGAAGCTGCCGATCGATCTGCGTGAACTCGTCGGCACGGCGCAACGCCAGTTCGCGAACATGCCGCAAGTCGCCGATTCGACCGAAGCCATCTACGCGTTCTTCCTCGATCGCCTGCGCGGTCTGTTGCGCGAACGCGGCTTCGAAGCGAACGATATCGAAGCGGTGCTGAGCCTGAATCCGACCCGTCTGGACGATATCGTCGCGCGCCTCGACGCCGTGCGCGAGTTCGCGGCGCTGCCGGAAGCCGCGGCGCTCGCGGCGGCCAACAAGCGCATCTCGAACATCCTCAAGAAGTCGGAACAGGGCGCGCCTGCGTCGGTGAACAAGGAACTGCTCGTCGAGGCGGCGGAGAAGAATCTGTACGCGCAGATCGAGCAGGTGACGCCGCGCGTGCAAAGCCAGCTCGCCGCGCGCAACTACACGGAAGCGCTGAGCGCGCTCGCCGCGTTGCGCGAAAGCGTCGATACGTTCTTCAATGACGTGATGGTGAACGCGGAAGACCCCGCGCTGCGCAACAATCGTCTCGCGTTGCTCAACGCATTGCATCAGCAGATGAACTGTGTCGCTGATATCTCCAAGCTCGCTGCCTGACGCGCCGCCATGGTCATGAACCGAAAACTGGTCATCCTCGATCGCGACGGCGTGATCAACGTCGATTCCGATGCGTTCATCAAGTCGCCGGACGAATGGGTCGCCATTCCCGGCAGTCTCGAAGCGATCGCGCGGCTGAATCAGGCGGGTTATCGCGTGGCGATCGCCTCGAATCAGTCGGGCATCGGGCGCGGTCTGTTCGACATGGCCGCGCTGAACGCGATGCATCAGAAGATGAATCGCGCGGTCGCGGCAGTCGGCGGGCGCATCGACGCGGTGTTCTTCTGCCCGCACACAGCCGAAGATCAGTGCGATTGCAGAAAGCCGAGGCCGGGCATGTTGCAGCAGATCATCGACCGCTTCGAGATCGATCCGGAAGACACGCCGGTCGTCGGCGATTCGCTGCGCGATCTGCAGGCGGGCGCGACGCTCGGCTTTCCCGTGCATCTCGTGCTCACCGGCAAGGGCGAAAAGACCTTGAAGGAAGGTCAGTTGCCCGAAGGCACTGTCGTCCACAAGGACTTGCGCGCCTTCGCGCTCGACTTCCTCAAGCGGCATCAAGACCGCGCCGCTCAGTAACGCCGAGACTCCATGCGCTTCATCCGTTCGTTGCTGTTGATGCTCTATTTCATCGTGTACACGGTGCCGTACGCGATTGCCTGCTTCATCGCGTTTCCGTTCATGCGCGCCGACAAGCGCTACTGGATGGCGGCCGGCTGGTGCAAGTCGACGATCGTCGTGCTGCGGCATCTGATCGGCATTCGCTACACGATCGAAGGCATGGAGAACCTGCCCAATGGTCCCGCCGTGCTGCTGTCGAAGCATCAGTCCGCGTGGGAGACGCTCGCCTTTCCCGCGCTGATGCCGCGTCCGCTGTGCTACGTGTTCAAGCGCGAGCTGCTCTACGTGCCGTTCTTCGGCTGGGCGCTCGGGCTGCTCAAGATGGTGCACATCGACCGCAAGCAGGGGCGCGACGCGTTCACGTCGGTGACGAGCCAAGGCCGCGCGCGTATGAACGAAGGCGCGTGGGTCATCATGTTTCCCGAAGGCACGCGCACGAAAGTGGGTAGCCAGGGCAAGTACAAGACCGGCGGCGCGCGCTTCGCGGTCGCGACCGGCGCGCCTGTCGTGCCGATCGCGCACAACGCGGGGCACGTGTGGCCACGCAATTCCTTCATCAAATATCCGGGTATAGTCACGGTGTCGATCGGCCAGCCGATCGATACGACCGGCCTCACGCCCGAGGAAGTGAACACGCGCGTCGAAAGCTGGATCGAGGCGGAAATGCGCCGCATCGATCCGCACGCTTACGCCGCGCCGAACGCGCAGCCGGGTGAAGCCGGCGCCGCGGGCGCGGGCCGCTGAAGCGGCGGCGTTCGAATCGAGCCGCGGCGTGCCTTACTCGTTCTTCTCGTCATTCCTGCGCCGTGAGCGCAAAGCCGAGCCGATGCAGAAAGTCCCATCGCGACAGCGCCCCGCCGTCGCGCTCGATACCCTGCAACTCGATCTGCCGTTCGAGCATGCGCCGGCCTACTCCGGCGCGCCGCCCGCGAACGGACCGGCTCCGCTGCGCGGCGACGTGCCGGGCAGCGACCCCCTTCCCATCCTCACACCCGCAGCGCCGCCAGCTCCATTACCCGATGGCGTGCGCCTGCGCCGCATCACGCTCAAGGCGGGCGCGCTGGAGTACCGTTTGCGCCGTTCGTCGCGGCGCACGATCGGCTTTTGCATCGACGGCACCGGGCTCGCGATCACCGCGCCGCGCTGGGTGACGATCGCGGACATCGAAAGCGCGATACTCGACAAGCAGACCTGGATCGTCAAGAAGCTCACCGAATGGCAGACGCGCGTCGAGCAGCGCGCGCTGCCGCGCATCGAATGGAAGGACGGCGCGCAGTTTCCGTATCTCGGCAAGACGATCAGCGTGTCGCTCGGATCGACGGCGAGCACGCTCTCCTTCGACGACGAAACCTGCGTGCTCTCGCTCGCGATGCCCGCGCTCGCCGACGCGCAGCAGATCAAGGATCGCGTGCAGGGCTGGCTGCAGTCCGAAGCGAAGCGCATCTTCGGCGAGCGGCTCGCCGTGTATGCGGCGAAGCTCGGCGTGGAATATCGCGCGTATGCGCTGTCATCGGCAGCGACGCGCTGGGGCAGTTGCTCGAGCGACGGCAAGATCCGCCTGAACTGGCGGCTCATCCATTTTCCGCTGTCGATCATCGATTACGTGGTCGCGCATGAACTCGCGCATCTGCGCGAGATGAACCACAGCCCGCGTTTCTGGCGGACGGTCGAATCGATCTTTCCGGAGTTCCGCGAGGCGCGGCATACGCTCAAGCATCATCCGCCCGACCTGCTGCCGGCGCTCTGAGGCGCGCTCAGCGTGCGGGGAGCGCCGACGGTACAATTTCCTTCCTGTCCCCCGCAAACAACACACAACAGGAACCCCACCATGCGACTCCTCCATACGATGCTGCGCGTCGGCGACCTGCAGCGTTCCATCGATTTCTACACGCGCATTCTCGACATGAAAGTGCTGCGTCAAAGCGAAAACCCCGAGTATAAGTACACGCTCGCGTTCGTCGGCTACGGTCCCGAGAGCGAGCACAGCGTGCTCGAACTGACCTACAACTGGGGCACCGACAAGTACGACCTCGGCACCGCGTACGGTCACATCGCGCTCGAAGTGGACAGCGCCGCCGACGCGTGCGAGCGCATCCGTCAGGCGGGCGGCAAGGTCACGCGCGAAGCCGGCCCCGTGAAGGGCGGCACGACGGTGATCGCATTCGTCGAAGATCCGGACGGCTACAAGGTCGAGCTGATCGAAAAGCATTCCTGATTCACGCATGACTTCGCGCCGCGCATTCGTCGCGGCGCGCAATCCCCACGGGCGCATCGCGACCTTTCGCTCATCGCAGCCGGTTCGCTGGCACAATCGACGCTCCAAATCAGTGCATGGCCTCTGCCGCCACGCTTACCGAGCCCGCCGATGAGCACGCCCTCCCTCGCCTTGCGCCGCGCCCCCGATGCCACCGCCATCATCGTGATGATCGCGCTGTGCGGCGCGTGGGGATTCCAGCAAGTCGCGATCAAGGAAGCGAACGCGTCGATTCCGCCGATGCTGCAGGCCGGCATCCGCTCGCTGATCGCCACCTTGCTCGTGTGGATCTGGACGCGCACGCGCGGCGTGCCGCTCTTTCAGCGCGACGACACGCTGCCCGCCGGCCTGCTCGCGGGCGTGCTGTTCGGTGGCGAATTCGTCTGCATCTTCTTCGGCCTGAACCTCACGACGGCCACGCGCATGGCGGTCTTTCTCTACACCGCGCCCTGCTTCACCGCGCTCGGACTCCACTGGTTCGTCGCGGGCGAGCGCCTGTCGCGCACGCAGTGGAGCGGCATCGTGCTCGCGTTCTGCGGCATCGCGCTCGCATTCGCCGACGGCTTTCTTCACGGCAATCCGAACAGCGCATCGACGTTGCACGGCATCGCGGGCGACGCGCTCGGCATCCTGGCGGGCATTTTCTGGGCCGCGACGACGGTGGTCGTGCGCGCTTCGTCGCTCGCGCATGCCAGCGCCAGTAAGACGCTGTTCTATCAACTGGCGGTATCGGCGGTATTGCTGCTCGTGCTTGCGGCGGGCATCGGGCAGACGCATGTCGAAGCCGTGTCGCCGATGGCGATCGCGAGCCTCGCGTATCAGGCGGTCGTCGTCGCGTTCATCAGCTATCTGACGTGGTTCTGGCTGCTCACGCGCTATATGGCGTCGCGGCTGTCGGTCTTCTCGTTTCTCACGCCGATCTTCGGCGTCACCTTCGGCGTGCTGCTGCTCGGCGAGCATTTCACCGCGCGCTTCATGATCGCCGCGGCGATGGTGCTCGCGGGCATCGCGCTGGTGAACCGATCCGCCCCGATCGCGAAGCGTTAAACTGTATCGCGGTCTCAAGATTGCAAATGCAGCGGAGATCGCATTGCAGACAGGGGAACCAGCGTGCAACCGATCATCCAGCCTTTCTTCGATATCAACACCGGCACGATGACGTATGTCGTCTACAAGGAAGCCGGCGCGCCGGCGGCCATCGTCGATCCGGTTCTCGACTACGATCCGCACGCCGCGCGCACCTCGACGCGCTCCGCCGATGCGGTCATCGCGTTCGTGCATGAACAGCGGCTTCGCGTCGAATGGATTCTGGAGACGCACGCGCACGCCGATCATCTCTCGGCGGCGCCGTATCTTAAGCGCGAGCTCGGCGGAAAGATCGCCATCGGCGAATCGATACGCACGGTTCAGGGCGTGTTCAAGAAGATCTTCGATCTCGAGCCGGAGTTTCAGCTCGACGGCTCGCAGTTCGATCATCTCTTTTCCGATGGCGAGCGCTTCATGATCGGCGAGCTCGAAGCGTGCGCGCTGTTCGTGCCGGGGCACACGCCCGCCGACATGGCGTACCAGATCGCTGACGCGGCGTTCGTCGGCGACACGCTTTTCATGCCGGACGTCGGCACCGCGCGTTGCGACTTCCCGGGCGGCAGCGCGCGCAGGCTGTACCGGTCGATTCAGCGGCTGCTCACGCTCGATCCCGATACGCGGCTTTTCGTCTGCCACGACTATCCGCCCGACACGCGCGGCCCGCGCTGGCAAAGCACGGTACGCGAGCAACGCGAACAGAACATTCATGTGGGCGGCGGCAAGACCGAAGACGAGTTCGTCGCGATGCGCGAGGCGCGCGACGCGACGCTCGGCATGCCGACGCTCATCGTGCCGGCGATTCAGGTGAACATCCGCGCGGGCCATTTTCCGGACGCGGCGGGCAACGGCACGACGTATCTGAAGATTCCGCTCAACGCGTTCTAGCGCGCGGGTTTCATCCTTCAATTCGTCCGCGCGTCACGCCGAGGAGCGTGGCCATCGCGCGGCGCGCGCCGCTCGAATCGCGGGCGATGATCGCATCGAACACGGCCGTATGTTCCGCGAGCGACGCGTTGTACACCTCGGCGCGTTTCGCGTTCAGGCGCAACTGGCCTTCGAGCGTGCGCTCGATCAGCGCGCCGAGCGGTATCAGCAATTCGTTGCTGCACGCGGCGAGCACGCAAAGATGGAAATCGAGATCGGCGCGCACCCATTCGTCGACGTTCTGCGCGTCCGTCATCGCCCGATGCGCGCGCGTGAGCCGCTCGCGCGTGCCGTCCTCGTGATTGTCGGCGGCGAGCGCCGCGGCGTACGGCTCGATCATCTCGCGCATCTCCTGAAGCTTGAGCGCGAATTGCAGCGGCGGTGCGACGCGTGAATACCAGTCGAGCATGTCGGCGTCGAGCAGATTCCAGGCATGCTTCGCGCGCACCCGCGTGCCGACTTTCGGCCGCGACTCGATCAGCCCCTTCGACGTGAGCGTACGCAACGCCTCGCGCAGCACCGTGCGGCTCACGCCGAAGCGCTCCATCAGTTCCGCCTCGCGCGGCAATGGCAAGCCGGGCGAAAAATCGCCCCGCAGAATCGCCATGCCCAGTTCAAGCGTAACGCGGCCATGCAGATCCCGGTGAATGATGGTCTCCCTTTTCGTTGGGCCACGATTATCGGGTATTTGACTGATGTTTCGTAAGTCCCGATTATTCTTGAATAATACTATTAATATGCTCAGATCGCGGTTTTTGCTACCATGTGATTCCTTATCGGGAGACGCTTCATGAAAATCACGAAACTCGAGACCTTTATCGTTCCGCCGCGCTGGTGCTTCCTCAAGATCGAAACCGACGAAGGCATCACCGGCTGGGGTGAGCCGGTCGTCGAAGGCCGCGCGCATACGGTGGCCGCCGCCGTCGACGAACTCGCCGATTATCTCGTTGGCAAGGACCCGCGTCATATCGAAGACTTGTGGCAGGTGATGTACCGTTCCGGCTTCTATCGCGGCGGACCGATCGGCATGAGCGCGATCGCGGGCGTCGATCAGGCGCTGTGGGACATTCTCGGCAAGTATCACGGCGTGCCGGTTCACGCGCTGCTCGGCGGTCAGGTGCGCGACAGGATCAAGGTCTATTCGTGGATCGGCGGCGATCGTCCGAGCGATGTCGCGAACAACGCGCGCGCGGTGGTCGAGCGCGGCTTCAAGGCCGTGAAGATGAACGGCTCCGAAGAGCTGCAGATCATCGATACCTTCGACAAGGTGCAGGGCGTGATCGACAACGTGCGCGCGGTGCGCGAGGCGGTCGGGCCGAACGTGGGCATCGGTGTGGATTTCCATGGCCGCGTGCACAAGCCGATGGCGAAGGTGCTCGCAAAGGAACTCGATCCGTTCAAGTTGATGTTCATCGAAGAGCCGGTGCTCTCGGAGAACGTCGAGGCGCTGCGCGACATCGTCAACCAGACGAGCACGCCGATCGCGCTCGGCGAGCGGCTCTACTCGCGCTGGGACTTCAAGCACATTCTCGCGGGCGGCTACGTCGATATCATTCAGCCGGACGCGTCGCATGCGGGCGGCATCACGGAATGCCGCAAGATCGCGACGATGGCCGAAGCCTACGACGTCGCGCTCGCGCTGCACTGCCCGCTCGGCCCGATCGCACTCGCGACCTGCCTGCAGATCGACGCGGTCAGCTACAACGCGTTCATTCAGGAACAGAGCCTCGGCATCCACTACAACAAGGGCAACGACCTGCTCGACTACATCAGGAATCCGGAAGTCTTCAAGTATGAAGACGGCATGGTCTCGATTCCGCAAGGGCCGGGACTGGGCATCGACGTGAACGAGGAGAAGGTGCGCGAGATGGCGAAAGTCGGCCATCGCTGGCGCAATCCGGTGTGGCGTCACGCGGATGGCAGTGTGGCGGAGTGGTGATGCCTTTAGCGCCGAAGCCTTGCCTTCACGCCGCCGCGTAATGCGTTGCTGATGAGCAGGTCTTCGGCGTCGAGCACGTCGTCCAGCGTGAGCGTGCGTTCGGCGGCGTGGCGTTGTTCCATCAGCACCGCGCGCATCACGCCCGGCAGCACGCCGGCGTCGATAGGCGGCGTGAACCACTTGCCGCCGCGTTGCACGAAGATGCTCGAACGGCCGCCTTCGGTCAGCTCGCCGTGCTCGTTGAAGAACAGCATGTCGAACGCGCCTTCGGCCTCGGCGGCTTTCCACGCGCGATCGTAGTCGGCGCGGCGCGTGGTCTTGTGCCGGAGCAACGGATCGCCGGACGATTGCGGCGCGAAGCCGCGATCGGACGCGAGCAACACATCGACGGTATCCGACGGCAGCGCGGCAAGCGGCGCGCTCGTGATCGCGATGCGTCCGCTCTTGTCCAGCGCGATACGCAGCCGATATGGCTGGCCAGCATCGAGTGTCGCGCAGTGCGCCTGGACCTGCTTCCGTAGCGCATGCTCGTCGAATGCAAAGTCGAGATACGCGGCGCTGCCCTTTAATCGCGCGACGTGCCGCGCGTAGTGACGAACGCCTTCATCGCGCGTTGCATACGTCGTCTCGAACAGTTCGAAGCCGGGGTCCGCACCGGTCAGGAAGCGCGCTTTCAACAGACACTCCTCGTATTCATCGGCGGCGACGCTGTCGAGCACGATGCCCGCGCCGATGCCGAGCACGCCGCGCTTCGCGGCCGCATCGATGACGAGCGTGCGAATCGCCACCGACATGCAGAAGTCGCCGCTCGCATCCAGCCAGCCGATCGCGCCGGTATAGAGGCCGCGCGGCGTGCTTTCGATTTCGTCGATCAGTTGCATCGTCCGATACTTCGGCGCGCCGGTGATCGAGCCGCACGGAAAGAGCGCGCGCACGATGCCGGCGAACGACGTGCCGGGAATCACGCGCGCCTCGACGGTCGACGTCATCTGCCACACGGACGCGTAAGCCTCGACCGAAAACAGCGCGGGCACCTTCACCGAACCCGTGACCGCCACGCGCGACATGTCGTTGCGCAGCAAGTCGACGATCATCACGTTTTCTGCGCGGTTCTTCGGGTCGAGATGCAACGCTTCAGGATCGGCGTCGCGCGGCGCGGTGCCTTTCATCGGGCGGGCGCGCAAAAGTTCGCCCTGCTTTTCGACGAACAGTTCCGGCGAGCACGACACGATCGACCTGCCATCCGGCATCGCGATGAACGCGCCGTAATGCACGGCCTGCCGCTCGCGCAAACGCCGATACAGCGCGAGCGGCGCGCCGAACACGTCGAAGTTCAGCCTGAACGTGTAGTTGATCTGGTACGACTCGCCTTCGCGCAGCGCGTCCTGAACGGCGGCGATGGCGGCATCGAATTCATCGCGCGTGACGCTGGCTTCGATGCCCGCAACGCCTGCCGTCACGTCATCGGCTTTCGACCCGAGCCACGCGTCGACTTCATCGCGCGACAGACGCGCGCAATCGCGGAACATCAGCACGCGCAAGGCATGCTCGTCTCCGCGTCCGATGCGCCCGAACTGGAGATTGCGGCCGAACTCGTAATCCGCGACGACGACCGCGTGCAGGCCACTTTGCAGATCGCGGTCGATCTCGCCGCAGACCGCGTCCAGCGCACGCGCGTCCACGCACACGCGTTCGTGCACAAAGTCCGTGTACAAACGACTCGACCGCCTTTCGGCGGTCGCATCGCAGTCGTCGAGCAGCGCGAACACCGCGCTGCGCTCTTCGGTTTTCATCGTCATGCTCGCACGACGTACCGCCCACTCGACCGCATTAGTCGAAGAAGCTCTTCACGCGGTCGAACCAGCTCTTGCTTTGCGGACTATGCCGCGCGCCGCCCTGCTCCAGCGACTTTTCGAACTGCTTGAGCAGATCGCGTTGCTGTTCCGTGAGCTTGACCGGCGTTTCCACCTGGACATGCACGTACAGATCGCCCGCGATGCTCGAACGCAAGCCCTTGATGCCCTTGCCGCGCAGGCGGAACGTCTTGCCCGACTGCGTGCCTTCGGGCACCGTGAAGCTCGCGCGGCCAGCCAGCGTGGGCACTTCGATCTCGCCGCCCAGCGCCGCCGTGGTGAAGGGAATCGGCATCTGGCAATGCAGGTCGTCGCCGTCACGCTCGAAGACGGTGTGCTGCTTGATGTGGATTTCCACATACAGATCGCCGCTCGGGCCGCCATTGATGCCCGGTTCGCCGTTGCCCGCCGAACGGATACGCATGCCGTCGTCGATGCCCGCCGGAATCTTCACTTCCAGCGTCTTCGTTTCCTTCACCTTGCCCGCGCCGTGGCAGTTCGCGCACGGATCGGGAATGTAGCTGCCGCTGCCGTGACACTTCGGGCACGTCTGCTGGATGCTGAAAAAGCCTTGCGACATGCGCACCTGGCCCTGACCGTGGCAGGTCGGGCAGGTTTCGGGCTTGGTGCCCGGCTTCGCGCCCGAGCCGTGACAGATGTTGCAGTTCACCCAGCTCGGCACGCGAATCTGCGTGTCGTAGCCGTGCGCCGCCTGCTCCAGCGTGATCTCCATGCTGTAGCGCAGGTCCGCGCCGCGATACACCTGCGGGCCGCCGCGTCCGCCGCGTGCCGCTCCGCCCGCCGCTTGTCCGAAGATGTCGCCGAAGATATCGCCGAAGGCATCGGCGAAACCGCCGAAGCCTTGCGCGCCCGCGCCCGCCATGTTCGGATCGACGCCCGCGTGGCCGTACTGGTCGTACGCGGCCCGCTTCTGCTGGTCGGAGAGCATTTCATAGGCTTCCTTCGCCTCCTTGAAATTCTCTTCCGCCTTCTTGTTGTCCGGATTGCGGTCAGGGTGATACTTCATCGCGAGCTTGCGATACGCCTTCTTGATCTCGTCGTCGCTCGCGTT
>Ga0160459_100575_pt1 | contig 13484 bp, 10 predicted proteins | sample HID1973K_E6MG_FD_108208 | JGI IMG/M metagenome (GOLD analysis project Ga0160459, IMG submission 108208) | Enriched mosquito-associated microbial communities from UW Madison campus, WI, USA - HID1973K_E6 MG | ecosystem: Host-associated > Arthropoda: Insects > Digestive system > Unclassified ... | reverse complement strand
GATCGGGACGATGCGCCGGGGCGACGTGCTGGTCATCGCGGCAGGCGAGGCTGATGATTACGCGATGATCGGGGATGTTCTGGGCGGACACCTGCACCGGATCGGTGCGGCGGGCATCGTCTGCGACGGCGCGGTCCGCGACACGGGCGCGCTGGCCGGCATGGCCGGTCTTTCGGTCTACTCCCGGCACGTCAACCCGCGCGGCCCCGTCGGCGCGGCTCTGGGCGAGACCAATCAACCCGTCACCATCGGCGGTTGCCGCGTCGCGCCGGGCGACATCATCATCGGCGATGATGACGGCCTCGCCGCGCTGACGCCCCGGCACCTGAACGAGCTGATCGGGAAGGCCGAGGCGAAGCTGGCGCTTGAGGCGGAATGGATCCGCCGCCTCGCCTCGGACGAGCCGATCGGGCAGATCTTCGGCCTTTCCTGAAAGCGGCTGGCGGGCCGGTCATGGCCCGCCTGTTCAGGCCAGCAGCAGGTTCCGGCGCGCGGTATAGGGCTGGACACGGTCATAGGCATGGCCCAGTTCCAGCACCGCGCGATCGGAACGATGCGGGGCCATGATCTGCAGGCCCATCGCTGCACCCGAGGGACCGAAGCCCGCCGGAACCGCAAGGACCGGGATACCAGCGAGGCTGCCGGGAATGACGACCTCCATCCAGCGGTGATAGGTGTCCATCACCCGCCCCCCGACCTCGCGCGGCCATGGCTGGCGCGCGTCGAAGGGAAAGAGCTGCGCCGTTGGCAGCACGAGGAAATCATGCGCATCGTAAAGGCCGCGCAGGTGGTTGAACCATGCGCTGCGCTGGACCGAGGCGGCATGGACCTGCATCGCGGTCAGGCTGCGGCCGCGCTCGATCTCCCAGATCGCTTCGGGTTTCAGCAGGTCGCGTGTCGCGGGATTGTCGTAAAGCGCGCCGAGCTTTCCGGCGACCAGCCAGCTTCTGAGCGTGATCCACGCGTCCCAGAGGCGCTCCATCGCAAAGCCGGTGCTGGCGGGTTCGACCAAGCAGCCCAATGTCTCGAAATGGGCCAGCGCCGCCTCGCAGGTCTCCAGAACGCCGGGTTCGGTCGCGAGGTAGCCGCCAAGATCGCCCAGCCAGCCGATCCGCTTGCCCTTGACCTCGGCACCCAGCGGGCGGGCGAACTCCTCGCCATTGCCCGTCAGCGACAGTGGATCGCGTGGATCATGCCCGGCTTGCGTCGCAAGCAACATCGCGAGGTCCTCGACATTGCGCGCCATCGGCCCGTCGCCGCTGAGCTGGTTCAGATACAGTTCCGGCCCCGCCGAGGGCACCCGCCCGAACGAGGGGCGGAGGCCGTAGACACTGTTCCAGCCCGCCGGGTTGCGCAGCGATCCCATCATGTCGCTGCCATCGGCCACCGGCAGCATCCCGGTGGCAAGCGCGACGGCCGCGCCGCCCGAACTGCCCCCCGCGCTGAGCTTTGTGTCCCAGGCGTTCAGCGTCGTGCCGAAGACGGGGTTGTAGGTATGCGAGCCGAGGCCGAATTCCGGCGTATTGGTCTTGCCGATCAGGATCGCGCCGGCGGCGCGGAGACGCTCGATCTGGATCGCATCGGCATGGGGCACGCGATCCTTCATCGCGGGGGAACCCATGACGGTGGGAATACCGGCCGTATCGCTCAGATCCTTCGGCGCCTGCGGCAGCCCATGCAGCCACCCGCGCGATTGCCCCGCGGCAAGCTCGGCATCGGCGGCCCGCGCCTCGGCCATCAGCTCCTCGCGCGGCCGCAGCGAGATGATGGCGTTGAAGCGCGGGTTCAGCCGTTCGATGCGGTCGAGATAGGCCGCCATGACTTCGGCGCAGGAGAGCTTGCCCGAATGGATCGACCGGCTGAGGTCGAGGGCCGTCCGGCCGGTGATCTGGTCGTCGGACGGGGTTGCGATAGCGGTCGTCATGGCAAGTTTCCTCGGCCCTTGGCTGTTCCGGCGGGCAGCACAGCAAAATTTTCCGGCCGCGACAAGCGCCGGAGGCTCAGGAAAAGGCCCGCGCGATCGTCTCCGCGTCGCAGCCATTGGCGATCAGCGCCGCAAGCAGGATGCGGGCCTGTCCGGGCCGCAGCAGGCTGGAATGCACCGTGCCCGCCAGCCGCAGATCGTGGCCTCCCCCTCCGCCGCCATAGGCGGGGGCAAGTTTCCCCTGCGGCACGCGGCTGCTGACGACGACGGCAACGCCCTCGGCATGGGCGCGGGCCACGGCCGCCACGACCTCGGGCGTCGCATTGCCCGAGCCGAGCGCGGCGAGGACGATCCCCCTCGCGCCGGCGCGCAAACTCGCGTCCAGATGGACCGCGTCCGCGCCGGGATGGATGGCGACGATATCGACGCGGGTGCCGTCGACGGGACGCGGCAAGGGCGGGCGGGGGGCCGCCTCTGCCTCTGCATCCGCAAGGTTGAAGGCATCCACCCGGTCCGAAACCGCCTTGTAAAGCCCCCATGCCGGCAATTCGCGCCCGCCAAAGACCAGTCGCACCCCGCTGGCCCGATTGGCCGCATGAAGCGCGGATTCGAGATTGCCGGGACCATCGGCGCGCGGGCTGTCGGCCGGGAACTGCGCCCCTGTCAGGATCACCGGCTTGCCGCCGCCATGCTGGAGATGCAGCAGCAGCGCGGTTTCCTCCATCGCATCGGTGCCATGCAGGATGACGACGCCGGCGATGGCGGGGTCGGCAAGCTCGCGTCCGACGGTATCGCTGATCCGCTGCATGTCGCCCAGCGTCAGGCAGGAAGAATCCTTCGCCAGAAGCTCGATCACGCGCAGCTCCATCGGCATCGGCGGCAGCAGGTCCAGCAGGTCCTGCCCGTCCAGACTGGGACGCGCGGCACCGGATTCGTCCTTGCGGCTGGCGATGGTGCCTCCGGTCGCGATCACGGCGACCAACGGCTTGTCATCGGGGGTCGTCATGGGCGGAACTCCTTCTCTCCGGGGGGCATCGCCCGCCGGTCATGACCGGAACGATGATCGGAATCGCGCCCGCTGTCCATGTCCCGCGCAGTCATGGAAAATCCGCCGCGGCGCGGGGCTGCGGCGGATTATCTTCTGTTCAGCGACCGGAAGGGGCGATCACACGCGCTCGAGCGCGATTGCGATGCCTTGGCCCACGCCGATGCACATGGTGGAAAGCGAGCGTTTGCCGCCGTTCAACTGCATCTCCAGCGCGGCGGTGCCGGTGATCCGCGCCCCGGACATGCCCAGCGGATGCCCTAGCGCGATGGCGCCGCCATTCGGGTTCACGCGCGGATCGTCGTCGGCGATGCCGAGGTCGCGCAGCGTCGCGAGGCCCTGCGCGGCAAAGGCCTCGTTCAGCTCGATCACGTCGAAATCGGACTGCGAGAGGCCGAGACGCGCCATCAGCTTCTTCGACGCGGGCGCCGGGCCGATGCCCATGATCCGCGGCGGAACCCCCGCAGTCGCGCCGCCAAGGACGCGGGCGATCGGGGTCAGGCCGTATTTCTTCGCCGCCGCCTCCGAGGCGAGGATCAGCGCCGCCGCGCCGTCATTCACACCCGAGGCATTGCCCGCCGTGACCGAGCCGTTCTCGAACAGGGGGCGCAGCTTTGCCAGCGCCTCGGCCGAGGTCGCGCGGGGATGCTCGTCGCGGGTGACCACGACCGGCTCGCCCTTGCGCTGCGGGATCGTCACCGAGGTGATCTCGCGCGCCAGACGGCCACTCTCCTGCGCGGCCGCCGCCTTGGCCTGCGAGGCGAGCGCCATCGCGTCCTGCGCTTCGCGCGAAACACCGAAATCATCGGCGACATTCTGGCCGGTCTGCGGCATGGAATCGACGCCATATTGCTTTTTCATCAGCGGGTTGACGAAGCGCCAGCCGATGGTGGTGTCGTGGATCTCGGCGTTCCTCGAGAAGGCGCTCTCGGCCTTCGGCATGACGAAGGGGGCGCGCGACATCGACTCGACCCCGCCGGCGATCATCAGCTCGGCCTCGCCGGCCATGATCTGGCGCGCGGCGGCAAGGACGGCATCCATGCCCGAACCGCAGAGGCGGTTGATCGTGGTGCCCGAGACCTCGATGGGAAGGCCCGCCAGCAGGGCGGACATGCGGGCGACGTTGCGGTTGTCCTCGCCCGCCTGGTTGGCGCAGCCATAGATCACGTCATCGACCGCAGCCCAGTCGACCGAGGCGTTCCGCGCCATCAGCGCCTTCAGCGGGATCGCGCCCAGATCATCGGCCCGGACACTGGACAATGCGCCGCCAAACCGGCCGATGGGGGTGCGGATATAGTCGCAGATGAATACTTCGGTCATGTCAAAGCTCCGGAACGATCAGGTCGGCCACGTCGCCATCCAGATGCAGGGTGGCGCCGGTCAGGGATTGCAACTCGTCGAAGGACATCGAGGGCAGCTTCTCGACCAGCACGAAGCGGCCGTCCTTCACATCGACCACGGCCAGCGAAGTATAGACGCGGGTGACGCAGCCAACGCCGGTCAGCGGCAGCGCGCATTGCTTGACCAGCTTCGGCTTGCCGTCCTTGGTCACATGGTCGGTGATGACCGCGACGCGCTTCGCGCCATGGACCAGATCCATCGCGCCGCCGACGGCGGGAACGCCCTTGGGCCCGGTCGACCAGTTCGCCAGATCGCCGGTCTCGGCAACCTCATATGCCCCTAGGATCGCCACATCCAGATGCCCGCCGCGCACCATGGCGAAGCTGTCGGCATGGTGGAAGAACGCAGTGCCGGGTTTGATCGTCACCGCCTTCTTGCCGGCATTGATCAGGTCCCAGTCCTCCTCGCCCGGCGCGGGAGCCTCGCCGAAGCCGAGGATGCCGTTCTCGGTGTGGAAGATCGCCTGACGGCCGGGCGGCTGGAACTTCGCCACCATCTCGGGGAAGCCGATGCCGAGGTTCACATATGCGCCGTCGGTGATGTCCTGCGCCGCGCGCCATGCGATCTGGGTCGAGGTGAGTTTCGTCATGCTGCGGGCTCCGGGTAGACGGCGTTGGCGCGGTTCAGGTCTTCTTCCTGCGCCGGGTTCGCGACCTCGACGACGCCCTGAACGAAAATGCCGGGGGTGATGACTGCTTCCGGGTCGATCGCGCCCGGTTCGACCAGTTCGGAGACCTGAACGATGGCGGTTTTGGCGGCCATGCACATCAGCGGGCCGAAATTCCGCGCCGCCATGCGATAGGTCAGGTTGCCCAGCTTGTCGCCCTTGTCGGCTTTGACCAGCGCGTAATCGGCCTTCAGCCAGCGCTCCTGCACATAGGCGCGGCCGTCGAATTCCTCGACGGGTTTGCCCTTGGCAAGGTCGGTGCCATAGCTGGTCGGGGTATAGAAGGCCGGGATGCCCGCGCCGCCTGCGCGGATACGCTCGGCCAGCGTGCCCTGCGGGACCAGCTCAAGCTCGATCTTTCCGGCAAGGTAAAGCTCGGTGAAGACGCGCGGATCTGCCGAACGCGGGAAGGAACAGATCAGCTTCGCGACCATGCCCTGCTCGATCAGCGCGGCAAGGCCGACATGACCGTTGCCGGCATTGTTGTTCACCACCGTCAGGTTCTTCGGGTTGCCGGTCGCGACATGGCGGTCGATCAGAGCGTGGATCAACTCGATCGGGGCGCCCGATCCACCGAAACCGCCGATCATTACCGTCATGCCATCTTCGATCCCCGCCACGGCGGCGGCAAGATCGGGAAGCGTCTTGTCCATGAATCCTCCTGTGCGGCGCAGGGCCACAAGATTTCGGCACCGGGTTACACAATCATGGTGGCTTCCGTCCATGCAGTTCGTGCGATATGATGCATTTGTTCACATATCGCACAACGGAAGCGGACATGAGCATCAATGAGCGCGACACCATGGGCGGACTCGCCAAGGGATTGAGGGTGATCGAGACCTTCACCGCCGACCGTCCGCGCCAGTCCATTACCGAGGTCGCCGCCGCATCGGGCCTGGACCGGGCGACGGCGCGGCGCTGCCTGCTGACGCTGACCCATCACGGCTATGCGGATTACGACGGCAAGTTCTTCACGCTGACGCCGCGCGTGCTGAGACTGGGGACCGCCTGCCTTGCGACCATGCCGTTGCCGCAGATCGTCCAGCCCTATCTTGACCGCCTGTCGGAGGAGATCGGGGAAAGCTCGTCCGTCTCGGTGCTGGACGGGGCCGAGATCGTCTATGTCGCCCGCGCGGCGCAGCGTCGGGTCATGTCGATCGCGCTGATGCCGGGATCACGGCTGCCTGCATGGTGCACCTCGATGGGTCGGGTGATGCTTGCGGCGCTGCCAGAGGAGGAGTTGCAGCCGATCCTCGACCTCGCGCCCTTTCCGGGCCGGACCGTCCATGCCCTGACCTCGGCCGAGGATCTGCTGAAGGAGTTGGGCCGCATCCGTCGGGACGGCCACGCGGTCATAGATCAGGAGGTCGAGATCGGCCTGCGCTCGATCGCGGTGCCGCTTCTGAATGCGCGGGGCAGGGTGGTCGCGGCAATCAATATCGGCCTGCCGGTCGCCCATGCGACCGTCGAGGGTCTGCGCAGCCGCTTCCTGCCGCATCTGCTTCGGATACAGGCCGAGTTGCGCGCATCGGTTCACTAGACCGGGTCGGCCAGCTTCGCGATCCAGGTCATCGCCCGCTCGACCGCGCCAAGATGCAGGCGCATGGCGTCGACCGCCTCGCCCTCGCTGCCGTGGCCGATGGCCTCGGCGATGCGGCGATGCTCAAGATTCGAGGCGATGCGCCGGTCCGCCATCAGGTTCACCAGTTCCGATTGCTGCATCATCGCGCCGCGCGATTGCAGCATGACGCGCGCGATCAGCGCGTTATGCGAGGCCTCGGCGATAAGGGCATGGAACGCGGAGTCGAGGCGCACCCAGGTCAGCGAATCCGTCTCGCGCTCCATCCGGTCGCAGAGCTTCAAGAGGCGTGCAAGCTGCGCCTCGCTTCGCCTGAGCGCGGCCCAGCCGGCGGCGGGCACCTCGATATGCGGGCGGGCCTCGATCAGGTCGCGGGCCGACAGCTCGCCATAGTCCAGCTCGCTGCGCTGCGTGGCCGAGATGACATAGCTGCCGCTGCCCGTCTTGCTGCGCGTCAGGCCGAGGGTCTGGAGCGAACGCATCGCCTCGCGGATGATCGGGCGGCTGACGCCATAGGCCTCGGCCAGCCGGGTCTCGGAGGGAAGGCGGCTGCCCACGGCGACCTGTCCGCCCATGATGGCACCGCGCAGGTCCTCGAACACGACCTCGGCCGCGTTCTTCCGGCTGACCGGGGCCCTGTCTGTCAACCAGTCGGCCAAATGATCCTCACATTTAGTTGAATCCGTGGCGGGGCATTCTGGCCGAAGGATCGGCCGGGGGCAATGCCCCGCGGGCCGGATTGACTCGGGGTCGGAATTTATTTACGAACGATCGTATTGAAAAAATCGGACGCCGAGATGGGACGTAAGCGGACAATCGACAGGGACGAGCTGATGCAGGCGGTCGAGGCCGTCGCCCGCCGTGATGGTATCGGCGGGCTGAGCATCGATGCCGTCGCGAAAGAGGCCGGCGTCAGCAAGTCCAGCGTGGTCTATGATTGCGAAAGCAAGGCCGGGCTTCTGGCCGCCTTCACCCGCCACCAGCTTTGCCAGCACCGGGCGAAATTCGATGCGGCCCATGCCCGCCAGCAGGGCAAGCCGAACGCATGGCTTCGCGCCGTGATCGAGGAGTTCCGCACCGCGCCCACCGACGAGGACATTGCCATGGCGCTGCTGATCAGCGTCGGCATGGGCGCCAATGCGGAGTGCCGCGACATCATGCGTGAACAGTTGCGCCGCGATGCCGACAATATCGCCGCCGAGGCCGCCGAGCCAGACCGCATGTTGCGCACGCTTCTGACGCTGCACGGGATCGCGTTTCTGGAGTTTTTCGACCTGCATCGATTTGACGATGCCACCCGCAACAAGATCCTCGACGACCTGATGGCCATCGTGGAAACCGACAAGGGTGTCCAAAAACCCGAAGACTGACTTAATTCACTTCTCCCCCTCCCCCTCCTCCCCCCTTTTTGATCCAAAGGTCAGATCATGCTTTTCGACAGATTGCCGGGCGGGCTTGCCTGCCTGTTGGCCGGATTCGCCCTGCTTTCCGGCCCCGCCGCCGCCCAACAACTGCCGCCTGCCATTGTCAGCGTCCAGACGCTGAAACCCCAGCCGCTGCCCGTGGTGAACGAATTGCCGGGCCGCGTCGCCGCGACCCGCACGGCCGAGGTGCGCCCGCGCGTCGGCGGCATCGTCATCAGCCGCGTGTTCGAGCAGGGCGCCCGGATCAAGGAGGGCGACATCCTCTACAAGATCGACCCGGCGACATTCGCGGTGCGCGTCGCCAGCGCCGAAGCGACCTTGGCGCGGGCCGAGGCGACGCGCCAGAACGCCGAGGACCAGATGCGCCGCGCCGAGGCGTTGCGGGAGCGCAAGGTCACGGCCGGTGTCGATCTGGAGAATGCGACGACCACGCTTGCCCAGGCCGAAGCCGACGTGGCGATTGCACGGGCCTCGTTGCAGGAGGCGCAGTTGAACCTCGGCTATACCGATGTGACGGCGCCGATTGCCGGTGTCGTCGGCCGCGCGCTGGTGACGGAAGGGGCGCTGGTCAATTCGCAGACCGACATCATGGCGACGATCCAGCAGCTTGACCCGGTCTATGTCGACGTGACGCAATCCTCCTCGGATCTGTTCGCCCTGCGCCGCGCGCGCGATGCGGGCGAGCTTGCGATGGCCAATTCCGACGAGGCGCGCGTCCGGCTGATCTTTGACGATGGCAGCGAATATACCCATTCCGGCAAGCTGCTGTTCTCGGAGGCCAGCGTGGACAGCACCACGGGTCAGATCACGCTCAGGGCCGAGTTCCCGAACCCCGATGGCGACCTGCTGCCCGGCCTCTATGTCCGCGCCCGGATCGAGCAGGCCGTGCGCGAGAACGCGCTGACCATTCCCCAGATGGCGGTTCAACGCGATCAGGCGGGCCAGGCCTATGTCTATGTGATGAAGGATGCCGACACCGTCGAGCGTCGCAATGTCCGGCTGGGCCAGACCACCGAAGACCGCTGGCTGGTCGAGGATGGCCTGAAGGCCGGCGACCGCGTCGTCGTGGCCGGGGCGCAGAAGCTTTACCCCGATGCCAAGGTCGTCCCCGAGCCGGTCGATGCCACGGCGGAAGCCGCGACGGGATCGCCCACGACGAATGAGGCAGCCAAGACCGAGGCGCCTGCCGAGGCCGCTAAGCAGGGTTAAAAATCACCATGGCACAGTTTTTCATCACCAGGCCGGTTCTGGCCTGGGTGATCTCGATTTTCATCGTGATTGCCGGTCTGATCTCGCTGCCCTCGCTTCCCGTGGCGCAATATCCGCAGGTGGCATGGCCGCAGATCACCATCTCGACCTCCTATACCGGCGCCGCGCCGGGCGAGATCAACCAGTCCGTCGCCCAGCCGATCGAAGAAGAGCTGAACGGTGTCGAGGGCCTGACCTATTACGAATCCGTCTCGGACAGTTCGGGCGCAATGTCGATCACTGCGACATTCGAGCCGGGAACCGACATTGCCCGGGCGCAGGTCGATGTGCAGAACGCCGTCGCCCGGGTCGAACCGCTGCTGCCGCAAAGCGTCGTCGATCAGGGCGTGCTGATCGAGGAGGCCGGGTCGGGCTTTCTGATGATGGTCGCGCTAACCTCGGATGACGGGTCGCTGAACGACATCGCGCTGGGGGACTATATCAACCGCAACGTCGCCGGCGAGATCCGCCGGATCGAGGGCGTGGGCCGGGCGCAGGTCTTTGCGCCGGAACGCGCGCTCAGGATCTGGATCGACCCGGACAAGATGACGGGCCTGAACCTGTCCTCGGCCGAGGTGGTCGCGGCCATCCGCGCCCAGAACGCGCAGGTCGCGGCGGGCAAGGTCGGGGCCGACCCGAACCCCATCGCCCAGCAATTGACCGCGACCGTGTTGATGAAGGGCCAGTTGGACGACCCGGAGGAATTCGGAAAGATCGTGCTGCGGGCCAACCCGGACGGCTCGGCCGTGCTTCTGCGCGACGTTGCCCGGATCGAGGTCGGGGCCGAGACCTACAGCTTTGCCTCGAACATCAACGGCAAGCCGGCGGCGGCCATCGGGATCCAGCTATCCACGACGGGGAACGCGCTCAACACCTCCGAGGCGGTCCATCAGAAGATGGAGGAGCTGTCGAGGTTCTTCCCCGACGGCATCAGCTACGCCATTCCCTATGACACCACCCCCTTCGTCGAGGCTTCGATCGAAAAGGTGCTGCATACGCTGGTCGAGGCGATGGCGCTGGTCTTTGTCGTGATGTTCCTGTTCCTGCAGAACTTCCGCTATACGATCATCCCGACCATCGTGGTGCCGATCGCGCTGATGGGGACGCTGGCGGTGATGCTGGTCGCGGGCTTCTCGATCAACGTGCTGACCATGTTCGCGATGGTGCTGGCCATCGGCATCCTAGTCGATGACGCCATCGTCGTGATCGAGAACGTCGAGAGGATCATGGCGACCGAGGGCCTGCCGCCCAAGGAAGCCACGCAGAAGGCGATGGGCCAGATCTCGGGCGCCATCGTCGGGATCACACTGGTCCTGGCGGCGGTCTTCATTCCGATGGCCTTCTTCCCCGGCTCGTCGGGCATCATCTATCGCCAGTTCGCGCTGACGATGGTGGTGGCGATCCTGTTCTCGGCCTTCCTCGCGCTGACGCTGACGCCCGCGCTTTGTGCGACCTTCCTGAAGCCGATCTCGGGCCATCATGAGCGGAAGGGCTTCTTCGGCTGGTTCAACCGCAATTTCGACCGGCTGACCAACCGCTATGCGGCCAGCGTCACCTTTGTCACGCGGCGGCGGCTGGTGATGATGGTCTTCTACCTCGTGCTTGTGGGTGTGACGGCGATGGGCTTCATGCGCCTGCCGACCAGCTTCCTGCCGAACGAGGATCAGGGCTTCATCATCACCGATGTCCAGACCCCGCCCACCGCAAGCTCGAACCGCACGGACGAGGTGCTGGCGCAGGCCACCACCATGTATCAGCGCAACGACGCGGTCGAGAACGTGGTCGCCATCCGTGGCTTCAGCTTCTCGGGGCAGGGGCCGAATGCGGGCCTGATCTTCGTTACCTTCAAGGACTGGGCCGAACGTGACCAATCCGCGCAGGAAATCGCGGGCGCGGCGAATGGCGAGCTGTTCACCTACAAGGACGCGCAGGCCTTTGCCCTGTCGCCGCCGCCCATTCCGGGCTTCGGCACCTCGGGCGGGTTCAGCTTCCGCCTGCAGGACCGTGGTGGTCAGGGTCAGGACGCGCTGAAGGCGGCGGCCCAGCAGATCATGGGCGAGGCGCAGAAGGGCGGCATCGTCACCGGCCTCAGGATCGAGGGGCTGCCGGATGCCGCGCAGGTCTTCGTCACCATCGACCGGGAAAAAGCCAATGCCTTCGGCGTGACCTTCGCCGATATCTCGGCCACGGTGTCGCAATATCTGGGCTCGGCCTATGTCAACGACTTCCCGAATGCGGGCAAGATGCAGCGCGTCGTGCTGCAGGCCGAGGACACCTCGCGCATGCAGGCCGAGGATATCCTGAAGCTGACCGTCACCAATGCGCAGGGCGGTATGGTCCCGTTTTCGTCCTTCGCCACGGTGAACTGGGAGCAGGGCGCGTCGCAGGTCGTGGGCTATAACGGCTATCCTTCGATCCGTCTCTCGGGTCAGGCCGCGCCGGGCTACAGCTCCGGTGCCGCCATGGACGAGATGGAGCGGCTGGCCGAGGCGCTGCCGCAGGGCTTCGGCTATGAATGGACCGGCCAGTCCCTCGAGGAGATCCAGTCCGGCTCGCAATCGACGCTGCTTTTCGCGATGAGCGTGCTCTTCGTCTTCCTGCTGCTCTCGGGCCTCTATGAAAGCTGGTCGATCCCGCTTTCGGTGATGCTTGTCGTGCCGCTGGGGGTCTTGGGCTGCGTCGCGGCGGTGATCCTGCGCGACATGCCCAATGACATCTACTTCAAGGTGGGCCTCATCGCGATCATCGGGCTATCGGCGAAGAACGCGATTCTGATCGTGGAATTCGCCAAGGACCTGCGCGAGGAAGGGCGGACCCTGCTCGAAGCGGCGGTCGAGGCGGCGCGGCTGCGCTTCCGCCCGATCCTGATGACCTCGATGGCCTTTACGCTGGGCGTGGTGCCGCTGGCGATTGCGACCGGCCCTTCGGCCGCCAGCCAGAACGCCATCGGTACCGGCGTCATCGGCGGCATGATCGCCGCGACCGTGCTGGCGGTGTTCTTCGTCCCGGTCTTCTTCGTCTTCGTCCTCGACCTCTTCAGCCGCCTGACCGGCCGGGGTCGCGCCGAAAGACGGGCCGGTTCGGCGGGCTAGCTCCTGCCCGCCACCCGCGCGGGCGGCTGCGATGCGTCGCCGCCCGCGCCCTTTCCCTCCTGCCCACGGGCACAAGATCTCGAGTGATCCCGAATGACCCAAGCCTACAGACCGTCCCGCCGCCTGCTTCTGGGCGGGCTTGCATCGACCCTTGCGCTGGCCGCCTGTGCCCCCGGCGCCTATACCGCCCCCGAACCCGATCTGCCCGCCCGTTTCGCCGCCGATTCACCGGCCCGCCGCGCCGGCTCCAACGTCTGGTGGTCGGCCTTCCGCGACAGCCAGCTTGACGGGCTGGTCGCAGCCGGTCTCGCCCGCAACCTCGATGTCCAGACCGCCGTGGCCGTGATCAACGAGGCGCAGGCCAATGCCCGGCTGGTCGGCGCGAATGATCTGCCGCAGGTCCAGCTTGAGGGCGCGGCGAACCGTGGCATCAGCGATGCGAATGTCTCGATCGCGGAATCCTCCTCGGCCACGCTGGGGGTGTCGTGGCTGATCGACATCTTCGGCGCGAACCGTGCGGCGCGGCGCGGTGCCGCGGCGCAGGTCGATGCCGCCTATCTCTCGGCCGAGGTCGCGCGCCTGACCGTCGCCAGTGCCGTCGCGCAGGCCTATGTCGACGCGCGCTATTATCAGGAGGCGGTGTCGCTGACCCGGCAAAGCCTCGAAAGCCGCAAGCGCACGCTGGCGCTGACGCGTGAGCAGGATTTCCTCGGCAGCGTCAGCCGCGTCGAGGTGCTTCAGGCCGAACAGCTCGTGACTCAGGCGGAAGCGGCGCTTCCGGCGCTGGAGATGGGCTTCGACCAGTCGGTGAACCGGCTCGCCACCCTGACCGCCGGACGCAGCGGCGATCTGGGCGCGCGGTTGCGCAAGGGCGGCAGCCAGCCGCGCGCGCGCTACAGCGCCAGCGTCGGCGTCCCTGCCGATGTGGTCCGCGCCCGCCCCGATGTCCGCGTCGCTGAACGCAACCTCGCCGCGGCGGTGGCCGGAGTGGGCGAGGCCGAGGCGGCCTTCTATCCCAAGCTGACGCTCTCCGGCTCGGTCACGCCGATCGACATTTCCGGCGGCGGCAGCGCCAAGACCTGGGGCTTTGGCCCGCAGATTTCG
>Ga0160459_100572_pt1 | contig 13508 bp, 11 predicted proteins | sample HID1973K_E6MG_FD_108208 | JGI IMG/M metagenome (GOLD analysis project Ga0160459, IMG submission 108208) | Enriched mosquito-associated microbial communities from UW Madison campus, WI, USA - HID1973K_E6 MG | ecosystem: Host-associated > Arthropoda: Insects > Digestive system > Unclassified ... | reverse complement strand
CGAGAGTCTTCTGCAGATGAGGCGATATCTTCCCGAAAACGCGTGTTGGTCAGCGTTCGGCATCTCACGCGCCCAGTTTCCGATCGTGGCGCAAAGCGTTGTACTTGGCGGCCACGTACGCGTGGGCCTCGAGGACAATCTTTACCTCGCCAAAGGGGAATTGGCGCCAGGCAACGCAGCGCTGGTCAAACGTGCGGCAACTATCATCAAGAGCATCGGCGCAGATGTGGCAACGCCTGACGAGGCTCGCCGACTGCTTGGCCTTCCCGGTCGCAAATAGATGCGACTGCGCGCTTCTCCGAAAGGGACGCATTCTATCGTTATGAAATAGCCGCACACATTGCTTTTGGCCGGTAGCCTATCCCTGGACTACTGATACCGCTGCCTTACTCTTGCGGAGTTCATCCGTTCCGGTAGAGGTGGCATCTATTGATGCATGGAGACAAAAATGCCCTTGTGGAATATCTATCATCCGGTCGGCGCTTACACGGCTGAGGACAAGCAGGAGTTGGCCAGGCGCATCGTCGATATCTACATCATTCCTCGCTTCTACGTAGGCGTGCTGTTTCACGAGCAGCCGAAAGACTGCTTCTTCATGGGCGGCGAGTCGCGCGATGACTTTGTGAGAATAAGATTGGACCAGTTCGCCAGGCACATCTCCAAGGACGTTGCGTGGACGGAGTCCTGGCTGCGCAAGGCGAACGCCGCAATAGCGCCCTATGTTCAGGAACGAGGCTACCACTACGAGTTGCATGTGGGCGAAACGCCACGCGAACTGTGGTTGATCGACGGCCTTCGACCTCCGCGGCCCGATACGAACGCCGAGAAGAAATGGAAGCTCGAGAATCGCGCGTCTGCGTATGACCCGAGCGAAGGTTGAATGGGATAAGTTCTTTGCCCGGCACATGCAGACAGATTGCGGCGAACGCGTGGGCGTTGCCGCAGTCTTTCTCAGACGCGGAAGACTAGCGTTTTATCAGCGATATGAGCAATCAATGATGTGATTTTTTAGCATTTATGGTTAGGTATGCATAGTACAAATATTTAGATATGGAACATGTTCTGCAAAGGATAAGGAGACAATCCATGTTCAATCCTGAGTCGTCTAGTCACAGGTCGACGGTTACCGTCCGGAGCCATCTGATTTTCATGTATAGCGTTCAACATCTCATCGCGGGAGTCGCACAATGACGATGATCGAGCGAAGCCATCAAAGTCAAGGCACGGTGGATATCGGACAGGTGCTCGATGAGAGCCCGTTCACGGCGCTGCAGAAGGTCGTCGTGGTAATGGGATCGCTTTCACTCATCCTCGACGGTTTTGACGGGCAGATGATCGGGTACGCGATTCCCGGGCTGATGAAAGAGTGGGGCGTGAGTCGCGGTGCGTTCGCGCCGGCGGTTGCGGCAGGCCTGTTTGGCATGGCTATCGGAAGCGCGGTTGCGGGACTCTTCGCAGACAGGTTTGGCCGCCGCATGGCGTTGATAGCCTCGGTGTTTCTCTTTGGCGCCGCGACATGCGCAATCGGCTTTGCTTCAAACGTCTCGGACATCGCGGCGCTTCGTTTCATCGCCGGACTTGGAATCGGAGGAGCGATGCCGATAGCGACGACGATAACGTCCGAATTCACGCCGGCGCGAAATCGAACGATTGCCATCACGGCCACTTGCATCTGTGTGCCATTGGGCGGAATGTTGGCGGGCATGTTTGCCAGTATCGTCCTGCCGCTTTATGGGTGGCGAAACCTGTTTTTCATCGGTGGCGCGCTTCCTCTTGGCTGCGGTCTGCTATTGCTCAAGGCGTTGCCCGAAACCCCACGCTTTCTTGCACGAAAGACGCATCGGTGGCCCGAGTTGAGAAGATTGCTGTCACGCATGGATACGCCGACCGAAGAGAGCACGATCTTTTCGGATAGCAGAGAACAGGTTTCGGAGAAACGAGCAGGCTATGGCGCATTGTTCGAGGGAACGCTGATTCGCGACACACTCGCGATCTGGACGGCGTTCTTCATGTGTCTTCTCGCGGTCTATAGCGCATTCAGTTGGCTGCCGACCATGCTGGCGGCCGAAGGACTGCCAAGCGGTATCGGCGGGGCGGGGCTCACCGCATACAATTTCGGTGCGGCGATCGGCGGACTTGGCTGCGCCATCGCAATTGCTCGCTTCGGATCGCGCTGGCCCATGACGTTCGCGGCTGGTGGCGCGGCCGCAAGCGCCTTCTTGCTGCAGGGCGTCAATGTCGGCGAAAACACGAACCTGTTCATCTTCGGCCTGGGTGTTCACGGCATGCTCGTCAGCGCCATACAGTGCACCCTCTATGCGGTTTGTGCACACGTGTATACGACGAGCATTCGTGCTACAGGCACCGCGTCGGCTCTGGCATTTGGACGCATCGGTTCAATTTTGAGTGCGTTCCTTGGTGCGCTGGTGATTACATCAGGTGGTGCTTCAGCCTACCTTGGCCTGTTGGGGTCGGCCATGTTATGCGTGACCGTGGCACTGCTCGTCATCAAGCGGCACATCCCATCGCTGAAAGAAAAGCGCCTCTTGCGCTCCGAGTGCGCAGTTTAGCCGGCCTACTGGACGACGCGCGCGATGGCCAGCGCGGGAAGCGCCGGGGCCATCGCGCATGGATCGCGTTTCGATTCCCGGCGGGAATACCATGCACCACCGCCGCGCCGAATTCCGCTAGAGTTCTCCCGCAGTACAAGAATTCCGCGCGGCCTTGCATGATGCACTGTCCGTCCAATGAAACCGACTCGCACGCGCTGACGCCTCATGGACCTGAACCTCATCCACCTGTTCGTCGAGATCGTCGATTCGCGCAGTCTCAGCGCCGCGGCGCGCAAACTCGGCATGACACGCGCGAACATCAGCCAGCGGCTCAAACTGCTCGAACGCGAAACCGACGCACAGTTGCTGCGCCGCTCGACCCGCAACCTCGAAATGACGCAGGCCGGCCACACGCTTTACGACTTTGGCAAACGCATGCTCGACGACCTGAGCGCGGCGCGCGCATCGATCGACAGTCTCGGGCAGACCTTGAGCGGCCGCGTGCGGATCAGCGTACCGACCGGTTTCGGCCGAATGTTTCTCGGCTCCAAGCTGCTCGAATTCGCGCGCGCGCATCCGGGCATCACGCTCGATGTCACCTTCAACAATCGCATCGAAGATTTGATCGCTTCGGAAGTCGATGTCGCGCTGAGAATCACGCGCACGCCGCCGCTCGATTGCGTCGCGCGCAACGTCTGTCCGATCGACTGGCGTCTGTACGCGTCGGCGGAGTATGTCAAAGCGCACGGTTCTATCGAATCGCCGGCCGATCTCCAGGGACAGACGTTTGTCGCATCCCCGCATCCGGAGCGGCGTGTGACGATGACGCTCACGCACCGGCAGGACGAAACCGACGTTCACGAGATTACGATTCAATCCGTGCTGCAGTCATCCGACTATCCGTTTCTCACGGAGGCCGTGTATCAAGGACTCGGCATCGGGCTCTTGCCAGCGTATATCCAGTACGCGCCCGCGAGCGAGGGACTGCTGCGCATCCTGCCGCAATATCGCGTGGCGGGGCCGCAGAACACGGTGTACATCGTGACGCTGCCGAACCGCTATCCATCGCCGGCGTCGCAGGCGTTGATCGATTTTCTGCGCGCGGAAGTCGTCGCGCTGTCGCAAACCTGGGCTTGAAGGAAACGCCCGGCGTCAAGTTTCAGTTAACAGTCCGTCAATCGCCAGTTGGATTGTCAAGGCGATAGCTGCCTCCCACAATCGCCCTACACACATAAAACGGAGACAGGGCGATGACCCCGGAAGCATCCGCGAATGCCGTGAGGCAGGAACTGCACGGCCGCATTCTCGTTGTCAGTGTCGACAATCCTCCCGTCAACGCACTCGGCGCCCAGGTCCGATATCAGTTGCGAGCGGCTCTCGAAGCTGCCGATGAGAACCCTGAAGTGGATGCCGTCCTGTTGCTCGGCACAGGCCGCAATTTCATCGGCGGCGCGGATATTCGCGAGTTTGGCAAGCCGCCCGTGGCGCCATCGCTGCCTGAGGTGTGCAATCACATCGAAGCAAGCGGCAAACCTGTTATCGCCGCGATTCATGGCGCTGCGCTCGGCGGTGGGCTCGAAGTCGCGCTCGCGGCGCATTTTCGAATCGCGTTGCGCGATGCAAAACTCGGTTTGCCCGAAGTGACGCTCGGACTTTTGCCGGGCGCGGGCGGCACGCAGCGCGCGCCGCGTCTCATCGGCGCGCAGGCGGCGCTCGATCTGATGTTGAGCGGCCGTCACATCGGCGCAAAGGAAGCACGCGTACTCGGCCTCATCGACAAGATCGGCGCAACGGACGATATATTGACCGAAGGTCTCGTGTACGCGCATTCCGTGCTCGCGGCGCACGCTCCTGCGCGCCGCACACGCGATGCACAAGGCCTTGCCGACCGTGCTGCAAGCCGGGCCGCGATCGAAGCGGCGCGGGCCGAAGTATCGAAGAACACGCGGCATCTCTTCTCGCCGATGAAGATCGTCGATGCCGTGCAGGCAGCGCTCGACATGTCCTTCGACGATGGCCTGCGTCACGAACGCCAGCTCTTTCTGCAATGTCTCGACAGCCCGCAGCGCGCGGGTCTGGTTCACGCGTTCTTCGCCGAGCGGGAGGTGCAAAAAGCGCCCGAAACGCGCAAGGCGAAACCGCGCGCGATCGCGAACGTCGGCATGATCGGCGGCGGCACGATGGGCGCGGGCATCGCGGTGGCGTTGCTGGATGCGGGTCTGCCCGTGACGATGATCGAGCGCGACGATGCCTCGCTGCTGCGAGGCCGGACGCTCGTCGAAAAGGTGTATGACAGGCTCATCGCGAAGGGCCGCATGTCGCTGCAAGAGAAGGCCGATGTTCTCGCGCGCCTGCACGGCAGCACTTCGTATGATGCGCTCGAACAAGCCGATCTCGTGATCGAAGCGGTCTTCGAGGATCTGGCCGTGAAAAAGGCCGTGTTCGCCCAACTCGATCGTGTATGCAAGCCGGGCGCGGTGCTCGCGACCAACACATCCTATCTCGACATCGACGCGATCGCCGCGAGCATCTCGCGCCCCGCCGATGTCGTCGGGCTGCACTTCTTCTCACCGGCGAACGTGATGAAACTGCTGGAAGTCGTGGTTCCCGCGCAGTCCAGCGCGGATGTAATCGCGACGGCTTTCGATCTCGCAAAAAAACTGCGCAAGGTGCCGGTGCGTGCCGGCGTGTGCGATGGCTTCATCGGCAATCGTGTGCTCGCGATCTATCGCGCGGCCGCCGATCACATGATGGAAGACGGCGCGTCGCCGTATCAGATCGACCGCGCGGTGCGCGAATTCGGCTTCCCGATGGGGCCGTTCCAGGTGTCGGACCTCGCGGGCGGCGATATCGGCTGGGCCACGCGCAAGCGCCGCGCCGCGACGCGCGACCCGAAACTGCGCTACGTGCAAATCGCCGACCGCATCTGCGAGCGCGGCTGGTTCGGCCAGAAGACGGGGCGCGGCTACTACCTGTACGCCGATGGCGCGCGCACCGGCAAGCCTGATCCCGAAGTCGAAGCGATCATCGATATCGAGCGCCAGCGTGCCGACATTACTCCGCGCAGTTTCACCGACGGCGAAATCATGCGCCGCTACCTGGCCGCGATGATCAACGAAGGCGCGAACGTCGTGCATGAAGGCATCGCGCTGCGTCCGCTCGATGTCGATGTGACGTTCGTCCACGGCTACGGTTTCCCGCGTCATCGCGGCGGGCCGATGAAATATGCCGATACCGTCGGTCTCGCCAACGTGCTCGCCGATATCCGCGAGTTCGCGAAAGAAGATCCGCTTTTCTGGAAGCCATCGCCGCTCATCGTCGATCTGGTCGCACGGGGCGCCACGCTCGCGAGCCTCAATCAATCCGCCTGACGCAGGAGAAAACCCATGCGCGAAGCTGTCATCGTTTCCACCGCACGCACGCCGCTCACCAAGGCGCATCGCGGCGAATTCAACATCACGCCGGGCCCCACGCTCGCCTCGTTCGCGGTGCGTGCCGCCGTCGACCGCTCGGGCGTCGATCCGAACATCGTCGAGGACACGATCCTCGGCTGTGGCTATCCCGAAGGCATCACGGGCCGCAACGTCGCGCGTCAGGCGGTGATCCGCGCGGGCCTGCCGCTGTCGATCGCGGGCACCACCGTCAACCGCTTCTGCGCGTCCGGTCTGCAGGCGATCGCGATGGCGGCGGGCCGTATCGTCGTCGATGGCGCGCCCGCGATGATCGCTGGCGGCGTCGAAAGCATCTCGGGCATTCGCACACGCGAAGATGGTGTGAGCGGGCTCGATCCGTGGATCGTCGAGCACAAGCCGTCGCTCTATATGGCGATGATCGATACCGCCGATATCGTCGCGCAGCGTTACGGCATCAGCCGCGAGGCGCAGGACCGCTTCTCGACGGAGAGTCAGCGCCGCACGGCCGAAGCGCAGCAAGCGGGCCGCCATGCCGATGAAATCGTCTCCGTCACGACGACGATGTCCGTCACCGACAAGGACACGCGCGTCGTCAGCTATCGCGAGGTCACGGTGTCCGCCGACAACTGTAATCGCCCCGGCACGACCTACGAAGCGCTCGCGAACCTTGGACCCGTGAAGGGGCCGGACAGGTTCATCACGGCGGGCAATGCATCGCAGAACGCCGATGGCGCATCGGCCTGCGTGCTGATGGAAGCGAAGGCCGCCGAGCGCGCCAATCTCACGCCGCTGGGCGCGTTTCGCGGGCTCGCGGTCGCGGGTTGCGAGCCCGATGAAATGGGCATCGGCCCGGTGCTCGCGGTGCCGAAGCTGCTCGCGCGCCATGGCCTCACCACCGACGACATCGGCCTGTGGGAGCTCAACGAAGCGTTCGCCTCGCAGGCGATCTACTGTCAGAAAAAGCTCGAGATTCCGTCGGACCGTCTCAACGTCAATGGCGGTGCGATTTCGCTCGGGCATCCGTTCGGCGTGACGGGCTCGCGCCTCGTGGGACACGTTCTCATCGAAGGACGGCGGCGCGGCGTGAAGTACGCCGTCGTCACGATGTGCATGGCCGGCGGCATGGGTGCCGCGGGTCTGTTCGAAATCTATTGAGGGAAGCGATTCATGGATCTGAAGTTCACTCCCGAAGAGGAAGCGTTTCGCGCGAGCGTCGTGCGCTTTCTGGACGAGAAACTGCCCGCGCGGCTCGCGGACAAGGCGCGCAATGGCGTGCGTCTGACGCGCGACGACATGATCGAATGGCACGCCATTCTCAACGAACGAGGCTGGCTCGCGAATCACTGGCCGAAGGAATACGGCGGCCCCGGCTGGAACACGGCGCAGAAGTTCATCTTCGAAAACGAGTGCGCGCTCGCGGGTGCGCCGCGCATCCTGCCGTTCGGCGTGAACATGCTCGGGCCGGTGCTCATCAGATACGGCAGCGAAGCGCAGAAACGCTACTGGCTGCCGCGCATTCTCGATGGCTCCGACTGGTGGTGCCAGGGCTATTCGGAGCCGGGTTCCGGTTCCGATCTCGCGTCGGTGAAAACGACGGCCGTGCGTGGCATCGACGATCAGGGCGAGCATTACGTCGTCAACGGCCAGAAGACGTGGACCACGCTCGGGCAGCACGCGAACATGATCTTCTGCCTCGTGCGTACCGCGACCGACGTGCGCAAGCAGGAAGGCATCAGCTTTCTGCTCGTCGATATGCACGCGCCGGGCGTCGAAGTGCGCCCGATCATCACGCTCGACGGCGATCACGAAATCAACGAAGTGTTCTTCACTGATGTGCGCGTGCCCGCCGTCAATCTCGTCGGCGAGGAGAACAACGGCTGGACTTATGCCAAGTATCTGCTGACCTACGAGCGCACGAACATCGCGGGCGTCGGCTTTTCGATGGCGGCGCTCGCGCGCCTGAAGCGCGCCGTGGCGAAGGTGAAGCGCAACGGCCGGCCGCTCGCCGATGATCCGCTCTTCGCCGCGCGCCTCGCCCGTGTCGAGATCGATCTGGAGAACATGAAGACGACGAACCTGCGCGTGGTCGCTGCCGTGTCGGGCGGCGGCGTGCCGGGCGCGGAAAGCTCGATGCTGAAGGTGCGCGGAACGGAGATTCGTCAGGAAATTTCATCGCTGATGCGCCGCGCGATGGGACCGTACGCGCAGCCGTTCATCGAGGAAGCGTTCGAAGAAGGGTATGAGGAGCCGCGCATCGGACCGGAAGAAGCGGCGAGCGCCGCCGCGCAGTACTTCAACAACCGCAAGCTGTCGATCTTCGGCGGCTCCAACGAAATCCAGAAGAACATCATCTCGAAGATGATTCTGGGACTGTGAAGGAACCACGATGATTTCCAGCACACCGAAGACCGCCGCATGCTGGCGGACTCGCTGAACCGCTTCATCGCCGAGCAATACGGCATGGCGACGCGCCAGGCGGGATTCAGCGCGGATATGTGGCGACGCTTCGCCGAACTCGGCATCGTCGGCGCGCTCTTCGACGAAGCCGTCGGCGGATTCGGCGGCGATGGCTTCGATATCGCCGTCGTGTTCGAAAGTCTCGGACGTGGCCTCGTCGTCGAGCCATTTCTCGGCGCGCTCGTCGTCGGACACGCGCTTTCGCACGCTGGCAGCGAGGCGCACAAGGCGCTCATCACGAGTGTGATCGAGGGACGTGCCGTCGCCGCGCTTGCGCATGACGAGCGCGATTCGCACTACGAATTGTCGAATGTGTCGGCACGCGCCGTGCGCAGTTCGAACGGCTGGGTGTTGACGGGTACAAAGTCCGTCGTGCAGCAGGGCGAGCACGCGGATTTCTTCCTCGTCTCGGCGCGCACGAACAGCGCGCACGATGCCGAAGACGGCATTTCGCTGTTCATCGTCGCGCGCGATGCGGCGGGCGTCGAGTTACGCGGCTATCCGAAGATCGATGGCGGACGCGCCGCCGAGCTGCGGCTGAACGAAGTGTGCATTGGCGATCACGCGCTCGTCGGCGAACGCGATGCGGGCTTCGCGACGCTCGAACGCAGCATCGGCGCAGGCGTGCTCGCGCTGTGCGCCGAGGCCCTCGGTGCGATGGATGTCGCAAAGGACCACACGCTCGAATACCTTCGCACGCGCAAGCAGTTCGGCGTCGCGATCGGCACGTTTCAGGCCTTGCAGCACCGCATGGCCGACATGCTGCTCGAAATCGAGCAGGCGCGCTCCGCGGTCATCAACGCGGCGGCTGCCCTGGGCGCGAGCCGCATCGAGCGCGAGCGCGCGCTGTCGGCGGCGAAGTACACGATCGGGCGCATCGGCGCGCGGGTCGCCGAAGAGAGCATTCAGATGCACGGCGGCATCGGCATGACATGGGAATTGCCGCTCGCGCATTACGCCAAGCGCCTGGTGATGATCGACCATCAACTCGGCGACGAAGACCACCATCTGCAACGCTATATCGCACTGAACCGGAGCTAACTTCATGAATCGATCGATCCTTTCGCGCCGCGAGGGCGCGGTGCAAGTGCTGTCGCTCAACAATCCTGCCGCGCGCAACGCGCTCACGTCGGAAACGTACACGGCGCTGCCGGCCGCTCTCGCGAAGGCGCAGCGCGACCCCGATGTCGGCGCGATCGTGCTGACCGGCGTCGGCGCTGTGTTCTGCGCTGGCGGCGACTTGAACCGGCTCGCGCAACGCCGCGCGATGTCTCCGGCTGACCGGCGCGCGGGCGTCGAAGTGCTGCACGCGATGATTCGCGCGATCCGCGATTGCTCCAAGCCGGTGATCGCAGCGGTCGAAGGCGCGGCAGCGGGCGCGGGTCTGTCGATCGCGCTGGCGTGCGATCTGCTCGTCGCCGCGCGCAATGCGTCGTTCTCGGTGGCCTATGTGAAGGTCGGCCTTTCGCCCGATGCCGGCGCAACTGCGTTTCTGGCCGGCTGCGTCTCCCGCCAGTTGCTGACCGAACTATGTCTCACGGGCAAGCCTGTCACTGGAGAACGTATGCATGCGCTCGGTGTGGCGAATCGGCTCTCGGAGCCCGAAGGCGCGCTTGCGGAGGCCATTGCGATGGCGCAGACGCTCGCGTCCGGTCCGGAGCGCGCGATCGCCCGCATCAAGAACTTGTGCCGCCGCGCGGGCGAAAACTCGCTCGATGCGCAACTCGATCTCGAAGCGGAGTACATGACCGAATCGCTCGGCGACGATGAATCCGGCGAAGGCATTGCCGCGTTCTTCGGGAAGCGTCCTGCCGACTATGTCGCGTTGCGCCGCGGTGCGGCCGTGCAGTCTTCATAAAACGGAACTGTCATGTCCAATCCGATTTCCTCACTGCCGCTCGCCGGCGTCCGCGTGCTCGATCTGTCCCGCGTGCTCGCGGGACCGTGGTGCGCGATGGTGCTCGGCGATCTCGGCGCCGAAGTCATCAAGGTCGAGCACCCGAAGCGTGGCGACGATACGCGCGACTGGGGCATGCGCGTCGGCGCGACCGAGACGACGTACTTCAACAGCGTCAACCGCAACAAGCGTTCGGTGTGTCTCGATTTGCAAACCGAAGAAGGACAGCGCATCGCGCGGGACCTCGCGCAGCAGTGCGACGTCGTGATCCAGAACTTCAAGTACGGCGGCGCCGAAAAGCTCGGCCTGGGCTACGAGCAGCTCAAGGCCGGCCGCGACGATCTCATCTATTGCTCGATCTCCGGATACGACCGGCGCGGACCGGAAGCCGCGCGTCCGGGCTACGACATCGTTGTGCAGGGCGAGGCGGGGTTGATGGCGATGAACGGCAACGCGGATCAGCCGCCGCTCAAGTTCGGCGTGGCGGCGGTGGATCTGTTCACCGGCATGTACTCGGCGCAGGCCGTGCTCGCCGCGCTCTTCGAGCGTCAGAAGACGGGCAGGGGACGTCACATCGAAATGGCGCTCTACGACTGCGGCCTGATGATCACATCGTATTACGGCCTCGAATCGATGATGCTCGACGACGATCCGCCGCGTTACGGCAACGCACATCCGTCGATCGTGCCTTACGGCGTGTTCGATGCGGCCGATGGACCCGTCGTCATCGCGGTGGGAACCAACCGGCAGTACGAGCGTTTCTGCCGCGAAGTGATCGGACGCCCCGATCTCTTCGATGACGAACGCTTTCGCACGAACATCGTGCGCGCCGCGAATCGCGACGTGCTCGTGCCCGAACTCACGCGCGCGATCGGCGCCTTGCAACGCGCCTTGCTGCTGGAGCGTCTCGCGCGCGCGGGCATTCCGTGCGGCGAAGTCCTTGGTCTGCACGAGGCACTCACGTCGAAGCGCGCGACGGAGGCCGGGCTTATGACGACGGTCCCGCATCCCGAGGCGGGCAGCACGCACGTGCTCGCGCCGCCTTATCGATTCGACGGGGCGCGCCTGCCCGTGCGAAGTGCTCCGCCACCGCTCGGAGAAGGCACGAACGACGTGCTGCAGTCGCTTCTCGGCTTCTCTCACGAGCAACTTTCGCGACTGAAAACCGAGGAGGTCATATCGTGATCGATTCTGCATTTTCCAATGCCGTCACTGAACTCTTCGGCACGCGCCTGCCGATCGTCGCGGGCAGTCTGATGTGGCTCGCCGATGCGGAATATGTCGCCGCGGCATCGCGCGCCGGCATCATCGGCTTCATTGCGGCGGCCAGTTTTCCTGATCCGCAGACCTTGCGCGCGGAGATCAGACGCTGCCGCGAGCTGTGCGCGGGCGGTCCGTTCGGCGTCAACGTGTCGATGCTGCCGAAGCTCGTGCCGGGCGAGAAGACGCGCGAGGTGTTCGAGTTGATCGTCGATGAAGGCGTGAAGTTCGTCGAAACCTCCGGACGCAATCCCGAGGCGTTCATGCCGCTTTTGAAAGAAGCCGGCGTGAAGGTGCTGCACAAGGTGCCGTCGGTGCGCTTCGCGGTCAAGGCGGCGTCGATTGGCGTCGACGCGGTGGCGATCGTCGGCGCCGAATGTGGCGGGCATCCGGGGCTCGATATGGTCGGCTCGTTCGTCAACGCCGCGTGGGCCGAAAGTCAGCTCGACATTCCGTATCTGATCGGCGGCGGCATCGGGCGTGGATCGCAGCTTGCCGCCGCGCTCGCGATGGGCGCGTCGGGCGTCGTGGTCGGCACGCGTTTCGTCGTTGCCGAGGAGATCTGGGCGCATGACGATTACAAGCGCCGCCTCGTGGAGGCCGGTCCCACCGATACCGATCTGTGCATGGAATCCGTGCGCAACACCGTGCGGACGTTGCGCAATGAAACGAGTGCCGCGGTGAAGGACTTCGAGGCGCGCAATGACAACGTCACGATACAGGACCTCATGCCGATGGTGTCCGGAAAGATCGGTCGCGATGCCTATGTCACCGGCGACTGGCGCAAGGGCTTGCTCGCTGCGGGACAGTCGCTCGCGTTCACGGACCGCATCGAACCGCTGGCGGATATCGTGCATCGCTTCGAGCGCGACATGATGCACGCGATCAAGCGCGTGGCGATCGGCTGATCAATGCAAGGAGAGTGCAGTGAAAGTGTTAGTTCCTGTCAAGAGGGTCATCGACTACAACGTGAAGGTCCGAGTGAAATCGGATAGCACGGGTGTCGATATCGCCAACGTGAAGATGTCGATGAACCCGTTCGATGAGATCGCCGTGGAAGAGGCGGTGCGTCTGAGGGAAGCAGGTGTTGCGACGGAAGTGATCGCCGTATCGTGCGGCGTGACGCAGTGTCAGGAGACGTTGCGCACGGCGCTGGCCATCGGCGCGGATCGCGCTGTGTTGGTGGAATCGTCGGAGGAGTTGCAGCCTTTGGCTGTGGCGAAGTTGTTGAAGGCATTGGTCGATCAGGAGAAGCCGGAACTGGTCATCCTCGGCAAGCAAGCCATCGATGACGACTCGAATCAGACCGGCCAGATGCTCGCGGCGCTCGCGGGTCTGCCGCAGGCGACGTTCGCATCGAAGGTCGTGATCGCGGATGGCAAAGCGACGGTATCGCGTGAAGTCGATGGCGGCGCGGAGACGCTTTCCCTCAAGCTTCCCGCCGTGGTCACCACGGACCTGCGCCTGAACGAGCCGCGCTACGTGACGCTGCCGAACATCATGAAGGCAAAGAAGAAGCCTTTGACGACGGTGAAGCCCGCCGATCTGGGCGTCGATGTCGCGCCGCGTCTGAGGACGCTGAAAGTGGTCGAGCCGCCGAAGCGCAGCGCGGGCATCACGGTGCCGGACGTGCAGACCCTGGTCGGGAAACTGAAGAACGAAGCGAAGGTAATCTGATGACGACTCTTGTTATTGCGGAACACGACAACGCGTCGATCAAGGCATCGACGCTGAACACGGTGGCAGCGGCGGCGAAGCTCGGCGGCGACGTGCATGTGCTGGTCGCGGGCTCGAACGCGCAAGGCGCGGCGGATGCGGCAGCGAAGATCGCGGGCGTGAGCAAAGTGCTGCTCGCCGATGCGCCACACCTCGCCGAAGGCCTGGCCGAGAACATTGCAGCCACGGTGCTGAACATCGCGAAGGATTACT
>Ga0160459_100570_pt1 | contig 13569 bp, 10 predicted proteins | sample HID1973K_E6MG_FD_108208 | JGI IMG/M metagenome (GOLD analysis project Ga0160459, IMG submission 108208) | Enriched mosquito-associated microbial communities from UW Madison campus, WI, USA - HID1973K_E6 MG | ecosystem: Host-associated > Arthropoda: Insects > Digestive system > Unclassified ... | reverse complement strand
CGAGAAAGTTGGGACCTTCGCGGAAGCAATCCACCGGGCACACGTCCACGCAATCGGTGTACTTGCACTTGATGCAGCTTTCGGTCACAACGTGAGTCATTCAGGCTCCTGCATGCGGAATTCGTGGGGGCGGCGCCCTGGGCGGCTACATGGGCCGGGAGGTGCGCGTGCCGAAACGCATATTGTAGCGTAACGATAAAAGCGGGCGCGAGCCACACGGCGCCCCCTTTATATCGATTCGTGATGTATGTATGCGCGGCTTCGTAAAAGGGTGAGGCATGAGTCATGCCATTGCGCGCATTCGGGTAACATGGCCCCAAAGGCATGAAGGCGCGCGCGAGCCCAAGGCACGAGGCAAAGCGCGCGGTCAATTCGCGTGGATGTTCCAGTCAGAACCATGATCATCAATTCGCTGCTCGACACCGACCTCTACAAGTTCACGATGATGCAGGTCGTCCTGCATCACTTTCCCGCCGCGCACGTCGAATATCGCTTCCGTTGCCGCACGCCGAACGTCGATCTCGTGCCGTACATCGACGAGATTCGCGACGAAATTCGTCAGCTCTGCAATCTACGCTTCAGGGAAGAGGAGCTGGATTATCTGCGGCGCATGCGGTTCATGAAGAGCGACTTCATCGATTTCCTCGCGCTCTTTCATCTGAACGAGAAGTCCATCCGCATCGCGCCGTCGCCGAAGAAAAACGGCGAAATCGATATCGAGATCGAAGGGCCGTGGCTGCATACGATCCTCTTCGAGATCCCGGTGCTCGCGATCGTCAACGAGGTCTATTTCCGCAACACGCAGCGCAAGCCCGAGTACGAAACCGGCCGCGAACGCCTGCGCGAGAAAATCAAGCTGCTCGCCACGCCGCCCGAATACTCGGACTGCAAGATCGCCGATTACGGCACGCGCCGCCGCTTTTCGGGACAGTGGCACGAGGAAGTCGTGCTGACGCTGAAAGAGAAGCTCGGCGCGCAGTTCGCCGGCACCAGCAACGTGTTCTACGCGATGAAGCACGGCCTGCGGCCGCTCGGCACGATGGCGCACGAATACTTGCAGGCGTGTCAGGCGCTCGGTCCGCGTTTGCGCGACTCGCAGATCTTCGGCTTCGAGATGTGGGCGAAGGAATATCGCGGCGACCTCGGGATCGCGCTGTCGGACGTCTACGGCATGAAGGCGTTCCTGCGCGACTTCGACATGTACTTCTGCAAGCTGTTCGACGGCGCGCGCCACGATTCCGGCGATCCCTTCGACTGGGGTGAGCGCCTCATCCGGCATTACGAGGAAAATCGCTGCGATCCGCGCACGAAGGTGCTGGTCTTTTCCGACGCGCTCGACATCCCCAGGGTGCTGCAGTTGTACGAGCGCTTTCGCGGGCGCTGTCAGCTGGCGTTCGGCGTCGGCACCAATCTCACCAACGATCTCGGCTATCAGCCGCTGCAGATCGTCGTCAAGATGGTCCGCTGCAATGGACAGCCGGTCGCGAAGCTGTCCGATTCGCCCGGCAAGAACATGTGCGACGACAAGGCCTACCTCGCGTATCTGCGCCAGGTGTTCGGCATCGAGCAACCGGTCGGCGAAGACTGATCTCCTGTCGGCGGGCGCGCGTTCGTGCATTCGGCCTATGCCGTTCGGCTGAGGTTCGTGCGCGAAGGCCGCTGGCTATAATTCGGACGCGTCGTCGAGCAATCCGGCGCGCACGAATCTCAAGCACGCAATCACGAGGACGGCACCATGGACACATCGGCCGCGCGCCGCAATATTCTCGCGCGCATTCGCAGCGCGCAGGGCCGTCGCGGCACGCCTACGGAAGCCGAGCGCGCGGCAGCGCTTGAGTACGTCGAGCGGCATCCCGCGGGTCCGCGTCCGCCGCTGCCGCAGACGCGTGACGAACTCATCGCGCGCTTCACGCTCGAAGCGGAGCGTCTCTCCACGACCGTCGCCCAAGTCGAATCGCTCGCGGATGCGCCCGCCGAAGCCGCGCGCTATCTTCAGTCGCTGAACCTTTCCACCGATGTCGTCGCGTGGCCCGCTCTCGGCGAGCTGCCCTGGTCACAAGCGGGCCTTCAGGCGGCGTTGCGCAAACCCGCCGACGCCGATCTCGTCGGCATCACCGGCTGCTTTTGCGCGACGGCTGAAACCGGTTCGCTCGTGCTGCTGTCCGGCCCGGAGACGCCCGCGTCCGGCGCGCTGCTGCCGCAGACGCATATCGCGATCGTGCCGGCGTCGCGCATCGTTGCGGCGCATGAAGACGCGTTCGCGTTGATGCGCGCCGAACGCGGCGAGTTGCCGCGCGCCGTGAACTTCGTGTCGGGGCCGTCGCGTACCGGCGATATCGAACAGACCATCGTGCTCGGGGCGCATGGGCCGTATCGCGTGCATGTGATCATCGTGCGCGGAGCCTGAGTCCGATGCGGCGTTTCGTTTCTGTCGTGCTTGCGCTCATCGCCGCACCCGCCGTCGCGGCGACGCCCGATGGCGCGACGCTCCCGGCAACGTGGGGCATTCCGTTCATCGGCGTCCTGCTTTCCATCGCCGTGTTTCCGCTCGTCGCGCCGAAGCTCTGGCATCACCATTTCGGCAAGATCGCGGCGGCCTGGACGCTCGCGTTTCTCGTGCCGTTCGCGCTCGCGTTCGGCCCCGGCACGGCGGGCGGCGTGCTGGTCCACGCCATGCTCGAAGAGTACGTGCCCTTCATCATTCTGCTGGCCTCGCTCTATACCGTGGCGGGCGGCATCTGCGTGCGCGGCAATCTGCACGGCTCGCCGCGCCTGAATACCGGACTGCTTGCGCTCGGCACCGTGCTCGCGAGCATCATGGGCACGACGGGCGCGGCCATGCTGCTGATCCGTCCGCTTCTGCGCGCGAACGACAACCGCAAGCATGTCGTGCATGTCGTCGTGTTCTTCATCTTTCTCGTCGCGAATGCGGGCGGTTCGCTCACACCGCTCGGCGATCCGCCGCTCTTCCTCGGCTTTCTGAACGGCGTCGGCTTTTTCTGGACGACGCTGCATCTCGCGCTGCCGATGCTGTTCGTCTGCGCCGCGCTGCTCGCAGCGTTTTACGCGCTCGACAGCCACTACTGGCGCAGGCACGACGCGCGATCCGCGTTTCTCGATCCGACGCCCGACACGCCGCCGCTCGGTATCGACGGCAAGATCAACTTCGCGCTGCTCGCGGCGATCGTCGCGCTCGTACTGATGAGCGGCATCTGGAAGCCGGGCATCGCGTTCGATGTGTTCGGCACGCATGTCCAGTTGCAGAATCTCGTGCGCGACGTGCTGCTCGCCGCCGTGCTGCTGGCCTCGCTCGCGCTCACGCCGAAAAGCGCGCGCGCGGGCAACGCGTTCGACTGGGCGCCCATCGTGGAAGTGGCGAAGCTTTTTGCCGCGATCTTCATCACCATCGCGCCGGTCATCACGATCCTGCGCGCGGGCGATGCGGGCGCGTTCGCGGGCATCGCGCGCGCGGTATCGGATGCGAACGGCAAGCCTGTCGACATGGCCTATTTCTGGGCGACGGGCCTGCTGTCCTCGTTTCTCGACAACGCGCCGACCTATCTCGTTTTCTTCAATCTCGCGGGCGGCGACGCCCGCACGCTCATGACCGCCGACGCCACGACGCTCGCCGCCATTTCCGCGGGCGCGGTGTTCATGGGCGCGAATACGTATATCGGCAATGCGCCGAATTTCATGGTGAAGGCGATCGCCGAATCACGCGGCGTGCGCATGCCGAGTTTCTTCGGCTACATGGCGTGGTCGGGCGCGGTGCTCGTGCCGCTGTTCGCCGTTCTGGGCTGGCTATTTTTCTAGGAGCAATCGATGAAGAAGGTACTTGTCGCGCGTCCCACCTTTCCCGATGTGATCGAGCGCCTGAAACAGTATTTCGATGTCGACGCGAATCTCGGCGACGTGCTCCCGCAGGAAGAATTCGCGCTGCGTCTCGCCGACAAGGACGGCGCGTTCACCGCCGGCGAATGGGTCGGCGAGCAGGAACTGACGGGCGCGCCGAACCTGAAAGTGGTCGCGAACATGGCGGTGGGTTACAACAACTTCGACATGAAGGCGTTCGACGCGCACAAGGTGCTCGGCACCAACACGCCGAACGTGCTGAACGAAACCACCGCCGACTTCGGCTGGGCGCTGATGATGGCGGCGGCGCGCCGCGTCACCGAGTCCGAGCACTATCTGCGCGCTGGCAAGTGGCAGAAATGGTCCTTCGATTCGTTCCTCGGCGCCGATGTCTACGGCTCGACGCTCGGCGTGATCGGCATGGGTCGCATCGGCCAGGCGCTCGCGCGGCGCGCGGGCGGCTTCAATATGCGCGTGATCTATCACAACCGCTCGCGTGTCGCGCCGGAAATCGAAGCCGAACTGAACGCCGAATATGCATCGAAGGACGATCTCCTCAAGCGCGCGGATCACGTCGTGCTCGTGCTGCCGTACACGAAGGAGAACCATCACACGATCGGCGCGGCCGAACTCGCGCTGATGAAGCCGACCGCGACGCTCACCAACATCGCGCGCGGCGGCATCGTCGATGACGCGGCGTTGATCGTCGCGTTGCGCGAGAAGCGCATCGCGGCGGCGGGCATCGACGTCTTCGAAGGCGAGCCGAATTTCAATCCGGATTTCATGCTGCTCGACAACGTCGTGCTGACGCCGCACATTGCGAGCGCGACCGAGGCCACGCGCCGCGCAATGGCGAATCTCGCGGCAGACAATCTCATCGCCGCGCTGGGTGAAGGCCCGCGCGCCGGCAATCCGCCGAACCCGATCAATCCGGACGTACTCAAGACATGATTGAAATGCTGGTTGGCGCGGTCGCGCTGTTGGCGATCGCGCTGGTGGTCGCGCTCATCGCGCTCGTCGTGACGATGCGGCGGCATTCGAACGCGCTCATCCTCGACGAATTCGAAGCGCTCACCGATCGCGTCAACGATATGGGCGAAGCGCACACGCGCGCGCAGGAACGGCTCGAACGGGGCTTGCGCGGCGATATCGCGGAGAGTTCGCGCGTGGCGCGCATGGAATCGCAGAGCGGGTTCACGCAATTCCACCAGACGCTCGCTACGCAACTGGCGAGCACATCGAGCGTGCAGAACGCGCAGTTCGACGCGCTCGCTCAGCAACTCGCGCAACAGAGCCAGCAGGCACGCGAGGATCAGGGCAACGCGTTGAAGCGCTTCGCCGATTCCATGTCGCAGCATCTGTCGCAAATGTCGGAGGCGAACGATCGCCGGCTCGGCGAAGTGCGCGCGACGCTCGAAGCGCGCCTGAAGGACATCGAGGCGAACAACGCGACGAAGCTCGACGAGATGCGCCGAACCGTCGACGAGAAGTTGCACGCGACACTCGAACAGCGCCTGGGCGAGTCTTTCAAGCTTGTGTCGGACCGGCTGGAGCAGGTGCATCGCGGGCTCGGCGAAATGCAGACGCTCGCGGCCGGTGTCGGCGATCTGAAAAAGGTACTGACCAACGTCAAGACGCGCGGCATCTGGGGCGAGGTGCAGCTGGAATCGCTGCTGGAACAATTGCTTACGCCGGACCAGTACGCGAAGAATGTCGCGACGATTCCGAAGAGCAACGAGCGCGTGGAGTTCGCGATCAGGCTGCCGGGCCGCCACGATGCGCCGGGCGCGCCGGGCGATGCGGCCACGCCGGTGTGGCTGCCCATCGACGCGAAGTTTCCGCGCGAGGACTACGAGCGCCTGATCGATGCGCAGGAGCGCGCGGATCTGGTCGCGGTCGAGAACGCGTCGCGCGCGCTCGAAGGCCGCTTGCGCGCGGAGGCGAAGTCGATCGCCCAGAAGTACGTCGCGCCGCCGCACACGACCGACTTCGCATTGCTGTTCCTGCCGACCGAAGGACTCTATGCGGAAGTGCTGCGCCGCCCGGGTCTGAGCGATTCGCTCCAGCGCGAATATCGCGTGACGATTGCCGGGCCGACCACGTTGACCGCGCTGCTCAACAGTCTGCAGATGGGCTTTCGCACGCTCGCCATCGAGAAGCGTTCCAGCGAAGTGTGGCAGGTGCTGGGCGCGGTGAAGACTGAATTCGGAAAGTTCGGCGAAGTGCTGGCGCGGACCAAATCGCAGCTCGAAACCGTCACGCGCTCGATCGAAGCGGCACAGACGCGCACGCGGCAGATGGACCGGCGCCTGCGCGATGTCGAGGCGTTGCCGGGCGAACAGGCGGCGGGTTTGCTGGGCGACGCGTCGTCGCCCGTGGGCGACGACGACATCTGATTCAGCCGGCGAGGCGTTCGAGCGGCTCGCCCGTCACGCGCACGATGCGCCAGTCGGGCAGCACCGTCGCGCCCATCTTCTCGTAGAAGTCGATGGCGTTCTGATTCCAGTCGAGCACCGACCATTCGAAGCGCCCGCACTGGCGCTCGACCGCGAGCGCGGCGAGCTTCTTCAGCATCAGCGTGCCGAGGCCGCTGCCGCGCATCGAAGGACGCACGTACAGGTCTTCGAGATACAGGCCGCGCTTGCCGAGGAAGGTCGAGAAATTCTGGAAGAAGAGCGCATAGCTCACGATTTCGCCGTTCTGCTCCGCGACGAGCGCTTCTGCGGCTGGTCGCGCGCCGAAGAGGGCATCGTGCACGCCTTCCTTCGTCGCGATGAAAAGATGCGTGAGCTTCTCGAATTCGGCCAGCTCGTACATCAGGCCGAAGATCGCAGGGACGTCGGCGGGCGCGGCTGCGCGAATCTTGGTGCTCACGCTTCCTCCGGGGCATCGGACAACACGATTTCGATGCCGCCGAAACGCGACGCCACCCAGTTGTACGCGTGACACGCGATCCACAGCAAGATGAAGCCGAGAATCGCGTTCAGCAGCAGCGCGCTCGTGACGGTGCTCACTTCCACGGAACCGTAGCGCACGAACGCGACCACGACGCCGAGCAGCACGATCGGCACGCTGAATGTCAGGTACACGAGGATCAGCGCCTTGGCGGTCTGTCCTGGTGCAATGAATGAAATCTGCTTTTTCATGGAAGGAAAGCCCCGTCTATCGATGTAGGAATGTTGGTCGTGGCGACGCGCGTTACGCGCCAGTCAGATCAGGCCGTCGAACGGCACGATGTCGACGTCGTCGCCGGCGTCGATGTCGCCGCGCGCGTGTTCGAGCACGATGAAGCAGTTCGCTTCGCTCATCGAGCTGAGCACGCCGGAGCCTTGCGGGCCGGTGGTGACGACGCGAAAGCGGCCATCGGCGTCGCGCGTGGCGATGCCGCGCTGGAACTCGGTGCGGCCCGCGCGTTTTTTGATCGGCTCGGCGGCGCTCGCGCGAATGGCGGTGAGCGGCTGATGCGTCGCGCCGGACATCGCCAGCAACGCCTCGCGCACGATGAAGTAGAACGTTGCCATCACGGCGACCGGGTTGCCCGGCAAGCCGAAAAAGAGCGCCGGTTTGCCCGCGCCCGCGCGCTCGCCCGACCACAGGCGGCCGAACGCGAGCGGCCGGCCGGGGCGCATCGCGATCTTCCAGAAGGCGACGTCGCCGAGCGAATTCATCAGTTCGCGCGTGAAGTCCGCATCGCCGACCGATACGCCGCCCGAACTGATGACGACATCCGCGCGCGCAGTTGCATCGCGCAGTGCCTTTTCGAGCGACGCGCGGTCGTCGCGCACGATGCCGAGATCGATCGTTTCGACGTCAAGGCGCGCGAGCATCGCGAAGAGGCTGTAGCGGTTGCTGTCGTAGAGGCTGCCTGGATCGAGCGGTTCGCCGAGCGAGCGCAATTCGTCGCCGGTCGAAAAGAATGCAACGGTGAGACGCTTTCGCACCGTAACTTCGCCGATGCCGAGCGATGCGAGCAAGCCGAGATCGGACGCGCGCACGATGCGGCCAGCAAGCAGCGCGGGTTTGCCTTTCGCGAGATCTTCGCCCGACAGCCGGCGATTTTGCCCCGCGCGTAGATTCGCGGTGGAGAAGCGGATCGCGTCGCCTTCGCGCGTCACCAGTTCCTGCGGCACGACCGTGTCGCAGCCCGGCGGAATGAGCGCGCCCGTCATGATACGCACGCACTGGTCCGCGCCCGGCGCCGAAGCGAAAGGACGCCCGGCGAGCGCCGTGCCCGCGACGGCGAGATCGAGCGTGGCGCCGCCGCGCGCGAGCGCAACGCCTGCGAACGCGTAGCCGTCCATCGCGGAGTTGTCGAAGGCGGGGACGTCGATGGGGGAGATCACGTCTTCGGCCAGCACGCGGCCGAGCGCATCATGCAGGCCCACGCGTTCGCTTTGACCATCACGGCTGCGCGGCATCGCCCATTGACGCACGATTTCCTGCGCCGCTTCAACGGGCAGCGCGTTCGGATCGTAGTGGGCGACGCAAGCGGAGAATTCCTTGGACGTGGTCATGAATCGGCGTGGATCGCGGCCGGAGTCCGGCGAAGAAGCAGCCACGAGGCCGCGCGTTGGTTGAGCGCCCGAGCGTCGGATTGCCGCAACGGCGGACGTGGGCGGACAGTCAGCGTCGTTGCATCTCGGCGAGCTGCTGTAGATCGTTGATATTGTAAAACGCGGGTTCGTCGTGAAATCGGACTTCCACCGCCTTGTGGCGCGCGTACCACGCGCGGACCTTGCGCTCGCCGGCATCCAGCCAGGCATCGAGATCGTCGGCGAGCGACGGGCGCAGGAGCGCGAAAACCGGATGCGCCATGACTTCGCCCGACGCATCGACCGTTGCGGCGTAGGCAATGTCGGCGCGCTTCGTATCGAGCGCGTGCATCAATGCGGCGCCGAGATGTTCATCGACGAAAGGGGCGTCGCAGGGCGCGGTGAGGAGCCACTCCGTATTCGCGGCGCGCAGTGCGGCGGCGATGCCCGCGAGCGGCCCGGGATAATCCGCGCGCGTATCCGCGATGACGCGCGCACCGAACGGCGCGCCGAGGCGTTGGTAGTCTTCGATGGAACGGTTCGCGCTGATCAGCAGCGTGCCCGCCTGAGGCGCGAGGCGCCGCATCACATGCAGCGCGAGCGGTTCGCCGCGAAACGTCTGCATGCCCTTGTCGACGCCGCCCATGCGCGAGCCGCGCCCGCCCGCGAGCACGAGCGCGGTGACATCCGACGATGAATGAGTGTTCAGCACGGCTGTCCCACCGCGCTCAGCCGCCGATGTACGACATCTCGACACGCGGCGAATCCTCGCGCGACGGCGCCGACGCGCTGCCGCGCAGTTGCGAATAACGGTCGCCGCGCGCTTCCCAGATCCGCGCGATGGCGGTGGCGACGTCTTCATCGCTCGCGCCGCCGCGAATCAGGCCGCGCAGGTCATGGCCGGATACCGCGAAGAGGCATAGATAGAGTTTGCCTTCCGTCGAGAGCCGCGCGCGCGTGCAGGAGCCGCAGAACGCGCGCGTGACGCTGGAGATCACGCCGATTTCGCCGCTGCCGTCACAATAGCCCCAGCGCTGCGCCGTTTCGGCGGCCGTATGCGCTTCCAGCGGCGCGAGCGGAAAATGCGCGTCGATGCGCTCGACCACTTGCGCCGACGGCAGCACTTCGCTCATGTTCCAGCCGTTCGACGCGCCGACGTCCATGTACTCGATGAAGCGCAGCACCGCGCCGCTGCCTTTGAAGTGACGCGCCATCGGCACGATTTCCTGATCGTTCGTGCCGCGCTTCACGACCATGTTCACCTTGATGGGATCGAGCCCGACGGCTTGCGCCGTTTCGATGCCGTTCAGCACGTCGGCGACCGCGAAATCGGCGTCGTTCATGCGGCGAAACAGGGAATCGTCGAGTGCGTCCAGGCTGACCGTCACGCGCGACAGACCCGCGTCGCGCAACGACTGCGCCTTGCGCGCGAGGAGCGAGCCATTCGTCGTGAGCGTCAGATCGAGCGGGCGGCCTTCGGGCGTCTGCAGTGTCGCAAGCCGTTCGATCAGGAATTCGATGTTCTTGCGCAAGAGCGGCTCACCGCCCGTGAGACGGATTTTCTCGACGCCGTGCGCGACGAACACGCGCGCGAGCCGTTCGATTTCCTCGAACGAGAGCAGGGCGGCGTGGGGAAGAAACTGGTAGTCCTTGTCGAACACTTCGCGCGGCATGCAGTAGACGCAGCGGAAGTTGCAGCGATCCGTCACCGAGATGCGCAGGTCGCGCAGCGGACGCGCGAGCGTGTCCATGAGATGTCCCGACGGCGACGCCGTTGCGCCGGAGAAATCCGGAATCGCGCTGACGTCGGCGAGGGGAATGATGCGTCGGGACATGATGACTCGGGGATCGGTTTGGCCTCTGTGGCCTTGTTCGAATGATGATTGCGAGGTCCCATTTTAGCGGAACCGGGACATGAAGACGCACGGCACGGAGTCGCGGTTTTCCCTCAGTTGTTTCGTTCGATATCGGCGAAAAAAAACGCCATCGACGTGAGTCGATGGCGTTCGTCACTTCAACCAAGCGTATTTAGTGGATGTGCTTGCCCGTTTCCACTTGCTGCATCGGCGTGGCGTCGGCCGGCGGGAGCGGCTTGCGCTCGCGCGGTGCGCGCACCGTCGCCGGTTCGCGCGCCGCAGCGGCGTTCGCCTCGCGCAGCTTGCCTTCGTCGGTGTTGACCCAGACGAGGCCCGCGCGCTCCAGCATCGGCTGAAGGGCTTCGGCGGCGATCGGCGTCGACGTCGCGGGCGCGGACGGCGCGGCGGCCTTCACCGGTTCCACGACGACGGCGACCGGCTCTTGCACGGCTACGCGCGCTTCCGCTTCGGTTTCCGTGCGCTCGACGACCGGCTTCACCGGTTCGACGACCGTTGCCTCGGGCGTCGGCGCGACTGCGGCGGCCTTCACCGGTTCGGCGACCTCGGCGGCGGGTTCGCTCGCCGCGACCGGAGCCGGTTCAACGGGCCTCGGTGCTTCGACGGCGGCGGGCTTCGGCGCTTCCGTCGCGGCAGGCGCGAACGGGTCGGCCGATGCCGTTTCGGCAACCTTCGGTTCCGGGCCGAACGGATTCTCGACTGCCGGCGCCCCAGCGGGCTTGGCGAAGAGATCGAACGTCGTCGGCTCGGGCGTTTGCGCCTTCAGCTCGAACGGCTCGGCTTCGGCAGCCTTGGCGACCGGCGCTGCTTCGGCGGCGACAGGCGCCTGCTCTTGCGGCGCGGCTTCGACCGGCTGGGCGACGTGCTGGCTGACCGGCTCGGCAACAGGCTGCTCGGCAGGCTGCGGTGCGGCAGGGCGGGTTTCGCGCCGTGCGGACGCTTCCTGCGCCGCTTCGGCGTCGAACACGCCGGCTTGCGCGGAAACGCTTTCCGCCGCGCCTTCCGCTTCCGCGACGTCGGCTGCGTGATTCACGGTCATGCCGTCTTCGTCGCGCTCGCGACGACCGCCACGACGGCCACGGCGGCGGCGGCGACGCTCTTCGCCATCGCGCGCCTCGGCTGCTGCCTGATCGGCGGCTGAATCGAAGCCGGCCTGCTGCGCATTGGCGTTGGCTTGCGCTGTATCGACGAACTCCGATGCCACCGTTTCGCCTTGCGTCAGCGCCTCGACAGCGGCTTCCGGCTGCGGCTTGCGGCGCTCGCCACGTTCCGCGCGTTCACCGCGCTCAGTGCGTTCACCGCGTTCCGCGCGCTCGGGACGCTCACGGCGTTCCTGACGCTCGGCGGTTTCCGGACGCGGGGCGCGTTCCGCGTTGCGATCACGCGCTTCACGAGGTTCCCGTGTCTCACGCGGCTCGCGGGGTTCGCGTGCCTCGCGCGGCTCACGACCCTCGCGCGGCTCACGCACTTCGCGCAGTTCGCGTCCTTCACGACCGCCACGCGCTTCGCGATCCTCGCGGCGCGCACCTTGACGGCCCGCGCCGTTGCCACCGGTTGCGGCGCCTGCCGCGGCACCGTCACGACCGGCGCCACCACTGCGACGGTTACGGTTGCGATCGCCGCCGCCGGTGCGCTCGCCGCGTTCACGCGGCGCGCGCGTCGCCGGTTGCGCTTCGACGGGGGCCGGAGCGGGTTGCGGCGGTTGAATGCCGAACAGATTCTTGATCCACGCGATGAAACCGCCGCTCGCCGGCACGGGCGCCGGAGCGGGCGCGGCCTCGACGGGCGCGGGCTTGACCGGCGCGCTCGGCGCCGGCTTCTCGGGCGTGATGCCCTTCACCGCCGCTTCCTGCTTCGGCTTCACTTCCTCGGTGCGCTTGCTGTAACCCGTTTCGGACTCGAGTTCGCTCGCCGCTTCGACTGCCATCTTCCACGACGCGCGCGGCTCGTCGAGACGCGCATCGTCGTGACGCAGACGCTCGAGCTTGTAGTGCGGCGTTTCGAGATGCTTGTTCGGGATCAGAACGACGTTGACCTTGAAGCGCGACTCGATCTTGTTGATTTCCGAGCGCTTCTCGTTCAGCAGGAAGGCGGTCACTTCGACCGGCACCTGGCAGTGGATCGCCGCGGTGTTTTCCTTCATCGCTTCTTCCTGAATGATCCGCAGCACTTGCAGCGCGGACGATTCGGTGTCGCGGATATGGCCCGTGCCGTTGCAGCGCGGGCACGTCACGTGGCTGCCTTCCGACAGCGCCGGACGCAGACGCTGACGCGACAGCTCCATCAGGCCGAAACGCGAAATCTTGCCCATTTGCACGCGCGCGCGGTCGTGCTTGAGTGCGTCTTTCAGGCGCTGCTCGACTTCGCGCTGGCTCTTGGCCGACTCCATGTCGATGAAGTCGATCACGATCAGACCGCCCAGATCGCGCAGACGAAGCTGACGCGCGACTTCGTCGGCGGCTTCGAGGTTGGTGCGCGTGGCGGTTTCCTCGATGTCCGCGCCCTTGGTCGCGCGCGCCGAGTTCACGTCGATGGCGACGAGCGCCTCGGTGTGATCGATCACGATCGCGCCGCCCGACGGCAGCGGCACGGTGCGCGAGTACGCGGTTTCGATCTGGTGCTCGATCTGGAAGCGCGAGAAGAGCGGCACGTCGTCGTGATAGCGCTTCACCTTTTGCAGGTTGTCGGGCATCACGATATCCATGAAGGCGCGCGCCTGATCATGGATTTCGGTCGTGTCGATGAGGATTTCGCCGATATCCGGCTGGAAGTAGTCGCGAATCGCGCGGATGACGAGGCTCGATTCGAGATAAATCAGCATCGGCTGGCCGCCGACGCCGCTCTGCGACGCGGCTTCGATCGCGCGCCAGAGTTGCATCAGGTAGTTCAGATCCCACTGGAGCTCTTCCGCCGAACGGCCGATCCCGGCCGTGCGCGCGATGATGCTCATGCCTTCCGGCAGTTCGAGCTGCGCCATGGTTTCGCGCAGTTCCTGCCGCTCGTCCCCTTCGATCCGGCGCGACACGCCGCCGCCGCGCGGGTTGTTCGGCATCAAGACGAGATAGCGTCCGGCCAGCGAAATGAACGTGGTCAGCGCCGCGCCCTTGTTGCCGCGCTCTTCCTTCTCGACCTGAACGATGAGTTCCTGTCCTTCGCGCAGCGCGTCCTGGATGCGCGCGGAGCGCATCTCGACGCCATCGCGGAAATACTGGCGGGCGACTTCCTTGAACGGGAGAAAACCGTGGCGGTCTTCGCCGTAGTTGACGAAGCAGGCTTCGAGCGACGGCTCGATGCGGGTGATGACTCCCTTG